>Ga0134102_1001092_pt1 | contig 26087 bp, 21 predicted proteins | sample 13_3_2metaG_FD_94447 | JGI IMG/M metagenome (GOLD analysis project Ga0134102, IMG submission 94447) | Switchgrass degrading microbial communities from high solid loading bioreactors in New Hampshire, USA - 13_49_3.3_201_A3 metaG | ecosystem: Engineered > Bioreactor > Semi-continuous > Anaerobic...
ATAAAAAGAAATAGAAAGAAATTCATATAAAATCACAACAGGGTTATTTAGGGCTAAATCAGTATAAATCGGTTAAAATAGACTTTTTTAAAAATAACCATTTTCTTTTTAAATGCAAAACGGTTATTTTTTTTATTCAATTTTCGATATGCTCCTAAAAATAATAGAAGATTGCATAATAAAAAATCCATCAAAATAAATAAAATAGATTTAATGAGGAAAAGGAAGAAAATAATAGGAATTAAAATAAATAAAATAGGAATCTTGAGTAAATTAGAGATAATACCTGGAAAATAAACGAAACGGAGAGGTTAATTTATTTTAAGATCAAGTCCTTCACTCTGATGCTTGAAGAAAGTAGAAATATTTTCAATTGGTCCTTTACAAAAGAGAAATTATGCGATACAATTAATTAAAAATAAAAAAGAGAAATTATGCAACAGGAAGAAGGTGAGTTATTGGATTGCTGCTTCGTAGAACCACATTATATTCACCCGAAAAATATCTCTTACCGCTATACAATAAATCATTACAAAAGCATTAAGTCTTTGGAATGTATTAAAACAGTAGAATTATCTAGCATTGCCACCGAAATAACTGATGGCACAAGGGTAAAAAGAAACTATATAGATGAAGGAGTAAGGATTATTAATGTTGGTGATATTAAAGACGGAACAATTTACCAACCATCCATAAAATCAATATCTGCAGAAGGTCTAAGGGAAAAAGATTACATAAAAGAAAATGATGTGCTGGTAACAGCGGTAGGTAGATCGGGTCAAGTTGTAAGGGTAACATCAAATTTAGAAGACTGTGTTATTTCATCAGATATTATTCGGATAAGGTTGAAGCAACCTTTTACAGCAAGAAGACTAGTTGCTTACTTGAATAGTGAAGCAGGTCAATATGCTCTTGAATCAATAAAAAGTGGATTGATTAATCGCATAAGTATTAGTGACATAAAGGAGTTAAGAATACCAGCGGATTATGAGAGCATCTCCTTTAATGAACCCATACAGACCAATAATAGAAAAGATGCATATAGGTTGTATGAGGCATGTAAGGATATTTTTAACAATTATATTGTGCAAGACGCTGATTTATTTAAAGTTTCTAATAGTGTTTATATAAACGGAAATGAAATAAATGTTGATAGACTAGACCCTAAATACTATACCTATTTTCAAAGTAAACTTTATAAAACCATTTATAATGGTTGTAGTAATATTTGTTGGCAGCCATTAGGTCAAGTGGTGAAAATTAAGAAGGCTATAAAACCTAAAATGGATGAAAACCAAATAGTTGAGTATATCAATATATCTAATGTAGATGACGATCTTTCCATTATTACAAGTACTGAAAAGGACTTATATAAAAACCTCAGCAGTAGAATTAGGTATGTATTAGAGAAAAATGAATTGATTACTGCAAAGTCAGGAAGTGCTACGGGAACAAAAAAACATGTGACGGCAGTGATTACTGATAAACATGAAAGGATGATGGCCAGTGATGCTTTTTATAATATCAAGCCTGTAAGTATAGATCCTTTTTACCTGTTATTTTTATTCAAGCAGCCTATTATTTTAAAACAGATTGAAGCCGGTTCTATAGGTTTATATTTTAAGACAATAAACAGAAGAGAATTTGAGAATATTCGTATTCCAAGACTGAGTTTAACAGAAGAGGCGGAAATAGCAGAAAATATGAAGAATTATGTATATGCTCTAATGTAAGGTGAACTTATTCTTATTATCGCGAAAGAAGGGAGGAGAGTAATCTATGATTGAGAAAGCATACGAGCAATTAAAAACTCCTAAAACATTATCTGAGGTTCATAGCAGATTTAATGAGATTGGTATCCAGTGGAATCAATCTCAAGTAAGATTGTTTTTAGAAATGCACAAAAAAATTATCAAAAAAAATGAAATGTATTCAATAGGTGAAGGGGATATTGAGCAAAAAGTCTTACAGATACTAGATCAGTTATTTAAAGATAAGCCCAAAATTCCTTTCAGAAAAGTTATGGAGCAAATCCCATTCACTATTAGTAAGGCAGAACTATTGGAAATAGTTGAAAACAGCCAAAACTATTATACACCCAATGGTGTAATTATTAGTAAGAAGTAAATCCAAGGAGGTAATATAATGGAACAGTTAAAATACAAACTGAATGAATTAGGATATAAGGAAATCATAGATGTTAATGAAATGGCTTTTATGGCAGGAGATAGTGGCATTTATGTTTATGTTAAGAAAGTGGAAGATGGTACAGAATTAAGCCCTGAACTAGTAATAGAGTTCAATTATGAGGCCATGGATTTAGATCCTTTCCCTAATTTCGCATGGATTACAAATGGTGTGAACAATGTTTATTTAAATGTAGAGGAAGAAAAAAGTATTTCAGAGATCCCTCCATCTGTAAATATGGACAAGAATGTCATCAAAAAAAGAGAGTTAACTGAAAGAGACAAATGGTCCAATAGAATGTACAGTGAACTGCAAAAAAGGTTTGATGCTATTCATGAGCAAATTTATGCTTCTGGAGATAATGTTAACAACTCCAACGATGCCATAGATGAATTTTGTAAATTAATATTCATGGAAGAGTTTCGTCTAAATAATTCGGACTATATTTTAAGGGAAGGAAACCTTTCTGGTAGAAAATATAGTGAAATATTTCATTACAGTTATTTAGAAAATGCAAAGGATAAGAAGAAAGTAGTTGAAGAAATAAGGGAAGCCTTTAAAGAAATTAAAAATCACGAAGATTATGTGGCAATTGATGATGAGGGGGACAGGATACCAATTTTCCCTAAGGATGATTATTTAAAACTGCAAAATCCTAATATTTACGAAACAGTAATGAGGGCACTACAGGACCTTGGGGAGATAGAAGTAAATGGAGTAAAAAGGCCTGCCACTCTATTAGATTTAACTGGAGATGTATTGGGTAGAGTATTTGATGTTTTGTTAAGAGGAAAGTATGAAAACAAAGGTGGCATGGGTATTTACCTAACCCCAAGACAAGTGACGGAAGCCGCTGTAGAAATGGTAATGCATGATTTAAAAAAACAGGAGTCTTCTAAAATAATAGGAAAGGACCCTAAGACAGGGATACCAACATTAAGAATACTGGATCCAGCGTGTGGATCTGCAGGCTTCTTAATTAAAGCCTTGGAAGAAATCAAAAATTATATGCTTTATGAATTGGCGGGAAATAAAGAACATCATAAAGCACAGTTTAAAGAAATGCTGAACCATTGCTTTGTAGGAGCGGACAGAAGTTCTGGAATGGTATTGAAGGCGAGAATAAATATGGCTCTACGTGGGGCTTTAAAAGCACCTATCTTTCAAACTTTAAACTCATTAAGCAATACTAATCTAAAACCAGAATCTTTTGATGTAATTATTACTAATCCACCTTTCAAAAAAGGCGGAATATCTATTAAAGATAAAGATGGTAAGTATTTGATAGAAGAATTATATTCTAGCGATATAGATGAAGATGGTAATAATAGGATGTCCTCAGATGGGCTATCCTTAGGTTCAAAACCAAACAATAAAGGCGTGTGGAGCCCTGTTAATTCTGTTGACCCAGCAGTTCTTTTCATAGATAGATGTCTTCAATTACTGAAACCAGGTGGTTTGTTGATGATGGTAGTTCCAGACGGGATTTTGTCTAACTCAGGAGACCAGTATATTCGAGAATATATAATGGGTAAAAAGAACTCTGTAACCGGTGAATTTGAAGGCGGTAAGGCAGTATTAAAAGCGGTAGTAAGTTTGCCACAAGAAACCTTTAAACTATCTGGAGCAGGAGCGAAAACATCGTTGCTATATGTGAAGAAGAAGGAACATCCAGGCGAAAAACAAGGTCCAGTATTTATGGCAGTAGCCGATGAAGTAGGATTTGAGGTGAAAAATAACGTAGAGGTTCCTTTGGGTAATGACAGAAATGATTTATTGAAGATTGTTGAGGCGTATAAAAAAGGAATTCCTGAAGATATAGAATAGGGGGTGAAGTGATGAATGGATATTCAATTATTAATAAAAAGCCATCGATAGTATGTCTAAATCAAAGATTAATTACTAAGTTAGGTGCTAATTATTATTCGATTAGAAAAATAGAGATGGTTGAAAAGATAATTAACTCTACTGAAGATAATAAAGCGTTAGGTTCGCTTGTAAAAACAAAAGAGAAAAGAATGAAACCTAAAGGAAAAGATAGTATTTATATCGGTCTGGCTAATATTAATTCTGATACTGGTGAAATAGAAGTAAATACAGTTGATGAAGCAAATATAGAGGGAACAAGTGTAATTATAGAGGCGGGTGATATTCTGTTCTCAAAGTTAAGACCAAACTTAAATAAAGTTGCAATTTGCCCTAAATATATTGGAAATGCTTTAGGATCAACGGAATTTGTCGTTATGGAATCTAAAAACATTGATAAATATTTTTTGTATTCAGTTTTGAAGTCTAATGTTGCTCTAAAACAAGTGATTGATATAACGACAGGATCCACATTGCCTAGAATAGATTCTGAAGATGTATTAAATATTCTTGTCCCCATCCCCTCCCCAGAAATCCAAAAATATATCGGAGATAAAGTGCGAAGGGCTGAAGAATTACGAGAAGAAGCGAAGCGGCTGAAGGAAGAAGCGGAAAGTTTAATTAGCAATTCAATCAATTTAGAAAGGTTGGTTGAAAAAGTAAGAGATTATAAATCAAAGAACAATTGGGTTGATTCGGCAAGTATTAGTGGAAGAATTGATGGGCAATATTACATTAACCCAATAACAGAAATCAATAAGTATATGAAAAATATTGATATGAAGTTAGTTGTTTTAAGAGATATTGCTGAAGTGAGAAAGGGGTTTTCTTATAGTAATGAAAGCAGTAATGGTGTACCTTATATAAGAATTTCAGACTTAGATGATCTATTAATTGATTATTCTAAAGTAGTTAGAATAGATAATAAAACATATCAGCAGAAAAGAAATTCTCAATTAAAATATTTTGATTTAATAATGGCAATAACAGGTGCTACTATAGGCAAAGTTTCAGTATTTTATAATAAAGAAATTGAAAAAGCAACGCTGTCAGCAGATACGGCATATGTTAGATTTAACAACATTGAAGATTCTATCGCATACTTATTATATTTTAAAACGGTTATTGGTCAATTGGCAATTACTCAGGGAATAACAGGGGCAACTAATAAACACTTGGCTATTGAAGATATAAAAAATATAGTTTTGCCTCAATTTGAAGATTCAATAAAGAAAGAGGTTAAAAATAAAATAGTACAATCAATGGATAATATTTATACATCAAAACAACTAATCCAAGAAGCCAAACAGGATGTAGAAGACCTTATAGAAGGCAAATTTGATACGTCTAAACTGAATAATGATTCCAGTACAGAGAGCAGGTGTTAAGATGCTTGATGTAAAGAATTTAATAACGAATCTGAATAACCTCTATGACTACGGAGAAGTAAAATACGACAATTCCCTAACATATTTAATGGATTTAAATTTTATCAAAAGAATTGAAGATAGATATCTTATTACAAATAAATGGATTGATTTTAGTGGCAAAGTTACCAGAGAAGATTTAATATCATCTCTGGCTTGCTGCTATCCACCTCTATTAGACTACCTTTTATGGAAAGTATATCAAGAAGCCTACGCTATTGGTCTGAGTGGAGATGGAGAGGCACTATATGAATTTATAGACCATATCCCTAAATTTGCAGAAAAAATATTAGCAATTAGAGAGCAAAACTTTTCAGAAACTAATGAAATTAAAGCCTTTTATGGACCGATATTTAAAGGATACCCTCAGTATCGCACCATCCTTACTCGATTGCATTTTATCCAGTTGGCAGAAGAGATAGAAGATACTGAGGTTGAAAGGATAGGAAAAACCCCAAATGATATATGGGTAAAGGAACGGAAAGTAAGTTCTAATATAAATTTAGAAGTTTTGAAAGAAAAAAATCTATATGCATTAACGCCTTACAAATATGATGATTTTCAGGTGTCTGAAGAGATTAAGGAAATACTCTCCTACCCTTGGAGAACATTTATAGTAGTTTTAGGAATGGTTATTTCAGAATATAAGGCAGAAGGAATTAATGGTATATCCATTAGACCTAAAGATATAAAGAATCCTTATACAGAACAACTTTTAGAGGCCTTTATCTATGATTATAAGGGAAAAGAACATAAAATAGGAGATTTTAAAGAGTTTGTAAAACAATTTTGTGATAGAAGCAATATACATTTATTTCCTAATAAGGCTCCGGAAGTTGATGTTATATTGTTTCAACTAATGGATAACAAGCAATTTACTTATAAAGACGGTGAATATGTTTTAAACCCCTCTTTTGATGATAGGCTCTACTCATCGGAAGGGATTATCATAAAAAACCGTGCTAGGAAATTTAAGAGTATGCTAAAAGATTACATTGAGGAATTGAGGAAATCATTATGAAAATACATATTACTGCGGATAGATTTTGGACTGATAATTCGTCCATTGAACGGTGGCCGGAGATATTGTTAAGGCTACCGGAGAAGATGGAATCTAATAGCAAATATGATATAGCAAAAACATATTTGTCTTATCCCACTGATGACAAAGGTAGACTAGTGCGATCGGATGAATTTTATGGACTGTTTGGAGCCGAAAGAAAGCAAGAAAAAATTATTATTTCGGGTGCTAACTTTATTTCAAAAGGCAAAGAAGGATATTTTTTAACGGATGAGGCATTGGAATTAAGAAATTGTTACCAAAGAGATGATGGTTGGGAAAAGCAATTAGCAAAGCAATTATTAACCTATGCTATTAGAGTTAGGGCACTTGCTTTAGGAATTTTAAATAGTGACGGCCTTTGTTTTCCCAAAAAGTTTTTAGATGAAAACAGAGAAGCCTATGTTGAAGTCGATGGTATAAGATATTTTCTTTTAAATCCTTCAACATCTGTACCGAATTTAAATGACTTTATGAAAAAGTATAGCAAAGAGTCATTAGGTCCTTATTGGAAAAAAGAATTGAATATTGGAGATGAAGAGGAAATTGAATTGGTGGGTACAACCAAAGAAGTCCCTTCTTTATCACAGATAGGTACTTATTTAAAAATGCCATTGACCTTATTTAAATATTTAGAATGGTTCAAAGAAAAAAGTGAAGGGCTCTTTCAATTTAATAAGGAAAAAGTCAAAGAAGATATAGGTGAAGATGTTTTTAACAGTCTATTATTGAGTGGCTCATTAAAAGATACAGATATTTTAAAAGACTTAATAACAAAACATGGAGATATTAGAGGATATTTTCCAGTAGAAATGGTGGGGAGTATTCTAAAGGAAAATATTGAACCCGAATCAAAGGAATGTATTGATAAATGGATTGATCGTTATTTTATGCAAGGAATAGAAAGCGGCAAGTTTAGATTAATAGGTTATGAGCAAGGACAGCCAAGACATGGACGTGGACTATTGGGAGATAAGGAAAAACAGTTAATAAAATTAGAGTTTTAGGAGGAATGATTTTATGAGTACATGGTCCATTAATGGAACCAGTGAGTTTCCACTTACTCAACCAATGGTAGGGCAAAAAGAATTTTACAATGTTTTTAAATCATTCATTGGTACGGTAAAGGATGCAGGAATGGCTACTATATTTCCGGTGATTGGTAAATGGGGTATAGGTAAGTCAAGGATTGGTTTTGAAGTTATTTCAGAGGCAATTGGAATAGATAAGGGTTGGATTATTTCAGAGGACGGAGAGACGAAAAAAGTTAGAGTACTAAAGGAAAACTTTGAAGACGGTATCTTACCGATTTATATCCGTTATTCACAGATGCTCCATCAGGATTTAACCAGTGACAACTGGGTGGCGTATGGAACTTATACAGCCTTATCTTATTTAGCACAAGAACCTGATAGCAGTATGCAGGGGAGGGTAATAGAAGAATTACAAAATGCCCTGTTACCTTTTGGATTTAAAAAAGAGAAACTGAAAACTATCTTAAAGATAGGAGAGGTTCATCAAGATGATCTGCTTCTAGATATGAGGGGATTAGATGCAATGGTGAGGGAAGCCATGGATTATCTAAAAAAATGTGGCATTGATCATCTTCTAATTGTGTGCGAAGAGGTTGAAACAGCCGGAGAGATTGCAAAATATGGATTAGAAAAGGACAAGGAAAATATTAATAAAGTTGATGGAGAAGCCATAAAGGTTATTTCCTCTGCCATTAAACATGAGGACACAAGAAAGAAGTATCCCAATATTTCCTTTATGCTGCTTTGTTCGCCGGTAATTGGCTATCACATTAAGGGTATAGGTGCCTTAGAAAGGAGAATTCCCATATGTGAGTTGAAAAATAATTCCTTCGCAGATATAGCAGATTTTATGAATGAATTAAAAAAAGATGGGAAAATGAACTCTTACCCAGAAGGCCTGGTTGAAGCCGCCTATACCATAGCCGGTGGGAACTTTGGCTGGCTTAATGTAATTATGGCAGAAGTAGATTACCGTATTGCAGGTAAGAAAGATGTGGAGACGGGAGAAGTTCTCGAGGATCTCTTAAATACGAGTTCTAGGTTCCAAAATAGTCTAATTGATAAAGCAGCCTTTGATTATATCAGTTGTAAAGAAAAGTATCGACCCATTATTAAAAGTGCTTTACTTATGCAGTTACCTGTTAGGAAATCGAAGTATGAAGAAGATCAAATAGAAGCGATGATGCAAGCCAAAGCCTCTGACGGGACAAAACTTTTTAAAGAATTTTATGTAGTAAAGTTGAAAAAAGATTCACTAGGTGAGCAACTACATAATGTAGGTTATAGGCGATTGCAAGGCAATCAATTTGCCAATGCATTTGGTGCCAGTTTTGACTTAGAAGTTCTCTTGAAAAACCTTAAGATGTATTCTCTTCATGTAGAAGAGCACGAATATATCATTGGAGCAGAAGAAGAAACCTTTTTAGACCAGATAAGAATGCTTTGTCCTGAAGAAGGAGTAGAAGAAGCGGCTAAATACATCTTTGAATTTATAAAACAAAAGGTAGAGGAAGAAGGAATTGTTCCAACATATATAGGACCTAACTTTGCTTATTTATATCAATTAAATAAGCGATATAGAATCGACAAAGGTGAATTTAGTTATTTAACTGATGGAGAGAAGAACCAAGAGTTAGAAGAATATATTGAGGAAATGAAAAAAGATAAAGAAGGCGAGGTCCTTAGAATACTAACAGGAGCCATTAGAGCCTTAGAAATAAACTATAACGAAATAGAGACATTCCAATTAGCGGGAATGACTTGTATAAGGACAATCGTTGAAGAAGGACCTTGGCTAACAGTAAATCCTAATAATATAGTTACGATAGTTTGGGGGAAAGATGAAGAAAAACTTTATCAAGGATTGCAAGATAGAAGGCTTCTTGATAAGGGTGTACATCCTATTTATGTTTTATCAGATACCCCTATAGATGAAACGATTGAAAAAGTAAAAAGAGATTTTAAAGAAGTCGGGAAATGTTTAATACCATTACAGATATCAAGGCTTCAAAAAGATATATTAGAGGTCATGTCTATTTCTAAGGATATGGTTGATTTTAGGGATTCCGCTAATCAGATAGGAATTGTGTATCGTGAGAAAATTAGAAAACTTAACGATTTCTTCATCCATGGGGCAAGGAAATGGTTTGAAGAAATTGATGAGAAGGGCTATATCCTAAGACCTATTATTTATAAGAGTCAGTGGGATTATAAGCAAATTGGTTTGCTGGCTAAAGCCTTTAAAATAATGTTAGTCAATAATGCCACCATAGAACAACTGGGTTCTGATCCTAGCATTAAACTTGATGATGGAGAATATCAAGATTTTCTATCTATTATGAGGAATGTCCATATCGGTACAATAATGGAGAAGAAAGGGTTTAAAAACACAGGAATTTTTGTGAATGACTCTAGTTCAGATGTTGATATTCCCAAGGCATTTATACACTTTTTGTCCTTTATAGGATTTAAAAATAGAAGCCTAAGGGACTTTGAAAGCAAATTTTTCTTTAGTGGATTTGACAAGGTAAAACCAAAGAAAATCATTGAACAATGGATTGAATTCTTTATAGCCTTAAAACTAATCTACAAAGCAGACGGTTTTATTAAAAGAGTAAATAACAATGATTTGAATGAAAGATATGAAAAGGTTAAGCACTGGTTTGAAAAGGACTATGTAGATGAGAAAAATGAACTTAGAAAAACTATAAAAGGTCCGTATTTTGATGCACTAGAAGAACAAACAGATAAGTATAAGGATAAATTAGAATATGCTAAAAAATATATGGAGAAAATTCATTTAGACTCATTAACTTCATTTATTGATGAACCATTAGATACATGGTCGAACGTATTAAGTAATTTAGATGAATTTTATAATCTTGTGGAATACATCTATGATGAAGAAGGTTGGAAGTCTTACAATACGTTTAGTTCAAACATTATAAAAACATTAAGAATTGATAATATAGATGAAAAACTTTGGTATAGGATTAAACATATAAAATTGTTTCATGAATATATAAATGAAATTCAAGATCCTACATCATCAATGATTAATGAAATGATAGAAACAATCAAAAAAACTAATGAATATCGTGGCATTGAATTTCCAATAATTCCATTTACCAACATTTTAAAAAGGTATAGCGAGGAATTAAAATATGCTAGTGATTATAAGGGGCTCACAAACTCCAGATACAAACCTACTGTTAAAGAAACAGAAACTATACCATATAATTTAAGATTGGCTGAATACAGCAAGGCTTTAGAAAGACTGGATCAAATTTTAAGTGAATGTGGTATTGAAGGCAAAGTAACAGCGGAGTTTAGGTGGTCGGATGATAAAGGAGTTATGGGAGAGTATAAATCTATTCTGAGAAACTTTAAGGAAATTGTGGACTTCTATTTAGATAAAATGCCTGAAGCCAAACGGTGGGCAGGCTACTTTAATGATGCGCCAGATGATTTAAAAAACATGGTAGAGGTTAAGAACTTAAATAATTATATTGAAACCTTGGAAATCTTCTGCAATGGTGGTTTAGTCGAGGAGATAGATAATAAAGAAGAGGAATTAGAAAGGAATCCGTTGGATTTTCTATCTCATTATAAAAAAATCATAGCAGAGATGAGGCAATATATAGGTCTAATCGAGGGAGAAAAGAGCAATGTAATGGGGAAAGCCAAGGAAGAAAGAAATAAGTTATATGATAATGATTTGATTAGTACTGTAAACTGTATTCGCAGAGCCCAAGGGAAAGAGGTGGTAGGGCTTAATTTAGCAAGTTACCCTAGTGAGAAAACTTATGGATTATCCAAAAAAGTCATAGAAGAGAAAATGAAAGATTTACTGCAGGAAGGAAGGGAGTTTTTCCAAGGTAAAAAGACGACATTTGAATTCTTTAAAAATGTTGTTAAAAAAGACGGTGCAATAGATTGGAATGATTGTGATGAAGAAAAGAGAGAACTTGAAGCCATGAAACTTATTAAGACTGAGGTAGTTGTATTATGATAGTTGTTCAAATACTTAGAGACTATAAAAATAGAACAGAATATAAGGTTCTTGAAAAGTTCATAGCAGTTAAAGAGGTTAATATTGATAGTCTTTCCGAGGGGATTTTACTGTTGCCAGGAATTCTTTTGGATAAATTAGAAAAAAAGGAACTTGAGGTTTTGAACAAATGGCTAAATATCCCTGACAATCAACTTATTCTCTCTCCTGCTTGGAAAGAAGTAAGCCTGAACGATTATTTTGATCTTTCGTTGGTCTTAAAAGTTCAAAGAGAAGAGGGGCTGGAATTCGAAGGGGTTGAGTGTCAATATAAGATATATGGGAAGATTCAAGAAAAGTTTTTCTCAAATGAACATGGTAACTTTGGAGTCCATTACCGTAAAGATACAGGAAGTGGTTTATTAACCGTTATCACTTTACCATTATTGGATTATAAACTAAGTCATAAACATGATGAGTTTAAACAGTATTTTTATTCTTGTATAAGCAAAAAAAGACCAAAAAACAATAGGCAAAGCATGGAGCCGAAAGAATTTGAGATAAGAGAGGAACATTTGCAACTGTTTATGTTGTTTGCGGCAGGAGTAAAAAATGATAATGATATACAGGAAGCATTTAGCCAATATTTTAATAAAAATATAAACTGGGAAAGCATCAAATTCCTAGAAGAAGTTTTAACACAGCAAGGTTTAATTGACAGCAGAGATGTAAGTGATAAAGGAAAACTATTCATAAAAGAAAAGCGGTTAAAATCCTTCATCAAAGTATTAGAAAGGAGGGAAAGTACTAATGAATGGTAGTTTTGATAAAGGAGTTCCTGTTTCTCAAAGTATAGTGGCTAATGTCCAATTAGGCTTACCAGCAACGGTATCCAAACTATCTAGCAAAATGAGGTTTATTGATAAGATAGCCCCTTTGCTTAAAGAACAGGGAGTGATTAGAACCCTTGATTTGATTCAGCCGATAACTATTAAATGTTCAGGAATTGCCACGAGTCATAGGACCATAAATGCTTTTGGAGGAATATTATATATTTCTGGTGCAGTAAGACAAGATATTTCCATTCAAGAAGGATCGATTTATCAAACGAAGCAAGAAAGTGTTGTAGATGTGGATGAATTAGATGATTTAGATTGGCAGAAAAAACTTAAATTTATCGATATGATAAATGCTTATAAATTATTAATGGATACAATGGAAGAGGTAGATTTACCAGAGTTAATTATTATGGATGTTCCATTATTATTAGAGAGAGCCGACACTCCGTTGTCTGAACGTGTTGACATTATGAAGTATTACGACTTGTGTAAAGAAACTATAGCCAAGTTTTGGAGTGAATATAAAGAGAAAATTTATCCCTTTAATAAGAACGGAGTAAAAATTGCATCCATTGGGGGTAAGAGGTTTGGTGCTATTTTCTTTGCTTTGACAAAAGAGAATCTAAAGTATGTTCCAGACGCTATAGGCGAAAGCATTACTTCGGAACTGGATCAATACATGTCAAAGATGCAAATGGTTGGAATCAAAAGATTGCTAAAAGGTATTTTGGTTAAGCGGTCTAGAACTGCGGCCTTTCAATTTGATGCGATAACGAAAGATAATCGTATGGAACCTATTTCTGTTAGAGAATTAGGGCTGATGACTATGCATATTAAAGCAGGAAATAATACCCCACCTATGCTGATTGAAGTGCTCGGGAAGGTTGATGACTGGGATTCTGATATGTTAGACAAGATTTGTGCAGAAATTATGACTCTAATTACTTTTGACCAAGCAAAAGCCCTACCGATACCTCTTTGGTATGCCAAATATGCTCTTAAACCAATTGAAGTAAGACCTGGAGTTTTGGAATTTTACAAATCTCATGCTAAAGAAATGCTTAAGAATGAGAGTTTAGAGGCTATATGGAAAGAAGACTTAGATGTATTTGAAGATGAATAAAAGGGGGATGAGTATGGATAAGTATATAGGAAAACTAATTGGAAATACAGGGAATCCAAATGACATTAAGATTGCATTAGAAGACAGTTTCTCTGCCAAAAGGGGAGAGTTTGTTAAAATTAAACATAAGGAATCCATGGATGAACCAGAGACTTATGTCCTTGGAAGAATTATATCTATTTCAAGAAGCAACATACTTTATAATTCCAATATGGGGGAAGGACTATCAGAGTTAGAAATATTACCCGGTGCCCAAGTTACAGGGGAAACTTTATTCGGAACTATCGAATTGGTAGGATATAGGGATAGTTCAGGGCAAATTAAGATTCCACGAAGACCTTTAAACCCCGGTGAAAAGGTTTACGGTGTAGACTATGAATTTTTATCAGGATTCTATAAATTTGATGAAAATACAAGTATTCATATTGGAAATCTGATAGGTTATGACAAAGGAGAAAATATTGTCCCAGTTTACTTAGATGTTAATAAACTTGTTACAGAGCATTTGGCCGTATTGGCCATGACCGGTTCAGGAAAGTCTTATACTGTCGGAAGAATTATTGAAAGATTAGTTGCACTAATGAATGGAACAGTGGTGGTATTTGATGTTCACGGAGAATATGGTAAGGCATTTGCAAAAGGAGAATTACAATTTAATGAGGATATTGACAGTATAGAGGATGTAAGAGATAGAGAAAGTATCATAAAAATTCAGGAGATGATGAGAAAACTCCTAAATGCTGGTGGGGGCATAAAAGTTTATACTCCACAAATCGATGCCTTTGATTATAAGTATATGAATAAAAATAAACACCTTGCATTGCAGTTCGACCGTTTAGATATGGACGATTTATCCTCAATACTGCCTGGGCTAACAGAGCCGCAAGAAAGGGTATTGGATGTAGCGATTCGCTATTGGCAAGCAAAATACAGTAATCAACCAAGAGATATACAAGATCTAAGGGAGATTTTATCTGGAGATTTAGAGGAACTTAGGGAATGGGAAGAATTAAGCCCTGCTGAAGCAAGAGCATTAAATGGAAGAAGTGCAGCAGTTGCGGCAACTAAACTAAATCGTGTGATCAACGAAGCAAAAAGTTTTTATACAAGGGCAATTGGAGAACCAAGTGACATCTATGATATGGTAGGTGAAAAAGGAGACAATATAGGTAGACTTGTTATTATTGATCTACAAGGTTTATCTGACGATGCAAAGCAAATTATAACTGCTCTTATTTCAAGCGAAATAATGAGAGCAGCAGGTGATAAAAGAAGGCAAACAAGACCATGTTTTCTTGTCTATGAAGAAGGACATAATTTTGCACCTGCAGGAATCCCTTCTATCTCCAAGAAGATTATTAAGAGAATAGCCAGTGAAGGTAGAAAATTTGGAGTTGGCTTCTCTATAATTTCTCAAAGACCTTCTAAATTAGACCCTGACGTTACATCCCAATGTAATACTATAATTACAATGCGTTTAAAAAATCCCGATGACCAAAGATTTATTGCTAAGACAAGCGATATGTTTTCAAAAGCCGATATAGATGAACTCCCTTCCTTGAGTACAGGAGAAGCCCTAATAAATGGTCGATCAATTCCCGCACCTTTATTGGTTAAGGTAGGAACAAAAGCATTGATACACGGAGGAGAGTCTCCAGAGGTGACTAACGAATGGGGAGTTTTTAATGGTTAGAGAAAGACTGATACAAGCCATCAGAGAAGAAATGAAAACAGGGGAAATTAGGAAAAGATTTTTCCCTATGATGACAGATTTTGGGGTTAGGGATTATTCTGAAACTGTACATACAATGGGATTAAATTATTTAACTGCTATTGGGAGGACTATTAGTGACACTACTGCTATTTCAGAATGTCCTGTTTATCCTTATGAAAAGCAAACATTTATGGCAGAGAAGGTTGCAGAAGAATCTGGGGAATATCATATTGACAAAAAGCCAGCAGTAAGACCAGATTCTATTTGGTATTCAACCAAGGATAATCAACCTTTGCTACTCTGTGAATTTGAAAGATATGATAATAGTCGATTAAAGAATCGGAAACTGGAAGAAAAAATTCAAAACCTCCTTATTGCATACCATCAGTTAGGAGGAAATGTACCATTAATACTATTTGTTTATTGGACTTATCCTAAGGTTACTCCAGGGGATATATCCAACTATATACGAATTTTTGATGAAGGATTTACTATGGGTAATGGGACAAGGGTTCCCGGTATTGATGGTAGGAAAACATCTTATTTAGTTTATCATTGTGTGGCGTCAGGAGATAAAGACAAACTAACGTTTAACCAATGGATAAAAGTGAGGTGATGAAATGGTAAGAAGGGCTTCTGATTTTTATCCTAAAAGGGATCAAGTTTTAGGCAACAAATACATTTTAAAAGAATATATAAACGAAGGAACCTTTGGATATGTTTGGTCTGCTATTAATTTAGAAACAGAGGAGTTAGTTGCTTTAAAAATACCTAAAGATCAAGAACGTGGAGATAATGCATTATCAGAAGGTATAAAGTTAATTGGTGATTCTCATCCAAACGTTATTAAAGTAAATTGGATGGGCAGATTAGATGGAGTTTTTGTTATTGAAATGGAGTTCTTTGAAGGAAAAACCTTGGCAGAAGAATTAACTGACGATGGGTTTAGAAATCCAAAAACAATTAAAGAAGTTATCTTGATTTTTTTAAAAATATTAGAAGGGGTGAAGTTTTTACATAATAAAAATATTTGCCATGGTGATATAAAACCACATAATATCCTCTTTAATGATAGAGAAGTAAAATTGACGGATTTTGGAACAAGTAAGTTTATCGAGAATGTTTTTGTGAGGACTGTAGACGCTGGAGGAACGTGGGCTTATATGGCTCCAGAAATAGCAGGCTCTAACAAAAGGTATCTTATTTCAGACATCTATTCTTTGGGAGTTCTGCTTTATCAGTTGTTAACAGGAAGGACACCTCATGAAACTCCTATTCAGGTAATTAATAATGTTCCCTTTCCAAAACCGAGGGAAATTAACGACAATATACCTATAAGCATCGAAGAGATTATTTTAAGGGCACTACAAAGAAATCCAGAGGATAGGTATCAAAGTATTGAAGAATTGAAAGAAGATATTACTAAAAGGGTATTAGATACTGAACAGCAAGCACCTTTGATGTCTCTAAGCATAGTAGAGAAAGCAGCCTATGATGATTGGATGCAAAATGTTATCAATCTTTATAATAATAACCGGTTTCAAGAAGCAGAAGTGTTACTTCGTTATCAGAAAGAGAACGGCAATAACACTCCTGATATTTTCTATCACATGGCTTACGTGTATTATAATTTACAAAGATATTTTGATAGCCTAAGTCAAATCGAGAAAATTGAGATTGATAAGGTAGAAGACATTCGTAGAGAGGCCTTTAAAGATAATATATTTTCCTTAAAAGCAAAGATTTATATAGAACTTAAAAAATATGATGAAGCCATGATGTTGTATGAGTACTTATCAAAGAAGAATCCTGAAAATATTAATTATAAGTATAGATTGGCAATAACCTATGGGTTGGTTAATAAGCCTGATGAAGCAATTAAATTGTTAGAAGAAATTAATGAAGAAACACCGGGACTACTATACATCGTTAAGAAATTAGGCCATGCCTATGATATTAAGAAAGAGTTCAGTAAGGCTAGGGCATATTTTAAGTATGCTTTAAGAATGGATCCGGGAGATATGCTAATTGAAAATAGATTGAAGGTATATGACCAGTACTTGAATACTTAACTATTTTTGTTAAGGGGGGATAATTTGAAAGAAAAGATACTCACAGAAATAACTAACTATTATTTACAGTCAAGGGATTTTAACGGCTTACCCTTGAGACAATTAGATAATGACCAAGAAGATCTTATTTGTGAATTAATAGATGAGGGGAGAATAGAAGTATTATCATCCAATTTTGTGCTTAACCCACATATTAAAGCCTTAAAACTAGATATTGATAAGGAAGAACAGAAAAGGGCAGTTAAAGACAGGGCTGGTTCAGTTGTTTTGTATCCAACAGAAAAACATCTAAAATCAATGAATCTTTTTACTGAAAAACCTTTCACCAAAATGCTTATGGAGGGTAAAGAACAACTGGATATACTATTTTTCGATATAGAAATATTGGAATCATATTTTCAAAATCCTAAATACATTGTTTTTTCTTTTGATTATAGAGGAAGCATAGTAACTTCAGACGATTTTGTTAATGAAGATCTAGAAGGTGAATATATCAAAGATTTTGGCATAGGTTATCACAAAAAGAAAGGAAACCATGAAAGAGTTGTAGGTGTTTTTTTGAGAGATTTAGCGGAACTTTCGTTGAATGCTCAATTAAAATGGAAAATAAATTACTTGGAAAAACAAGAAGATTACTATATAAACAGTGGCTTCTATGACAATTTAATATTAGGAAAATGGATTGATGAAATTTCTATTTATGATGCACTATTAGACGAAATGAAAGTTATAAATTCTATGTGTAACAATATGGGGATTCCGAATTTGTTCAGGAAAACATTTGAACCGCATACTGCCGAAAAGCCAGAAGATTATAGAATGATTTTCCTTCCGACACTAAAAAACTATTATGCATTTATATTGTGCCTTGAAAAAATGATTATCCATAATATCAATCATAAAACATTTACAACTGCTGCTAGATACATAAGACCAGTTGATAGGAAAAATGGAGATGGAAATCCCAAGGGGAGTCTAGTAATGTTGGAGGAATGGCTAAAAAAGAATATAATAACTAATGAAAACTTAGATGAACTTATCATAAATCCGTTAAAAGCAATTCGAAAGATAAGACAAGTGCCAGCCCATGAAATATATTCGAACAAATATGATAAATCATTAATTAAGAGACAAAATGAAGTGATTTTAGAAACATATAGTGCCATTAGAAGCATAAGGTTATTTTTTGCCAATTATCCTGGAAATAAAGATATTAAAATACCGGAATATTTGATAACAGGAGAGAATATAAGAGTTTACTAAAAAAGTTAAGCATTGAAAGTTTTAATAAAAATCAAGTACAGGGTGTAGACAAAAGTAATTTTGCTCCCCTGGCTTTTTATTTTTGTTGCAGATGTAAAATAAAAGGATCAAAATATTTTAGTTTCATGTAATAAATAGATATCAAGTCTAGAAGTTATGTGAAAGTGATGGTACACTGTACACGCTTTAAAAAACAGAGAATAGGAGGGGATGTAATGCGTGAAATTAAGAATTTAGATGCTTTAGAACTATCCGAGTCACTATTAGATACTTACAAATGCGTTCATGGTTTTGGATTTAATGGCCATTTTATATCATTAATACCAACAAAAAATTATTATTATTTAGCCTATAAACACAGGGATAATCTTGATGAACATAGGCTTTTCAAATTTGTTGAAGTAAAGGAATCATATGAAGAAAATGAAATTTATAATGTTTTATTGGAGATTAGAAAAGCATATGGCCATGACCATGAAAAAAGTGAATATGATGAGGATTACAAGGAAGTAATAGATTATCTGATAAGTAGAGGAGATAAGGGGATTTAGGAAAATTGTTCAAAATATTGCTGCCCAAAAATTTGACAGCATGAGTAGTTTGAAATATCATTATAAGTGATAATAAAATAATATTAAATCAAAGTAAACTAACATAGCAAATTTGCCCAGATAAGAGGGTCTTGCCGTGTTAGTTTTTTTGTTTATTTAGAAAGGAGAGATGTTTTTATGAGTAGGGTTAATGTTTATGAAAGTGAATTTTGTAATAAGATTGTTGCCAGAGTAAAATATAATGAAAAATTAGATTACTGGAATGGACGTAACTGGGGTAATGGAGGATTAGGAATGCATAAAGGCATTACTAAGTTAAAAGACGGCAGGTTTGTTATTATTATTGGTTCTCAAATGCAAGGCTCAAAAGACTATGCTTATATAGTAAGTAAAGAAGAGGCATTACAGGAAGTTTTAAAGTCAGGCAATCTGGAACTATTGGAAGAGAAAAAATTTGTTGAACTAAAAACTCTGTATGATAAATTATGTGAGTTAGAAGAAATTGATGAAGCAGAAACTACTTCAGAGCAATGAAAAGGTTATAAAGGGTTATGTAGGGAGTCGGGGGATAAGCCTAGACTCCTTTTTAAATTGCAACTGCTTTTGTAGATTACCCCAATTTATATTTGTAATACTTAGTTTACAAAGAGATTGGGCTAAAAATTTTTTCAACATAATATAAATTATGCTGCCGAAGGCCCTGACTTTAGTTGCAAAAAGCGGTAACATCAATATATAAATTCAACATAATTTACAGGAATTGAAAAGTACAATTGTCAACATAATTTATGGAGGTGGAATTTTGTTAGAGGCATTTAAAGAGTATTTGGCATTACAAGGAAAAAGCGAGAATACTATCAATAGTTATTATTTGCATATGAAAGGTTACTATCAATGGTATTTGGAGTCCTTTGGCAGAGAATGTTCGGTGCTATACCGGGAAAACATCTTAGATTATATAAGTTATCTTCGTAACATAAAGAAAGATAATGGGAGATCAATAAATTGTAAGATTAGTGCATTAATAAAGTATAATGAATTTTTGGTTGCGAATGGAATACAACAGGACCAAGTAGTTTCAAAAAATGATAATATTAAGATCCAGCAGAAATACGCTAATCCTTCCGATGTTACTAAGCAAGAAATTGATGCTTTTAGACAACAACTATTACAAGAAGGACATCGAGATATTTATTGCTTGGCGACATTATTAGCGTATGCAGGTTTGCGAATTAGTGAAGCACTTAATATTCAATTAACAGATTTTAATTTAACAGTTGGAGAGTTAAAGGTTAGGGGTAAAGGAGATAAAGACAGAGTTGTTTATCTAAATGATAAGATTATTAATAGTATAAGAGAGTATCTAAGAGTGAGAGAAAGTGATAGTCCATATTTATTTGCGAATAGTAATGGTAAGGTAATTCATAGGTCAACAGTTAATAAGATTTTCAATAAGTATAGCGACAAGATTACTCCTCATGTATTAAGACATTATTTCTGCACAATTGCTTTGGAGGGTGGGTTATCGGTTCATGAGGTTGCCTATTTAGCAGGGCATAGTAATATTCACACTACACTTCTATATTTGAATCCGAGTAGAGAGGCAATTAGGGGAAAAATAAATAACCTGTAATTAAAGGCTATGAAAAGGTTCATAGCCTTTAATTATGAAGATTTTTTTAAATAACATTTCTAACGTTTTATGGTATTGGTATTAACTCAAATTATATATTATTAAGGATCATTATTTTTGGACAACCACTATAAATAATGATATAATATTTTTAGACAGTAAATGGAATCGGAAATGCTTTAGCAAAGTGCAGGATATCTTCTATTATTGAGAACGGGTATTTTAAAATTAAAGGGGGAGATTTTATGGCCGATATTCAAAAGCAGTTTGAAGATTTTCATAATAATATAAAGTTAAAAAGATTTGGCGAAAATGCTACATTAAGAGAAAAACGAGATATTATTATTAATAAAATTAAAAATGGATTAAAAGACAAGTTTGAAGATGATGAAAATGGAGTTCCTAGTGTTGAATTTATCGATCAAGGCAGTTATGCAGTAGATCTGGGGATAATTCCAGAAGATGGCGACTATGATATTGATGAAGGTGCTATTTTCGACTTATATATCGAAGACTATGAAGACCCTACAGAAATGAAAAAGTGGATTAAAGAAATAATGGATGGTCACACTACAGTACCACCTGAAATAAAAAGACCATGTGTAACAATTACTTATTCTATAGATGAAGAACCTGCTTATCATGTGGACTTACCTGTATATGCAAAATCAAAATATGATGATGATTTATATTTAGCATGGGGCAAAGAAAATTCTAATAGCGAAAATAAATATTGGGAGGTTGCAGATCCAATCGGTTTAAATGATTATATCAAGAATAGTTTTTCTGGAGATGATAAAAAGCAATTCAAAAGAATTGTTCGTTATTTAAAAAAATGGAAAGATATTCGTTTTACATCTAGTGGAAATTCCCAACCTCCTAGCGTAGGAATTACTATTGCTGCATGCGAAATGTTTAGTCCATATAGTGAGTATAAGTCATTAACAGATAAAGTGGAGTATGTTGACCTTAAGGCTTTAAAAAATTTTGTATACAATCTTAAAAATAGTTTTACATGTGAGTGGGATTATGAAAAAGAAGAATATGTATACTCAATCTATCTTGAACTTCCAGTTAAGCCTAATAAAGATATATTTGAAAAAATGACCAAAAATCAAATGACCAATTTTTATCATGAATTAGACAAATTATATAATGCACTAGAATCTGCTGAAAATGAGCCAGATCCTCATACTGCTTGTAAGTTATTAGTTGAATATTTTGGTGATAAATTTCCAGTGCCAGAAGCGAAAGAAAGTAGGTATACTGTCGGCAAATCGAATGCTCCTTCATCTTTTTCTGCACTAAAGGAATGATTAAGATAATGAAATATAATTATATGAAACTTTTGTCTGACAAGCAATATCTCAATGATATTATAGGGGAAGAGGATGGAAAAGTTTATAAAATAAAATTTAGGTTAAGAAATGGGTATGTAGTTCCTCTAATTATAGTTTTTGATGATTTTTTTCCTGCTCATTTACCATTAGTGTCTATAGATACTGACTGTTTTCATGTGCCTAAAAAACCTCACATTTTAAGAAGTGGTTTAATATGCTACTTGGATAAAGAAGGAGTTATTTGGGATACCGATCCAAGTATTTTATTAGACTTAGTTTTTGAACGGGTTGAAGATATATTATTAGCAAATAGTGAGATAGTTGAATTTCATAGAGAATTCAATTACTATTTTTCTACTTTAAATAATTTGAAAACGGCTTTTTCAATATACAATAAGACTAATAGGGTTGAGCAAATAAATGTTTATACTGGAAAAAATAGCGCTCCAATATGTTTCTTAGCAGATGATGAGCAATCAATAAAGATGTTAGAAAGGTTATATGAATTTAAAATTACCAATCTCCCAAATAAGGCACTTTTTATTCCATTGGATAAAACATATAAGGGCAATGTTCCTCAAGGGGATCAATTTTGGAGTGCAGAAGAGATTCAAAACCTAATATTAGAGCATACAACAGAGGAAAAGATTGAGCAATTAAAAATTTATGCAAAGAATAAAAATAATTACTATTATCTATTGGAAATTCCTTTAATTACAGGGCAAAGAGTAACAATAGGGTTATGGTATAAAAAAATTGAAGGTAGAAGCACTAAGTCTGTACCGATAATAGAATATGATCCATCGCAGGTATTTGAAATATTGCCAATCTTTATTTGTAGAGAAGATGACAATTCCTTAATAAAAAGAGGTGGCGGTCTAACTACCAATAGTAGAATTTTACTAGTAGGTTGCGGGTCAATTGGTAGTGACATACTTTTTCTATTGGCAAGGTCTGGTATAAAGGAATTTACCATAGTAGATAATGATAAACTATCAATGGAAAATTCATACAGGCACTTTCTTGGAATGAATATGGCTATTAAAGCAAAGGCGAAAGTTGATTTGCTTAAGAAAGAAATTGAAACCAGATATCCAAATACGAATGTAGAAGCATTGAATGCTGATATATTAGTTGCCATTAGTAACAAACAAGTCGATTTAGAAGAATTTAGTTTGATTATATTTGCAATCGGTGATCCTAATGTTGAGAGAAAATTAAATGAGTTAGTTCTAGAAACTAATACCCCAGCAATCTTTACATGGGTTGAGGCTTATGGGATAGGTGGACATGCTTTGCTTGTGAATATAACAGAGAAGGGCTGTTATGAGTGTTTAATTAAAGAGGATTTGAGTAATTACGCAGCCTTTGCAGGAAAAAGTGATATACCATATACTATGAACATAAATGGGTGTTCAGGTACATTTACACCCTATGGTGGGGTGGATTCAATGCAGACTGCTTTAATAGCAACACGTCTAGCATTAAGTTTAGTGAGAGGCGAAACAACTGAAAATTGTTTAGTTTCTTGGAAGGGTCAAGCAAAGCAATTTAGGGAGAATGGCTTTAGCACATCTTCAAGATATGAAGAAAGTTTAGATGTCTTAGAAAATGGGACTACAAATTTTATAAGAACTGATTGTCAGGTTTGTGGTAAAAGAGGTTTAAAATGATAATAAATATAGGGGACAGAAAAATAAAAATTAATTGTGAAGTATTATCTCATATTTACGATAAACGACAAGTTAATATAAGTGATTATGAAAGTGGCGGGATGTTAATAGGATCAATTATTAGGGGAACTAAAGACATCATTATAGAGGATTTGACCTTACCTATAAAGGATGATAAATGTTCAAGATTAAATTATGTGCGTAGTGTAAAACACAATGAATTGCTAGAACAGAAATGGATCGATAGCCAATTTACCAAGATGTATTTTGGCGAATGGCATACTCATCCCCAAGGAGATCCTTTTCCTTCACAACGGGATATCAGAAATTGGAAGAATTTAATGAAAAAATCAAATACGGAGACAAACATATTATTATTTATTATAGCAGGAATAGATGTATTTAAAATATGGATTGGTGATAGGGAAAGGATGAAAATATATCAAGTTTTTAGGGGGGATTACAATGGATTTAGAATTGATTTATGCAATTATTAATGTAATTATTGATGCAATAAAAAAGGATCCTATTAATGGGATAATTTTGTTAGCAATACTATTGGTAATACTATTTACAGTATCAATACTGTCATATAAAAAGAGTAGATTGTTACAGAGATTAGTTAACTTTATACCTTTTATTCGAAAAGAATATGTTATGGTTGTTAATTTTTCGAAAAAGGAAGGGAAAATTAATGATATTATAAAAGACTATATGGAATACGGGTGCAAGGCATTTAAATTATACACGTTCACAGATTTTAACAAAGATGGGACAATAACTAAAGAAAAATTAGAAAGAATAGTTAAGAGACAGCAAGAAACGATAAAGAAGGCTAAAAAAATAATGAAAAATGCGAATTCATTAATATATATTGGATTTCCACATGTACCTTTGGGATTTTTAGATGGAGTTAACTTTACAGATATTGATGATCCAATATTATATGAATATCAAGGAATGGACTCAGAATGTTTGGGAAAAGGTTTTTTTGAACTAAAACGTATATATAACACGGAAATTGAAATAGAACAAACACTAAATAACTATGATTCATTAGATAAAGAAGTTGTCTTAAAAATAGAACAGTCTTTCAAAATAAACGACGATGATATCAAAAAAGTTGTAAATGTTTCTTCAATTGTATCCTTAAGTTCCAGTAAAATCGGTAGATGGAAAATAACTAACTATGCTCAAATAGATAAATACCAGCGTGAATTTGAAAAAATGCTAACTGAGATGAAAGCCAAAGGGGTTGAAAAGATACATTTATTTGCTACCACACCAGTATCATTAAGTTTCAGTTTAGGTAGGGTGATTAATCATTATCATCCTGAAATAATTGTATATAACTATAATAACGGGACTTTTGACTGGGGTATAAATTTACAAAACCGAGAAATTATTGAGCCAATGTCGCAATAGATAAGTTAAATAAGAAATAGGTAGAAGATACAATTTTCTATGTCGTAGTTGTAGATCTATGTTCAGCAAATTATTGTATTTATAGTGGTGGTGAAAATTAATGAATAAACAAAATTTTTCAAAATGGTATCCAATTCCAAATTTAGTAGGAGTGTGCGATATAGATGCTATAAAAAATATCAATGGGTTAGATATTTTTCTTATTCCAGTTAATCGAAAAAGAGACGATAATCAAAATAAAAAAATCTTAATACATTTTAATAGTTATTAGTCTTATACTTGCATAGATGAAAGTTATAGTGAAGAATTTTGGGTTGATTCTACGCAGAAAGCATGGACTTTCTATAAAAGCAATACATCATGCTATATTGAATTGCTTAAAAAGCATAGCATCCTCTTTAATGAATGCAGAAAAGAGATAGTTCACTATGTTATAGTAGGAACAGACTCAATTTTTCATATAATTTCAGATGAAGAACCAGATATATCAGTATTATAGGTTGGAAATTTATATTATTCTTTGTTTTATATATGTTACATATATTTTATAATATGCGACTATATTACAAATTAATATAGGGTCTAAATAGTGTAGAATTTATTACATGTAAATTGTTCATTGTTTCTTTACACTGGAGTTTGTTCAAACTTACAAAGTTTGTTTACGAGTTACCCAACCGTCAGGGGGGAGAATTCCCTTTGGCGGTTTTTTGTTGTGTAAAAAAGCATATAAGAATGTATAAATTATTAAATCCGGACGCAGTTGTAATCCCTCGTAAGCCTGTATAATTCGTATGTGTAGGTGGTTTCGATATTTCCTCCCGTAGGTTATACCCTGCGTATGAATACTCATTACCTTCCACGAGCAAACTTTGTCATTCTTCACTGC
>Ga0134102_1001102_pt1 | contig 25941 bp, 20 predicted proteins | sample 13_3_2metaG_FD_94447 | JGI IMG/M metagenome (GOLD analysis project Ga0134102, IMG submission 94447) | Switchgrass degrading microbial communities from high solid loading bioreactors in New Hampshire, USA - 13_49_3.3_201_A3 metaG | ecosystem: Engineered > Bioreactor > Semi-continuous > Anaerobic...
CCACCGGGTGCCACCCTGGCTGACAAACCATATGGGGGATGCTTGTTGTAAAGGGCGTGACCGGAGTGGTAATTTCAGGAAGTCATCTTATCTTCAAATCCCTACAGTAAATTAACTCTATCAGAAGGGAAAGTATTACTTGCGTTTATTTTTCCGAAATGTCATAATGAATCCAGGTAGTATTGATTTCAGGCAAAATCCTGCGGAGGTATTTGATATGGCATTAAAGGATAAAAAGTTATTTTCGTTTTTGTTATGGGCATTTGGCATAGCATGGGTTCTCCAGGTTGTTGCAGGAATTATGTATAGAAGCGGAAATGCCATGTTGTTTTCAGTACTGCTGTCTGTCACAATGTTTGCTCCGCTTATTGCAGTACTCCTGTCAAGGATTGACCTGAAACAGATGGGATGGAAACCCCGTATCAGGGGCAATGTCAAATACATATTGGCAGCGTGGTTTGGACCGGCATTGCTTGGAACTGCTGGTGCTGTCTTATATTTTTTGCTGTTTCCAGAAGCTTTTGATTCAGCATTTGCTGACAGAATTGCTTCCGCCATTGGAGAAGAAGGTATTGCCAGGTTAGAAGCAACCGGGCTTTCCATACCAGCCTACATTATAATTAATATCGTAGCTTCATTAATCTATGCGCCATGGCTCAACATGTTTTTTGCCTTAGGAGAAGAGGCGGGCTGGAGAGGGGCAATGTACCCTGTGCTGAGAGAACATTTCGGAACGGCCAAAGGACGTATTGTTGGCGGTATAATCTGGGGCGCATGGCACTGGCCGATTATGATCCTTGCTGGATATGAATACGGAACTTCATACTGGGGAGCACCGGTTACAGGACCGCTGCTATTTTGTGTTATTGCAACGGCGATGGGAATTTTGCTGGACTGGGTTTATGAAAAAACAAACTGCATATGGATTCCTTCGCTTGGGCATGGTGCTATCAATGCATTTGCGGGAATACCTGCATTATTTCTGAAACCTGAATACTCCAACAATTTGCTTGTCGGACCGCTTATGGTCGGGATAATAGGCGGTCTGCCGATGATTCTTGCGGCTGTATTGGTAAGTGTAAAATCGGTGAATCGAGATATTTCAGCCGGGAATATATCTTAATAAGAATTAATGCACGAAATCGAACCGCCGTCATGGCGGTTTTCTCTTTTGCATCACCGTCAAAAGCAACCCGTATCTGATTTTTTACTGTATGAGACATAAAAGAACACTTGTTCTTTTTACCGTTATATTGTATAATTCTGGTATGAATATTAATGCTATACGGAGGCCAATATGCACTTGGGCAGTATTTATCTCATTGTCAATGATTTTAATAAATCAATTGATTTTTATGAAAAACTTCTGCAAATCCCGGTTACAAAAAAGAATATGGACAGGTTTGCCATATTCGAATTTGAAGGAAAATGCATAGCCCTCATGAATGGCCATTTCGATTCACAAAATCCTCATTTGGTGGTCCGTAAAGGAGAGTATTCTGAGTATTTTGATGACTTAAAATCAATTGCTCTTGCGCCGAATACCCGCAAATTTGTACTGAATTTCTGGATTGAGGATTTAAGAAAGGAATATGAACGAATCAGAACACTGGGAATTACTGATAGTCTGACAAAAATCAAGTATATCTGCAACGTGAGCCCGTATTATTATTTTCAGTTAACTGATCCTGACGGGAACGTAATAGAAGTTACAGGCCATTATACTCCGCAGGAAGGCGAATTTGATTAATTGCTTTGCAATGTAACCAGGAAGAAAACGTAACTGCTGTTCCTGAAAGTTAACAGGGTGATACCGGTGAATGATCTTATTTATAAAGCGGAGTCTGAAATCAAAAAACTGAATAACACACCAGGCGGAGCTCATCTTAAGACGAGCGAAATTCGTAAACTGTCATCCCGGTTATTCCGTGAACTGGATGATAAATCAAGGGAAAATATCTTCCGTGTATGCGAGGAACTTCTGGAAAGGCACAGCTGGCCTTTGCGTGTTATTGCCTTTGATTTTGCTTATCGGATAAAAAAACAGTATGATGAAAACACATTTCGGGTTTTTCGAGAAATGGCTTACTGAATATGTAAGAAGCTGGGGAGACTGTGACGATTTCTGCACCCACGCTTTTAGTGAACTTCTTGCGCAGTATACAAGCCTTGTGAAGAACATTATTCCATGGACTGCCCGTGATGAATTCTGGATGCGCCGTGCCGCAGCCGTAGTTCTTATTCCTTCCATTAGGCGCAATAAATATAAAGAAACCAATCCTACGTTAATTTCGGATTTATTGATGAACGATCCCGAACCCCTTGTTCTGAAGGGTTATGGCTGGATGCTGAAAGTTCTTTCAACGAAAGAACCGGATCTTGTTTATGATTACCTGAAGAAAAACAGGGATACCATGCCACGTGTGGCATTTCGCTATGCACTGGAAAAGCTGGACAACAAAAGGAAAACAGAACTTATGAGCTTAAAAAGAACTTAATCTATATTTTTTAATAATTATATTACTTGTATAATTATAATATGTACAGCGTTTGTTTTCGCCTGGTACTTGTTCTGAAACCGGCAGGAGGTATTGGGTCAGATGCAGTCAGACCTGAAAGATTATCTTGTAGTTGGAATTTCTTCAAGGGCATTGTTTGATCTTGAACAAGAAAACAGGATTTATGAGGAAAAGGGACTTAAGGAATATTCTGAATACCAGATTGAACATGAAAATGAGATTCTGAAGCCCGGTGCAGGGTTTCAGCTTGTAAAAGCACTGCTGAGAATCAATTCTCTCGTGTCTTCGGGAAGAAAGATAGAAGTAGTTATCATGTCACGGAACAGCGCGGATACAAGCCTGAGAATATTCAATTCCATTGAACACTACGGCCTGGACATTACCCGCGCAGCACTGGTGGGTGGGACAAGCATAGCGCCATATTTATCGGCTTTTGATACAGATTTATTTCTTTCTGCAAATGAAACTGATGTCCAGGAGGCAATCAATGCCGGATTCGCTGCCGGAATTATCTGTACCCACCCGGAATTTCAGATTGATCCGTATAAGGAAATTGATCAGATACGTATCGCTTTTGACGGCGATGCAGTTCTGTTTTCGGATGAGTCTGAACGGATATACAGGGAACAGGGCCTGGAAGCATTCCTGGAACATGAAAAAATTAATGCTCGTAAACCATTGCCTGAAGGCCCTTTTGCTAAACTGTTAAAAACCCTGTCATATTTACAGAATGAATTTCCGGAGGATCGGGTGCCGATCAGGACTGCATTGGTTACTGCACGCAATGCTCCGGCCCATGAACGGGTTATACGAACTCTCAGGGCATGGAATGTGCGCATTGACGAAGCATTCTTTCTTGGCGGGCTTGAAAAAAGCAAAGTTCTTGAGGCTTTTGGCGCACATATTTTCTTTGATGATCAGCCTGCACACGTTGATCCCGCATCAAAAATCGTACCTTCGGCGAGAGTTCCGTACAAAAGCAATTAAAATCAGCGACTGCGACGTAATGCAAATTCCATCCTTCAGGGGTGATAAATATGATAAATATAAAGGAACTGACATGATATTGGTTTTGCTCTGAAAGGGTATGAATGGATGCTGAAAGTGTTTTCAGCAAAAGAACCGGTTATTGTGTAAGAGAATAAAACAGGAGCATAGTGCTCAGTTGGCCTTCCTCTGCGCCCTTGATAAACCGGACCGGAAAAGAAAAAAGAACTGATGAAACTATAAACCCGGTTACATACATTAATACCGGGCAAAATGCCCGGTACGTACCACTAGCTTAAAAGTAAAATATCATATTCTGCAGAAAAAAACTGGTGGGCAATGGGGGACTCGAACCCTCGACTTCTACCTTGTGATGGTAGCACTCTCCCAGCTGAGTTAATTGCCCTGGAATTGCTTCTGATTCGATTATAACTCCGGTAACAACTCGGTTCAAGAGGTTTCATTTTCTCGTCGTTCATATCCCTGTTTTGTACAGAAGGATATATTTCAGGCATAATTTGATGTTTTTACACATGAAAAAAGTGGTTATATTTATAAAAAAATCTTTTTGAAAAATTCTGTTCAGAGGGTTATTTATGGTTCTTGAAACGGTAATGCTGCTTCTTTCGATAGGCTCCTTTTTGTTTGGGCTGCTGCTGTTGATATTTGGTATAAGTTATAAAATGCCGCAGGAAATTCCGTTCTGGATTGCTTCAAAAATACTTCAGGCCTTAGGTTCCTTGCTGCTGTATTTCAGGACGGATGTCTATGATTTTGTAACTGTACTCGCGAATATAACGCTGTTAGCCGGATGTGCATATGAAGCCTGGACTATACGAATTCTTACGGGGCAATCCGTAAAACAGAAAGTACATATTTTGACATCTGCCGGCATCATACTGGCATGTTTGTCATCGGCACTGTTAACTTCACCATACAGAAGGGGAGCGATTTATCTTTTACAGACATTGTTTTACATATTGCCTGCTCTTTTTCTGTTCGGTAAATCAGACAGAAAATTCTCGCTGCGGTTAATTCTGGGTATAAGTTATTGTGTGACCGGTACAGTATTTCTGTTCGGCGCGGTATTGTGTTTCATTTTTCCTGAGGTTGCCCTGAGGTTGGCAGACAGCGCTGTTCATGCTGTAATTTCCATAATAAGTTATTTCATCTTTTTGGTAAGCGGATTTATTATGCTGATGCTCGCTAGGGAAAAAAGCGATATGTTGGTGCAGGAAATACGGAAAAGCCTGAAAAAAAGCGAAATCAGGTTTCAGAAAATAGTGGAGACGGCCATTGAAGGCATCCTGATTTTCGACGAAAATTACAGGATTACTTTTGCCAACAAAAACATGGCCTTAATGCTCGGTTATACCGTAGAGGAAATGATCGGAATGTCATATGTTTCATTAATCCCGGAGAATTACATGGATATATATAATTACCAGGTATCCCTGAGAAAAAGAGGTGAAGATTCGGTTTATGAATGCTGCCTTTTAAGGAAAGACGGAAGTGAACGCTGGTTTTTGATCTCAGCAAAAGCCATGTTCGATGATAACGGCAAATTTGAAGGTTCTTTTTCGGTTATTACCGATATAACCGAGAGAAAGGAAATGGAACGCCTGCTGGAAGAAACCAACCGCCAGCTGGTTGAATTAAGCAACAAGGATGGCCTTACCGGAATAGCAAACAGACGATTGTTTGATTCAACCCTGGAACAGGAGTATTCCAAAATGAAAGATTCAGGCTCGAAGCTGTCAATCATCATGCTGGATATAGATCATTTCAAGGAATACAACGACTATTACGGGCATGTTGCGGGAGATGAATGCCTGCGCCAGATTGGAAGAGTGCTGGAAAGATGCATAAGGCATTCTTATGATTTGGCAGCCCGTTATGGCGGTGAGGAGTTTGCTGTTATTATGCCCGATACCGATATTCATTCTGCGGTGAAAATAGCCGAAAGGATACAGCAGTGCATAAAGGAACTGAAAATCGAGCATGGAAAGTCTCCTGTTTCTGAATATGTCACAGCAAGTCTTGGCGTAGCCACCGTTCATTATTCCCACGACCGGATCCCGGAGGAAATCGTGGCGATTGCTGACAAACTGCTGTACAGGGCCAAGGTTTTGGGCCGCAACAGAATAGAGTACGCGGAAGTGTAACATAAATATTGCTCTTCATAAAATCTCCATAATTATGTGTTAAATTATACTGTAAAAACGGGTTAAAGGTGGTCCGGTAATGGGAAAGACAAAGTGTGGAAAGAAAAATGCCGGTTCGGTTCTTATGTCCGGAAACAGGATTATTGTGCTTGTTTGCATATTCACAGTTCTTATTTTCAGCATAATCATTGCAAAATTAATTGGTTCGGGCAATAAGGGAACTGCTTCAGGGGATTTAATAATCCCGAAAAGCGAAATTCCCGGAATTGTAGGTTTCTATCCATACAAGGCAGGCAGGATAAACATGGAGATTATTGCGGTAAGGGCAAGTGACGGAACTATAAGGACTGCATTTAACACCTGCCAGGTTTGTTTTGATTCGGGCAGGGGTTATTACAGGCAGCAGGGCGATTCGCTTGTATGCCAGAACTGCGGCAACAGGTTTTATGCAGACGAGGTGGAACTGGTCAGGGGCGGATGCAATCCCGTACCCATTACTGATGAATATAAAACCGAGGACGAAGAATATATTGTAATTTCCGGTGAGTTCATCGAGGCTTACAGGGAATTGTTCAGGAACTGGAAAAGATAAGGGATTTGCCCAAGCCGACATAAAAAGATCAAAGCATGTTTTAGCAGCAGGGGTGCGGTATGGAACAGGGATTTACCCATAAAGTTCTTAAGGTAAAAGGCATGTCATGTACCGGTTGTGAAACCATGATAGAAAAAGCTCTTAAAAGGCTTCACGGTGTTTCTGAAGCTGAAGCGTCGTTCAGCAATTCCACCGTCAAAATTACTTACAATCCTGAAGTTTTAAAACTCGACAGGATAATTGAGGCAATTGAAGAACAGGGTTATACGGTTGCGGATATAGCCGGAAATAAAGAGGATGCCGGGGTAAATACAGAAAAAGCGAAAAAGAGCGAAACACCGGGACAACTGATAGGACTTGCAGGTTTAATTATAGTGCTGTATGTTTTAATGAATAATATGGCAGGCCTTAGTTTCATGCCGGGGATAAGCCGGTCCATGGGATACGGGGCTCTGCTGGCTGCCGGCCTGGTGACCTCGCTGCACTGTGTATCAATGTGTGGCGGATTGAATTTGTCCCAGTGCATTTCGTACAGGATGAACGGTGAAAACTCCGGCAGGATATCAATGCTGAAGCCCGGTCTGTTATATAACGGCGGAAGGGTGGTATCTTATACTATAATAGGAGGTATTGCGGGTGCCTTGGGTTCGGGTATCAGTTTTGGCGGGACTGCGAGAGGTATTGTGGCGGTAATATCCGGTTTACTTATGGTAATAATCGGCCTGAACATGCTGAACCTGTTCCCATGGCTGAGAAAGCTTAATCCGCGCATGCCGAAAATATTTGCGGGCAGGATATATGAAAGCAGGCGAAGGCTTGGCCCATTATTAACCGGTTTGCTAAACGGGCTGATGCCGTGCGGCCCGCTTCAGGCAATGCAGGTTTATGCCCTCGGGACAGGGAGTTTTGTGAACGGGGCATTGTCGATGTTAGTATTCGGCATTGGCACAGTTCCCTTGATGCTTGGGTTCAGTACGGTAAGTTCAGCATTAAGCCGCAGGTTTGCCGACAGGCTGATGAAGGCAGGGGCCGTACTGGTTATAGTTCTTGGCCTTGTAATGTCTAACAGGGGCCTGGCTCTTTCAGGTTTCCCGGTTCCGCTGCTGCAGCCGGGCATAAGCAGTAATACAGGGCAGAACACCGCAGAAATTGAAAATGGTGTACAAACAGTGGTTACAAGACTTCATCCGGGCAGTTACGAACCCATAACCGTGCGGAAAGGCATACCTGTCAGGTGGATTGTAAAAGCAAGGAAAAGCGATATAAACGGCTGTAACAATGAAATTGTTATACCTAAATTTAATACCGGCAAAAAGCTTGAGCCGGGAGACAATGTAATTGAGTTTACCCCGACTGAGGCGGGAATATTTACGTATACCTGCTGGATGGGGATGATCCGAAGTCAAATCATCGTTGTTGACTAAATATGGGAAGCAGCGGATTTTACATGCTTCCTGGATACAACCGTTGTCAGGAAAGGCGGTATAGGTAATGAACAGTCAAACTGTCAGGATAAGCGGAATGAGCTGTGCTGCATGTGCAAAACGGATTGAAAAAGCGGTTGGAAAGCTTGAGGGTGTGACCCGGGCTTCAGTAAATTTTGCCGCGGAACAGCTTTTTGTAGAATATGATGATAGCAAGTTAAACCTGGACAGGATAAAGGAAGCCGTAGAAAAAGCCGGATATGGCGTAATAGAGGAAAAAAACGTCAAAACTGTTACAATTCCCATAGAAGGCATGACATGCGCCGCATGCGCCGCCAGGGTGGAAAAAGCCATAGGAAAGCTGGACGGAGTACTGCAGGTTTCCGTCAATTTTGCCACCGAAAAAGCGGTTGTTGAATACGATCCCGGGAAAACAAGACTATCAGCAATCAGACAGGCTGTTGAAAAAGCGGGTTACAAAGCCCTGAGCATTGAAAAGAAATCCCTTGTTGATGAGGATAAACTGCGGAAGGAAAAGGAGATACGGATTCTCTGGACAAAATTCATAGTTTCCGCTGTTTTTGCGTTCCCCCTGCTATATATTGCGATGGTTCCGATGATTTCATGGCTGCCGCTTCCTTTTCCTCGTTTCCTTGAACCGATGGAGTATCCTTTAAGATATGCATTGGTACAGATTGCCCTGGTAATACCTGTAATCATTGCAGGAAACCGGTTCTACAGGGTGGGCTTTAAAGCTGTGATACAGCGAAGCCCGAACATGGACTCGCTGATAGCAATAGGAACATCTGCTGCCGTCATATACAGTCTTTATTCCACCTATAAGATTTATACGGGTGATCATCATGCAGTTGACGGTCTGTATTTTGAAACGGCGGGCGTTATCATTACATTGATACTGCTCGGTAAATCGCTTGAGGCGGTATCAAAGGGAAAGACTTCAGAGGCAATAAAGAAACTCATGGGCCTTGCACCTAAAACGGCAACGGTAATACATGACGGCAATGAAACAGAGGTCCCGATTGACGAGGTTGAAATCGGCGACGTAATTCTTGTTAGGCCGGGAGAAAAAATACCGGTGGACGGTGAGGTCATAGACGGGCATACTTCCGTAAACGAGTCGATGCTTACAGGTGAAAGCATGCCCGTTGATAAAAAGGCCGGAGACAAGGTTTATGCAGGAAGCATCAATACAAACGGCATAATTCGTTTCAGGGCCACGAAAGTGGGCGATGATACGGCACTGGCACAAATAATTAAACTTGTTGAAGAGGCCCAGAACTCAAAGGCGCCGATTGCCAAACTGGCAGACGTGGTATCCGGGTATTTTGTACCGATCGTGGTTGCAATAGCGGTAGTGGCCTGTGCCGGATGGCTTATAGGCGGTGAATCGCCGGTATTTGCACTCACGATTTTCATTTCAGTGCTTGTTATTGCATGTCCGTGTGCGCTGGGGCTTGCCACGCCTACTGCGATTATGGTCGGAACGGGGAAGGGCGCTGAATACGGAATTCTTATAAAAAGCGGTGAAGCTCTTGAAATTACGCACAAAATCAATACCGTTGTCCTGGACAAAACGGGAACAATAACCGAAGGGAAGCCTGAAGTAACCGATATTATAACAACTGACGGCATGGAAACTAAATACTTGCTCCGGCTTGCAGCATCGGCCGAAAAAGGATCGGAACATCCGCTGGGTGAAGCTATTGTAAGACGGGCCGAAAAGGAAGGAATTGATCTTGTTGAAGCTGAAAAATTCGAGGCCATTCCGGGGCAGGGTATTGAAGTAACGATAGAGGGGAAAAATATCCTGATTGGCAACAGGAAACTGATGGACGAAAAGGGCATATCCCTTGACGGTTTGGATTCCGAGTCCGACAGGCTTGCGGACGAAGGCAAAACACCGATGTTTATCGCCGTCAACGGCAAGGTGTCGGGTATAATAGCCGTTGCCGACGTGGTGAAGGAAAACAGTGCAAAAGCAATTGAAAAGCTAAAATCAATGGGGCTTGAAGTTGTCATGATAACGGGCGATAACCGTAAAACAGCCGAAGCAATTGCGAAACAGGTTGGCGTAAGCAGGGTGCTGGCGGAAGTTCTTCCCCGGGACAAGTCTAATGAGATTAAGAAACTTCAGTCTGAAGGCAAAAAAGTGGCAATGGTGGGCGACGGCATTAACGACGCTCCTGCCCTGGTACAGGCCGATATAGGAATTGCGATAGGCTCTGGAACCGACGTGGCAATGGAATCGGCGGATATCGTGCTTATGAGAAGTGATCTGATGGATGTTCCTGCGGCGATAAACTTAAGCAAAAGCACAATCCGGATAATAAAGGGAAACCTCTTCTGGGCGTTTGCATATAACGTTGCAGGAATACCGATTGCTGCAGGTGTTCTGCATCTTTTCGGAGGTCCGCTTCTGAACCCGATGTTTGCTGCAGCAGCAATGTCGCTGAGCTCTGTGTCGGTTTTGTCGAACGCTTTGAGACTTAAAAGATTTAAACCTTATAGATAATAACCCGTTTGGCAGAGGATTGATGCATGAGAGGGCAAAAAAGAATCCTTGTTGTGGATGATGAACCCAAAATCGCGGAAGTTGTAAAGTCATACCTTGAAAACACAGGGTACCGGGTGAGTGTAGCATATAGCGGCAGGGAAGCCCTGGAGAAATTCGAAAGGGAAAACCCTGCCCTTGTTGTTTTGGACCTGATGCTTCCTGATATGCCAGGTGAGGAAATCTGCACGGCCCTGAGGAAAAAATCCAGGGTCCCCATAATAATGCTTACTGCGAAGGTTGATGAAGAGGATATCCTGAGAGGGCTCAATATCGGGGCGGATGATTATGTAACGAAACCATTCAGCCCCAGGCAGCTGGTTGCCAGGGTTGAAGCAGTTCTCAGAAGGACTGCCGATACGTATGCTCCATTGTCAGGCTTCCTGTCGTTCAGTGACGGGGAGCTGGTGATAGATACCCTGAAACATGAAGTAAAAAAACAAGGCAAGGAGGTTAACCTGACTCCGAGGGAGTTCAGGCTCCTCGCAGCAATGGCCGGGTACCCCGGAAAGACATTTACAAGAGAAGAACTGATATGCGCAGCTTTCGGGGAAGACTATGACGGTTACGACAGAACCGTGGACACGCATATTAAGAACATACGGCAGAAAATTGAGGATGATCCCAGGAATCCGAGTTATATTATTACCGTTCACGGAATAGGATACAGGTTTGCCGGTGAACAGAAGGGCGGTTCAAAATGAAAGTCAGCTTAAGGACAAAACTTTCCCTTTCTTATGTTATCCTTGTACTTGTGTCGGTTTTGCTTGTAAGCGTGATAACGAACCTGCTTCTTGAAAAACATTTCAGAGAATACGTAATAGAGAACCAGGAACGGAGGAGCCGTGATATTGTCGACCAGGTGAGTAAACTGTATGCATACGGTGAAGACTGGGACCTGAAAGCAATCGAGAGTATATGTGTCAATGCCCTGGAGCAGGGGCTGATAATTAAAGTAATGGATTCTTCCGGGAATACGGTATGGGATGCAAGGCTGCACAATAATGAAAGATGCGACCAGATACTTTCTCATATGGAAAGAAACATGAACAGTCGCTACCCGAACTGGCAGGGCGGGCTTGTTGAAAACTCATATCCCGTTTTTGCAGGCACGGAAACAGTCGGGAAGGTTACAGTAAGCTATTACGGTCCGTATTTCTTCAGTGACAGCGATTTGGAGTTTATAAATTCAATGAACAGGTTTCTTGTTATTATTGGACTGTTTTCATTATTAATGTCATTTCTTTTCGGTTCGGTAATGGCAAAAAGAATGAGCAAGCCCATATTGAGGGTTATAAACACCGCACGTATGATATCGGAAGGGGATTACGGCAGCAGGATTACGGAGAAAACAGAGACAAAGGAAATTGACTATCTTACCGAAACGATAAATAACCTTGCGGAATCGCTGGAGAAACAGGAGAATCTAAGAAAGAGGCTGACAGCTGATGTGGCCCATGAATTAAGAACCCCTTTGGCAACGTTGCAAAGCCACATGGAAGCCATGATCGACGGTATATGGGAACCTGGCGCGGAGAGGCTGAAAAGCTGCCATGAAGAGATCGTGAGAATAAGCAGGCTGGTAGGCGATCTTGAAAAACTTGCAAGGATTGAAAGCGAGAACCTGGTTCTGGACAGGTCGGAGTTTGACGTTTCAGAACTTGTAAAGAATATGATACAGAATTTTGAGAATGAATTCACAAACAAGGGGATAAAAATTATATTTTCCGGTACTCGTGAAACAATAGTGGCGGACAAGGACAAAATAAGCCAGGTGATAGTCAACCTTCTGTCAAATGCCCTGAAATACACGCAAAAGGGAGGTACAGTCCTGGTTAACGTTACGGGTAACGAGGATAATGTTAATATATCCGTAAAGGATACCGGGACAGGTATTCCTCCTGAAGATCTTCCGTACATTTTCGAGCGGTTTTACCGTGCCGATAAATCCAGGAACAGGCTGACCGGAGGTGCAGGAATCGGTCTTACAATAGCAAAGGCGATAGTTGACGCCCACGGGGGAAACATTCAGGTGAACAGCAAGGTGGGTAAAGGAACTGAGTTTGTTGTGTCTTTGCCGCGACATGATTAATAAAAGCAGTTTCTTATCCAAAATTCAGGTGAAAACTCTGATACAGTAGCAGAGAAAAATAAACAGCCTATACACTCAAATTTTGATTGACATCCGTGAGTCAGAAAGAATATCATTAAATTATATCTTATACAGGCTTTATGGCTAAGGACACATCTGATTGTTCGGCGAAAAGCTATACTTAATATTCTTTCAGGAATAGTTGTCCCCATGTAAGCTAAATTCTGGGTGGATGCTGATGTCCATGGAAAGTAGTATAATATTAAATATATACTCCATTTTAATACTTGCTGTAATCTTTTTTCATGCGATAAAACTTTTTGAAAAGGATTCGCTGCAGGACAAACTGTTTATGTCCATACTGTATGTTACCGCATTTATGCTGTTTTTGGACATTCTGAGCAGACTGGACGGCAATTCCTCTGCATTTTACCCTGTTCTTAACCGTACAGGCAATTTTTTGGTTTTTTTGTTGAGCCCGGTTATACCGTCGTTATGGGTGGCGTATGTGCATTTCCAGGTATTTCACGATGAAAAGAGAATAAAACGGCTGACATTGCCTCTTGGCATAGTAAATGCAGTAAATGCCGCAAGCATGGTATTTTCCCTGGGAAAGGGAAGATTTTACTATATCGATTCAGACAACATATATCACAGGGGACCATTGTTTATGGTTCCGGTATTCATTACATTTACTTTATTGTTTGCGGCTTTCATGTTAATATTTGTAAACCGCAAAAAAACAGGGAGTAAGAAATTTCTTTCCCTCGCGGTACTTACGTTTGTTCCGTTTGTCAGCATCTTTCTGCAGATAAAATTCTATGGATCATCGATTATACTAAACAGTATTGTTCTTTCCACGCTGGTAGTATTTCTTAATATCCAGAGTCAGAGCATGTACACTGATCATCTGACGGGAGTGAACAACCGGAAAAAGCTTGATGCGTACCTGGAGAAAAAAGTCAGTCTGTGTACTGAAGGCAAAAGTTTTTCTGCGATATTAATAGATATAAACGATTTTAAACAAATAAATGACACATTTGGACATCAGACCGGTGACATTGCACTGGAAACCGCGGTAAAACTTCTTAAAACCTGTCTCAGAACAGGGGATTTCATTGCCAGATTCGGCGGTGACGAGTTTTGCATTATACTGGATATAACAGACATGAACGAGCTGGAGGCCGTGGTAAGCAGGATAAATAACAGGCTTGAAGAATATAACAAATCCGGATCCAGCACTTTCAGGCTTGAATTCAGCATGGGTTTTGCAGTATACGATTGTACTTCACATAAAAATGCCGCGGAATTTTTGGAGCGGATTGATCAGCTTATGTATGAAGATAAACTAGCATATAAAACCAAAACGGCACAAATCAGGGTTTAGGCATACCTATAACCCTGATCCTGTTCCATTTACTGTCTTTCATCGTCTGTTTGCGTTTCTTCGTGACTGGTTCCCTGATTGTGGCATATATCCAGCAGCTTCCTGCTGAGATCGTTCAATTGCGCCATTGACTGGGAAATAAGGCCAATAAATTCATTTTCCGCTGAAATGGTGGATACAATTTCTTCTGTTGCAGCGGTATTTTCCTCGGTGATTGCCACAATTGACTCGAACTGTTCACCAAGTTTCTGAAGTTCCGTTGTGGTTTGCAGGATCGTATCGCTGCTGTCCTGTAACAGGAGAATATCCCTGTTGAAAGATTCCTGAAGCGAATTTATGGAATTCGCAATTTGCTGCAGCAGCACATTACCTTCTTTTACCGCTTCCATCCCATAACGGGATTTTTCCTGGGCGGCCTTTGATTTCTCAAAAAGCTGGTGAGTAACACCGGTGATGCGGGAAGCGATTTCCCTGCTCTCGTCAGCAAGCTTTCGGATTTCGTCAGCCACGACGGCGAACCCTCTTCCGTGTTCACCGGCTCTCGCCGCTTCAATGGCAGCGTTTAATGCCAGCAGGTTGGTCTGGGCTGCGATGTTTTCAATGCCAGATAAAAGCGAATCCACCATCTGAAGGCTTTCCTGCAGCTCATCAACTGTTTCTGCCGTGGTAACGACAGAATCGTTGAGCGTTTCCATGTAACGTGTAACCTGGTTTAGCTTGTTCCGGTTCTCTTCCATTTCAATATTCATTTTACGGGATTCTTCAGCAACTCTTTGGGATACTTCCGCGGTTTTTCCCATGTTCTGTAGTGTGAACCGGACGGCATTATTGATTTGGGTAATATTCTGAGCTTCACTGCTTATCGCAGCAGCCATCTGTTCTGCCGATTCGAGTATGAACATTTATACAGCCGAGGATATACCAGCAGGCACGAAAATTATGAACGGGCTATGGAAGGTTTTTTGATTTGTGGTATAATAGAAAGGCTGATTTTTTCAGCGCATTCAGAGCCAAGTGGCTTTGAATTCAACTAACCATTACTACTGTTAGAAGGAGACTGAAAAAGACAATATGAGGAAGGCATCGATTGAAAAAAACCTTACAGAAGGCAGCGTTGTTAAGCAGCTTATAATGTTTGCACTGCCGTTTATGCTTTCAAACCTTATTCAAAGCCTTTACAACGTGGCAGATATGCTGATCGTCGGTATATACTCCGGAACTGCCGCCATTTCGGGAGTTAATATAGGCGGTCAGGTAACTTTTATCATGACGAATATTATTATCGGGCTTACAACAGGCGGTACAGTTATTATCGGTCAATATGTCGGGTCACGTGACAGAAAAGGAATGAGGGAGACAATCAGCACATTGCTCACATTCCTGCTCGTTGCAGGTGTTGGCTTGACCGTGCTCATGTTGTTTTTGTCCGATGTGGTACTACGCTTGCTGCAAACTCCTGCCGAAGCATACCAGCAGGCAAGGGACTATCTTGACGTGACCCTTTTGGGAACAATATTTATATTCGGCTATAATGCTTTTTCTGCAATTCTGCGTGGTCTTGGCGACAGCAAAAGGCCGTTGTATTTTGTAACAATTGCATGTGTAACGAATATTTTTCTGGATCTTTTGCTCGTAGGCGTCTATGGTATGGCAGCAAAGGGGGCGGCCATTGCGACTGTTGTTTCCCAGGCCCTAAGCATGATACTGTGCATTATTTACCTGAAAAGAAGTGATTTTGAATTCGATTTCAGGCTAAGCTCATTTAAATTTTACAAAGAACGTTTTAACATGATTATGATAATTGGAATACCCATTTCCATTCAGAACGTGATTGTGAACTTCTCGTTCCTCGTTCTTACCACTATTGCCAATAGTATGGGTCTGAGCGCATCTGCCGCGGTGGGTATTGTAGGAAAATATAACGGCTTTGCGATAATGCCTGCCATTGCAGTCGGTTCTTCGGTTTCTGCGATGGTGGCCCAGAATATGGGAGCCGGGGAAGTCAAACGTGCGCAGAAAACATTCCACACAGGGTTTATACTTGCTTTTTCGATTACATTTGCAGTGTTTGTTTTCACGCAGATGTTTCCTGAAAAGATTCTTGCGTTGTTTGATAGCAATCCCGAAACGATTGCAGCAGGCGTGGAATATATCAGGACCTTTTCATTCGACTACCTGCTTGTTCCTGCCACGTTCTGCCTTAACGGTCTTGTTACCGGTTCGGGGCATACGGTAGTTTCATCTGTATGCGGCATTCTCTCATCCATAGGTTTTCGTGTCCCGATTGCCATTCTTTTTGGTGTGGTGCTCAACAGAGGACTTTGGGGACTTGGACTTGCTGCACCCGTTGCCACCTTTGCTTCAGGTTTGATTCTTTTCATCTTTTATATATCAGGCAAGTGGAAAGAGAATAAGGTTGTAAAAACTGCGGAAAGTGAACAGCTGTCGGCATGATAAAGCCAAGTTGAAAATCCGGTATGTTCAAAGGCAGAGGGATACAAGTATAATTCCTCTGTCTTTTTTATATCTCCGTATATCTATAAAAATGGCGGAAATAAGCTGATTGTCAAAAAGCAAGTTCGATAACGGGATAGTCAGCGTTTCATATGATCACTTCTGTTTATCCGCACTCATATTGTCCCTGTATTTTGTCATGGAATATACGGGAAAATTCTGATGCGTCCCCTTTTCGCATATAATTTTTTTATTTCAACAGGTAACAAAATTAAAGAAAAATGACATGAAATTAAATTGTTCAGGAAAGCTCACAAATGATAACATCAGAATATACAAAAAATCCTGAAAAAAGGAGGACGTATTTATGAGATTTACCAAAAAATTCTCACTTCTGTTAATTGTCTTACTGTTGATTGCAACGCTGGCCGGATGCGGCACAGGCAGTAAGACGAATACCACGGGAAACAATACTACAACGCCTACGTCGGCACCATCATCCGGAAATACTTCGAAATTTGAAACCAACCCTGACGGTACATTAAAAGCACCTGACAAGGAAATGACCATTACTCTGTGGGACATTGCCACCGAAGAGCCGAACCTCACCATACAGCAGGGAGCTGTTGACAGGTTCATGGCTGATCATCCTCATATCAAGGTTGAAACCACCCATATCCAGAATGATACATATAAACAGAGACTGGTAATCGCGATGAGCTCCGGAATGTGTCCCGACATGTATATGCACTGGGGCGGCGGACCGATGAACGAGTACATTGAAGCAGGCTTTGCAGTGCCGATTACCGACCTTATGAAGAATTACTGCAAGGTTAAATTCCTTGATGCTGCAATTGCCCAGAGCAGCTACAAGGGTGAGATTTATGCGGTACCATATGGCGGTCTTGCAGGAAGCGGATTTTTCTACAACAAGAGCATATTCAAGAAACTGGGTCTGGAAGTTCCCAAAACCATTGCACAGCTTGAAGAAGTGTGCGAAATCCTGAAGAAGAACAATTATATACCTTTCTCACTGGCAAACCAGAACAAGTGGACCGGTTCTATGTATTTCATGTATCTTGTTGCACGTTATGGCGGTGTGGAAGAATTTGAAAAAGCGGTTGCAGGAACAGGTTCATTTGAATCCGAAGCATTCCAGTTTGCTGCAGAAACTATTCAGAAATGGGTAAGAAACGGTTATTTCCCTGAAGGAGTTAACAGCCTTAATGCTGACGACGGACAGGACAGACAGCTTATGTACACCGAACAGGCTGCAATGATGCTTCACGGTTCATGGCAGGCTGCTTCAATGAACGCTGACAATTCTGAATGGTACAAAGAGAATATCGACTATTTCCCATTCCCGGTTCTTGACGGCAGCAAGGCTGATCAGAGCATCGTAGTCGGTACTTCCATAGGAAACGGTTTCTCATTTAACACAGGCGATGACATGGATAAGCTGATTGCTTGCTTTGTCCTGGCTACTCAGTATTACAATGACGAGACCTATAACAAACAGATGGTAGAGGCAGGCCATTTGCCTTCAATAGAAGGAATAGGAGATACCATAACCGATCATTGCATGAAGAAAGTATGGGCTGACTTCTCCAGTGCTACGAACGTACAGCTCTGGTATGACCAGTATCTGCCTCCTGCAGTAGGCGAAGTTCATAAGAATACATGCCAGGAACTGTTCGGACTTACAATGACACCTCAGGAAGCCAACAGGGCTCTGCAGGATGCAATGGTACAGTATCTGCAGGAAAAGAACAGCCAGTAATTTAGTAACGCAAAACATGTGAGATACTGCAAAGCCCACAGTAAAATGAATATGGTTTGCTGTGGGCTTGCTTTTAATGAACATTAATCATTTGGAGGTATTCCGGTGAAGAGTAGCAAGGAGAAAAAGGTATCCCTTTCAAAAAGCAGGCAGAGGAGTACGCGAATAGCCGCAACTGTATTCCTATTACCGGTTATTGCAATAATGGCAATTTACATTGTATATCCGATTATTTCGACATTTGATATCAGCCTGTACGACTGGAACGGAATTTCGGCCAAAAAAACCTATGTGGGTCTGGGCAACTGGGCGAAATTGTTGAATGACAGGAATTTCTGGGCGGCGTTTAAGAACAACATAATACTTGTAATATGTTCAATTTGCACACAAATACCCATTGCATTGCTGCTGGCCACTTTTCTTGACGCCGGAGGGAAAAAGGTCAATTTCTTTAAGGTTGTTTGGTTTTTGCCGCTTCTGATGTCCTCAGTGGCAATAGGATTTTTGTTTTCTTACGCACTGGCTACGAACGGCGGTATTATATCCACCATTTCAAGGGCTTTGGGAGGAGGAAATGTAGATCTTCTCGGACGTGCCCCACATGCGTTGTATGCTGTAATAGGAGTTATAGCATGGCAGTACACGCCGTTTTACATGGTGTATTTTCTGGCCGGATACAGCGGCATTGATACGGAGATATACGAGGCGACAATCATTGATGGTGCCACAAGGGGGCAATATATCAGGTATGTGGCGCTTCCGCTTTTAACACCTGTCATAAAGACGGCATGCATACTTTCATTAATAGGATCCCTGAAGTATTTTGACCTGATATATGTAATGACCGGGGGAGGTCCGGGTACCGCAACCGAACTTATGGCAACATATATGTATAAACTCTCTTTCTCACACTTTAAAATGGGTTATGGTTCAACAGTGGCAGCCGGTATGTTTATTCTAGTTACGGGAATCGCCCTGACCATACAGAACCTGGTACTCAAAAGGCGAGGTGAATTGGTATAATGAACAAATACAGGGCAGAAAAGCTGAAAAGCAGGGTCGCTTGGGCAATAGCCTACTTCTTTGCTGTAATATGGTTATTGGTTACCGGAATTCCGTTTGTATTCATGGTGCTGAATTCTTTCAAAGGGCAGTTTGAAATGCTGCAGAAAGGCGTATTCCAGCTGCCTGATTCATGGTATCCGGAAAATTATATACACGTAGTGGAAAAGGGTTTTTTCCGTTACTTTTTCAACAGTGTAATAGTGCTGGTGATTTCACTGGCAATACTTCTGTTTATCAGTGCATGTGCATCGTATCCTCTTTCAAGGATGCAGTTTAAACTGAGAAAGCCGATTTACGCGCTGATAGTTGCATGTATGTCCATTCCGATACATGTTACGCTTATTCCGGTCTTTAAAATGAGCACAAAACTGAAAATCTACGATACACTGTGGGGACTTATAGGACCGAATGTGGCCTTTGCAATCCCGGTATCGTGTTATATACTTACTACATTTATGCAAACAATACCTAAAGAAATCGAGGAATCTGCGGAAATAGACGGATGCGGCAAGTACAGGAACTTTTTTTCGATTATACTTCCCCTTGCCAAGACGGGATTGTCGACCCTGGCGATATATAACGGTGTTACAATCTGGAATGAGTTTTCATTTGCCAATACCCTCACCCAGTCGAAAAAAGCAAAAACTCTTCCTCTTGCCATATCCGCCTTCCAGGGAGAACACGCGATGAACATTCCAGTTATAATGGCGGTGCTGGTTCTGACTGTTCTGCCCATGATTATAATGTTCTCAATCCTTCAGGACAAACTGGTCAAAGGTATTATGGCGGGGGCAGTCAAAGGATAAACCGAAGGATATGGCTTTTGAGTATAGTAAAATATCAGCATAATGAGACAGGCAATATCAGCTGTACAATGATGAATGAACCAGGAAAACGATAAAAAGGCTTACACTTAAGGCATTTAAAAATAAGGAATGATAACGAAGGGACATGAAGCAGGGGAAGTTACCCTGTGATTACATAAAAAACCGGACAGGTACGTGGTTTCCCGGCATGCTTTTATGGAAGGTTTAGTGATATAATTTATTTTATTGGATGTTATGCAATTATAAGCATGATATTAATCGGACGGTGAAAGTAGTGGGCCGCATTTTACTTAAAAAAATCAGCAACTGGAATCTTGATAAAAAGGTTAATGTTTTCATGTCCTGCCTGATATATGCGATAACGGTAATTATGCTCACTATTTTCACTGTTTTTTATTGCAAATCCTTTATTAACCAGTCAGTCAATATTACCAGGAATCAGCTGTCTGCCCTTGCGACCAACTATGAAACCCGGCTGATGAATTATTACGGACTGTCTGTCGCTCTGTCTATCCATGAATCGGTCCAGGAATACCTGGAAAAAGGGAATCCGGGAAATGAGAATTATTACAGGCTTGTGGACGATGTGAAAAATACACTGCAGAATGCAGTCAACATGTATAATGGCATACAGTTTATTGCACTTGTAAATTATAAACTGGATGATTACATATACAGGGGAAACAGGAGCCAGATATCAAACAATTTTCCGAAGGTCTATAAACTGGACTATGAAAACAGCGTATACTGCTACGGCAAAAGCACGATGCGGCTGAGCTATAATAATGCTTACCTGGGCAAGAACAACAGGATGCTGAATTTATATATGCCTGTCTATTCCACGTCCAGGATAGGCAGGGAAATAGGATTATTGTGTATTATGGACAGTAAAAGCCTTTTTTCGGAACTGTCCGAGTGGAGCGAGACCGAAATCGGCTCTGACGTGTTTATAATCGACATAAACAACAGAATAATCTGCAGTACCGACGAGGAACTTGCCGGTAATGAGTTCTTGTATGCCGACAGGCTGCAAGGGGAGAGTTCGAGCTTTATCGAGGATAATAACCTGTATAGTTACCAGAAAATCGGGAAATGGAATTTTTACATCGTAAGCCGTATTCCTCTGGTTAAAATGTACCGGGACAATATCCTCGTGGTAATCTTTCTGATAACCCTGTCCATAGTAATAACATGTTTCGGTATCCTTATCTGCAAAAAAATCGTTAAAAGGGCATACCGTCCTCTTGATGACGTTATAAAGGCAATGAACAGCGCGGCAGAGGGGAACCTGGACGTAAGGATAAACATAGCGAACGCGGGTACAGATTTCCAGAAAGTTTCATATGGCTTTAATTTCATGATGGACAAAATAAATGACCTGATGCTGCAGGTAAAACGCGAGCAACAAGAAATTGACCAGCTTCGGTTTAACGCCCTGCAGTCCCAGATTAAGCCCCATTTTCTGTACAACACACTGGACTGTATTCACTGGCAGGCCACCGCAGACGGAAACAATGAAATATCCGTCCTGGTCAAGGCCCTGGCCCAGTATTACAGGCTGTGCCTAAGCGACGGAAAAGAGATAATAAGACTGGAACAGGAAATAGAGCATGTGAAGAATTACCTGATAATACAGAACATGCGTTATGACAATATAATCAGAAGCGTGATAGATATAGACGAATCCTGCAGAGATGTCCAGATACCAAAGATTACACTGCAGCCCCTTGTTGAGAATTCAATCTACCATGGCATAAAGGTTAAGGAAGGCAGGATGGGTGAACTGAGGATTAAGGCATTCAAAGAAGAAAATGACGTGTTTATTGAAGTAACCGATAACGGAAAGGGTATGCCTGACGATCAAATAGAGAAACTGAACAAGGCTATATCTGATTTTGAAACCGATATGGGCTATGGAGTAAGGAATGTAAACAGGAGGATAAAAATTCTGTTCGGGCATGAGTATGGACTTCATTACGAAAGAAACGAAAGCGGGGGAATAACCGTTAAAATTCGTCTCCCGTACCGTAAGGCAATGAGGTGAAAGTATGTACAAAGCGTTAATTGTGGATGACGAAAAAATGATAAGAATGGGAATGCGCAATTCCATTCCGTGGGATTCAATTGGCATTGGAGAGGTTTTCACTGCAAAATCAGGTAAGGAAGCCCTGAAAATAGTGAAGGAAAATATGCCTGAAATCATGATTACCGATATAAAGATGGATGAAATGACCGGGCTGGATCTGATTGAAGAAGTAAAGAAATACAAGCCCGATATAAGGGTTCTGGTACTGACCGGTTATGACAAGTTTGAATATGCAAGCCAGTGTATTAAGCTCAAAGTTCATGACTTTTTCCTGAAACCTGTTGATGAAGGTGAACTTATTGAATCATTGAAGAAACAGGTTTCTTTTTTAAAGAAAAACACCATTGACGAAATTGATGACATTAACGTCTACAGGGCAAGGGCAGTTGCCGAACAGATGGAAATAGAAAAATTCCTCAGGGATTTGCTGCATAACCGCCTGCCGGACAAGGAATCCAGGATTAAGTCTTTTTGTGAGAAATACGGCTATGAGGCCGAACAATGCACGCAGGCGGCAATACTCGTTCCGGCTTTATGCCCTGCAACCGGTGAAAAAAACGATGATTTTGTTACTTTATCAATTAAGAACATCTGTATGGGAATGGTGGATGCCCAGAACAGGGGATTTACCCTGGTTGACGATTTCGGGAGAATAGTTATCGTTTTTTTTGCAGACAGGGAAAAGGGAAGCATTCTTGAATGGGTGAAGGAACTTAGCGAAATATTTAAGGATGAATATAACAAGAAACCCAGGATTGTGGTCGGGAATCCCGTCAGAGGATTCACTGAGCTCCGCATGTCATATAACGATGCCGTTTACCTGCTCAATTATGAAAAAAATAAATTTGGCAGTATTATACAGACAAAGAGCGCTATAAAGAGAGACAGACTGTTTACTGAGGAATTTTCATATATTAAGAATTCAATGTGTTCAAATATTGGTGATTCGGACAAAGTATTGAGCAAGTTTGAACAATTCTGTCAGATAACAGATTCATATAACCTGTCTGACAATTACATAAGAAAATGCTGTTATGAACTGGTATTGTCTGTATATTTTGAATACATTACAAGTCTTGGGGAACCTGCGGATCCGCAAATAATCACGTTTATCAACAGCCTTATAAATGTAAAAGGCGAAGAACTTCTGGAACTGACGCGGGCTTTCCTGAAAAAGCTATTCAGCGGAAAGGAAGAGCAAAATATACACGAGATTGTTGATAAGGCAAAAAGCTATATAGGCGAACACCTTTCCGATGATTTGTCCGTGTCAAAGATTGCAGAACATTTATATGTAACGCCCAACTATCTTTCAAGGCTGTTTAAAAAATTTACTGGAATGGGCTGCAATGAATATATTGTTCATAAACGCATAGAAAAGGCGAAAATCCTGCTTGAAACTACAAATATAAAAACCAGCAAAATAGCCGAGATGGTGGGCTACAATGATCCGAATTATTTCTCCCTTGCCATAAAGAAGCATACCGGTATGTCTCCGACGAAATACAGAATGAAATTCCGGAAAAACTGTACTGATATTCATGAATTCTGCAGGGATACAGAACATTGAAACATGGAAAACCTTGCAGTACAATAAATCTGTGAAGTGCAGCAACAGACAGAATTCCATCCTGTTCTTGAAAGGGGCATGTTTTACTTTTTCAGATAAGGTAACATTAAATTCCATATAATTACATAAAATAGGTAATTGACAAATAAACACCAAAAACATATAATGATACTATTTGAAAAAGCGTTCATTGGATTAAGTATATGAACAGATTAATGGGTGGTGTGTCTTTTTACACTCACCTGAACTTTCTGGGTGAACGCTTTTTTTTGTTTCAGGAAGTGTACAGGAAGTAACGACGAGTTTAAATTATTCTGCAAGAATTTTTAATGAGATTAGTAATTATGAATTGAGAATTGTTTAGAACCGTTATATTTAACCGGAAACCTTAAGGGGGGAAATCTATGTGCGGAATTATAGGATATATAGGAAACGAAAACGCGGTCCCAATCATTCTGGATGGATTAAAAAGGCTGGAGTACAGAGGTTATGACTCTTCCGGTATTGCGGTGATGAATGAAAACGGCTTTGATGTAGTTAAGCAGAAAGGACGTTTGTCAGCTCTTGAGGAATCGGTCAGCCGCCGTCATATCGAAGGGTACATGGGTATCGGACATACCCGCTGGGCAACTCACGGTGAACCGTCGGACATCAATTCTCATCCGCACCTGGGAAGTCAGAACAAAATTGCCATTGTACATAACGGAATTATTGAAAACTACAAGCAGATAAAGGAGCGGCTTGAGCAAAAGGGGATCAAATTTGTTTCCCAGACCGACAGTGAGGTTATTGCTCAGCTGGCTGAATACTATCATACCGGAGATATAATTGAAACCGTTATCAAAACTGCAAATGCTCTTGAAGGTTCCTATGCCCTCGGTATAATGTGCCTTGATGAGCCAGACAAGTTAGTGGCCATAAAGAAGGACAATCCGCTCATTGTCGGCGTTTCGGAGCATGGCAACTTTATAGCCTCGGATGTGCCTGCAGTTCTCACCCATACAAACAAGGTCTATTACATGAACGACAAGGAAATTGCCGTACTTACCGGGTCGGGCGTGGAATTCTACAACATGGACAGGGAGCCCATACACAAGGAACCCGAGATTATTACATGGAGCATCGACGATGCAGAAAAGGGCGGATACGAACACTTCATGCTAAAGGAAATAATGGAGCAGCCGAAGGCACTGAAAGATACCATCCAGTCCGCCATCGGAAACGGGGACAACAAGAGAATTATTGACAGCCTGGACATTTCAAGGTTTAACAAGTACGTGATTACTGCCTGCGGTTCGGCGTATAACGCTGGCATGGTGGCCAAGTATGTATTTGAAAGGCTCTGCCGCATACCGGTTGAAGTGGAGCTTGCAAGCGAGTTCCGCTACAAGGATCCGATCATCGATCAGAATACGCTGGTAATATTAATAAGCCAGTCAGGTGAAACGGCGGACACCATTGCGGCGATGAGGGAGGCAAAACGCAGAGGCGCAGTTACACTGTCCATTGTCAATGTAATGGGCAGTACCATTGCGAAGGAAACCGACTACACGATTTACACGATGGCTGGTCCTGAAATAGCCGTGGCTACAACGAAAGCCTTTTCGGCCCAGCTTGCGATCCTTTACATACTGGCCGTGGCATTTGCGAGAAAACTGGGAAGAATGTCAGAAGATAAGGAAAAGGAACTTGTTGACGAAATAGCATCCCTGCCTGACAAGGTTTCAGAAATACTGAAACAGGTAGACACGATACAGAAATATGCCACAACATGCATAGGTTACAAGAGCATTTTCTTCATCGGAAGAAACATTGACTACGCAATTGCGCTGGAAGGTTCGCTGAAGCTTAAGGAAATTTCATATATCCATTCAGAAGCCTATGCCGGCGGCGAACTGAAACACGGCACCATTTCTCTAATTGAGGACAACACGCTGGTTGTGGCCATTTCAAACTGCGACAGGCTGTATGATAAGATATACAGCAATGTTGAGCAGGTTATAAGCCGCGGGGCGAAAGTCCTGTTTATCGGAAGCTGCATAAAGGCTTTGCCGCATGAAAGGCTTGAAATCGTTGAGATACCCGTGATTAATGAATTGTTTTCTCCCTCCCTGTCAGTAATCGTGCTTCAGTTGTTTGCTTACTACGTTGCAGCCAACAAGGGGTTGGATATAGACAAACCGCGCAACCTGGCCAAGAGTGTGACAGTGGAGTAGTTGGTTTTTCAAAATCCTGCTTCTGTTGTATAATTCAAATAAAGTTGACTCCATAATAATAAACTTCGCTCTATAAAAATATAGTTCGTTCCAAAATCCCGTAGCAGATGCAGGAGAAATCTTCATTTGCTGCGGGGTTTGCATTTTAACAGGTGAAAGGGTTAAGGTGTAAGGAATAAGGTTATTATGGTTAAGAAGTATTAGA
>Ga0134102_1001109_pt1 | contig 25808 bp, 24 predicted proteins | sample 13_3_2metaG_FD_94447 | JGI IMG/M metagenome (GOLD analysis project Ga0134102, IMG submission 94447) | Switchgrass degrading microbial communities from high solid loading bioreactors in New Hampshire, USA - 13_49_3.3_201_A3 metaG | ecosystem: Engineered > Bioreactor > Semi-continuous > Anaerobic...
GACCAACTACAGCCTGACCTGGCGGGAGGGCGTGCCGTTCGTCCTGCCGGAGAGCCTCCTCTCCCGGGAGGCGGCCGAGGCGTCCATCCGCCCGTTCCTACGCTTGGCTCTCCAGTACCAATACTTCACCAGACCGGGCACGGACGAGGGCGAGTGGCGACTCGTCTACAAGCCGCGCAACAGCTTTCCGTACATCGACCAGGAGGGCAGGGCGCTCGGCTATGACGGCGATCCCGTGAAGCCCGCTCCCGATCCCGTGCTTGTGGACTTCGGGCAGACGCCGTATGAGCAGCCGTCGCTGCCACTGAACCGGGAGGCGGCGCTTCGGATCGCCCAGGCGGCCGCCGGCCGGACCGACCCGCCGGCCACCAGCTCTTATGCGGAGCAGGGAACAGACGTCAAGACCGCGGAGTGGTCCTTCTCCTGGAACCGGAACCCCGATTCCGAAAGCCAGATCGACGTGGGCGTGGACGCCCTGACCGGCGCCCTCACCCACCTCTACTCGTGGGGGCCCGATGATGTGCCGCTGAAGGAGGGGGAGGAGCCGCCCGTGAGCCGGGAGAAGGCCGAGGCGACGGCCCTGGCGTTCATCCGGACCTACCGGCCCGACCTCGCCGGTCGCGTGCAGTACCTGCCCGCCGCGGAGGATCCCCTGGCCCGGACGGACTACCGTCCGGCGACCCACTCCTTCGACTTCCAGCAGTTGGAGAACGGCGTGCCGGTGACAGGGTGGGAGCTCTTCGTGGAGGTTGATGTGCGCACCGGAGACGTCCGCTCTTTCTGGAGCAGTACGGCGCGGCAGGGGGAGGAGTTCCCTGCGGTCGAAGGAGTGGTTGGCGCGGAGGCGGCGACGGATGCTTATCTGGCCGCCGAGGGGTTTGGGCTCCGCTGGGTCAGCTTCTGGTCGCAAGAGGAGAACAGGCAGCTTCCGCCCCGCCTTCTCTGGGCACCTGAGAACCGGCTGCCGGTGAGCAGCATTGATGCCCTGACCGGGGTGCCCCTCGATTACGACGGGCGCGACCTGATCCAGGCCTCCCGCCGGCCGACCGACATCGCCGGCCATCCCGCCGAGCGGGAAATCGAACTGCTCTGGAGCCGCGGGGTCCTGGACCTGGTGGACGGCAAGTTCAACCCCGACGGCCTCGCCACCGCCGGCGAACTGGCCCGCTGGATCGTCCTGGCCGAGGGGCTGCGCCCGGATGTGGCGGCCGATTTCGGCGGCATGGGCGCCGGGGAGGCCCTGGCCCGGAAACTCGCCCAGTCCGAGGAGTCGCCCTACTTCGGAGCCGCCATGCGAGCGGGGATCATCCTGCCGGAGGACTTCCCGGAGGATGCCAACCTGAGCGGCCCGGTCTCCCGAGAGCTCTTCGCCCTCTGGGCCATCCGGGCGATGGGCTATGCACGGGTCGCTGCGATGGACCGGGCCATTGCGATGCCCTTCGCCGACGCTGATCAGGTCGGGGCCAAGTATGCCAACGCGGTGGCGCTGCTCTCCGGCTTCGGCATCGTGCAGGGCGACAGCGACGGCCGGTTCAACCCGCAGGCCCCGATCACCCGGGGGGACGCGGCCAAGATCCTCTACGCCGTGAGCGCAGAGCCCCGGAAATAGGCCGACCGCAGCGGCTCAGCCGGGGAGAGGGTCGCTGTGGCGCAGGTACCAGGGCTCCGGGGTTGGAAGAGCCGTTGTGGGAACGTTAACCAGGGCAATTCTGCATGAGGGAGTACTCCCGTACTGCGCAGAGGAAGTCGGGAACCTGCGTTCGCGTCAACTGGCCGTCCGTGTCGGTTACTGGCCGGCCTGGGTCGCGGGGCCGCCCGGATGGAACCATGTCCGTCCGGGCGGCCCGTTGTATGCGAACCAACTCTCATTCTATGCTAGCTGCCAGTATTGTGCGATAATAGAGACAGATAAGCCCAGGTCACGGAGGGGGCGGAACCAGTGCCCCAGGCCGTTCAGGACACCCTCGACAGGCTGCTGGTGAGCACGCTGGTCCAGGTCCCAATCGGGGGCCTGATCGGCATTCTCCTCGGCTACGTGGTCGTCTCCATTGTGCAGGTGTTACGGTCCGACCAGTCGGAGTTCTTCCGGGGCCTCATCAAGATCCGGCGCGACCACCAACTGCGGGCTCTCCTGGAAAAGGTGAAGGAAGAGGCCGCCGCACTCTCTGCCCTCGTTCCCCTGTTCAACTTCTTCCATGCTGAGCTGGCCGACCTCGTGGCAGACGTCTTGGAGCGTCCGTACCTCACCGTCGGCCGGATCAGCAAGCTGTACTCCACCGTGCTCGCCGGCGCCACGCAGGTGATCCGCTCGCCGGGCCATCACCGCGCCGCCATTCTGTTCCCGGAGGGGCCTGACGGGACGCCGCCGCTGGGGCTGGCGAGGTCGCTCTATTTTTCGGAGTCCGCACAGCGGAATCTCAAGTTCGTCCGGGACTCCATCCCTGGCCGGGTACTCACCACGGGGGAGCTCTATTACTGCCGTGACACCGAGCAGGACCGCCACTTCCAGCGGAACCCCCACAGTACCCATACCTATCGTTCCTTCGTATGCGTGCCGATCCGTGCAGGCGGAAAGACGCTCGGCGTGTTGCTGGTCGACGCCGTTCCGCCTGATGCCTTCTCCAACGACGATATCAACCTGCTGCACGTGTTCTCCCGGTTTGCGGCCGTTTTGCGGCAGATCGAACTGATGGTGGATTACTCGGTCAAGGAGGTGGCCCGCCATGGTAACGAAAAGTGAGCGCATGATCCAGCGCGCCCGCCGGGAGTTCCGGTACGGCAAGGCCACTGAACTCGACATCGTGAGGCTGGTCATACGGGCCGGATCTGTTGATTCGGAGCGGGGTGATCTGCTCCGGCAGGTGAGCCGACTCCTTGACAAGGCCGAACGGTGTGGCGGGCGGTATCCATCCGTGATCAGCTGATCCGCATATCGGGCTGCACCTGCAAGGTCGGCCGCAAGCGAAAGGCCGTGGTCCGGCGAGTCCTGACGCCGGAACACGGTTCTTGTATCTCCCGCACGAGCGATCGGTTGCGGAGGCCGTCGCTCCGTGTTGCGCAGGCCCGCAGGCCGGGAAGGAGGTGTCAAGGTCTTCAATGTCAGAACTCTAGATCATCTACTCGTTCGAAGGAGGCGACGACCCGATGGAAGATCAGCCTCGCGACTACAGCGGGCCCCCGTACTGGAAATGGGCCGAGGAGGCAGAACAGCTCCGCAAGGCCGGGAACCTGGCGGAAGCTGAGGCGATCTGGCTTCGGGTCCTGGACGCGCTCGAGCAGCGGCATGCCCGTGAGGGCTGGGATGCCGTTCCCTACACCTACTACGAGCGCCTCGCGATGATCTACCGCAGTCAGAAGCGGTATGCAGACGAACTCGCCGTACTCGACCGCTACCTTGCGAGAAGTTCGTCACAGCCAGCCCGAAGGGCGGTGCAGCGGCTCAACCGGGTTCGTCAGCTGCTGGGGCAGCCGCCTGTCATGGACGAATCGCCTGACCAGGCGGAGCGCGAGATCGCCGCTGCCGCAGTCCCGTTCACCCCCGGTCCCGAACTGTCGGAACCGGAACACGCAGCCTTTATCGACGTGGAGACGACAGGTCTGGACCCCAGCTACGATCAGGTCATCGAAATGGCGGTGGTGCTCTTTGCTTTCCGGCGGAGCACCGGCGAGATCCGCGGCATCGTGGACACGTACACCGGGCTTCAGGAGCCAACCGTGCCCATTAGTCCGGATGCCCAGCGTGTGCACGGCATCAGCATCCGCCAGGTGCGCGGCAAGCGGCTGGACCGGCAGCGCATCGCCGCCATGATCGACCGAGCGGACATCCTGATTGCACATAACGCATCGTTTGACAGGCGCTTTGTGGAGCGCCTGTTTCCTGAGGCGGTCGGCAAGCCCTGGTACTGCTCGATGAGGGGCATCGACTGGGCCGGAAAGGGTTTCCCCTCCAAGGGGCTTCAGCAGCTACTCCGGGATCACCACATTCACCCGGGGAGGGCACACCGTGCCCTCGACGACGCGAAGGCAGCGGTTTTGTTGCTGGGCCTCGGCAGTCCCGAACCCTATCTCAAGGAGCTGTTAGGTAGTGGACCGATCAGAGCGCACAGGCCCGGCAGGAAACAAGGGAATCCGCGACCGAGCCAAAGGGTAGTTGGTGACGTGCGGGTCAGGCCGCGGTCCGCCACCGCAACGTCCGGCTGCCTCGGCGTGTTGATTGTCGCGGTCATCGCACTTCTGCTCCTGGTGGCTGTTTGGTAGGCGAACTGCACGACCCGTTTCGCACCGCACCGGCAAGCGCACCGGTGCTGGAAGGCGGCCAGGTCGTCGGAGACCTGGCCGCCGGCGCGGGAACCGCAACATTGGCCTTTCGGCAGTACTACACGGGACGAAAGTACCATTTTAATCCATATTCACTTCCTGATATACTGAATCCCACGGTCCAGTACTTAACAATCCATCACAGGAGGTCGAATTCGTGCACAGGTTCAGGAAGGGTATCTCTGCAGGCGTGGCCCTCGGTATCGTGGCATCCGTGTTCACCGCGTCCCCGGCTCTGGCGGCCCAGGAAGTGCGCATGGACATTCAGTACTCCTTCAACGGGTACTACACGATCACGAACGTCGTCGGCACGGGGTTCACCACGCCCGTCGTCTACAAGGCTGTGGCCCCTGTGACGGTGACCTTCCACGGCGACGACCTCGCCCAGGAGAGCATTCAGCGTGCCGAACTGGTGACGAAGGAGGGCGCCGTGTACTTCGAGTCTACTGGAGAGTCGGTCCGGTTCACCGTGAAGAACTTCACCTATTACGAGGAGGCCGAGATTCACGACGAACTGACCGAAGAGCTGTGGGATATCCCCTACTACGTGACGGGCAACTACGCGGTCCTCACCGAGCCCGGGTATTACCTCGTGACGGCGGGTCCGGAGGCCGTCGCGCCGACGACGGTGGCCATCGAGGTCCTGGCCCCGGACGCCGCTGAACTGGACGCGGACGGATCCGTCTCCGCCATTCCCACCCCCTCGACGGTTCTCGTCAACGGCAAGGCGGTGGCCTTCGAGGCCTACAACATCAACGGCTACAACTACTTCAAGCTCCGTGACCTGGCCATGGCCCTCAACGGGAGCGAGAAGCAGTTCGAGGTCACGTGGGACGGCGCCAAGAACGCCATTACCCTCCTGTACCGCCAGCCCTACACGCCGGTGGGCGGCGAGCTGACCGCGGCCCCGAACCCCGCGGCGCAGCAGGCCGTGCCCAGCACGTCGACGCTGCTCAGCAACGGCGTGGTGCCGCTGGTCCTTAAGGCATATAACATTGGCGGGTACAACTACTTCCGGCTGCGGGATATCGCCGCACTGCTGGACTTCGGCGTCACCTGGGATGCCACTACCGGGACCATCGGCATCGATACGTCCATTCCGTACTCGGAGTAGGCCAGCCGGCCGGATGGGGAGTCTCGGCTCCGGACTGAAGGACGGCGCTTTTCAGGTCCCATCCCGGGGCGGCGGTGAAGGCGCTGCTTCCGGGCAGGCAGCCCGGCGTGTGACCGGACGGGCAGGAACCACCTGAGCATGGCCGGATCAGCCGGCAGCACAAACGAAAGGGGAGCGGATCGCCGCTCCCCTTTCTGCTCCTCGGATGGGCAGACAGTTGCAGAAGACAGGCCGCGTCTCGGCAGGCCGTACCGTTGTCTAACCTGGGCGCGGCGTGCTCCCCGGTCAGCCAGCCCGGTCTTGACGTGGACGGCGGCGAAGCACTCATGCCCATGTCGTGACCACGTGGATGAGTAGGACGGCGCCGGGAACCGTGGCGGGGAGACAGACCCGCCACGCCCGGTTTCGGGAGGCGGCCCACGGTGCCAGGACCGCTCCGGCAGCGCCGCAGACGACCCCAATCCCGAAAAAGGGCGAACCATGCGGAGGGTAGGCCCAGTCCAGGGCCAGCGCTCCCACGAGGCCCCCGGCGAACGCTCTCGGCAACGCCTGGGTCAGGCCGAGGACCTGATACACGACCGCCGTTCCGGCGGCCGTGGCCGCCACGATCACGCTTCGCACGGGGCGCTACTTGCGGTAAGCACCCGATGATACACTGAAATCACAAACAAATTGAGTGCAACTATTAGGTCGCGGTAAAATGGGATCATTCCCCACTCCGGGAGGGTTGAGGAAATCCAGGTTCCAGTTGACCGGCACCGCTCCTAAGGACCGCCCACAGTCGAAAACGCAGGAGGGAAACGTGTCAAGCTCGGAGTTCGCATCAAGCTGGTTATCGGGTTCCTGACGGTCCTTCTCCTACTCGTAACGGTCTCGGTAGCGGGAATCATCGGCATGGACAGGGTCGAGTCCAGGTATCAGGACCTGACCGGTCGGGTGCAGCGGGTTCAGTTCATGGCCCGCACGGTCCAGATGGCAATCACGGAAGAGGCCCGTGCCCTGTCAGCCTACCAGGCGTTCCGCAGCGCCCGTTATCAGGAGGAGTTCAACGCAGCGGCCGACCAGCTGGAGACCACGCTGGCAGAGATGGAGCGTACGATGCAGGTGGCCGAGGGTAAGGCGATCCTGGCCCAGATCATGGCGGATAGTCGGGCCTACCGCGAGCAGGCCGACAGCTACTTCAGGGGAACGAGCGTCGACAGCGCCAGCATCGAGGCGCTGCGTGCGGAACTCGTGACCAACGGGGACAGGCTGCTGGCCATGGGCGATCAGTTGGCCGAGCAACTCCGGGAGGCGGCCGCGGCATCCGCCGTGCGGGCCGAGCGGATCATCATGATGGCGGCCGCGGTGGCGGTGGCGGCCGGCCTCGCGATTGGGCTCATCCTGGGCGGGCAGATTGTCCGACCGGTGACCGCGATCGCCCGGGTGGCCTCACGGATGGCGGAGGGCGACCTCACGGTGGAGCCGGTGGTGGTGACCAATCGGGCTTCAAGAAGGAAAACGCCCACCCGAAGCGCGCCGACGAGCGCCCGTGAACCCGCGGAAACCCGCAGGCCAGTAAGCCTGCGGGTTTCATCGCACTACAGCTTCGTCAGAATCTCCGGCCCGTTCTCCGTGATCGCGATCGTGTGCTCGTACTGCACGCAGATCGAGCCGTCCACCGTGCGGGCGGTCCAGCCGTCGGGGTCCAGCTTCGTGTGGTAGTCCCCGAGCGTGATCATCGGCTCGATGGCGATCGTCAGTCCCGGCCGGAGGATGAGGCCCGTGCCGGGCGTGCCGTAGTGGGGCACCTCGGGCGGCTCGTGCAGGTCCTGCCCCACCCCGTGGCCGATGTAGTCCCGCACCACGCCGAAGCCGTGTGCCTCGGCCAGCGTCTGGATGGCGTGGCCGATGTCGCCCATCCGGTTTCCCGGCAGGGCCACCGCAATGGCGGCGTAGAGCGCCTCCTGGGTGACCCGCATGAGCTCCTGGACGGAGGGCGAGACCTCGCCCACCGCGTAGGTCCAGGCCGAATCGCCGTGGTAGCCCTTGTAGTAGGCGCCGATGTCGATGGTGATCACCTGGCCGGGCTTCAGCTGCTTGTTCGAGGGGAAGCCGTGGCAGATCACGTCGTCCACCGAGGCGCAGATCGAGGCCGGGAACCCGTTGTATCCCTTGAAGCTCGGCGTGGCATGGTAGCGGGCGAGAAACTGCTCCACGAACCGGTCGAGCTCGCGCGTGGTCACGCCCGGCTGGACCTTCTCCGCCAGGGCGGCATGGCACTCGGCGACGATCCGGCCCGCGTCCCGCATGATGGCGATTTCACGCTGCGACTTCAGTTTGATCAATCTACTGCCTCCCAGTGGAACTGGTTCTCCTTCCATCCTAGCGCATCCGCAGCCGATCAGGAAGTCGCACTTGTACCACTCGCCCGGGAGGAGTCCCGTCCGGCCGGGGCGAACCTCAGGGCGAGGAGGCGATCCCCATCGTGCTGAACCGGCTGGCAGACTACCATACCCACACCGTCCGCTGCGGCCACGCGACAGGCACCATGGAGGCCTACGTGGAGGCGGCCATCGCCCGGGGCCTCGGCGAGATCGGCTTTTCGGACCACGTTCCCATGTACTGGCTGCCCGAGGAGCGGCGCGACCCCGGCGGCGCCATGGCCATGGCGGAGCTGGAGGAGTACGTGACCGACGTGCTGCGCCTCCGGGAGCGCTATCCCGAGATCCCCATCCGCCTGGGCCTGGAAGCGGACTTCATTCCGGGCCACGAGGAGGCGCTTACCCGGTTGCTGGAGGCGTACCCCTGGGACTACGTGATCGGTTCGGTCCACTTCCTGGACGACTGGAACTTCGACAATCCCGACTACGTGCACCGCTACAGCGAGTGGGACATCGCCGAGCTGTACGCCCGCTTCTTTGCCCTGGAGCGGGCGGCCGCGGAGAGCGGCCTGTTCGACATCCTGGCCCACATCGACCTGATCAAGAAGTTCGGCCACCGCCCGCCGGGGGAGCTGACGCACCTCTACACCGACTTGGCGGACGCGATCGCCCGGGCCGGCGTGGCCATCGAACTCTCCACCGCGGGGCTGCGGAAGCCCGTGGGCGAGGTCTACCCGGCGCCGGCGCTGCTCAGGGCCTGCTGCGAGCGGGGTGTGCCGCTGGTCATCTCGTCGGATGCCCACGCACCGGACGAGGTGGGCTGGGGCTTCGAGGACGCCCGGGAGCTGGCGCTGCGCACCGGCTTCACCGAGACGGCGCGGTTCGAGGGCCGGCGCCGCCGGATGGTGCCGCTGGCCTGACCGAACGCCCCGGCCCGGGACACAGAGCGAGCGGGTCCCCCCTGGAGGGGAGCCCGCTCGCCGCGCGTGTACACGGCCGGAAGAGGGCTAGATGCCGAAGAACCCCTTGCCCGCCGGGTAGGCTGCGATCCCCGGAATACCGGCAGTGGTTGGGTACGCGGAGGGAACGGTCGCAACGGTCGTCACGGGCACGGCATACTCGTAGACCCGGTAGACCGTCGCGTTGGCGGCCGGGTATGCGGCCGCGCCGGGGGCGATGAACAGGTCGTCCGCACCGGCCTGGGCGCCAATGAAGGGGGAGAATGCCGGGATCTTGCCAAAGCCACCGTATTGCACAGCGGTGCACCTCCTCTCCTACACAGTCTATGGGTGCCGTAGGCGGCTGGTGAAAGCGGCCGCAGGGATCCCGGGGTCCGCAAGGTCCTGCGGCTCCGCCCCATCATACGTCCCGGCCGGGCCGGGAGTGCCCGGGGAGCAGCTCGAGGAGGAGGTGGCTGTACGCCACCCGAAAGCCGAGCCGCCGGTTGAGCGCCAGCATCGCCTCATTCGCCTCCTGCGTGGCGGTGGTTTCCAGGCGGTAGCCGTGCCGCTTCAGGGCCAGGCCGACGTACTCCCCGGCGGTGGTCGGGACGGACTCCCAGCCCGATCCGCCAGTAGGCCCACTCAGGGGGGTAGGCCTGATCCGGACGGGCCGACGCGTAGCCGATCAGCTCGCCGCCCTGGGCCGCCATGAGGCCCAGGACCCGGTCGGGATCGGTCAGGGCCGTTCCCATGCGGCCTGCCCGGGGAGCGGGAAGCCCGCCAATCCTGTACAAACCGGCGGCCGCACAGACAATTTGGCCATTTCAGGAGAAGGATTCGCCTGCCTACCGGGTTAATACTTGGTGCGAGGAGGTTGAGTGGGCATGCTGCGAACCCGACTGTGCGACCTGCTTTCGATTGAGTACCCCATCATCCAGGGCGGGCTGGCCTACCTGGCCCGGGTCGGTCTGTGTGCCGCGGTTTCCGAGGCCGGAGGGCTGGGGCAGATCACCGCCGCCACCCTGCCCGACCCCGAGGCGCTCCGGGCCGAGATTCGCCTCGTGAAAGCCGCCACGAGCAAACCCTTCGGCGTCAACTTCGCCATGGGCTATCGCAAGCTGGAGGCCTACATCGACGTCGCCCTTGAGGAAGGGGTGCGCATCGTCACCATCACCGGCGGCAACCCGGAGCCGTACATGAAGTACATCGACGAGCGGGTGCCGGGAGTGAAGAAGATCATCCTGGTCGCCGGGGTGCGGGCGGCGCAGAAGGCGGAGTCGCTGGGGGCCGACGCGGTCATCGCTGTTGGGTACGACGGCGGCGGCCACCTGGGGCGCGACGACGTGGGGACCATGGCCCTGGTGCCCCGCGTCGTGGACGCGGTGAAGATTCCCGTGGTGGCCAGCGGCGGTATCGTCGACGGGCGGGGGCTGATGGCCGCTCTCGCACTGGGTGCCGAGGGCATCGAGATGGGCACCCGCTTCGTCGCCACGCAGGAGTGCCCCGCGCACGAGGCCTACAAACGCATGCTGGTAGAGGCCAAGGAGAACGAGACGATTATCATGGAGCGCAGCATCGGCCGGCCGGCCCGGGTGCTGAAGACCGGCGGGGCGCAGCGGGTGCTCGACGCCGAGGCCCGGGGTGCCGCCCTGGAGGAGCTGCTGCCGCTCATCTCGGGGCAGGTGAACGCGAAGGCGGCCCTGGAGGGGAACATGGAGGAGGGCTTCGTCTACGCGGGCCAGGGCGTGGGGATGATCCACGACGTGCCGACGGTGGCGGAACTGTTCGACCGGATTCTCGCCGAGGCGAGGGCCATCAGCCGGAAACTGAGCGCACTGCAGTAGAAGGAATCGACCTGCGGTGACGGCACGGGCCCCGATGGCCTGGCGGTGCGTGCCAGATGCGCCGCTGCCCGGATGGAGTGCGGCAGCGGGCGAGACCAAGAGCGACCCCGGCGCCGGATGATGACGGCGCCGGGGTCGCTCGCTGTCAGGGAGTCCGGCCTTCCGCTAGCCCATGCGGAAGTCCACCGCGATGCGGACGTGCCGGAAAGGCTCGTCCGGGTGTTCCAGCCGGTGCAGCAGCATCTTCACCGCCTCCCGGCCGGCGTAGTCCCGGTGGTAGTAGATGTGCGGGATCGAAGCCGTGACGCGGCTGGTCATGCTGAGTTGGTCCGCACACGCAAGGGCCACGTCCTGCCGGCCCTGTTCGGAGAGCACGCGGGCCACGGCCAGGGCGGTGGTTTCAAAATCACACAGAAACGCGTCGGGCAGCGGGTCCAGATTGGAACCTGGTGCCGCCCGGGATCAACGCCCGCCTGAGGGCGGAGGGAGTGAGTCCCGTCAATCTGGGGGCTGCATGGTCCCGGGTGAGCGCGGAGGTGGCGGAGGCGATGAGCGGTCAGCTGGCAGAATTCGCCCGGTTGCCGGCGTTCGCTGCTTGCTATCAGGTCCACCAGTTCTCTGCCCGGCTGCCCTGGCCGCGCACGTTTGAAGTGGAACTTGAGGTGGGGTTGCGGTGAGAGAGCGGTATGATGTGCTGGTTTGTGGCGGCGGCCCCGCCGGTATCATGGCCGCGGTGGCGGCGGCGCGGCGCGGCGCACGGGTGGCGCTGGTGGAGCGGTACGGCTTCCTGGGCGGCATGTCCACGGCGGCGCTGACGCTGCCGCTTATGACCTTTCACGCCAGCCGGGGGGAGCAGGTGGTGACCGGGCTCCCCCAGGAGCTGATCGACCGGCTGGTGGCCCGGGGCGGAAGCCCGGGGCACGTGCCCGACCCGATCGGGTTCTGTGCCACCATCACGCCGGTGGACCCCGAGGCGCTGAAGTCCGCCCACCTGGAGCTGTGCCTGGAGGCGGGCGTGGAGTTGTTGCTGCACACCCAGGTCGTCGGCGCCGACGTCGCAGCGGGACGTATCACCCACGTGCTCGCTTTAGCCAAGGAGGGCCTGCGGCGGCTGGAGGCGGCCGTCTTCGTGGACACCACGGGCGATGCTGACCTGGCGGCGCGGGCCGGCGCTCCCTTTGAGTACGGCCGCCCGGAGGACGGCCTCGCCCAGCCCATGACGCTGCTGTTCCGCATCGCAGGGGTCGACTGGGAGCCCATCGCCCGGTACGCCGCGGCCCACCCGAATGACTTCGTCCTGGGATGCGACCCGACCGACCTCGCCCATCTGCCTGCACCGGCCATCGCCGGTTTCTTCCGCCTCGTCGCCGCGGCACGGGCGCGGGGCGACTTCCCGCTTGAGCGAGACCGGGTCTTGCTCTTCGCGACGGGCCGGCCCGGCGAGGCGATCGTCAACATGACCCGCATCACCCGGGCTGACGGCACCACCAGCAGCGGGCTCACGCGGGGCGAGGTGGAGGGGCGGCGGCAGGTGGCCCAGGTCATGGCGTTTCTGCGCCGGTACGTTCCCGGATGCAGCCGGGTGGAGCTGATCCAGACCGGAACGCAGGTCGGCGTGCGGGAAAGCCGGCGCGTAAAGGGGCAGTATGTGCTCACCGGAAGGGACGTGGTCTCCGGAGCCTCGTTCCCGGACTCCGTGGCCCGGGGCGCCTACCCCGTGGACATCCACAGTCCTTCCGGTGTTGGGCTGGAGGTCATCCCGATGGCCCCGGGCACCTCTTACGATATCCCCTATCGGTGTCTGTTGCCGACGGGAGTCACCAACCTGTTGGTGGCAGGGCGGTGTATCTCTGCGGAGCATGAAGCACTGGCCTCGGCGCGCATCACGGCCACCGCGATGGCCGTGGGCGAGGCGGCCGGAACGGCGGCGGCGCTGTCCGCGATGGCCGGGGTCGAACCGGGCCAGTTGGAGATTTCCACCCTTCGGAAGGCGCTGGCGGCAGCGGGTGCCTCCTGGGGGAAAGCACAGGAGAAAGGAGGGCCGGGTTAAGTCTCCCATCAGGCTCCACGGCTTGGTATCCGGATCGCTCATTCGCCCTCTTCGAAGGAGGTACTGCAGTATGGGTTGGGTCATCTTGCTGGTGTTTCTGGTGTTCGCAGTGCTCATGTATACCAAGAAGCTCTCCGCGATCCTCGCCCTGCCGATGATGGCACTGCTCATCGCATACCTGCCGAACCCGGGCGCAGCCCTGGACGCCATCACGCTCGTCTTCGGCACCGGCGCAACCCGGCTTGCCAGTGCGATGATGAATGCGATCTTCGGCGCCATCCTGGCCTATGTGGTCTACTCCACGGGGATTGCCGAAACCATCGTCAAGAAGGCGGCCGAACTGGCCGGAGACAAGACCCTGCCTGTCGCGCTGATCATGACGCTGGCCACCGCCATCGCCTTTATCGCACTGGGCGGCCTCGGCTCCATCATCATGGTCGGCACCCTGGTCCTGCCCATCCTGATCGGCGTGGGCATCCGTCCGCTGGCTGCCGCCAGCATGTTCCTGCTGGGCATCTCCATCGGCGGGCTCTGGAACGTCGCCAACTGGGGCTTCTACCAGAGCGTGCTCCAGGTGCCGATGGAGACCATCTCCAGCTTCGCCACCACCAACGCCCTCCTGCTGGCCATCGCGACCCTGGCTTACATCATTGTGAACGCACGGCCCCGGCGGACCACCTGGGCCATGCCCACCAAGCCTCCCACCGAGGCCCCCAGCGTGCCCGGCTACGCGCTCATCACCCCGCTCATTCCGGTGGCCATCCTGCTCGGCTTCCAGTTCATCGGGGGCATCTCGTTTGACATCAACGCCGCCCTCACGATCGGCGCCCTCTACGGCATCCTGACCACGCGGCCCCGCCAGATCCTGAACACGCTGGGTGCAGCCATCACGGAGGGCATCAAGAATGTCGCCCCCGTGCTGGGGCTCATGGTCGGCATCGGTATGGCTGTTGTGGCCCTGACGGCAGAGCCTGTAAAGGCGGTGATGACCCCGCTGCTCAGCGCGGTGGTGCCCAAGTCCCCGCTGGGATACGTGCTCTTCTTCGGCCTGCTGAGCCCCCTGGCGCTCTATCGGGGTCCGCTCAACCTCTACGGGCTCGGTGCCGGCGTAGGCGCCATCCTGACCTCGGTCTACCAGCCGCACCTGGTGATGGGTGCACTCATGTCCACCGGCATGATCCAGGGGGTCTGTGATCCCACCAACACCCACAACGCCTGGACAGCTGGCTTCACCAAGACGGATGTGAACGACATCCTGAAGGCGACCTTGCCGTATGTCTTTGCAGCCACCCTGGCGGCGCTGGCCGTCATCGCCGTGACCCGCTGGGCCGCATAAGAGAACGCGCGACGAAGTGAGGGTTAGCCATGAGAGCGGTGCGTATCGGCATAGATGTCGGCGGCACCTTCACTGATGCGGTTGCCATCGATGAAGAGACCTATGAACTGATCGGGCAGGTGAAGGTGCCGACCACCCACGACGCCCCCGAAGGGGTTGCAGCGGGGATCGTGCAGTCGCTGCACAAGCTGATGGAGCAGTATGATATCGCGCCCGACCAGGTGCGCTTCATCGCCCACGGGACGACCCAGGCGACCAACGCGCTGCTGGAGGGCGACGTGGAACGGGTGGGCATCATCTGTGCCGGCACCGGTATGGACGGACTGCGCGCTCGCTCCGAAACCCAGGTGGGCGACCTTGAACTGGCACCCGGCAAGTGGTTGCGCACCAGCCACGTCCACGCGGAGCTGGGGAAGCTCCAAGAGGCGCTCCGTCAGTTGAAGAACGCCGGGGCGAGGGTCGTCGTGGCCGCGGAGCCGTTCAGCGTGGACAACCCCGAGGGTGAGAGGGCCATCATGAAGGCGGCGCTGGACGAGGGCCTGCCTTCGGCCGGGACGCACGAGATCAGCAAGCTGTACGGCCTGCGAATCCGCACCCGCACCGCGGTCATCAACGCCTCCATCCTGCCGAAGATGATGCGGACGGCCACCATGACCGAGGAGTCGGTGAAGCGGGCGGGCATCGCCGCCCCGCTCATGGTCATGCGCTGTGACGGCGGCGTGATGACGGTGGACGAGGTCCGGCAGCGGCCCATACTGACGCTGCTGTCGGGCCCCGCCGCCGGCGTGGCCGGGGCGCTCATGTACGAGCGGATCTCGGACGGCATTCTCCTGGAGGTTGGCGGTACGTCCACGGACATCAGCGCCATCCGGAACGGCCGGGTGATGGTGGACTACGCCCAGGTGGGCGGGCACAAGACATACCTCACCTCCCTGGACGTGCGGACCCTTGGCGTTGCCGGCGGCTCGGTGGTCCGCGCCGCCGGAGGTGCCATCCGGGATGTGGGGCCCCGCAGTGCGCACATCGCCGGCCTCCGCTACGCGGTCTACGCCGATCCGGACGAGATCGTCGACCCCGTGCTGGAGTATTTTGCGCCCAAACCGGGTGATCCGGCGGATTACGTGTGCGTCCGGTGCGCAGACGGCCAGCGCTTCGCCCTGACCCTGTCCTGCGCCGCCAATCTGCTCGGTTACGTTCCCGAAGGAGGCTACGCCCGCGGCAACCCCGAGTCGGCACGCCGAGCCTTTGCCCCCCTTGCGGCCGCAGTTGGCTGCAGCGTCGAGGAGGCGGCCCGGACCGTGATGCGCCTGGCAGCCGCGAAGGTTGCGCCGGTCGTGGAGTCGCTCATGCAGCAGTACGATCTCGACCGCAGCAATGCCGTCCTCCTGGGCGGCGGGGGCGGATCTGGAGCCCTTGTTCCGTTCGTCGGCGAGTTCATGGGCCTGGAGGCGCGTCTGGCCCGGAACCACCACGTCATCTCCCCGATTGGTGTGGCGCTGGCGCTGGTGCGCGAGGTGGTCGAGCGCACCAAGCCGAATCCGACGGAAGAGGATATTCTCAGCATCCGGCAGGAGGCGCTGGAGGCGGCCATTCGCTCAGGCGCCGCACCGGGTACCCGGGCCCGGCGCTGCCGTGAAATTGCCGCGCATGCGTTTGCCAGGGAGCTGCTCGGCCTGCCCTTCCTGCCCAACGCCGTTGACTACCTGATCCTGGTCGCCACCGACAGGTGGTCCGAGGCGGAACTGAGTCGGGCGCTGGCGCGGGCAGAGGAGGAACTGATGGCGGCAGTCGGTCGCCAGGAGGGTTCGCCGGACCCCGTGACGACGAAATGAGGGGCGGATGGCCGCCCCTCTTCCCTTTGGTTCAGTGCACCTTGCCGTCCGAGACCATCTTGGTAATCATGCTGGCGAGGGCCTGCCGCTCCTGCTCGGTGCCCACGTCCCAGAGCTCCTTGAGCAGGCGTTGCTCCCGGTTGCGCGGGTCCACCTTCTGGGCGAGGAACGAGCCGATGCTCTTCGCCGCGTTCACGATGGTCGACTCCGAGGCGCCGGCCCGCTTCGCCTCGCTCACCCGATCCGAGAGGAACTGCTTCCACTGCTCGAACGATTCCAGGACCGGGGTATCCGGGGAGACGTTGTCCATCCTAACCTTTGACCTCCTGTGCCGCGTACACGAAATTGGACTGAGCCTCGGCAAGTAGTCTGCGCCAGGGCACAGGCAATCATGCCTGCTGGCGGCGTTTCACCTGCGCGCGCAGCGCACGTGGGCGTAGGTATATCGCTTCCGGCCCAGCTGGGCGGCACGGGTGCCGGCGCGCATCGTCCGGCCACAGATGGCGCACGGCATGTCAGAGGGGAGCAGGACAGTCTTCAGCGGCTCGGGCGCTCCGCGGCGCGGCGGGGCCTCCTTGTGTTCCGGCTTCCAGTCGACGATGCCCTCGGCGGCCAGCCACTCCAGGGCTGCCTGCTTGTCGGGCGCGACCAAATAAACCTCCTGGACTGCGGAGCCGTTCTTGGCCAGCAGTCGGAGGCCCGTCTCGGTGAACCGCTGGAACGTCACCTCGAAGCCATGGGTGTTCAGCGGGCGGATCGGGCCCGGGATGATGCTCGTGACCAGGTCGCATTCGGCGATCTGTTCCAGCACCGGCCAGAGCTGTTCGATCACGCTGTGTTCCCGCTTGATCTTGCCTGCACGGTACTTCTTCAACAGGCCTCAGTCCTTGCTGCGTCGTCCTGACCGGCGCGGGGGCGGAGCGCCGGGCCCGCCGACTCTCCGCCCGCCGGCGCTAACTGCCGAAGATGGCCGTGATGGTTTCCTGGAGGAGGTTCTGCTTGCCCGAGACCAGAAGCAGCGTCATGCCGCAGATCAGGATGAAGGTGCTGAGGATCGGCGGCACGCGCAGCCGGGCGAACGGGCCGGCCTTGGCCAGCAGGCCAACGGACGCGGCGAGCACGACGTTGCTGATGAGGAACAGTACCCACCACATGAGAAGTTCGGTCGAGTTCACCTGAGTGCCTCCCCGCTGACAGTTTCAAATCGCAGTCTGATAAGACCATAGTGCTAATGGATCATTATAGACCATGCGTCGAAAAGGGTCTAGCGCGAAAAGAGCGACAGCGGGTTGCCACCCCGTTTTCGGGATCGCGGGAGCGATTGACGCCCGCACACAGTCTGTGATAGAATGAGCGGTGCCGTCGAGCGGTGGGTTGGCGAAGTGGTAACGCGGCGGTCTGCAAAACCGTTATCCGTGGGTTCAAATCCCACACCCACCTCCAGATGCGGACGCCCGGCTGCAACAGGCAGCCGGGCGTCTTGCGCGGCATGGCCCGGGCAGGGCGGAGCCCAGGTCGGGTGCACATCATCCGAGGGGCCGGCATACGCTGGACCGGAGGTGGGGGATGTGCCGTACGGGAAGTTCTCTAAGAAGCCGTTCTCTAAGTTTCCGTTCTGGAAGTATTGGAAGTTCCCCTGGGGAATCTAGGATAAGCATGAACGGGCGGGCCAGCTGGACGGCCCGCCCTTGGCGCGCGGGCGGGCCGGACGGCGATGGCGGGAGGAGAAGGGGCGGGCGCGCGTGGAATAGTAAGGGAGCGAACGCCGTGTCCAAACCAGGCGTCGAAGGGTGTGTGGGAGCAGTGAACAGGCAGAAAGACGGCGGAAAGCGCGGTTCGCTTGTGATCTGGATCGTCGCGGGCATCGCCGTCGTGCTGGCGGCGGGCCTCATTGGGGTCAACATCTGGTCAGCGAAGGAGGGGGGGCCCACCGCCCCGCACGGGCAGGTTGCCGGCGAGACGCAGCCAGGCGCTTCGGACGAGCAGGCGCCCGGCAGGGAAGAGTCGGCCGCGCCTGGCGAGCAGGCGGGCCAGGACGGGGAGCCTGGCGCCACGGATGGCCGGGTGCTCAGCGACGCCGAGCGGGGCGCGGTGCGGAACGCCATGGGTCCGGCGGACGCCCCGGTGACTGTGATCGAGTACGTGGACTTCGTCTGACCGGCCTGCAGCACGGCCCATGCGGTCGTCGGTCCGCAGTTGGCGGACCTCGCAGCGTCCGGGAAGATCCGGTATGAGGTACATTACTACCCGCTCTTCCAGCCCACGGGATGGGCGATCAAGGCGGTGGAGTGCGCGGGCGAGCAGGGCTACTGGTGGGCCATGCACGACCGCATCTTCGAGGACCAGGCACAGGGGATTCACGCTCAGGAGACGGCGGAGGATCTGGACGCCCTGTTCATCCGGTACGCGGACGAACTCGGCCTCGACACGGAGGCGTTCACCCAGTGCTTTACCTCCGATGAGAAGGCGCAGGAGTTCCTCCCGCGGGTGCAGGCACAGGCTTCGGCCGGGCAGGAGCTCGGCATCAAGGGAACCCCCTCGTTCGTCATAAATGGTGAGTTGGTCTCGCTCAAGACCTGGGACGATCTCATCAACGCGGTGAAGGAGGCTTTGGAAGCTCAGTGAGCCTGCGAAGGCTGCTTCAGGGAATCGGCGTGCTGGCGGTGATGGGGCTGGCGATTTCGGCCTACCTGACCTACGTGTACACCACGGACCAGGTGGCCATCTGCATGGGAAGCGGCGGCTGCGACACCGTGCAGCACAGCGCCTACGCGTGGATATTCGGCATCCCCATGCCCGTGCTGGGGCTCGGCGCCTACCTGCTGGTGCTGGTGCTGGCCCTCCTGGCCCTGCGGGGGCGGGAGCCGGCGGACTGGAGCGTGCTGGCGCTGTTCGGCACTGCACTGGTCGGCCTGCTCTTCTCGGCCTACCTGACCTACCTGGAGCTCTTCGTCATCCACGCCATCTGCTTCTGGTGCGCGGTCTCCGCGGTCATCCAGGTGTTCCTGTTTGTGCTGTCCACCATGGTCTGGCGGCGCCTGCAGCAGTCTGTATAGCTTTTTCGCGGCTGGTCATATACTAATACGGCAGATACCCTCGGCTTCGAGACGCCCGCACAGGCTCCCTCGGAGCCGATTTCTTACAAAGTGGGGTGGAACGGCCGTGCAAGCGATCACGATAGGGACTGCGGCAGGCATCGACGAAATTCGGCAGCGCCTGGACGACGAGTTCAGGATCCTTCGCGCAGAGGGCGTGAGCGTCCGGATCGGCCAGTCGCACAGAGGCGCCTTCGCCTTCCTCGACTGCGCGGTGGACGCCGACGGGTCGGCCCGGTCCGCACAAATCGGTTCCCTCCTGCGTGAGTCCGTGGCCACCGCCCTGTCCGACGTGATCGTGGAGAAATGGGAGGACCACCTGATCCGCAAGATCATCCGCGGCTCGTACTCCTACTTCTCCCGGGACGAGCAGGATCTCATCGCCGCCTACACCGGGCGCACGCTCAGGAGCGGCGCCGAAGACGCCCGGGGCGGGAACGCTGAAGGCCGCAAGACCCGGATCCTCCGCCGGCTGCGCGACTACCTCGATACCGCTGATGAACTGGTCCTGGAAGGCTTCGTCAACTTCCGGCTGCGCGATTACATCGAGGAGCTGGAAGACGCCGTGGACAGGGCGGTTGACGAGTACCTGATGGAACGGGAGCACCGCGAGTTCATCCGCCTGCTCCGGCACTTCGTCGACATCCAGGAGCCTCGGATCGACCATGTGCACGTGCTCCTGGGCCCGGGTGGCTCGTTCCGGCTGGTCGATGACGACGGCGGCGCCATCCGCAGCGAGGCGCTGGAGGAGTTCGTCGTGGAGATGGTTGAGGACGAGGTGAGCCACGAGGACCTGCTGATTTCGGCACTGATTACCCTCGCGCCACGCCGGCTCACCGTCCACCGGTCCGGTCGTCCGTCCGGCCGGGACGAGGCGTTCGAGACCATTCTCGGCGTGTTCGGCGAGCGGACGGCGGAGTGCGAGGGCTGTACGCTCTGCAGCCCGACCCACGCCGGCGCGTGCGAGCCGTCGCAGGCTACCTGGCAACACTGATGGCCGAGGGACCATAGACGCGCAAGGAGGGAAAGCCCCTCCTTTCGCTGTTTTTGGGCTGGTCGATTCGTACGGACCGGCGCGCCCAAGGTGTCTGCAGAAAGTTGTGATGGCGATAGGAGGAATTGTCCCCTAAATGGATAACTTTCGTAGGGTAGGTCTATCCTATTCGGATGGAAAGGAGATCGGATTTCAGTGAGCATGGCAAGTCTAGCCTGGACCGCGCCTGTCGCTGGATTACTGGCTCTGTTAACGGCGTATCTGCTCGCCAGCAAGATCAGCCGGCAAGATCCAGGCACTCCCCGCATGAGGGAGATCAGTGCCGCCATCCACGACGGCGCCATGGCCTTCCTGAACCGGGAGTACCGGACGCTGGTGTACTTCGTCATTGTCCTTGCACTCGTTATTGTCGTTGCAGGCCTCACCACAGACGCCATGGAGTGGCAGACCGCCATCGCCTTCGTCGGCGGCGCCCTCTGCTCTATCCTGGCGGGCAACTTCGGCATGCGCGTGGCCACCAAGGCCAACGTCCGCACCGCCAACGCTGCGCAGCACGGCCTCAACAAGGCCCTCGACATCGCCTTCGCCGGCGGCGCCGTGATGGGTCTCTGCGTCGTCGGCCTCGGCATGGTCGGCGTGGGCATCATGTACTGGATCTTCAAGGATCCGAATATCGTAAACGGCTTCGCCCTGGGCGCCTCGTCCATCGCCCTGTTCGCCCGTGTGGGCGGCGGCATCTACACCAAGGCCGCTGACGTGGGTGCCGACCTGGTGGGCAAGGTCGAGGCCGGCATCCCCGAGGACGACCCCCGCAATCCGGCCGTCATCGCCGACAACGTCGGTGACAACGTGGGCGACGTGGCGGGCATGGGCGCCGACCTGTTCGAGTCGTACGTCGGCTCCGTCATCGCCGCCATGGCCGTCGCCCTGGTCGACGGCCAGATCGACTCCAATCTCGCCGTCCTTCCCCTGCTGATCGCCGCCGGCGGCATCCTCGGCTCCATCGCGGGCACGCAGTTCGTGCGGGGCAAGGAGGGCGAGAATCCGGCCAAGGCCCTGAACATGGGTACCTACGCCGCCGGCATCATCACGGTGATCATTGCCGGCCTGGTCTCGTTCCTGGGCTACGGCACCCACATCTACTTCACGGCCGTGGTGGCGGGTCTGGTGGCCGGCATTCTGATCGGCCAGCTGACCCAGTACTACACCGCCGCCGAGTACAGCCCCGTCAAGTCCATCGCCGACGCCTCCGAGACCGGCCCGGCCACCAACATCATCGCCGGCCTCGGCGTGGGCATGATGTCCACCGCCCTGCCGATCCTGGTCATCGCGGCGGCCACCCTGGTGGGCTACCTGGTGGGGGCCCCGCAGGGGCAGGGCCTCTTCACCATCGCCCTGGCGGCTGTGGGCATGCTCTCCACCACGGGCATGACCGTGGCCGTGGACGCCTACGGGCCCATCGCCGACAACGCCGGCGGCATCGCCGAGATGAGCCACCTGGACCCCAAGGTCCGCAAGATCACCGACACGCTCGACTCGGTGGGCAACACCACCGCCGCCATCGGCAAGGGCTTCGCCATCGGTTCCGCGGCGCTCACCGCGCTGTCGCTCTTCGGCGCCTTCGCCACTGCGGCGAAGCTGGGCGACGTCTCCATGACTGATCCGAAGCTGATCGTGGGCCTCTTCATCGGCGGCATGCTGCCCTTCCTCTTCGGCGCCATGACGATGAACGCCGTGGGCCGGGCCGCCATGCACATGGTGGAGGAGGTGCGGCGGCAGTTCCGGGAGATCCCGGGCCTCATGGAGGAGAAGGCCAAGCCCGACTACGCCCGCTGCGTGGCGATCTCCACCGACGCCGCGCTGAAGGAGATGATCGTTCCCGGCCTGATGGCCGTGATCGCGCCCCTGGCGATCGGCTGGCTCCTGGGCAAGGTTGCCCTGGCGGGCCTGCTGGCGGGCGCCCTGGTTACCGGCGTGATGATGGCCATCATGATGGCCAATGCCGGCGGCGCCTGGGACAACGCCAAGAAGTACATCGAGTCCGGCGCGCACGGCGGCAAGGGTTCCGACCCGCACAAGGCCGCCGTCGTGGGCGACACGGTGGGCGACCCGTTCAAGGATACCTCCGGCCCGTCCATGAACATCCTCATCAAGCTGATGACCATCGTGTCGCTGGTCTTCGCCGCCACCTTCGGCAACGGGCTGTTCTAGTGCCGGGCCAGCCGGGGGCCGCTCCCACGGGCGGCCCCTTTCTTGTTTCCCGGGCCGGCGCAGGCGGCCGGGTTCGGAGCCAGCGTCTCCGCTGCCTCGGGCGGCAGCGACCGGGACGGGCCCGGACCGACAGGGATCGCGGCGGGCCCCGGCGAAATCGTCCATTGGAGGCTGCCCCCTGGAGTACCTGCGCACCAGGGTTCGCAGCCGCCCTCCGATCCGTGGTAGAATAGTCCAGGAGGATCTCCTGCCGAAAGGGGCCGTTGGTATGAGCGAGTCGTTTGTGTCCGAGCGTGACCACCTTCAGGGGTTGCACTGGCAGTGCTTCGGCTGCGGTCAGGAGAACCGCCTCGGGCTACGCCTGAACATCCGGCTGGTGGGCGACAAGACGGAGTGCACCTTCACCCCCATTCCCGAGTTTCAGGGGCCGCCCGGCATCACCCACAGCGGGGTCATCGCCGCGGTGCTCGACGAGGTGATGAGCCAGCTCATCTACGCGCAGCTGCAGCTGGCGGTGACCCGCAAGATTGAGGTTACGTACCGGCGCCCGCTGCGCGTGGGCCAGACCTACCACTTCACCGCATGGATCGTGAAGCAGAACACCCGCATCATCGCCGCCAAGGCCGAGGCCCGCGACGCGGAGGGCAACCAGGTTGCGCGCGCCCGGGGGATCTTCGCCCCCATGGACGAGGAGCGAGTGGCCAAGTTCCTCGATCAGGAGTAGCCGCAGACGGAGAGGGGCTGCCCCGGCGGAGCGAACGCTCCGGGGGGACAGCCCCTTCTTGATTTGGGTCAGCGGCCGTGTGCTCCGCCACCGCCGGCCTTCCACCGGCGCACCCGCGCACCGGTCACCTGTCCGCGCGGTGCTCGTCCCGGTTCAGGCCGTAGAAAAGCAGGGCGAAGCCGTCAGATTTGGCGGGGTCTTCGAACTCCAGGTGGGCCTCCTGGCGGAAGCCCAGCTTCTCCAGTACTCGCCGGGAGGCGGTGTTGCTCGCCAGGCAGTGGGCGGTGACCCGCTGCAGGTCGAGGCCGGTGAAAGCGAACCGGAGCACCTCCCGGGCCGCTTCGGTGGCGTAGCCCTTCCCCTGTGCAGCGGCGGTGACGGCGTAGCCCAGCTCGGCCCTGCCGGCCTCCCGGTTCACCCGGAGGGTCACCACGCCGACGAAGGCATCGGAATCGCCCGTGCGGATGGCGAAGCCGTACCGGGTGCCGGTCTCCCACCCGGCCTGCTGCTCGGCGATCCACGCGGCGGCGCCGCCGTCGCTCGCAAGGGGCAGGGTCATGTTGAGCATGCGGGCGCTGACGTCAGCATCGCTGGCCAGCGCCTGGACGTCTGCCGCATCGTCGGCCTCCAGCGGGCGGAGCCGGAGCCGCGGGGTGATCAGCTGGAACATGCGAATCGGACTCCCATCGTTGCAAAGGTTTACGACCGTAATGACGTGCGGAGGAACCCGAGAGTTCCGTGCAGGTACGGTGCGCGGACCTGCCAGCGTTTCTCTCCGCCATCTTCATTTTGGGGCTTCACAATCGCCGATGCACCTGATAAACTACACAACGTGACCCGGACCGCTAGCTCAATTGGTAGAGCATCCGACTCTTAATCGGCAGGTTGTAGGTTCGAGTCCTACGCGGTCCACCAGCTCCGGCCCCATCGTCTAGTGGCCTAGGACGGCGCCCTCTCACGGCGCAAACAGGGGTTCGAATCCCCTTGGGGTCACCATACAGCGGCAACCAAGACCGTCCCGGGTGGGCGGTCTTGCTTGCATTGTGTCCCCGGCTGGGCGGGCTGCCCGCACTGACGCGCCCGCCGTTGCGGTAGAATGTGATCATGGTTGTATTCTTATGTTTGAAGCACATCATCGCAGTGAATGGAGAATGCACGTGACTGCTCTGCTCGTCATCATCTACGCGGCGTTCATCAGCCTCGGTCTGCCGGATTCGCTGCTGGGCACCGCCTGGCCCACGCTGCACACCGAACTGGGGGTGCCGGTCTCGTGGGCAGGCGTCGTCTCCTTCATCGTGATCGGCGGGACCATCGTCTCCAGCTACCTCAGCAGCCGGGTCATCCGCCGCCTCGGCACCGGCCTCACCACGGTGGTGAGCGTGGCCATGACCGCTGCCGCCCTGTTGGGCATCGCGGTGGCCCCGGGCTTCTGGGCGATCCTTCTGTGGGCGATCCCCCTGGGCCTCGGCGCAGGCAGTGTCGACGCCGGGCTCAACAACTTCGTCGCCCTGCATTACCAGGCCAAGCACATGAACTGGCTGCACAGCTTCTGGGGCATCGGCGTGACCCTGAGTCCGCTCATCATGTCCTGGGCCCTGGCGCACGACGGCTGGCGTTTCGGCTACTCCACAGTCGGACTGATCCAGCTGGGCCTCGTGATCGTGCTCTTCGCCTCGCTGCCCCTGTGGAGGCGGGCGACGGGCCAGTCGGCGGCCGAAAGCGGCTTCAAAGTGCTTCCCCTGCGGGAGCTGCTGCGGCTTCCCGGGGCGAAGCCCGTGTTGGCGGCCTTCTTCTGCTACTGCGCCGTCGAGGGGACGGCGGGCCTCTGGGGCGGGACGTTCCTGGTGCTGGCGCGGGGCGTTGAGCCGGAGACGGCGGCCTCCTGGATCTCGCTCTACTACTTCGGCATCACCCTGGGGCGCCTGCTCTCGGGGTTCCTGGCCATGCGGATCTCCAACCGGAACCTGATCCGGCTCGGCGAGGCGCTCATCTGCGCCGGCGTGCTGCTCCTGCTGCTGCCTGCAGGGTGGGCGTTGCGCCTGGGTTTCATCATCATCGGCCTGGGCTGCGCGCCGATCTTCCCCGCCCTGCTGCACGACACACCGGTGCACTTCGGCGCCGACTTATCGCAGGCCATGATGGGCGTGCAGATGGCGTTCGCCTACGTGGGCGGCATGATCATGCCGCCGCTGTTCGGGTACATCGGGGAGCATCTCACCATGGGCCTGCTGCCGCTGTATCTCATCGCCCTGGCCGTGGTCATGGTCGTCGAGGTGGAGCGGACCGCCCGGGCGGTCGTGCCCCACGCGGTTCGCTGAGCCCTTGCACTGAGGCGACGGGGACGGTGCGGTTCTCCCATCGCCCCGCGTACCACGTGCGGGGGGGGGAAGTCATCAAAGAGGTGAACCGGAAGATCAGGGTTCCCTCGCCCGTTGCCGACCATCCGTGAACCGAGCCGTAGGCCGCGGCACGGCTTGACACCCCCGCATGGTCATGCTATAGTAACGCACAAATCCGAACAGCGATGATCGGGGACAACACCACGCCCATCCCCTCCAGAGAGGGAGCGCCGCCGGCTGAAAGCGCCCCGGGGCCCTGTGCGTGGGAAACCACCCCGTAGCTGCCTGCCGAAGCCGTGCGGATAAGGCGGGAGGGAGCGCCCTGTACAGCGCACGCGAGCCCCGGTGCAGACAGCGCACCGGGAAGAAGGGTGGAACCACGGGAGCACTGGCCTCTCGTCCCTTGCGGGACGGGAGGCTGTTCCATTTTGCGCCAACCACGGAGAGAAAGGGGCTCATCACCAATGTCCAGCGTTGTGCACGTGACCCTGCCGGACGGCAGCGTGCGGGACTTTCCGCAGGGCATCACCATCGCCGAGGCCGTGGCCCAGATCGGGCGGGGCCTCGCCAAGGCCGCACTGGCCGCCAAGGTAGACGACCGCCTGGTCGACCTCTCGGCCAGGCTGACGGAGGACTGCCAGCTGCGGA
>Ga0134102_1001147_pt1 | contig 25160 bp, 27 predicted proteins | sample 13_3_2metaG_FD_94447 | JGI IMG/M metagenome (GOLD analysis project Ga0134102, IMG submission 94447) | Switchgrass degrading microbial communities from high solid loading bioreactors in New Hampshire, USA - 13_49_3.3_201_A3 metaG | ecosystem: Engineered > Bioreactor > Semi-continuous > Anaerobic...
CGGCGCATCACCGACGAACGCGAGCGGGAGCGGCTCCGGCAGATCGCCCAGGCCGTGAAACCGGAAGGCATGGGGCTGATCGTGCGCACCGTGGCCGAGGGGGCGGGAGAGGAGGAACTCGCTCACGACGCCGCCTTCTTGGAACGGCAGTGGCGGCAGATCGCCGCGGAAGCCGCCGGGGCCAGGGCTCCGGCGCTGATCTACCACGATCTCGGCCTGATCCACCGGCTGGTCCGCGACGGGCTGGACGACTCGGTCGCGCTCTTCCTGGTGGACCGGCAGGACGCCTACGAAACGGCGTTGGCGATGGTGGAACTGCACGCCCCGCACCTCAGGGACCGCGTGAAGCTGTACACCCGCACCGACCAGACGCTGTTCGACTACTACGGCGTCGAGGCGGAAATTGAGAAGGCCATGCGCAAGCGCGTCTGGCTGAAGAGCGGCGGCTACATCGTCATCGACCAGACCGAGGCGCTCACCGCCATCGACGTGAACACCGGCAAGTTCGTCGGCTCCACCAACCTGGCCGACACCGTGTTCAAGACCAACCTGGAGGCCGCCAGAGAGATCGCCCGGCAGCTGCGCCTGCGGGACATCGGCGGGATCATCATCATCGACTTCATCGACATGGATCGGCAGGACCACCGGCAGCAGGTGATTCAGACGCTGGAAGAGGCCCTGAAGCGGGACCGCACGCGGGCCAACATCCTGGGCCTTACCCAGCTCGGGCTGCTGGAGATGACCCGCAAGAAGTCGCGCCAGAACCTGAGCGAGGCTCTGACCAGGCCCTGCCAGTACTGCGACGGCCGGGGGCGCATCTTCAACGAGGAGACCACCGCACACCGGGTGCGGGCCGAGATCCGGCGCATCATGAAGCAGTCGTCCAGCGAGGCGCTGCTGATCGAGGTCCACCCCTCCGTGGCCGCCCTTCTCATCGGCCCCGGCGGTGCCAACCTGCGGGCGCTGGAGGAGGAGCTCGCCCGGACGATCTACATCCGCGGCAACAGCGAGATCCACCCGGAGTCGTGGAGCCTGAAGGCCATGGGCACCCGGGAGGAGGTGGAGGCGCGGGCGCTGCCGGTGACGGCGGGCCAGGTGCTCGACCTGCGCATCGACGAGACCCACGCCGCCAATCCGGCCGACGGCATCGCCCGGGTGGACGGCTACGTGATCGACGTGGCCGACGCTGGCCGGCTGGTGGGCAAGGTCGTGCGGGCGGAGATCGTGAAGGCCTTCCGCACGTATGCCAGGGCGCGGCTGATCGAGGGCTGAGCCGCTGTTCCGGATGGCAGTGCGCGCCGGGCGACGACAAGCGCCGGGCGAAACGCCCAGCAGCGGTGCATCCTGTACGGCGACAAGCGTCGAGGGGTACGTGCGCAAGACCCGGACCTGGCCACGCCAGATCCGGGTCCCTTCGCGCTGCAGACGAGCGCCCGCCCTGGCCGCCTGCGGTGCCCTTCCCGGTTGCGCGGGGCGTCCCCGGTCGCGCTCACGAGCCGATGCGAAGCAGGAACCGGCGCCCGCTAGGCGCCGCCCTCCCGCTTCCAGGCGAACATGGCGTCGATCTCTCGCAGGGTGGCCGCGATCTCCGCCTGCTTCTGCGCCTCGCTCCAACCCAGCAGGGCGCCCATCTCGTCGGCCAAAGCGTTCAGGTAGGGGCGCCCGTTGTGGGGCGTGAAGAGCAGCAGGTCGGTGCGGCGGCGCACGACGTCCACCAGGTGCACGGCCATCTCGGCCTTCACTGCGTGGCGGGCCTGGGCGAGCCGCCAGCGCAGCTCCGGGTCTTCCGCCGCGACGGCCCGGGCCTCGGCGGCTACCTGCGTCAGCGCAGCACCGTACCGGTCGGCCAGCCGGTCCACCAGATCCTGGGGGGCGCCGGTCTCTGCAGCCAGGCGGCGCCGCAGCGCCTCGTCGGGGAGCCTGCTTGCGGCACCGGGCAGGGGGGCCGTGCTGGCCGCGAGGTGGGCGGGATTCCGGGTGGCGGGAAAGACGTCGTCGACGATTCGGCTGGCCATGGCCCGGAAGGCGGTGAGCTTCCCGCCGCCCACCGTCACCAGCCCCGACGGGCTGTGGAAGAGCTTGTAGTCGCGGGAGGTGGCCGACGGGTTCACCTCGTTCTGCGGCTTCAGGAGCGGCCGGAAACCCGCCCAGCCGGCGATGATGTCTGCCTCGCTCAGCCCCGCCTCGGGGAAGAGGCGGCGGGCGGCATCCACCACGTAGTCGACGTCGGCCCGGGTGATCGAGTAGGCTGCCGGGTCGCCGCGGTGGTCGGTGTCGGTGGTGCCGATGTAGGTGCACGGGCCCGACGGGACGGCGAACATCATGCGGCCGTCGCGGCCCCGCATCACCACCGCGTGCTGGATGGGCAGCCGGCTGTGCGGCACCACCAGGTGGACGCCCTTGGTGAGGCGGAGGATTGGCTGGGCGCCGGGATCGTCCAGGCGGCGCACGGCATCGGCCCAGGGGCCCGCCGCGGCCACCACACGGGCCGCCCGCACGGTGAAAGTGTCGCCGGTGAGCTGGTCCGCGACGGTAGCCCCGACGATCTGGCCGCGGCCGTCCTTCAGGAAGGCGGTCAGGCGGGCGTAGTTGGCCACCGCGGCACCGTGGGTGGCGGCCGACTGGATGACCTCCAGCGTGAGGCGGCCGTCGTCGGTGCGGCAGTCGGCGTACAAGGCGCCGCCTTTCAGCCCGTCGGGCCGGAGCAGGGGCTCCCGCTCCCGCAGCGTGGCCGGCCCCAGCATCCGGTGCGGGATCGGGTTGGTCCTGCCGGCGAACCAGTCGTAGAACGTGAGGCCGATGCGCAGCATCCAGAGCGGGTCGGGGTCGCCCGCGTAGACGGGGAACAGGAAGGACGTGGCCTTGACCAGGTGGGGCGCCATGAAGAGCAGGTGCTGTCGCTCCACCACCGACTCGCGCACGAGGCGGAACTCGAAGTTCTTCAGGTACCGGAGGCCACCGTGGATCAGCTTGGTCGACCGGCTGCTGGTGGCGCTGGCGAAGTCGCCTGCGTCGACGAGGGCCACCTTCAGCCCCCGCAGGGCGGCCTCCCGGGCGACGCCGGCACCGGTGATGCCGCCGCCTACCACGAGGAGATCGAAGGGTTCTGAAGCCAGGCTCCGGATCATGTCCGTTCGGTTCACGACCAGACCTCCTCTCGCTGACGGAAAAAGGAGAGCCAGAGGCAGACCGGAGGTTCCGCGCGGGCGGTTCCTCCGAAACTGCCGATGGCTCTCCTTCAACTCCACCATCGGACTATGCAACTTACGTAACTTAATTGTACCCTTTGCCTGCTTGATGGTCAATAGTTAGCTGACTCGCCTGGAAACCTGCCGCAACTTGCCCTCCACCAGCTCCATCGTGCGGTCGAACTGGTCCAGGAGACGGGTGTCGTGGGTGACCATGATCAGAGCGGTCTCTCCCCGCAGTTCCGCCAGCAATTGCATCAGACTGGCACTGGAATCTGAGTCCAGGGAGGCCGTGGGTTCATCAGCAAAGAGGATGGCCGGGCGGTTGATCAGCGCCCTGGCCAGGGCCACCCGCTGGCGCTGCCCACCCGAGAGGCTGGCGGGGAAGCGATGTTCCAGCCCCTTCAGTCCCAGCCGCTCCACCAAGTATCGGGCGTATGCCAGCGTCTCGCGGCTCCGGCTGCGGGCGGAGACGAAGATGTTCTCCATGACGGTCAGGTGCTTCACCAGAAAATGCTGCTGGAAGACAAAGCCGAAGTCCCGGGCGCGCAGGCGCACCCGTTCCGCGTTGCTCATCGTCTCCAGGGGGCGGCCGCGATAGCTGACACTCCCGCTGGTCGGCACCCGCAGCCCGGCGAGCACATACAGGAGGGTTGACTTGCCCGACCCTGACGGACCGACAATGCACAAGCTTTTCCCGGGCTGCAGGCTGAGCGAAACCCCGTCAAGTACCCGCAGCCGGCGCGAGCCGTCCTTGTACTCGCAAACCAGGTTCCTCGCTTCGAGCACGTTAGTTTCGCCCCTCAATCACAGAGATGTAGTCCAGGCGCGACAGCATGAGCGTCAGCACCACCGCCAGCACGACGGTGATCAGGACGGGGCTGGGGAGGGTGTGGAGGAGGATCGTTGGGTTCCACACGGTGAACGCCAGCCCCCGAGGCGCGAAGAACGATGCCTTTACCCACCAGAAGAGACCGGTGGTGACGGCCATGCCGAGGGCCCAGCCCACGAAGAGCACGGCGGACATCTCCGTCAGGGCTCGCAGGATCACCCGGCCTGGCGGCTGCCCCAGCGCCAGGTAGAGGGCGAACTCCGGCCTGCGTTCGGCAACGAAGATGTAGGCCAGCAGCGTGGTCACTACCGTATTGGTAACCGTCACGATGGCGGTCAACAGCGCAAGGATGAGGCTGAACGTGCCGATCTCGCCCTCCAGCGACTCTTCCACCGACTGCTTCGTGATCACGCGAATCTCGTTTTCCACCGCGACCTCGGTCGCGAGCCAGGTATCGGTCTCTGCTCGCTGGTCCGGCCTGGCGAGCACAACATAACCAGGGACGCCGGCGGCGGTTCGGTCGGTCGCCGCCAGAGCCGTGTACGGCTGGTCCCCCAGCAGTCCCACGACCGTGAAGCGTCCCCGGAGGGCCTCGCCCTCCCTTACCTCACTGCCCACTACGTCGCCGACGCGCCACTCCTTGGCGGTGGCCATCTGGCTGGAGAGAGCGATCTCGCCCGGAGCGGCGGGCAACCGGCCCTCCAGCACGGTGATGTTCAAGTCCCGGGCGAACAGGGCCAGGTCGCCCGCGTCCATGGCAAAGATCGGAACGGTGGTGGTTCCGGCCAGGAGCGGTGCCTGGGTTTGCAGCTGGCTCACGGGGTAGACGGCGGCGACGCCAGGGTGGGATCGTATGGCGGCCAGCGTCTCTTCCGGGATCCCTTCCGGCGTGAGGGCCTGGACGACGGAGAAGTGAGCGCTGAAGGACTGGGCGAGCCGGATGTTGGTTTCGACGCTGCTGATCATGCCACCCACGAAAGCGATGACCAGCATGGAAAGCATCAACCCCGCAATCAGCGCGACACTCTTCCGCTTGTGGCGGAGAAAGTAGCGAAATGGGGAGAAAGGCCGCGGCACGGCTGTACTCCTCCTATTGCTTGGGCGTGCGCTTGCGGTGGAAGTAGAAGATCGCACCGCCGAGCGCGGCCAGGCCGGCCAGTTGGACGGCCAGTGCCCGTTCGTCGCACGGGATCGAAAGGTCGTTTTCGTTGATGCTACAGCAGAAGTTGACCGTACAGTCGTAAAAGACCTGGGTTTCGAGTTCCTCGGCCAGAAGGTCTGCGTTCCATTCTTCACTCACCGGCAAATGCTTTCGCGTAACAGGCCGGAGCCACAATCTGTTCTCCTCCTTCCCAAGGGGCCACTACGGTGCTTTCCGAGAATTAGATGCCTCCTCCGCGGGGTCGCTGCGACCATCCGGCCCGGGGTGGCTGCCGTGCGGCGACGGCTAGGTGGTCCGCCACCGCCCGCTCCGCCACGGCGTCGGGAGCGTCTGTGCCGAGCGCCATCAGGGCGGCGCCGGTACGCGACGGCTGCGAGATGAACCAGCCCCGCATGCGGAACTGCAGCTGGGCCGGGTGAGTGGAGCGTCGACCCGTGGGTCCAGAATCCGGGCAGCTTCCGGCGGTCAACCGGCCAGTCGACGGCGCACAACAGCCGTCTGGAGGTCGGAGGCGGTCCGGCGCCAGTGCGATGTGACCTTACCCACGGTGACGCACCTGCTCGACGCCGAGCTTCCGGAGGACCCGCCGCAGGCTGGCCAACTGCGACCGGGCCTGTTCCCGTACGGCCAGGAGGACCTCGCACCATGCCTTGCTGCGCAGGAGGATGGCGTCGTCCAGTGCGGACTCCGTCGCGGCCAGGGCCATCTGCAGATATCGCTCCACATGGCCGTCCAGATAGAGGGCCAGGCCAACCCTTTCCTCGTCCAGTTCCTCTGGGTCGGTTACCCCCAGGCCCAAGGCGGCGTCGGTTAGCAGGCTGGTGAAATTGCCGGCGCGGAGGTCTTCGCGCCAGTCGGCGATGTCATCGAGAATTCGGTCGGCCAGGGCGAACTGGTCCTGGCTGCGGAAAGCAGGCCCGAGGAGGTCGACCTGTCCTGAGAGGTAGGCCAGCGCTCCGGTGACCAGTTTGGCCTTTGCCATCACGCCTGTGGCGATGGCTTCGAACTCGTCCTGACTGTAGGGCACGAGCCGGCCGTGGTGTTGCTTCTCCAAGACGATGCAGCGGCGGTAGTTCCACTGCTGCTCGCTGAACAAGGTCCAGAAGGGAGAATCGGGCGGAAAGAGTTGTGCCAGTATGGTATGGGTGCACTCCTGGATGATGGAGGGAAACAGGCAATAGGCGGTGGGCCAGTGGCACTGCCCGTCGCAGAGGCGGTCCATCATGAGGGCCTCGGTAAGGTAGTAGCGTCCCACCAGGGCAATTCTCTGGAAGGTCTCCACGGGAACGTCCGCAAAGGTCGGGCGGAAAAGCCAGGCGAACGTGTGAAAGAGGTTGTTCAGGTCCGTCTCCTGGTGCGGGATATCGACCGGATCCACCTGCAGCCGTGTGCAGTGTGCGACGATCAGCCGCTGATACTCCTCCGCCACGGGCATGATCTCGCTCCGGTAACGTTCCATGTAGGGTCCAACCATCTTGATCCCCACCACGGCACCCGTCTCACGCGCCAGCCGGGACGAGCTCCAGTACGTAGTTCCCCTCGCCCACCACCTGGCCTCCGCGCATGATGACATAATCAGACGCCAGGTGGGACAGCGGGGGCGAATCCTGAACGTCGCGGGACTCCCAGGTGGCATGGAGCGCCCACCAGGCCGAGGGTGAGTCGGGCTGACGACCGACGGCCAGGAGGTGCAGGTGCTCACCGTGGTAGGTGCTCTGCCTCACGCGGATGAAGGTGGGAGCGATGGTGATGTCGACTTGCGACAGGAGCCGGCGGATGACAGGGTCCGTCGCGGGCCCGCAGCAGATCACAGGGCGGCCGGTGAACTCCGGTGGGCTGGTCACCTGCCCCGTGTCCACCGCACCCCAGGCCCTCTGCACCAGCGAGATCAGCCGCTCCCGTTCTGCGGCGTCGACACTGCCCACGTAAAGGCGTGCGGGGCCCCTGGCTGCCCAGTAGGGCGTGAGGCACTCCTTGAGCGAGCCCTGAAACTCCAGGCTGGCGGCCTTGGCCAGCAGTACCTTCTGCGCAGCGCAGACTCGCCGGGCCAACTCCCGGAGTGCCGTGGCCAGGGGTGTTCCCATCCCTATGAGCCGCTCGAACTCGTCCGCGAAGAACCCGGTGTACAGCATGCCTGATCCGGCGTGATAGCGTGCCAAATAGCGGTAGGCGTACTCTCCGATGTGGCGCCGCTCGAGGATCGAGCAGACCGCAGTCACCACGTGCTTGTAGAAAGTGGTCTGCCAATCCTTGTACTGAGCGAAGGAGGGAAGCCCTCGCAGCGGTTCGACAAGTGCTGCGCTTCTTTGGACCTCCTCGCGCAGAGCAGGGAAAAACGGCTGCAACAGCGCCTGGGCGACGTGGTAGTACGAGCCGAGGCGCAGCCACTGCCGGTTCAACCCGTCCACGGCGGCGTCGGGAAAGCCCTCGTAACCGAAACAGAGAACGATGGCCCTTCGCCCTGGCAGAGGGAGGTCGAATCCGCACCGCTCCATCTTCCGGGCGAAGAAGACCACGGGAATGAAATGCAGCTCGATGTCCTCAGCGAGTCCAAGCAACTCGGCGACCTGCCGGGCGTAGTCCGCCCCGTCAGTCAGAGCTTGCACTTCCTGAACCGCCTGTCGCACCACGCCCTGCAGCTCATGCAGGGCGTCCGCAAGCCTGGAGGCAGCCCAGAACGACCGAAGGGCGTCAGCGTACAGGTCGAGGACGGCCTCTGGCGTGTCCTCACAGCGGAAGATCTCCCTCAGGCGCCGAACCGGCACCCTCCGAAGCATGTCTGCCGGGTAATCCCCGAGCCGCTCCATCGCAGGCAGCGGGCCGTGGAGGCAGGCGAAACGGGCCAGTTCTTTCTCGGGGAAGCCCAGGGCCAGGAGTGCGAGAGAGAGCGTCATCGCCGGGTGGTCCTTGTGAGACAGGAGCCGCCCAAGCACTGGTCTGAGGTGCGGGCTGACCGGGGCATCCGGCACCCGCCTGACCTTGAGGGCTGTCGTAATCGCCGCAATGCACTCCAGGGTGTTGTGGGTGTACACCCGGTTCTGCCAGCGGACGGGCGCGTCGGCGATCTGCATGAGAAACCCTCCCCTACTGGTTAATCAGCGCCCCCCTGAGGGTACCCGGATCCCCCAGCCGCTGACGCACCCTGCGCATGGCCCGGAGGCGGCCGGTCAGTTTGTCACGCAGCGCTGAGACCGCCCAGACCCACCCCGATGAGTTCAGGCGAGCAGCGCGGTCGGCCAGCGCCTCGACCAGTTGTATGCCGTACTCTGCGAACTCTTCGTAATATCCCTGTAGATAGATCACCTCTGCCAGGTCCTCCTCCGTGACCTCCTCCGGGTTCGGCATGGCCAACCGCTCCAACGCTCCGGTCAGAAAGAAGCTGTAGCGCCGATTGCGCAGGTCGGCACGCCAGTCGTCGAGGTCATCGACAATCTGGTCGACTGCGGCGGCCAGGTCCTGCGCCTCATGGAGGACGGGCAGGAGTTCGCGCCGGTCAGCCAGGGTTGACAGCGCGGAGGTGATCAGTTTGGCCGGCGAGAAAATGCCGGCAGTGGTTTGGAGGAACTCCTCCCGCGGATAAGGGATCAGGCGGCCGGTATGTCGGTATTCCAGTGCCATCGCCGCGTGGTAGCTGCGCCAGATGGCCGCATGATCCGACCAGAACGGCGACTCGGGCGGGAGGAGGCGCTGGAACCGGCGGGTGGCCTCCTGCAGCAGCCACTGGGCGGCGAGCCAGGGTTGGCGGCGCGTCGCCAGGTCGCCATCGAACAGTTGATCCAGGAGAACGACTTGCGAAAGGTAGATTCGGGAGATTACGGCCAGTTCGCGGTAGATCGCCAGGGGGATCTCGGGAAAGCAACCGTGAAACAAATAGGGGTAGATCATGTACCCGTTGCTTGTGGCGCCGGCGTTAGGTATCACCTCGGGTTCCACGCCCAACGCCAGTAGCTCGCCGAGTACCTCTTCCCGGTACCGGCGTTCCACAATTTCGGGCTCGTGGGCGAGCCCCGCACGTCGCAACCATTCACGCCACATGGCGGGCCACCTGCCGTCGCAGAAGTGGCGCCAACCACCCGTAGAGCCGGCGCCCCACGTTCAGCACCAGAACGGACCAGATCACGCCCTGGGCCAGGATCCAGGCACGTTCAGCGGTAGGCCCTTCGGTCAGCGTGCGCAACAGCTCGCCGGGGAGCATGCGCAGGAGGAGGCCCGACCAGCGGATGAGGCCCCAGGAGAAGGCCGCCACAAACGCCGCGTTGGCCACCCCGTAAACAGCGACGACCAGGCGTTGCACGGGGCCGTATGTGCGCAGGAAGTCGTCGCGCACCCGTCCGAGCGTGATCCACTCGAGCACCTGTCCCCAGCCGCGCCGGGCCAGGTTTACGATGCCGAAAAGGTGGGAAAGCATCCAGTAACCGTCAAAGCGCAGAAAGGGCTGGAAGTTGGAGAGGATCGTGAGGTCGTTGACCAGCGCCAGCAAGGCCCACGGAATGTCGGGCCTGATCAGGTAGTAACTCCACATGAGGCTGCCGGCCAGGAACTGGAAGTAGATTCCGCCCGCAGAGACAGCGAAGCGCTGCTGCCTGGTGCCAGCCCAGATGTCATCGATCCGCGTGTAGCAGATGGGGTAGATCACGTTGAGGCCGATACCAATCTCGCGCACATTCATGCGCACCGCCCTTGCTGCTGCCGCGTGACCCAGTTCGTGCAGCAGTGCGACGGCGAGCATGATGGACCCCAGCACGGCCACGTGGGTGGGAGTGATCGCCGACCATGGGTTGGTGGTGATCAGTTGGAGGATCCCCAGGCCATGGATGGTGGCGTAGGGGGGCAGCCGCACTGCCAGCGAGAGAAGCAGAAGCAGGACCACCCATCGCGGCCGAAAAAGGAAAGCCATCCCCGTCGCGGCTGCCGTGAGCGCGGGGCCGCTGAACAACCGGCGGCGCACTTGACCGAATGGGTGGCCGGGCGCGGGTTCAGGCTTCCCGGCGGCCGCGATCCCTTCAATCAGCCCTCGGTCGGCCAGCCACCGGACGACCAACGCTGCGTCTTCCGTCCTGACCGGGGAGCCCATCGACTCGGTGGCGAGCCGTGCGAGGTCAGCCACGGTGCGGGTGCCGTCGGCATGGACGGCCACGTGGTACAGAAGAGGCCGCACCTGCCACTGCTGGCCGGCCGGACCGACCAGCCGAAAGGTGGGCGACCCATGGTGGTCGAGTTGGTGCAGGGTGACGCCCTTTGCCAGGGCCGGGCGTTCCATGAACCTCCCCCTCAGGTGGGTGCGACGGACCTGCACCGTATGCAGGACGCGCAGGTCCGTCGCAGGCCGGTGGGTCTGGAGTTGGTTAGCCGTTGTTGGTCTTGCAGGCGAAGTTCCAGAAGCAGCCGTAGAGCGACATCTCTTCCATGTCTTCGGCCAGCATGGCTTCCAGTTTCTCCAGGGTGATCCTATTCATGGGCTCCTTCTCCGGCTTGTTCATCTCACACCCTCCTCATGTGTTGATGTTGCAGTACCAGTTAATAGTGCAGTCGAAGAGTGTTTGTTGCTCCATTTCTTCCGCCAGCAAGGTCTCGAGCCTGTCCAGGGCGACGTGGTTCAGGGGCTGCGTTTTAGCCGGGGCTGTCCGCGTGGTTGCGGCATTCTTGTCGGTAACGCTCATGTGCTCATTCCTCACCTTTCCTGGCAACCTTGCCTCCAGCCAGTGCATTGCACCTGAACCTACTTGCTGTTGTTCTGATCGCAGAGCCAGTTGAACCCACAGTTGAAAAGGTCCTGGGCCTCCAGCTCCTCGGTCAGCAGGTGTTCCAGGGTCTCTGAGACTGAGGTCGTTCACCGGCTCCTTGCCGACCGTGCGAACCCACTCTTCCATGTTGTCACCTCCTTGCGGCGGCGCGTTGAGCGTAACTTGTGGCGGACCATTTGCATGGCCCGTCACAAGACTTGTCGCAAGAGGCAGACCGGCCGGGGTTCACTCGGTGACGTAGCCGAGTTCGTGGTGGATGGGTGTGTCGTCCAGGTCGGTCAGCTGAGCGATCGCCTGCTGTACATGGTGGCGAAAGAGTTCGGCGAAACCGTCGCAGTACGGGCTGTAGAAATCCTCGTTGTGCTCCAGGGCATGGATCCCGCAGCCCCCGCTGCAGAAGAACATGTAGCGGCACCTTTGGCAGGCGGGAATATTGAGGCTGTGGCGTTCGAACCAGCGGTTGAGGCTTTCCTCATCCAGTTCCAGGTCGGGCCAGAACCGTCCCACCCTGGCGGAAGGAATACCGACGCCTTCCCAGCAAGTGTATATGGCGCCGTCGGCGGCGAAGACGAACATGTTCAGGTGGGCGCCGCAATACGCGGGCGTCAGCGCCGAGAGGAGGTTTTCCCTGAGCAGGCTGGCGATTTTCATGCGCAGGGTGCCGCCTGCCATGGCCACCACCGCGCGCCCGTAGCGAGGGCGGTACGCGGCGTTGATCTCGTTGACCAGTTGGATCACGGCCCGCTGCAGCCGCGTGGACTCGGCCTGCCCGCCTTTTCCCCGAATGGGGGCGCAGTAGGCCGAAAACCCCCGGTGCCCCAGCCAGCCGTAGCGATCAAATTCCGCCACCAGCTCCCGGATGGCGTCGCGGGTTTCCCAGCCCACGTTCATGCGCAGCGAGATATGTACCCCCAGTGCCAGCGCCATGTCGATGTTCTGCTTGATCTGCCAGTACGTGCCCTGGCCGTCGCGCGCCCAGCGCTGCCGGTCGTGGACCTCCTGCGGGCCATCCAGCGTGATCTGCACCGATTCCAGAATGCCGGGCCCCAGGTAGTCCCGGTAATGGTGCAGTTCCGTGCCGTTGGTCACCGCGTCAAACCGGTAGCCGAGGTCCGTCCCTTTCCCGAAAAGGTGCGCGAGCACCGGCCGATTCGCCGCAAGCAGCGGCTCACCACCGAAGAGCAGAATACGGTTGACTCTGCCCCCCCGGAGCTCCTGAAGTGCAGCCATCGCGCGGAGTGCGGCGTCCACCATGCGGGTGTCCACCGATGGCGCCGCGTTTGCCTCGGTGCGGAGGAAGTTCTGGAAGCAGTAGTCGCACCCGAGGTTGCATTTGAGGGTGGGCATGAAGATGAAGCTGGAGCTGCGCACGGCTTTCGCGCGGAGCGCGCGGCCGATGCGGATGGCCAACTCGCGCTCTTCCTCAACCGTCTTGCGGGTGATGTAGCCGCGGCGCAGCATGTCTTCCAGGTCCTGCTCCGAAAACCGGTCCCACCTCGTCATGCGCAGGTTGCGGGCCCACTCGTTGCTTACCCGGTCGACGGCGCCCGAGATGCCGTGGACCAGGATGGTCTCATCGCGGTCTTCCAGAGGGACGAAGATGATGTAACTGCTGAGCCTCACGCCATCATCTCCTGCCCGCATTTGCTGGTGGACAGAGCTAATCTTACCACATAGTTGGCAGAAAGCACAGATGAATAATTATAATCTGATAGAGAAAATCAGGGCAAGCGTGACCGAGTTCAAGTTGTTCCGGTATTGGGGCTGCCGTGGCTCAGCTTAAAAGGAGAGACCACCAGCAGACCGGGAAGACGCCACCAGGACGGTTCTTCCCGGTTGCCCATGGCTCTCCTTTGCGTCATCACTGGATCTGGCAAGCTTACTGCAAGCGATTGTTTCGTTACCCGTCAAGTTCGGATGGCTTCCAGCCACATCCACGCTTCCACCGTGTTCGCTACGGCCAGGAGCAGGACGGCGAACGCGATCACCAGATACTCGCGCAGATGAAGGCGCCGCTCTGCTGCCGGAATGTAGACGGTGCGGCCTCCCCAGAACGTCTCCTGAACGATCGAAGCGCTTCGGGCCAGGGCCGCCGCCACAAGGAGGAGGGCAGTCATCTCGTAGGGGCCGCTGCGGGTGTAGTATACCGCCAGGGTGGGCGCCAGGCGCTGAGGGAGGGGGACCGCGAAGGAATTGGTGCCCAGCCAGAGGCCGTACAGCACCGAGTTCAGGAACGGGACGTTGTACCCGAGGGAATAGCCGCCTGCCTGCACGCGACTCAGCCACACGGTGGCCAGGCCAGGCAGACAGACGTTATAGGCGAACAGCTGCGCGGCCAGGGGCACGAGGCTGGTCGGTTCGATGGGCGCGCCGCTACTAAGCCATCCGTGCAAGGCTCGTTCGGGGAGCAGATAGTAGCCCGCGATCCACCCCGCAAAGATCAGCAGGTGGCCGATGACCAGGGCCGAGGCGACTCGGACCGCCAGTCGATCGTGATGTAACCACCTGAGAATGCGTGGCCACACGAGTGAACTTCTCCCTCCAGATCCTCATCCTCAGTGGAGAAACTTGGCCTTGAACCAGTGAATGGCGGCGTAAAGCAGTGCGAGGCCGACGGCCAGATTGACGCCGATGGGCAGCCAGTGGTCCGGACCTGCCGTGAACGCGGGCGTGTGGATTGCGCCGAGCAGGAAACGGGCGTTCAAGATGGGCATCCAGGGCAACACCTGCTGGAGGGCGCCGGGAAGGATGTCGAGGGGGAGCATGAGGGCGAGAGCCCCCCGTTTCCGAAAGCCAGTCTGTGTCGCAGGCCGTGCCAGAGAAGCCAGCCATCACTGGGCCCCGTCACGGCCGTACGGAAAGGAACGAGATTCAGACCTGCGGTGAGCAGGTGCAGAATGATGTAAGGGAAAGCCCACGTGCCCAACTCCGGGCGCAGGGCGATCAAGCTGCCTGCGACCAGGAGGTTGGCCGCCGCTCCGCCCAGCATCATGGTCACCCACTGCCCGGACCCCACCTTCAGCGCGGGCGCGAGCCGGATCCGCACGGTGGTCATGCCCGCCGTTGTCGTGATGGCCGCGATGCGCACGCCCGGGCCTGCGGCGACCCAGTGTCCGACTTCGTGGAGGAACCCTGCCGTGAGCAATCCGCCGAGGGCGTGCAGGAAGTCGGCGACGGAGGCGCGATGGGGATTGACGAGCCAGACCGTCAGAACCAGCAGGCCGCTGGCAAAGAGGGAGAAGGGCAGAAAGACGAGGAGCAGGGCGGCCAGCACACGCCAGGTTGCGGTGCGTTCGGGCACGGAGAAGATCCGCAGCCTCATGACCCGTGCGTCCGCAGGCTGATCCGCACCAGCGCCCGCCACGGAATGATCGCGTCCGTGCGATTCACGTACTCCCGATACTGATCCCCGAAGATCTCGATACAGCGCTGCTCTTCAATGCGTGCGTGGATAAAGGCAAGGTAGATGTGCAGGCAAGCCGCCGAAACCAGCGCGATCTGCAGGTCGACCAGCAGTGCGAGGCCGTAGAGCATCAGGATTTGCCCCAGATAGGTGGGGTGGCGCAGAATGCTGTAAATGCCCGTATCGACCAGCTGCTCGCGCCGCTCTTTCTGGAACTTCGGCTTGGACCACCAGCGGTCGGACGACAGCGTGTGGACGCCGATCCAGGTGATCAGCAGGCCCGAAACGACCAGGACCACGCCGAGCGCGTAGCCCCAGGGAGGCACTTCGATGGCGTTGGTTCCCCAGGAACGGAGAACCTGAAAGTACTTGACGAAGAACGGCATGAAGCCGAGAAAGATGAGGACGTTGCCCGTGTAGTAGCCCATCCGGTCTCCCAATCTTCTCGCCAGCCAGCGACCGAGACGGTAGATTACGGCCAGCTCGATGAGGCCGCCGAGGGCGATGAGCGCAAAGATTACCAGAATCTCCACGATCATGCGCAGGATTCCTCCTCGTGCCTGACGCCGTGCCAGTGGAACTGCACGGACCGGGACGGATCGCCTGGGAAACAGGTGATGCGCAAATTGTGGGCAAAGTAGACGTTATATTCGGGCAAATGGCAATACAATAACGGTTTTTTACCCGGTAGTGAAAACCCGCGAATCGGCCGGCGAAGCGCGCCGAGGAATTCCCCTGCATTGACATGCACGGCCATCCCATGCTAACATTACATGTCGCCTCCGCGCGCCCGCGAGACGGGCCTGTGGTGGCAACCGCACGGGGCGGGTCCCGCAAACCGCCGCAAGGCGTACCTGGCTCCGGCGAGTCTACATCATCGGAGGTGTTCCGTTTTGACGTACGCGATCGTGGAGACGGGCGGCAAGCAGTACCGGGTCCAGGTGGGCGACACCGTGCGGGTGGAGAAGCTGGCGGCTGCCGAGGGCGACAGCGTCGTCTTCGACAAGGTCCTGGCGATCAGCAAGGACGGCCAGATCACTGTGGGTTCGCCCTACGTCGAGGGGGCGAAGGTGACGGCCAAGGTCGCCTCCCATGGCAAGGCTCGGAAGATCATCGTCTTCAAGTACAAGGCCAAGTCCAACTACCGCCGGAAGTCCGGCCACCGGCAGCCGTTCACGGCGGTGACCATCGAGTCCATCGAGGGGTAGCGCGGTGATTACGGTGCGGGTGGGCCGGGCGGAGGACGGCTCGGTCGTCTCGCTCCACACCGAGGGGCACGCCGGCTTCGCAGACCCGGGTGAGGACATCGTCTGCGCCGCCGTGACCGCCCTGGTGGTGACGGCACTCATCGGGCTCAAGCGGGTGGCTGCCCATCCCCACGAGGGCCGGGCCGGGTCGGGCAAGGCCTGGTGCAGGCTGCTGCCCGGCGGCACGCCGGAGTCCCTGCTCAAGGCCCAGGCGATTCTGGAGACCACGGTTCTCGGCCTGAAGGATATTGAGAAGGATTACAAGGATTATGTCCGCGTGACGGAGGGAGGCTGACCCCATGTTCCTGCAGCTGTTCGCGAGCAAGAAAGGCGTTGGTTCGACCAAGAACGGTCGTGACTCGAATCCCAAGTACCTGGGCGTGAAGCGCAGCGACGGCCAGGTTGTGACGGTGGGCGAGATCATCGTCCGCCAGCGGGGCACCAAGATCCACCCCGGTGCGAACGTGGGCCGCGGCAAGGACGACACCCTGTTCGCGCTGGTTGACGGCATCGTGAAGTTCAGCCGCAAGGGCGCCGACCGGAAGCAGGTTTCGGTTCTGCCCATCGAGGTGGCCGTCGAGGCGTAAGACGGAGACCCGAGGCCCCAGCACCCTGGCGGTGCTGGGGCCTCTTCCACGGCGGCGCCTGGCCACATACGGCGCACCGGGCGGGCGAAGGCTAGCCATGAGAACGAGGTCTGGGGCGTGATGCCATGTTTGTGGATGTCGCCCGCATCTACGTGAAGGGCGGCGACGGGGGGCGGGGCTCCAACGCGGTCCGGAGGGAGAAGTTCATCCCCATGGGCGGACCGTGGGGCGGAGACGGCGGCCGGGGCGGCGACGTCGTCTTCGTGGTGGACCCCGGGCTGAACACCCTCGTCGATTTCAAGTACCAGAAGCACTTCAAGGCCGAACGGGGCGAGCACGGCGGCCCGAAGGGGATGCACGGCCGGAACGGCGAGGACCTGGTGGTGAAGGTGCCCCCGGGCACCGTCGTGAAGGACGACGACACCGGCGAAATCCTCTTCGACCTGGTGGAGCCCGGCCAGCGCGCAGTCGTGGCCCGGGGGGGCCGCGGGGGTCGCGGCAACATGCGCTTCGCCACGCCTACCAACAAGTGCCCCACCTTCTACGAGAAGGGCGAGCCGGGAGAGGAGCGCTGGCTGCTGCTGGAACTGAAGGTGGTCGCCGACGTGGGCCTGGTCGGCTTCCCCAACGCCGGCAAGTCCACCTTCCTCTCCGCCGTGAGCGCCGCCCGGCCCAAGATCGCCAACTATCCCTTCACCACCCTGAACCCCGTCCTCGGCGTTGTCGACCTTGGCGAGGGGCGCTCGTTCGTCATCGCCGACATCCCCGGCCTCATCGAGGGGGCGCACCAGGGCGTGGGCCTCGGGCACGAGTTCCTGCGCCACGTCGAGCGCACCAAGGTGCTGATCCACGTGCTGGACGGCGCCGGCACTGAGGGGCGCGACCCGCTGAGTGACTTCGACGTCATCCAGCAGGAGCTGCGCGCCTACAACCCGGAACTGGCCGAGCGGCCGACCCTGGTGGCGTTCAACAAGATGGACCTGCCGGACGCCCGGGAGAACCTGCCGCGGGTCCGCGGCGCCCTTGAGGCCCGGGGCTATCGCGTCTTCCCGATCTCCGGCGCCACCCGGGAGGGCTTCCGCCCGCTCCTGGAGGCGGCGTACGACCTGATCCGGCAGTGGGTGCCGCCGGAGCCCGCGGCGCCCGAGGCGGAGAAGGTCTACCGGCCGAAGGAGGACGAGTGGCGGGTCTACCGCTATGGCGGCATCTGGCACGTGGCGGGGCGCGACATCGAGCGGCTCGTCGCCATGACCATGTGGGAGAACGACGAGGCCGTGCAGCGATTCATGCGCATCCTGAAGGCGAAGGGCGTCGAGCAGGCCCTGCGCGACGCCGGCGCCCAGGACGGCGACACCGTGCGGATCTGCGACATCGAATTCGTGCTGACGGACGACCCCGAGTGACCCTGCGGGGCCGCCCGCGGCGGAGAGGATGAATGGCAGCGTGGAGCTCACCGGCAAGCAGAAGCGCTTCCTGCGGGCGATGGGCGTGACGATGAACCCGATCCTGATCGTCGGCAAGGAGGGCGTGACCGAGGGCGTGATCGCACAGGCCGACGGGGCGCTGCGGGCGCGGGAGCTGATCAAGGGTCGCGTCCTCAAGACGGCCCCCGACGACCCCGAGGCGGTGGCGGCCGAGGTCGCCGAACGCACCGGGGCGGCTCTGGTGCAGGTGGTGGGGCGGAACTTCCTGCTCTTCCGGCGGAACCCCGAGGAGCCTCGCATCGAGCTGCCCGACTGACAGGGGGTGGTGAGGTGGCGCGCGTCGCCATCCTCGGCGGCACCTTCGATCCGATTCACCTGGGCCACCTGGCCGCGGCCCAGGGCGTGGTGCATCTGGCCGGCGTCGAGCGGGTGATCTTCCTGCCCAACCGGGAGCCGCCCCATAAGGCAGGACAGCCGGTGACGCCGGCCATTCACCGCGCAGCGATGGTCAGGCTGGCGATCGCGGGGAACCCGTCCTTCGAGTTCTCGGACCTGGAACTCCGTCGGGAGGGTCCCTCGTATACCGTGGAGACGGTCCGGGCGCTGCAGGCGCAGCACCCGGACTGGGAGGCCGCGTTCATCATCGGGATGGACAGCCTGCTGGAGATCACCACGTGGCGGGAATACCAGACCCTGTTGCAGATGACGGACTGGTTGGTGGTCACCCGCCCGGGGTACGACCTGGACCGCGGGCGGCAGATGCTGGCCGATCTGGGGCCGCGCCTCGCGGCCCGCATTCGGGTGCTGGAGATCCCCGGGGTGGCGGTGTCCTCCACCCGGCTCCGGCAGCTGGCGGCGACCGGGTACCCGCTCCGGTACCTGGTTCCTGATGCGGTGGTGGCCTACATCGAAGAGCACGGGCTGTACCGCGGGAAGGACCCTGCCTGACGCGGCGGCCCGACCGGGAGGAAGCGACATGGCGGAGTGGAACGTGCTCGAGGCGGCGCTGCAGAGCCGGGTGACGGGCGAGCGCCTGGCCCACACGTACCGGGTGCTGGAGACCGCCCGCCGCCTGGGCCGGATCCACGGCGCGGACGAGACCCGTGTGGCAGTGGCCGCCCTGCTTCACGATTACGCCAAGCCCCTGCCGCCGGCGGAGTTGCTGCGCGAGGCGTTCCGCCTGGGCCTGAATCCCGACCCGGTGGAGCGGGCCGCGCCGCACCTCCTGCACGGGCCGGTGGCGGCCCGCCAGCTCCAGGAGCAGGGGCTGGTCACCGACCCGGAGGTCCTGCAGGCCATCGCCAGCCACACCACCGGCCGGGCGGGCATGAGCCTGCTGGAGAAGATCGTGTTCCTGGCCGACTATGTGGAGCCGGGGCGGAAGTTTCCGGGCGTGGAGGCGATCCGCGCCGAGGCCGAGCGAGACCTGGACCGGGCGCTGCTTCACGCCCTGGACAACTCGCTGGTCTACCTGGTGGAGCGGGGGTGGCTGATCCACCCCGCCTCCGTGGAGACGCGCAACTGGCTCCTGCAGCAGATCGGGCAGTAGCGTGTAGAGAGGGGGACAGGCGGGCGTGCGGTGGGGAAGGAGGCTGGCCCTGGCGGCGGTGCTCCTGCTCGTTGGCGGCCTGGTTTACGTGGCCGCCTCCCTGGGCGTGGCCGTGCAGCGCAGCTACAATCCCGTTCCCGCCGAGGTGCCCCCGGCGGTGCGCGCGACCCCCGTGCAGGCCGGCGAGCGCATCAACGTGCTGGTCATGGCCCTCGACCGGGAGGCAGTGCGCACCGACGTGCTGATCCTCGTCTCTCTGGACCTGGAGGAGAAGCGGGTCGGGGCGGTGCAGATTCCCCGGGACACCCGGGCGTTCCTGGCGGGCGAGGGCACCATCGAGAAGGTGAACCACGCCTACGCCTACGGGGTGCGCGACGAGGACCCCGCGTTCCCGCCGGAACTGCGCGCACTGAAGACGGTGGAGGGGCTCCTGGGCGTTCGCATCCACCACACGGTCGTGGTCGACATGGAGGCCTTTATCCGGGCCATCGACGCGATCGGCGGGGTGGAGGTCGACATTCCTTTCAGAATGGAGTATGACGACCCGGATCAGGATCTGCATATCCATTTTGAACCTGGACCGCAAATACTTGACGGGCGTCGGGCGCTTGATTATGTGCGCTGGCGGCACAACAATGATGGTACGGGGTATCCCGACGAGGACCTGGGCCGCATCCGGGCTCAGCAGGTGTTCATCCGCACGGTGGTTGCCCAGATGACCAGCCCGGGCAACCTCGTGCGGCTGCCCGTGCTGCTGCCGCAGCTCGCCGGCTACGTGCAGTCGAGCATCGAGCCCGCCCGCCTGCCCGAGTTGGTGACCCTGGCCTCCGGCCTCAGCCCGGAACGCGTGGAGATGGTCACCCTCCCGGGCACCACCGCAAGCCTGTACGATGAAAAGCTCGGGCAGTACGTAAGTTACTACGTTCACGATCCCGCAGCGACCCGGCGGCTCGTCGACCGGATAGTGAACGGCATCGACCCGGAGCGGGCCGCATCCGTTGCGGTGGCGGTGGCCGCCGCAGCGGGCGACGCCCGGGCGGAGGCCGTCGCCAGCCGCCTGGCGGAGCAGGGTTTTCGGGTGGAGCGAACCGGTCCGCCCGCGGACAGCCCGGCCGTGGTGCGCATCATACCGGGCGGCGACGAAGCCGGCAGTCTGATGGTCGCCCGGTCGCTGCTCGCCCAGGGGTACCCGGTGGAGATGGTGACCGGCGAAACGGCGGGAGACGGGCCGGTGCAGGTGATTCTGCCGGCTCAGGAGGAACCAGACGGGTAAGGGCGAATAGGGTGAACCAAACGATAAGATTATTTTTGCGAAAGGGGAATGCCGGATTGACTGATTCCGCCGAGATGGCCCAGTGGGCTGCTTTCGCTGCTGACGAGAAGAAGGCCCGGGACGTCCGCATCCTCGACATCCGCGGCATCAGCCCGGTCGCCGACTACTTCGTGATCTGCTCCGGCAACAGCGGTATACACGTGCGGGCCATCGCAGACCACGTGGAGAAGCAGCTCACCGAGAAGGGGCTGTCGCTCGATCACGCGGAGGGCTACCGGGCCGGCCGGTGGGTCCTGCTGGACTTCGGCGACCTGGTCGTCCACGTGATGCAGGATGAGGAGCGGGCCTTCTACAACCTGGAGCGGCTCTGGGGCGATGCGGTGGAGGTCGCAGTCAGAACGCCGGCTGCGGGATAGGGTTTGGTCAGGTTACGGGACGGCGATACGCCGTCCCGTTTTTCGTACACACTAAGTCCACACCTCAGCGAGGGGGCGATGGGCGATGCGTCGGGGCTGGCGGTACTTCCTGATTGCGGTCCTGCTGCTCTTTCTGGGGGCCGGGGCAGGTCTGGGCGCCTTCGTCGCGCGGGCAGTCGCCAGCGCCCCGAAGCTGGACGAGATCAACTGGGCGACCAACACGGTCATCTACGACCGGGAGGGCAACGAGATCTACGAACTGCACGCGGGCGAGAACCGCACGCCGGTGAAGATCAGCCAGGTTCCGCCCATCGTCCGCGACGCCTTCATCGCCGTCGAGGATCCGCGGTTCCGCCGGCACCACGGGATCGACCTGCGGGGCCTCGCCCGGGCCGCCTGGCGCACCGGGCTCCACCTGCTGCGCCTGCCCGGGGGCCGCGTGGAGGGCGGCTCCACCATCACGCAGCAGCTGGCCCGCAGCGGCTGGCTCACCCAGGAGGTCACGCTCACGCGCAAGATCCAGGAGGCCTGGATTGCGATTCAGCTGGAGCGGCGCTATTCCAAGGACCAGATCCTGGAGATGTACCTGAACCAGATCTACTTCGGCCAGGGCGCCTACGGCATCCAGGCGGCGGCCGAGACCTTCTTCGGCAAGGACGTGGGTGAACTGAACCTGGCCGAGGCGGCCCAGCTGGCCGGCATGGTCAATGGGCCGTCCCTCTATGACCCCTATGTCGACATGGAGGCCTCCCTCCGCCGCCGGAACGTGGTGCTGGCGGCCATGCTCCGGGAGGGCGTGATCGACCAGGCCCAGTACGAGGAGGCCCTCGCCTTCCGGCCCACCTTGCGCCGGACCGTGCACAGCGCCGAGCCGCAACAGAAAGGGAACGCCTTCATCGACTACGTCATCAACATCCTCACCGCCAGCCAGCCGGGGCTGGCCGAGCGGTACGGGCTGAAGCTGAAGGATCCGGAGTCGGTGGCGCGTGCCGGCCTGAAGGTCTACACCACCCTGGACTCCCGCATCCAGGCGATCGCCGAGCAGGCGGTGGCGGAGCAGATGGACGCGGCCGACGTGGCCTACGGCATCCCCGCCGACGGGCCCCGCCCGGAGGTCGCGGTGGTGGTGATGAACGTCCGCACCGGTGAGGTGCTGGCGATGGTGGGCGGCCGCCAGCGGCAGGGCATGCTGGAGTTCAACCGGGCCACAGACGCCCTGCGACAGCCCGGGTCGGCCATCAAGCCCATCGTCGCCTACCTGCCGGCCCTGGAGGCGGGCATGTCGCCCGCCACCATCCTCGACGACGCGCCGGTGCGTCTCTCTAACGACGGCACCACGGTCTGGCCGCAGAACTACGACTACCGCTACCGCGGGCTGAAGCCCGCCCGCTACGGCGTGGAGCAGTCGCTCAACCCGATGGCCGTGCGGGCCATGCAGTACGGCGGGGGCCCGTGGGTGGGGGCCGACCTGGCCCGCCGGCTCGGGCTCACGACGATCCTGCAGGAGGACGAGAACCTGGCCCTGGCCCTCGGCGGCATCTCGAAGGGCGTGACGCTGCTGGACATGACCACGGCGTTCGGCGCCGTGGCCAACATGGGGGTGAAGGTCGACCCGGTGGTGATCACCCGGGTGGTCGACCGCACCGGCGAGGTCCTGTTCGAGGCCCGGCCCCGCCAGGAGCAGGTGGTCAGCCGGGGTGCCGCCTATCTGATGATCGACATGATGAAAGACGTGGTCCGCCGCGGCACTGCCTACGCCTTCACCGGCGGCTTCCGGGGCTGGCCGGCCGCGGGCAAGACGGGAACCACGGAGGAGAACCGCGACGCCTGGTTCATCGGCTTTACGCCCGACCTGGTGACCGCCGTCTGGAACGGTTACGATGACCCCAACAACCACTTGCCCTGGACCGGCGCGTACGTGCCGGTGCAGATCTGGAACCGCATCATGACACAGGTGGTGACCGAGCCGCCGGAAGACTGGCCCCAGCCGCCCGAGGTGGTGTGGGTGACCGTCTGCCGGCTGACCGGGATGCTGCCTGACGCCAACTGCCCGCAAGACCAGGTGGTGCGGGACCTGTTCCTGCAGGGGAGCGAGCCGAAGTCCGCCGGCGACCTGCTCGTGCGGGCGAAGGCCGTGCAGGTGACCGTGCCGGGCCCGGACGGCCGCCCTGTTTACAAGGAGTGGCAACTGTGGCGGCCGGGCTGCGCCGGAACGCCCGTCGAGCGGGTGTTCATCCGCCGTCCGGAACCGCTGGTGAGGCACCCCACCGAACCGTGGAACCCGAGGTACCTGCCGGCCGACATCGCCGACCAGTTGCCGACCGCCGCCTGCCAGCCCGGTTCGCCGTGGGACTGGCTGCCGGGGGCGGACGAGCCGGACCTCCCGGAAGAGGAGGAACCGGAGGAGCCGGAGGAGCCGGCCGAGCCGGAGGAGCCTGCGGAAGAGGAGGAGGCGCCCCAGACGCCGGAAGCGGAGGACGAAGTACCCCGGCCGGCCCGGGAGCAGGACGAGCTTGCGCCCTTGCAGGAAGGGCTCGGGTGACCCTAAGGTCGGGCGAAAATCACAGTTCTCAGCGTGCAGTGACGTGAAGGAATTCCGCCCTTCCGCAGGGAAGTCGCCACCAGGCGACCAGATCGTCCAGAAGGCGACGCGGGAGGGCGGGACTGTGGAGAACTTCATCATCCAGTTGGCCCCGCAGGTGCTGGACAGCCTCCACGACGGGGTGGTGGCGGTGGATGACGCCGGGATCGTCGTCTACGTCAACCAGGCAAACACGCGCATCACCGGGCTCACCCGGGAGCAGGTGATCGGTCGTCACGTTCGCCACGTGGTGCCCGGTTCGCACATCCTCGACGTGCTGGAGACGGGCCGGCCGCTCATCGGGGTGCAGACCAGGGTCTTCGACCACGTGGTGGTCTCCAACATCGTGCCCGTGTACGACCGGGGGCGGATGGTGGGCGTGGTCTCCGTGTTCCGGGACATCACCGAAATCCTGTCCCTGTCCCGGGCGCTGGCCGAAGCGCGCAACACCATTGACCTGCTCCGCAGCAACCTCACGGCCCCGTCGCTCACCGAGGATGGGGTCATCATCGGCAACAGCCCGGTGGCGCAGCGGACGTACCTGACGGCCCGGAAGGCCGCCACGGTGGACTCGCCGGTGCTCATCGAGGGCGAGAGCGGCACAGGCAAGGAGGTCGTCGCCCGCCTCATTCACAACCACAGCGCCCGGCGGGAACAGCCGCTGATCGCGGTGAACTGCGCGGCGATTCCCGCCTCGCTGCTGGAGAGCGAGCTCTTCGGCTACGAGGAGGGCGCCTTCACGGGTTCCCGGAAGGGGGGGCGCCCGGGGCTGTTCGAACTGGCCGACGGGGGTACCCTCTTCCTGGACGAGATCGGCGACCTGGAGCTGGGGCTGCAGGCCAAGCTGCTCCGGGCCCTGCAGAGCGGCGAGATCCGCCGGGTCGGGGGCTCTCAGGTCCGCCGGGTGAACGTGCGCATCATCTCGGCGACCAACCGCAATCTTGCCCGGCTGGTGCGGGACAAGCAGTTCCGCGAGGACCTCTACTACCGGCTGCGGGTGATTCACCTGGTGCTGCCGCCCCTCCGGGAGCGCCGGGAGGACATTCCGCTCTTCCTGGAACAAGCGCTCCGGCGCACCTGCGAGCGGCTGGGTCGGCCCCAGATGAGCTTCACGCCGGCTGCCGTGCGGGCCCTGATGGCCTACCCGTTCCCCGGCAACATCCGGGAACTGGAGAACGTGGTGGAGCAATCGGTGGTGATGGCGGAGGGCGATCTGATCGACGTGGCCGACCTGCCGCCGGAGGTGGTGGGCGCGGACGCCGGGGATACCTGGTCGCCGGCTTCGGCCGACGCCGCGGGCGTGCGGCCCGAACACCTGCCGACCCTGGAGGAGGCGGAGCGACGGCTCCTCGAGGCGGGACTCAGGGCGTTCGACTCCAAGGTGGCCCTCGCCCGCCACCTGGGCATCGGCCGGGCGACGCTGTACCGGAAGCTGGCCAGGTATGGGCTGGACTAGCAACTGTCTCGTTTGGATACAGGATGAGACGCCTTGTGTATCAATTTGAAACGCATCAGGGCCGGAGAGCAGTCTCCGGCCCTGATTCCGTCGTTGGCATGGTGCTTGCATCCTACTTAAGGCGTATTCCTTCAAACCATTTTTCCTGCCATAGAAGGAGGAGTCAGCCATGCCTAAGGGCGAGCCTTTCAAGATCAAGATGGTGGAACCGATCCGCCTGATCCCGCGGGAGGAGCGGGAGAAGGCGATCAAGGCGGCACACTATAACCCGTTCTTCCTGCGGTCGGCCGACGTGTAC
>Ga0134102_1001173_pt1 | contig 24719 bp, 28 predicted proteins | sample 13_3_2metaG_FD_94447 | JGI IMG/M metagenome (GOLD analysis project Ga0134102, IMG submission 94447) | Switchgrass degrading microbial communities from high solid loading bioreactors in New Hampshire, USA - 13_49_3.3_201_A3 metaG | ecosystem: Engineered > Bioreactor > Semi-continuous > Anaerobic...
CATCCGATAGGCCTCCGCGTTTCAGATTGACTTGCCGGTCGCTCTGAACTTCGCCGAGTCCTACCGGATGCCTCCTTATTTCCAGCGCTGGCGGTAGTGCTCCACCACAATTACGGTAGCATCCTTTTTTCGCGGGCACCAGTGCCCCTCCTCTATGGAAGAGATTGCCAATTCGGGACGCGTGTGCTATTCTGGTGACAGGCCCGCGGCCGCACGGAGGATTCTAGCAGCGAAACCCCGAAACTTTGCCTGTTTGATATCCGTCATATGATGAGCTTTGCGGCCAAAAGGGGGCAGGACCGTGAGTCGCGGCTGGTTGGCCTTCATGTGGGCCGTCATCGGCGCGGTGGTCGGGCAGCTTCTGGGCGCGGCCCTGGCCGATCACATCCCCTTCCTGAACTACCATCTCCAGCTGGGAATGGACCCGGCGACGCTTGACCTGAATTTCCTACGGGTGACCTTCGGGATTTCGTTCAAGCTAACGATAGCCGGCGCAGCGGGGCTGGTCCTCGCGCTGTGGCTGGCCCTGCGGTGACGGATCGAGGTGTTCTTCGATGCTGATCGTCCTGGCTTCGTCTTCGCCGCGCCGGCAGGAGCTGCTCCGCCAGGTGGGCATCCCCTTCGTCGTCGATGTCCCGGCCGTGGACGAGCACATCTCGGAACCGCTCCCGCCGGGGCAGTTCGTGGAGCAACTGGCCCTGCGCAAGGCGCGGGCGGTGGCCCCGCGGCACCCGGGCGAGCTGGTGCTGGCAGCGGATACCATTGTCGTCCTCGAGGGTGAGGTGCTGGGCAAGCCGGCGGACAGGGCAGAGGCGGTGCGCATGCTGGAGCGGCTGTCCGGCCGCAGCCACCAGGTGTTTACCGGCGTGGCGGTGGTGAAGGGCGGGCGCGAGCTGGTGGCCCACGAGGAGACCGTCGTCCGCTTTGCTCCCCTCACCCGGGAGCAGATTGAATGGTATGTCGCGACCGGAGAGCCCATGGACAAGGCCGGCGCCTACGGCATTCAGGGCCGGGCCGCTGCGCTGATCACGGCCATCTCCGGCGACTACTACAACGTGGTCGGGCTTCCCCTCTACCGCACCGTCCAGATGCTGTCGCAGTTCGGCCATCCCATCTTCTCGGGAGAGCCCGCGGAAGGGAGAGCATGGACCGGTGACTGCGTCCCTGAAAAGGCTGCCCGAGGAGGATCGGCCGCGGGAGCGGCTGCTGCGCCTGGGGCCTGAGCAGCTGTCGGACGTGGAACTCCTGGCGATTTTGCTAGGAACGGGTTCCAGAGGGCAATCCGTCATTGAAGTCGCCCGGGATTTACTGCATCATTGTGAGGCGAAAGACCCGGGCGGCGGGCTGCGGGCCCTGCTGCATCTGCGGGACGTGGACAAGAAGGAGCTGGTGAAGGGACTCGGCCCGGCCAAGGTCTGCACGATCCTGGCGGGGCTGCACCTCGGCCTGCGGGCCGCGGCGGCGCCCATCCGGCAGGTGGAGCTCTCCAATCCGAGGGCGGTCTACGAGTACCTCGCCCCCCGGCTGGCACACCTCACCCGGGAAGAATTCCATGTGATCCTGCTGACCGCCAAGAACCACGTCATCGCCGTCGAATGTGTTTCGGAAGGGACGCTCACGGCCTCGCTGGTGCACCCCCGCGAGGTCTTCAAGGCTGCGATTCGCAGGAGCGCCCACGCGGTGATCCTCGCCCACAACCACCCCAGCGGCGACCCGACGCCCAGCCGGGAGGACCGGGAGATCACCCGCCGGTTGGTCCAGGCGGGGCGGGTCATCGGCATCGAGGTGCTGGATCACGTGGTGGTGGGCAAGGGGCGGTACATCAGTTTTCGTGAGCGGGGCCTTCTGACCGGATAACCGGCTGGTTTTCAGTTTGCCGCTCGCAGAAGAAAGGGGAACAGTGCGGTGTCCTTTTTGCAGTTTTTCGCACGCGACGTTGGGATTGACCTCGGTACCGCGAATACCCTCGTCTACGTCAAAGGCCGCGGCATTCTGATCGACGAGCCGTCTGTGGTGGCGGTGGACCGCGACCGGAAGACCCCGCTGGCGGTGGGCCTGGAGGCCAAGCAGATGCTGGGTCGCACGCCGGGCAACATCGTCGCCATCCGGCCCATGAAAGACGGCGTCATCGCCGACTTCGACACGACGCAGACGATGCTGAAGTACTTCATTAACAAGGCCTCCAGCCGCAGGGCACCGTTCCGTCCCCGCATCATCATCTCGATTCCCTCCGGCGTGACCGGCGTGGAGCGGCGGGCCGTGCAAGACGCGGCGCTGCAGGCCGGCGCCCGGGAGGCGCACGTCATCGAGGAGCCGATGGCCGCGGCGATTGGTGCCGGCCTGCCGGTGGACGAGCCCACCGGCTCGATGGTGGTGGATATCGGCGGTGGCACCACGGAGGTGGCCATCATCTCCCTCGGCGGCCTCGTCACCGCCAAGTCGATCCGGGTGGCCGGCGACGAGCTGGACGAGGCGATCGTCCAATATGTAAAGCGTAACTACAACCTGCTCATCGGCGAGCGCACCGGCGAGGAGATCAAGATCGCCATCGGCTCCGCCTACCCGGTGGGGGACGAGGAGTCGATGGAGATCCGCGGGCGCGATCTGGTGACGGGCCTGCCCCGAACCCTGCGGATTACCTCCGAAGAGATCCGTAAGGCCATCAGCGAGCCGGTCGCCGCCATCCTCGACGCCATCAAGATCACCCTGGAGAACACGCCGCCTGAGCTGGCGGCCGACATCATGGACCGGGGTATCGTGATGACCGGCGGCGGTGCGCTGCTCAAGGGGCTCGACGTGCTGATCTCCAAGGAGACCGGCATGCCGGTGCACGTGGCCGACGAGCCGTTGCTTTGCGTCGTGAAGGGTTGCGGGAAGTGCCTGGACAACCTGGATATTTTGAAGCGGGTGGCGCGCAACTCGTAGCCGGCGCGCCGGCCGTCAAGAGGGCGGGAAGCAGTCTCCTATGTCGAATAAGCACCTGCGCCTCCTTGGCGTCGCCCTGGGCACGCTGGTCGTGATCTTTATTATCATGGCCTTGACAGCGCACGAGCGTTCGACGCTCACCCCCATTGAGAAGGGCGTCGCCACGCTGCTCTATCCGTTTCAGGTCGCCACTGACTGGGTGGGCGACCGGGCCCGGGACGTTGCCGATTCCGTCCGTGAACTCGCCCGCCTCCGCGAAGAGAACGCCGCCCTGCGGCAGCAAGTCGAGGAGATGGCCCAGGACCGGGCGCTGGTTCTCCAACTGCAAGCAGAGAACCAGCGGCTGCGCGCGGAGCTGGGCCTTCGGGCGCGCACGCCCCATCCCATGAAGACGGCCGAGGTGATCAGCCGCTCGAGCCAGAACTGGTACCAGACCATCACCATCGACCAGGGCAGCCGGGACGGCATCCGGCAGGGCATGGCGGTGGTCAACTGGCAGGGGCTCGTGGGGAAGGTCGCGTACACCACGCCGTACACCTCCACGGTGCAGCTGATCAGCGACTCCGGCTTTGGCCAGGCCGGTTTCGGCCTGGCGGCCAAGCTGCCCAACGGGGAGATGGGCGTGCTGGAAACCGTGGAAGGCGGCTACCTCCGCATGCGCTTCTGGTCCACTGACCCGTCGGTGGAGGTGGGCCAGCCGGTCTTCACCTCCGGGCAAGGGGTCCTGCCCGCCGACCTGTTCGTCGGGTGGGTGGACAGCGTCGAACGCGGCTCCTCCTTCATCACGTACGCCTACGTCCGTCCGGCGGCGGACGTGCACCAGCTGGAAGTGGTCCAGGTCGTCCTCACCCCCACGGACGGCGACAGGGGGTCGAACGCGCCATGAGGTACTGGGCGGTGGCGGGCATCGTGCTTGCGGCATACCTGGTGCAGACAGTGCTCGGCCCCTACCTGGCCGTCGGGGGCGTCGTACCGAACGTAGTGCTGATGGCTGCCGTCAGCCTGGGCCTGCTCTTCGGCTGGCCGGTGGGGCTGGCGGCCGGCTTTTGCGGCGGGCTGCTGGTCGACCTGACGATCGGCATCCTGATCGGCAGCAACGCGCTGGCCCTGGGCATCGTGGGCTTCCTGGCGGGCCTGATCGAGCCGCACGTGTTCAAGGACAACCTGCTGCTGGCGCTGATCGGGGGTTCGGCGGGTTCCGTGGTCGGCCAGAGCATCATCCTGCTCTTTCAGCTCATCTTCATCCAGGGGGCCTCGCTTGCCGATTTCCAGAGCAAGCTGCTCACCTCGGTGATCTACGACACCCTGCTCTGCCTGCTGATCTACTGGCGAATCTACCGCCACTACGCCTTCCTGAAGCCCGATCCGCGGGGCGTGATCGTCCTTAGGCGCCGGTGAATCCTGCCGCAGGAGCCGGGGGATGGGGCTTTCAATGTCGGAGGTAACCGCCTCCGACATTATTTGTAAATCGCAGGAGGAGATTCGGTGCCGGGGGCCGAACTAGACGGAAAGGACAAGACTACCGCCAGGGTCGTGAAGAGAGGATGCGACAGGAGATCGCCATTCGCGGTACGACCAGAACCGGGCTCGTGCTGCTGCTGCCGGATGAAGGGGATTTCGACGCGGTGCTCGAGCGGCTCGCCGAGCGGCTGGCCGGGAGTGGTCGCTTCTTCGCCGGCGGCAGGGTGACGGTCCACGTCGGCAACCGCCAGCTTTCGCCAGCAGACCGGGAAAAGCTCGCCGAGACCCTGCAGCGGGCAGGACTGGTGCTCCTCACCGTGAAGGAGGGGGGAGATCCGGTGGCAGCAGAGGAGCTTCGCCGGCCGGTCGGGCCGTCGGCGGCACAGTCGCACTCTGGATCTGCACTGGTGATCACCAGAACCGTGCGCTCGGGGCAGGAGATTCGCCATGACGGAGACATCATCATCCTCGGGGACGTGAACCCGGGCGCAGTGGTGGTGGCCAGCGGCCACATCGTGGTGATGGGGGCCCTGCGGGGGGTGGCGCATGCCGGCTGCACGGGCAACCGGGACGCCATCGTGGCGGCAACCAAGCTCCGACCCACGCAGTTGCGCATCGCCGACGTCATCGGGCGGGCGCCTGATGGCGATGCGCCGCAATCCTACCCCGAGGTGGCGCGAATCCGGGGCGAGCTGATCGTGGTGGAGGCATCCGCGGATAGACGCCAGGTGGGTGCGCTGGAGGCTGTCAGCGCGAAGGAGGATCGTTGATGGGACAGGTCATCGTGGTGACTTCCGGCAAAGGCGGCGTGGGCAAGACGACGACCACGGCGAATCTGGGCACGGCGTTGGCTCAGCAGGGGAACAAGGTCGTGCTGGTGGATGCCGATATCGGCCTGCGCAACCTCGACGTGGTCATGGGGCTGGAGAACCGCATCGTGTATGACCTCGTGGACGTGGTGGAGGGAAACGCCCGGCTGAAGCAGGCCCTGATCAAGGACAAGCGGGTGGAGAACCTCTACCTGCTCGCCGCGGCGCAGACGCGCGAGAAGAAGGATGTCACGGCGGAGCAGATGAGGGACCTCTGCGAGCAGCTGGCGCGGGAGTTCGATTTCGTGCTGATCGACTGTCCGGCGGGCATTGAGGACGGCTTCAAGAACGCGATCGCCGGGGCGCAGAAGGCGATCATCGTGGCCAACCCCGAGGTCTCGTCGGTGCGGGACGCTGATCGCGTCATCGGCCTCTGGGATGCACAGGACGGCGACCGCAGCCCGGCCATGCTCATCGTGAACCGCGTGCGCCCGCGCATGGTCGCCCGCGGTGACATGCTGGAGATCGACGACATGCTGGAGATGCTGGCCGTGGACCTCCTGGGCGTGGTGCCGGAAGACGACCACATCATCGTCTCCACCAACCGGGGCGAGCCGGCCGTGTTCTCCAAGGACAGCAAGGCCGGCAAGGCGTTCCAGAACATCGCCCGCCGCCTCATGGGCGAGTCGGTGCCAATCATGGACCTGGAAGCGGACGAGTCGATCTGGGCCAAGTTCAAGCGCATCGTCGGGCTCGGCCGGAGCTAGAAGGGGGGGCGCGACATGCTGGATCTCATTTCCCGGGTCTTCGGACGTGATCACGCGAGTGCCGACATCGCCAGGGAGCGGCTGCGCCTTGTGCTCGTCCACGACCGGACGAACGTGTCGCCGCAGTTCCTCGAGACGCTGAAGGAAGAACTCATCGAGGTCATCACTCGCTACATGGAAATCGAGGAAGAAGGTATGGACGTCACCCTCCAGACGGCCGAGAACCAGGTGGCCCTCGTGGCGAACATCCCCATTCGCCGTATGAAGCGGGCCGCCGTGAAGCGCTGACCGGGACGACAAAGCAAGACCACCGGACCCTCCGTCCGGTGGTTTCTTCGCGATTGGGCTGGCCACACCATCCGAAGGCATCAGGAGCCGGTCTCTTCGACCTCGCAGAGGAACTCCATCCCGTCGATGGCGACGCGGTACCGGCGGGGCCGGGCTGCATCCGGCTGCCCGGTGGCGCCGGCCAGACCGGGTTGGGCCGCCGCAGCGGATGAGGGAGTGCCCGCGGGGACCGCAGAGGCGAGATCGGGTCCGGGGTGCGAGGCGACGGAAGCCGGCCGCAACGGCAGTCCCACCCCCCGCTCCAGGAAGCGCCGGATCTGGCCCAGACGACGGCGCTCCTGCCAGGCGATCGCGTGGCCGTCGGCCGTCTCCACCCGCTCGAAGCGGAGGCTGTCCCCCGGCTTCAGCTGGGCCGCGGCCCAGAGGTCCGTGTAGACCGCCACGGCCACCTTGGGGTAGCCGCCCGCGGTCGGCCGGTTGCTGAGCAGCAGGATCGCCCGGCCGTCGGGCATCACCTGCACGGCGCCCGGCGGGATCGGCTCGGTGAGCATCTCTCCGGCGTCCGCCGCCGGCAGTGTCGGCCCTTCCAGCCAGAGCCCCTGCCGGTCGGCGCGCACACCGACCCGGAACGTGGCGCTGAAGAGGCAGGAGAGGGCCTCCTCGGGGAACCGGTCCGCCTGCGGCCCCACCGTCACCCGTACCAGCGCCTTCCCTTCGAACGGGGGGATGGCGTCCGGGGGCAGGCTGCGCCCGGCCAGGTCGGCCGGCGGGTGGAGCGGCAGCCCCAGGGGCAGCCAGTCTCCCGCCTGGAGCGGGCGGCCGAGGGGGCCGATGCGGCCGAAGAGATCCTCCGAGAGGCTGCCCAGGACCGGCGGGAGATCGAACCCGCCCGCCACGCAGAGGTAGGCCCGGCAGCCGGCCGTCACCGTCCCCAGCCGCAGCCGGTCGCCGGCTGCGGCCAGCACCGAGGTCCAGCCCGGCACCGGCCGCGCCGGTCCGCCGCCGGCGGGAAGGAGTTCCGCGGGGATCGGCGCCCCCGTGAGTGCGAACGCGGCCGGGCCGGTGAACTCCACCTCCGGGCCGGCGAGGGTGATCTCCAGCGCCGCCGTGCGGGCGCGGTTGCCCAGCAGCCAGTTGCCGATCATCAGGGACTGCGGGTCGGCAGCCCCGGCCACCGGAACGCCGAAGGCCGTGTAGCCCCGGCGGCCCAGGTCCTGGAGGGTGGTGTGCAGTCCCGGCCGCAGCACCCGCAGTCCGGTGCGGCCGGGAACGAAGGCGGGCGACGCGGGACGGGCCTGCTCAGGTTCCCGCTCTGCGTCGTCAAAGGCGTCGGGCCGGACGGGCACGAAGCGCACCCGGTCGCCCGGCTCCAGCCAGGCGGGCGGCGTGCGGCCCGGGTCAAAGAGCCGGAGGGGTGTGCGCCCGATCAGCCGCTGGCCGCCGGGTGAGGCGACGGGGTAGATGCCCGTCAGGGCCCCGCCGATGCCGATGGAGCCCGCCGGAACCCGTGGGCGGGGGGTCTCCAGCCGCGGCGTCGCCAGTGCCGGGTCCAGCTCGCCCAGGCAGGGGAAGCCGGGGCCGAACCCGAGGCAGTAGACGCGGTACGTGCCGCCCGCGTGCCGGGCGATCACCTCCTCCGGGGTCAGGCCCGTGTGGGCGGCCACCGCCGCGAGGTCGGGGCCGTAGGCGCCGCCGTACACCACCGGGATCATGACCTCGCGTCCCCCGGCCCCGGGGGTGGCCGCGCTCTCCCGGGCGGCGTCCGCCACCAGGCCCAGCAGCTGTTCCAGACGGATGCGAACCGGGTCGTACTCCACCATCACGGCGTGGCACCCGGGCGTCACCTCGACCACCGCCGGGTGGATGCCGGTGAGGGCCCGGGCGAGCGCATGCACACGCCTGGACGTGGCATCGTCCAGGGTGTCGCCCAGGTAGCATAGGAGCGCGCGGTCGCCGCAGGGAACGATTCGGAGGCCGTCCACAACCATCACCTTCAGCTAGTGTGTTCCACCAGGAGACATCTCCGCCGGGGCGCGAGGGGCGGCCCGGCACGGAACCGCATTGACCAGAGGCCCCCTCTCCCGTGTGGAAGAGGGGGTCTCGCTCACTGTATGGGGCCGATCCGGCTCAGCGGCCAGATGCGGTAGACGGCCCGGGCGATGATGCGGTCACGGCTCAGCAGCCCCCACTCGTGGCTGTCGTTGGACAGGTTGCGGTTGTCGCCGAGCACGAAGTACTGGTCGGCCGGGATCTCGACTGGCCCGTAGGTGTACCGCGGGGCCTCCGCGATGTAGGGCTCGTCCAGCGGCTCGCCGTTGATGAAGACCTTTCCGTCCCGCACCTCCACGGTCTCTCCCGGCAGGCCGATCACCCGCTTGATGTAGGGGTACGAGGTAGGAAAGGGCGGGTCAAAGACGACGATGTCACCCCGGGAGATCGTGCCGAAGCGCAGGAAGAGCTTGTCGGTCCAGAACCGGTCGCCCACCAGGATGGTGGGCTCCATCGAGCCGGTCGGAACCTCCCGTACCTGCCCCACAAAGGTGATGATCAGCAGCCAGAGCAGGACGCCGTACAAGACGTCTTTGAGCAAGCCGAGCCAGGGACGCCATCTTTCGGCCAATCCGGTTGCCTCCTGATCCTGTGCGTCCCTCTTCAATTCCACCCGGATCACTCCGCCTCCTGCCTGCCCCGCGGATTCAGCGTGCTCACCAGATCGTGCGCCACCTGCACCAGATCGCGCACCAGCGGTGTGGCCGGCGCGTTGAACACCTCGGCCGGCGTGCCGATCTGGAGCATCTTGCCTTCGGCCAGCACGGCCACCCGGTCGGCCAGCGGCGGAATTTCGGTGAAGTCGTGCGTCACGAAGAACGCCGCCGTGCCGGATGCCGTGAGGATGCGCCGCAGGTCCTTGAGGAGGTGCGACCGGGCCAGTACGTCCAGGGAGGCCATCGGCTCGTCCAGGTAGAGCAGGCGCGGGGAGGTGGCGAGGGCCCGGGCGATGGAGACGCGCTGGGCCTCGCCGCCCGAGAGCTGGCGGGAGGAGCGGTTCGCCAGGTGGGGGATGCGCAGTTGCTCGAGCATCTCCATGGCGATCTGGCGGCGCCGTACAGCCGGCACTCCCCGGAGGCGCAGCCCGAGTTCCACGTTCTGCAGCACCGTGCCCGCCAGGAGCAGCGATTCCTGGAAGACCACGCCCATCTGCCGCCGCAGGGCGAGCGCCTCCTGGGGCAGCGCCACCTGCCGGCCCTCCCAGCGGTAGGAGCCGAAAGAGGCCGGGTGCAGCAGGGCCAGGGCGTGCAGCAGGCTCGACTTGCCGGAGCCGTTGGGCCCGACCACCGCCAGTACCTCGCCGGGGGCGATCGAGAGGTGGGGGATGTCCACGACCACGCGGCCACCCCGCACCACCTTGAGGTTGGTCACTTCAAGCAGCGGCGTCATCGCACCCGCGCCCCTCCTTGCTGGAGCCTGGTGAGAGCGTACGTGACGAGCCAGATGAGCAGCATGAGGATGATCGAGAGCGCGATGGCGGTGTCGAAGTTGCCCTTGCTGACCTCCATCACCGTAGCCGTCGTGAGCACACGCGTCTTGCCGAGGATGTTGCCGCCCACCATGGTGGAGGCGCCGACCTCGGAGATGACGCCGCCGAACCCGCCGATCACCGCGGCCAGCAGCGAGAGCCTGGCCTCGCGGATGAGCAGCCAGAAGAGCTGCCAGCGGGAGGCACCCAGGGCCGTGATCTGGTCCTGAAGCTTCGGATTGAGCTGGCCGATGCCGGCCAGCGTGAAGCCGGTCACCAGAGGCAGGGCGATGATGAACTGGGCGATGATCATCGCGGTGGGGGTGTAGATCAGCCGGAGCCGGCCCAGCGGACCGGAGCGCCAGAGCAGGATCGAGACCACCAGGCCGGCGACCACGGGCGGCGTGCCCATGCCCATGTTCACCAGGCTGATGACGAAGTTGCGCCCCGGGAAGCGGACCAGCGCCAGCAGCACGCCCAGGGGAATCCCCACCAAAACGCTGAGCAGGGTCGCCGTACCGGCGACCCTGAGCGTCAGCAGTGTTACGCGCACCAGTTCCGCATCGCCGGACGAAAGCATCTTGAGCGCAGCAACGATGCCCTGTCCGATCATCTCCATGCGGAATCCCTACTTTCCTGTAAGCCTAGTTTCCGCCGGTGAGTTCTTCCTCAGCCTTGCCGGCGTCCGGGAAGAAGAGCGGCTCGCCGTACTGGTCAACGCCGTAAGTCCGGATGATCTCCTGAACCTCGTCGGACACCATGAACTCCACGAACGCCTTGGCGCCATCGCCATTGACCATCGGGTACTTCTCGGGGTTGACCTGCATGACGTGGTAGATGTTCAGGAGCGGCGCGTCGCCTTCCAGCACGATCTCCAGGTCAATGTTCTTCTTCTGGGCGAGGTAGGTGCCCCGGTCGCTCAGCGTGTAGGCCATCTTCTCGTTGGCCACCGTGATCGTGGCGCCCATGCCCTGGCCGGTCTCCTGGTACCACTCCTGGCCCTTGGGATCGACGCCGGCCTCCTTCCAGAGGGCCTTCTCCTTCTTGTCGGTGCCCGAGTCGTCGCCGCGGGAGATGAAGGTGGCGCCGGCGTCGGCGATCTTCTTCAGGCCCTCGGCGGCCGTGGTGGCGCTCTTCACGCCGGCCGGGTCGTCAGCAGGGCCGATGATGACGAAGTCGTTATGCATCACCAGCTGGCGGTTGACGACGACGCCGCTCTCCACCAGCGGAATCTCGGACTCGGGAGCGTGCACCAGGAGCACGTCGGCCTCGCCGTTCTCACCCAGCTTCAGGGCCTGGCCGGTGCCCACCGCGACGGTCTTGACGCTGTAGCCGGTCCTCTCCTCGAACATCGGGACCAGTACGTCCAGCAGGCCGGTGTCCACGGTCGAGGTGGTAGTGGCCAGGATCAGCTCGGGGTTCTCCGGCGCAGCCGGCTGCTGGGGTTCAGCCGCCGTTTCGGGTTCAGACGATGTCTCGGTTGACGGGATCTGCTGCGTCTGCTCCTGCGCAGCCTGCTGGGTCTCGGGCTGCTGGCTCTGCTGCTGTGCGCCGCCGCACCCGCCCACCAGGGCCGTGATGGCGGCCAGTACCACGAACCGTTGGAACCACTTCATCATTGAAGCCCCTCCTACTCGCGATCTGCCTGCGTGTGCATAACGGTGGCGGAAGCATGGCGGCCTCGCGGGCCGCCGTTATGTTCAGTCTTAGCATAGCGCACCAGTTTGAGGGTTGGCAATCCGGCTTCCTATCTAACGCTATGGCACCTGAAACAGGGGGGCGCCATACTTTTCGGCTCCAAAGGATGCCACGATCGCCCGCCCGGCCGGCCCGGTGGCCCACTCGCAGAAGCGGCGGGCGCCCTCGTAGTTGACGGCGGGGAAGACCTCGGAGTTGACAGGGATCAGGTTGAAGCGGTTGACCAGCAGCGGGTCATCGCGGAAGAGGCCGGCGTAGCCCTCGGGGCAGGCCAGCGTGAGGGTGGCGGTGTCCACGAGGGTGTAGGCGCCGGTGGACGCCGCGTGGCGCAGCGTGGCGATGCTGCCCTGGCCGCCCAGGGGCCACGGCTCGTACCAGGGCGCGGCAGGCGTTACCCCGGCGGCCTCCCAGAGGGCGAGTTCGCGCACGTGCGTGCCGGACCGGTCGTTCCGGCTCACGAATCGGAAGCCGCCGGCCGCAATGCGGCGCATCGCCTCGGCGGCCGACCCCGCACTGGCCACCGCCGCGGGGTCGTCGGCCGGTCCGCAGATCACGAAGGCGTCCACGGCGAGCGGGTACCGCCGGGTGCCGAAGCCATCCGCCAGGAACTGCTCCTCCAGGTTCGGCGCGTGCACCAGCACCAGGTCGACCCTTCCTGCCCGGGCCATGTCCAGGGCCTGTCCGCTGCCGGACGCGATGTACCGCACCCACTCCCCGGTCTCCGCACGGTAGGCGGAGACCAGCGCGTCGACCAGGCCCACCTCCACCGGGCCGATGGTCGACGACATGAGCAGGGGCCGGTTTTCGGGCGGAACGCCGGGGCCGGGACCGAGGATCGACTCAGCCTCCCGGGTCAGCAGCCGATGACGGCGCAGAAGATCCCGGGCGGCCTGGGTCAGCTCGGCGCCGCCGCCGGCCGCACCGCCCACCTTTCGAATCAGGAGCGGGGTGCCGATTTCCTCCTCCGCCCGGCGGATCAGGCCCCACGCGTGCCGGTACGAGACGCCCAGCGCCTCGGTGGCCCGGCGGAGCGAGCCGAGCTCGGCCACGGCGGAGAGCAGGGCGCAGAGGCGGTCAAATTGATCCTCACGGGAGAGCAGCCTGCGATAGTCGGCGGGCATGGTCTCACCTCTCTCGTTGTCTACCATTCGAGCCCCGAAACGATAATTCCTGTCAGGAACAAGGCTGTTTGCGAACTTTTCTGCAAGGACAATTGCCACACCCCACTTGCGCGGCCGGGCAGGGGCTGGTAGAATAGGGGCAGGAAATAACTGGGTGACATGGGAGGAAGATACAATGTCTCCGTCTCCCACATGGAACCCGCCGAACCCCCGCGACGGCGCCGTCATCTGGACGCGCGCCTGGCGCATCGTCACCTACGGGGATGCATTCCCTCAGGCAGCCCGCCTCTATGTGGCGCTGGGCCCGGAATCACTGGTTGAGGGGTACGAACTGCTCTTTCCGCTGCTGGACGAGCGGCAACTCTGCCACCGCCACGTCCGCTCGCCGGAGCTGCTGCGGGCGATGGAGGGACTGGCCGCCTGGGCCGGAAAGTCGGTGGTCATCGACCCATCTCCCGAAGCCGATCCCGAGGAGGTGGCCCGGGCACTGGACGCGCAGTTGGCCGGGAGGGGGCTGATCGGCCCGTCGCTGATCGCCGGTGCGCAGCCCTTCGGGGGGCGGACCGGCCTGGTCTTCCTCAAGCGGCAGGAGCCCCGGGCCGAGCAGGGCGGGGCGCGACAGTGGCTGGCCCGACTGCTGGGCGAGGGGAGGGCAGCGCATGAGCCTCGCAGCGCTGGCGTGCACGGGTGACCCGCTGCTGGACCGGCTGCTGAGCGAGTGCAGCAGCTTCCGCCTGACGCAGACCCACTGCGAGCGGGCGGTGGATGCCGTGCCCGAAGTGGAGGCCCGGAACCCCGCACTGGTCTTCGTCAGCCCCGCCCTGGGGGACATCACCCCCTTGCTGCAGGTGCAGGGAGTTCGCATCTGCTGGCTCGCCGAGGGGCCGGGCCCCGAGCCACCTGCGGGGGTGGAAGTGATACGGGCCGAAAGGCTCACACCCCAGCTGATCGACGCCTGGGTTCGCCGGCCCCGGCAGCCGGCCACACCCGCTGCAGCCGAAACGGCCCGGCGAACGCCGCCGCTGCCACCGCCGCCGCAGGAGCCGGCCTCCAACAGGCAGCCTCCTGACCGAGCGGAGCCAGTCCCCGCTGCGCAGGGGGCTCCGCCGTTCCGGCCACACGGACCGGACGCGGCGGCACCGCCTGGCGGGCGCGTGATCCGGCCGGTGCCGCCACCGGCGGGGGGAAGGGGGCCTGTCAGCAAGCCGGGGCCGGTTGCAACGCTGCAGCCTCTGCAGGCGCCCGCTCCCTCCGCAGCGGCGGTTCGGAGACCGCCGTCCGCGGTTCGGCCCGAGCGGCTGGCCCCACCCACCCCGAGGCCGGTCGTCCGCGTGCTGCGCCAGCAGGTGATCACGTTCTGGGGCGGCAAGCCCGGCGGCGGGCGGTCCACCCTCGCCGTGGCCCTGGCCGACCTCCTCGTCCGGTGCGGAGACGTGCGGGTCTGCACGGTCGATCTGAATCCCTACAACTCCTCCTTGGCTCCGTTGCTCAGGCGGGAGCAGGAGGTGAGCAGCTGGCTCCAGCTGGCGGAAGCCTTCGCGGAGGGGCAGCCACCGCCTCCTGACGCCCTGCGGTGGATCGCCGACAACTGGGCCATGGTCAGCGGTCCCGACGGCCGGGCCGACCTGGTGGCCCACCTCACGCCGGAGGCTATCGCCTGGCTGGTGGACGGGCTTCGCAATCACTTCGATTGTATCATTCTCGACCCCGAAGCCCGGCCGGGGCCCATTCGCGACACGGCTGCCCGCCTGGCGCATCTGGTGTTGGTCACCGTGACCAGCGACTACCCCGACGTGCTCGACACGGCGCGCACCTTCGAAGCGGCGGTGGAAGAGGGGTGGCTGAACCGGAGCCGGTGCAGGCTGATCCTGAGCCGGTGGCTGGACAGCCCGCACCTGACGCAGGCGGAGGTGGCCGAGTGTTTCGGGATGCCGGTCAGCGCCGTGGTGCCCCTCAGCCCCGAGGCCGCACTCCACGCTTCCGGCCAGGGGCTGCCGGTAACCCGGCTGTCGGAAAAGGAAGCGGGGCCGCTCAGGCGGGCCGTGGAGGATCTCCTGGCTGTGGTGGCGCCGGCGGTGGCCGGCGTGGTGTCGGCAGGGTCGCGACAGGGCCCGGCTGGCTCGCTTCTGGGCTGGCTGAACCGTTAACCGGGGAGGGAGAGAGATGCGGGGAAACGTGGGGCGCCTCGCCCTGGCCGGAGCCTTCGTCTGCGCTCTGCTGGCCGCCTGGTTCAACCTGCGGTTCCTTGAGATGCAGCAGGAGCGGGTGGAGGTACTCACCGTGGCCACCGAGGTGCAGCCGTACACGGCCATCGGGGAGCAGGCGGTGCGCACGGCGCTTGTGCCGCGGGATGCCGTCCCGCCCGACGCCATCACCGACCCTGCGGCGCTCGCGGGTCGCTACACCCGTGCGCTGCTCGTGCCGGGCACGATCCTGCGTGAGGGGCACCTGGTTCCCGGCGGCGGCTCGAACCTCGCTGCCCGCCTCGCAGCAGCCTCGTCGCCGGACGTCCGGGCGATGGCGCTGCAGGTGGACGAGGCCACCGGCGTGGCCGGCACGCTGCGGGAGGGCGACCCGGTGGACATCCTGGTGGCCATCCACGCGGACGTGGCCGAGTCTGCGGGGCCCGGCCTCGGCCGGACGCCCCAGGGCACGTGGGCCCGGATCATCGCTCACCGAGTGCCGGTGCTGTACGTGCGGCGTGACGACATGGGCGGGCCCGCCGCGGTGGTCTTGCAGGTCACGCCGCAGACGGCCGAGGAGATCGCCTTCGCCCAGGCGAATGGAAAAATCTGGCTCCTGACCGGTCCGTACGGCTCGGACGTGGCACCGGCAGCTACCACCGGCGTCGACCGGCAGGTGTTTTTCGAGCGATATGGGATCGGTCAGAACGGAGAGGGAGCCGGGCAGCAGATCGGCGCATCCCGTCCCGAGGTATCCGGGGATGCGGCCGGATCCCAGGTCCTGGGCAACCCGGCTGACCTGGCCGCTCCCATCGCGGGCCTAGTTGGGGGGGAGTGAAGCATGGCGCGGGGCATGGTGATCGCCTTCTGGAGCCCGAAGGGCGGAGTGGGCAAGACGCTCCTCTCGGTGGCGGTCGCACTGCGGATGAGCGAGCGCCAGCGCACGGTCATCATTGACGGCAACGCCGACAACCCCGACCTGGTCACCCTCTTCCAGGCGCCCGGACTGCCCAACATCGGATCGTGGCCGGGCCGCGTGGAGGCGGAGGAGGCGGAGAGGCACCTGGTCCGCTGGACCAGCCGTCTCTTCCTCCTGCCGGGTCCGACCCGTTTCATCGACGAGGCCGTGCTCTCCGGCGACGCGATGGAGGCCGCCATCTCGTCGCTGGCCGGGGCCGGGTTCCACGTGGTGGTGGACCTGCCCTGCGGGCTCAGGGATTCCACCCTGGTGGCCCTCGACCTGGCCGACTGGATCATGCTGCCTGTCACCCCCGACCTGCTCGCGCTGACCCCGCTCAAACGGGTGGCCAGAGAGCTGGACTTCCTGAAGCTGCCGGCCAGCAAGTTCCGGGTGGTGGTGAACCGCGCGGTGGAGAGCCGGGAGATCACCGTCGACGACATCCGCGAGCTCAGTCCCTTCCCCGTGCTGGGTGCAGTGCCGTCCAGCCGACAGGCGGCGCAGGCCGTAAGCCGCGGGGACCTCCAGGCGGCAGTCGGCCCGACCTCTCCCGTGGGCGGGGCGGTGGCGGCCCTGCTCAGGGGCATCGTGGAGACCGGCGAGGAGGCGCGCCCGACGGTGCCTGCCCAGGGAGCCCGGTTCCTCACCCGCTTCTTCCCCATCGCCGGCAGGGAGGGGGCATAAATGGGCAGCCGCACGCTGTTGCAGCGGCGCGTCGGCGCCGCACTGGTACGTGACCCGGCGGCACAGGTGCAGTATGAGCGGCTGCGGGACTACGTGCGCGACCGGCTCCTGCAGGAGATCAGCGGCGACCTGCTCCTCCGGCCGTCGGACAGTTCGCTCCGGCTGCTGGCCAGGGAGCGGATCGCGACCATCCTGGAGCAGGAGGGGTCCGTCCCCGCTGCCGTGCGGGACACCATGGTGACACGGCTGGTGCAGGACCTGGTCGGGTTTGGCATCCTCCAGCCGCTCATAGACGACCCCGAGGTCACGGAGATCCTGGTCAACCGCCACGACGACATCTGGGTGGAGCGGCAGGGCCGGCTTGAGCGGGTCGACGGGCTGGCTTTCGAGAGCGATCAGGCCGTGCGCCACCTGGCCGAGCGCATCGCACAGCCCATCCGCCGGCGCATCGACGAGCGCCATCCCATCCTCGACGCCCGCCTGGCCGACGGCAGCCGTGTCTGTGCCACGCTCTCCCCACCGGCGCTGGACGGCTGCGCCATCGCCATTCGCAAGTTCAACCCGCGGATGCTGGGATGGCAGGCGCTGGTGGAGAACGGCACCCTGACGCCGGAGGCGGTCGACTTCCTGCGGCGTGCGGTGCGGGCCCGTTGCAACCTCCTGGTGACGGGCAGCACCTCAAGCGGCAAGACGACGGTACTGGGCGCCCTCTCGGCCTTCATCCCCCCTGAGGAGCGGGTGATCACCATCGAGGACGCGGCCGAGTTGCAGCTGCAGCAGCCGCACGTGCTGCGTTACGAGACCCGCAGCGGGAACGCCGAGGGTCAGGGTGCGATCACCATCCGTGACCTGGTGCGCACGTCGCTCCGCCTCCGCCCCGACCGCATCATCGTGGGGGAGGTGCGGGGGCCGGAGGCGCTGGACATGGTCCAGGCCTGTAACACGGGCCACGACGGCAGCTTCTCCACGCTCCACGCCAACAGTGCGCAGGACGGCCTCGCACGCCTCGAGACCATGGTGCTCATGGCGGACAGCGGGCTGCCCATCCGGGCGATCCGCCAGCAGATCGCCTCCGCGTTCGAGCTCGTGGTTCACTGCGCCCGCCTGCGCTCGGGCCAGCGCCGGGTGGTGGAGATTGCCGAGGTCGGCCTGACCGAGGACGACGCCTACCGGCTGCGGCCGCTGTTCGTCTGGAACCCGCGGGCCGACCGGCTCGAGCCGACGGGCCTCCAGCCCGAGCGGGTGGTGCGCCGCTACCTGTGGGAGGAGGGGTAGCCGGTGCAGTATCTGGCCGCACTCTCGACCTTCCTGGCGGTGGCGCTCTCGCTGGGCGGGCTGGCGGGACTGCTCCGGCGGCGGAGCCGGCTGGCGGAGCGCCTGCGGGCGGAGGGTGACCGGTACGAGCCGGATGCCGGCGTGCGCCTGGTCTTTCCCGACTGGCTGGAGCGTCTGGAGCGAGAGGCGAAGCAGGCCGGGCTGAGCCTGACCCGGCGCCAGCTGGCGCTGGCGATGGGTGCGGCCGGCGGCGTGGCGCTGCTCCTGGCCCTGGCTGGCGAGTGGACCAGCGCGGCCGTCTCGCTCTTACTCGGTCTGGTCGGCCCGCTGCTCCTGATCCGCCACCGTGCCCGGGTCCGGGCTGCCACGTTCGCCCAGCAGCTGCCCGAGACGCTCTTCCTGATGGCCAACGTCATCCGGGCCGGCGGAACGCTGTACCAGGCGGTCCAGACCGTCGTGCAGCAGGCGCCCCAGCCCATCAGCGGTGAGTTCCTGCGGGTCGAGCGGGCGATGCAGCTGCAGGCCCCGGCGGGAGACGCCCTGGCGCTGATCCAGGACCGCGTGGGGCTGCCGGAGTTTACCAGCGTGGTGATCGCCTGTAAGGTGGCCGGCGAGGCCGGGGCCGAGCTGGACGCGGTCCTCGAATCCATCGGGCGGGAACTGGTGGAGGACCGCCAGTTCCTGAAGGCGATGGAAGCGGCCAGCGCCGAGGGCAAGGCCAGCGCACGCCTGGTCACCGCCATCCCGCTCGTGGTGATGGCCTTCGTGGGGTACCGGAACCCGGCCTATTTCGGCGAGGCCCTGCAGGAGCCCGCGGGAAGGCTCTTGATCCTCGGCAGCCTGGCTGCGATCGGGTTGGGCTGGGTCCTGATCCGGCGCATCACCGACGTCCGCAACTGGTAAGGGGGGAGACGGATGCCGGCCACCTGGACCTTCCTGACAGTGCTGCTTTTCGGGCTGGGTGCGTACGACCTCGCCACCGCCCGGCGCCGCCGCCTGCGGGCGATGGTCGAACGGGCGGGGACGGTCCTGCCCGGACGGGACGGCCCGGACCAACTGAAGCAGTGGCTGCGGGAGCGGCTCCTGCCCCGCCTGCCCCTGCTTCCCGGTACAGGTTCGCTGGAGGAACTGCGCCAGCTCCTCATCTGGGCCGGGCGCCCGGCCGGCTTGGGGGCCGAGGAGTTCTACTTCCTGCAACTGGTTCTGGCTCTCTCGCTGGCCCTGCTCCTGCTGGGGGTCCGCGGGTGGGCAGGCGCCGCAGCCGGCTTCCTCCTGGGGCTCTGGGCGCCGCGGGCGTGGCTCCGGCGGCGGGTCGCGGAGATCACTCTGCGCATCCGGCGGGAGCTGCCCCAGTTCGTCCACCTGCTCGCCACCTGCCTGGAGTCGGGTCTGAGCCTGACGGAGGCTATCCGGCGGGTCGCCGGCGAGAGCCCGGGACTGCTCGCCGCCGAGATGCTGCACACCGTTCACGAGATGGCGGCCGGCAAACCGGCACAGAAAGCCTGGCGCGACCTGATGGACCGGCATGAGTGCCCGGAGCTGAAGGAGGTCGTCTCGGCGCTCTTGCAGAGCCACCAGTGGGGGGTCTCCATCGCCTCTCAGCTCCGCTTCACGATGCGCAGCATCCGGCAGCGCAAGCAGCAACAGGCGCAGCAGAAGGCCCAGGAGGCTTCCGTGCGGATGCGGGTGCCTATGGTGCTGTTCATCCTCATGCCGACCATCGCCATCATCCTGGGCCCGGCCGTGCTTCGCATCATCAGCCAGTTTGCGGAGGGATGAGCAGTGCCGTTCAGGCGTCTCCTGCGCAGCCAGAGGGGCAGCCAGATGGTGGAGTTCGCACTGCTGGCCCCGATCCTCCTCTACCTCGTGCTCTGCATCCCCGTCTTCGGGATGTTCGTGCACAGCTGGATGGTGGTCTCGGGAGCGGCCCGGGCCGGGGCCAGGGCGGCGAGCCTCCTGACGGTGCAGGGAAGCCGGGAGGCGGTGGCGCGGGCGGCGGCTGACCGGAACCTCTACCTCACCCGGCAGGGGGAAGACGGCGTGATCTACTTCGACCCCGCCCGCGACGTCAAGGTACAGATCAGCGGGGGGAACGTCACCGTCTGGGTGACGTACCACCAGCCCTCTTTCCTGCCGCTGCTGAGCGACCTCTTGGGCGGCTCCGCCCAGGTTGGGGGCGACACCGTGCCGCTGACGGCCGCCGCCACCTTCCCGATCGAGCAGGGGGTGACGCTGCGGTGAGCCCGGTCGTGCGCGACGCACGGGGTTCGACGTCGGCGCTGTTTATCTTCGTCTGGTCTGTGGCGCTGGTGGCGCTGGGAATCGCCCTGGATGTCGGAAGAGTCTTCGTGCTCCGGGAGCAACTCCGCACCGCCGAGGAGGCCGCCGCACTGGCCGGCGTGCTGCAGGCCCGCTTCATGGTCGAGGCCCGCTTCCCCCGGGAGGAGAACCGGCCGGTTCCGGTCTGTGTCCCGGGGCCGGACGGGCTGCCGGAGTGCCGCCTTGTGGACAACTGGGTTCCGATTGAGCCCGCCGTCATCAGCGGGCCGGAGGCGGAGGTCTGGCCTGACGCCCACCGCCTCTGGGCCGACCAGTGCGTCCGCCCGGGCGTGCGCTGCGACCGGAGGTACAAGTCGGGGACGTGCTGGATTGCGCCCCGATCTGACTGGGCGGCGGTGCGGGCTGCGGCCCGCGATGCGTTCGAGGCGAACGCTCGCTGGAACGGCCAGGCCCGCCTGGCCGGACCGGTCACGGTGGAGATTGAGACGGATGCAAGCAGCAGGCCCAGGCAGCTGCGGGTCGGCGTCACCGCCGCGCTGGAGATGGACACCCTCCTGCTGCCGATCCTCGGGGTCGACGCCCTCACCGTGAAGACTCCCGGGGAGCCGACCACGGCGGAGCTTGTCCGCCGGGAGTGGCCGGGGCAGGTCGCCTGGATCGGCGGCGTGCAGGTGCCGTCCCCCTGCCTGATGCCATAGATATAAGTTTCTAAAATAACGACTAGAACGAAAGGAAGGGTTCGCGATGAGCAGGATCGCCAAGGGTTTCCGTCGTCTGGTGTCTCGCCAGGAGGGGCAGGGAATGACCGAGTACGGGCTGATCATCGCGTTGATCGCCGTGGTGCTGATCACCACCCTGACTGGCCTGAACAAGGCGCTGGACAAGACCTTTGACAAGGTGACGAAGCAGCTGGAAACCGCGGTGAAGAAGTAGGCGCGGGCCAGGCCCCCTGAGGCCAGGGGGCCTGGCTCAGAATCCCAGTTGCGTCAGGAATGCGTAGATTGCTGGGCCGGCCGCCATGGCCAGCACCGCGGGCAGGACGAAGAGGACCAGCGGCAGGAGCAGCTTCACGCTGGCCCGAGCGCCCAGTTCCTGAGCCAGCCGGCGCCGCCGGTCCCACGCCGCTTCGGCCTGGTGGCGGAGGGCGGTGGCGAGCCCGTCGGTGCCCTTCTCCAGCGTCTGCACCAGGGCGCCCACGAAGCGGGTCAGGTCCCGCACATCCAGCCGGTGGGCCATCTCGTGGAAGGCGAGGGCTGGCGGCCGTCCCAGCTGGATCTCGGCCAGCGCCGCCTGGATCGCTCGACCCAGCGCCGTCGGGCTGTTGCGGGCATAGTGGTCGAGGGCGGGCAGGAGTTGGAGGCCCGACTCGGCGAGGACGGCGAGCGTGAACAGGAAGTACGGCAGGTCCCGCTGGATGGCCGCCCGGTGCGCGTCGGCCGCGCGGCGCACCTCCAGGTCCGGAACCTGGAACGCCCAGACAGTGCCCACCAGGGATAGGACGGCCAGAAAGCCATGTCCCAGGAGCGACAGGAGCAGGGCTGCGGCCAGGGTGAGCCCCGCCAGGCGGAGCTTGCGGCTGGCCAGTTCTTCCAGCGAAACGTCCATGCCGGCCACTGCCAGATCCCTGGCTACCCGGGTGGAGGCCAGGAGGTGGGCCAACCGGAGGGTCAGCCGCCCGTGAGGACCGGCGGACCACCGGGGCTGCGGAGGCCGGGCGCCCCGGGACGGGCGGGCCTCCGGCATCAGCAGCAGGAAGCAGCAAGCGGCCGCGAGGAGGCCGATGAAGAACGGCATCCGCACCCCTCCTCAGATGTCGATGCGGGCAATCCGCTGGGCCATCCAGTAACCGCCCGCCACGAACAGGAAGATCAGCCCAAGGGCCACCTGCCCCCACCGGGTCGCATGGAAGACGCCCAGGTAGACTGGGTTGGTCAGCCGTACCACCAGGTAGATCCCCAGGGGAATCACGGCCAGAATGGCCGCCTCCGTCCGCTTCTGGGCCGTCATCACCTGAATCTCCCGTTCCACCGCCAGCCGGTCGGCCACCATTTGCGACACGTTCCCCATCACCTCGACGATGTTCCCGCCCCGCCGGCGGGTGGTGACGAGGGCGTCCACCAGCGCTTCCACCTCCTCCAGCGGCACCCGTTTCCGCAGACCGAGGAGCGTCTCGTCCACCGGCGCCCCCAGCTCCACCTCCCGGGCGGCCACCTCCACTTCGTGGACCAGTTCCCCGCCGGCCGGGTGAAGCCGCCTCAGGTCCGTGGCGCATCGCTGCAGGGCAGTGGGAAGCGACTGGCCGGCCTTCAGGGAGGTCGCCAGGGAGAGCAGCGCCTCCTGCAGCTGGTCGCGCAGGGCCTGGGTCCGGCGATGGCGCAGCGCATCCTGCAGGGTGCTCTTGAGCAGCAGGCCCGCCGGCAGAGTGATGACGGCCGTGATCCAGGAGCCGGTCAGGAGGCGGACCAGCACGACGAGGGCCGGTGGAACGAGTCGGAGCAGGCTCCGGTCGTCTGCGGGCCATGCCGCCCTCCAGGCCGGAGCGGTCCAGCCCGCGGGGGCGGCGGGGGCCAGGGCGAGGAAGACCGCCCCCGCGAAAAGCACACCGATGAGGTAGGCCATCAGAATCCCTCCGGCAGGCTGACCCCGGCCATCTGGAACTTCTCCCGGCGCGCCACCGGTCGGCCCGCAGGCAGCAGCTCCCCTGCCTCCAGGTCATACTGGAAGACGGGTTCCGTGGCGATCTCGCCCGCGTGGACGCCCACGACTTCCAGCACCTGCAGCAGCTTGCGGGAGCCGTCGGCCAGACGCTCCAGGTGCAGCACAAAATCGACGGCCGAGGCGATCTGCTGGCGGATGGCGGAGGAGGGCAGGTCCACACCCGACATCAGCACCATGGTCTCAATACGGGCGAGGGCGTCCCGGGCGGAGTTGGCGTGGACCGTGGTCAGCGATCCGTCGTGGCCGGTGTTCATGGCCTGCAGCATGTCCAGGGCCTCCCCGCCGCGGCACTCGCCCACCACGATGCGGTCAGGCCGCATCCGGAGCGAGGCCCGCACCAGGTCCCGGATCGTCAGCGCACCCTTGCCTTCCACGTTGGGCGGGCGGGCCTCGAGGCTGACCAGGTTGGGGATGCCCGTGAGCTGCAGTTCGGCCGAGTCCTCGATGGTGATCACCCGCTCGTGCGGGGGAATCTTCAGCGATAGCGCGTTGAGGAACGTGGTCTTGCCGGTGGAGGTGCCCCCCGAGATGACCAGGTTGCAGCGGGCCAGGACGAGCCGGGTGAGGAAGTCTGCAACCAACGGGGTGAGGGTGCCCCGCTCGGCCAATTGCTCGAGGCTGAGGGGCCGCTGCGGGAACTTGCGGATGGTGAGCACGGGTCCGATCAGCGAGACCGGGGGCAGCACCACGTGCACCCGGGCGCCGCCGGGAAGACGGGCGTCGACAATGGGCGTGGCCTCGTCGACCTTGCGGTTCACCCGTGCGACGATGCGCTCGATCAGGTTGAGAAGTTCGGCCTCGCTGCCGAAGGCGAGGGGCCGGCCGTCCTCCGTCAGCGCCGGCTCGGGGTGGCCGCTCCGCTCCACGAAGATGCGCTGCGGACCGTTCACCATGATCTCCTTCACCGTGTCGTCCTGAAGGAGCGGGTCCAGCAGGCCGAAGCCGAAGATCTGGTGCTGCAGCCGGTCTACCAGGGCCGATTTCTCCTGGTGCGTGAGCTGGAGGTAAGAGAACTGCTCGGCGAGCACGTCTTCCAGGAGGGCCCAGATCTGATCCCGCAGGTCCCGCTCGGCGATTCCGGTCAGGGGGGCGGAGGCGTTCCGCAGGCGCTCCCGCACGGCCTCCACCACGGGGCGCAGCCGGTCGTGGCTGCGGGTGGGCGCCGCGCCGCCGGCCTCCTTCTGCCGTCGCTCGATCAGCTGCCGCAACCCGCCGTTCATCCGTCGCTCACCTCCTGCGTGAGGGCCTCCAGCAGCCGGTCCAGGGCCCGGGCGACGACCCCGCCGGGCCGGAAGCCGCCGAATCGCCCCTGCGGCTCGCCGCCCGCCCGAGCCTCTTCGGGGATGCGCAGCACCGGCTGGTACGGGAGGAAGCGCAGCACCTCCTCCATCGGCTGGGGCACCGCATCGCGCACCCGGTTCAATACCAGGCGGACGCGGTCGGGCGGAACCTGCAGGTCGGCGAAGAGGCCTTCCACCTGGACCAGGCGGTAGGCGGAGACGGTGTCGGGAAGGGCGATCAGGCATACCGCGTCCGCCGCCGCCAGCGCAGCACCTGCGAGCGCCGTCATCTGGGCCGGTGTGTCCACCAGGGCGTAGGCGCAGCCGCAGGCACCGAGGAGGCGGAGTACGGCCTCGACCAGGTCCGGGCGCAGATCGTCCATCACCGCCGGGCTGGCGCTGGGAAGCAGATGGAGCCCCGGCTCCGCCGGAACCAGGGCCCCAGCGATGCGGGCGGGGGCCTCGGGGTCGGCCGTGAGTTCCTCCGGCGACAGGTCGCAGAGTTCCGCCCATCCGCCTCCGGTGCGCACGCCGAGGAGGGGCGCAGCGCCCCCGCCGCCCAACTCCACCACGGCCACCGCACTGCCGCGGGCGCAGAGCGCCCGCGCCAGGTGGAGCACCACCGAGGTGGTTCCGGCGCCGCCCCGGGGCGAATGGAAGGCGAGGATCCTGCCTGCCGCCGTTGCCCCGTTCGCCAGCCCCAGGAGCTGGCGGAGGGTGGCCGCCAGGCGGGCCGGGTCGGGATCGGGGCAGAA
>Ga0134102_1001181_pt1 | contig 24507 bp, 24 predicted proteins | sample 13_3_2metaG_FD_94447 | JGI IMG/M metagenome (GOLD analysis project Ga0134102, IMG submission 94447) | Switchgrass degrading microbial communities from high solid loading bioreactors in New Hampshire, USA - 13_49_3.3_201_A3 metaG | ecosystem: Engineered > Bioreactor > Semi-continuous > Anaerobic...
CATCCGATACAGATGAACAAGCTGCTGAAGGTTCTTGAGGATAGAAAGGTATTTCTTGAAAGCTCATATTACAGTTCAGAAGACAAAAATATTCCTCCGCATATACACGAGATATTCCAACAAGGGCTGCCGGCGGATTTCAGGCTGATAGGAGCCACGACCAGGCCTCCGGAAGAAATTCCTCCTGCAATAAGGTCAAGATGTGTTGAGATATACTTTAGACCACTCAAAGCGGATGAAGTAGCAAAGATTGCGAGAAATGCGGCCATAAAAAGCGGTATGCAGATTGATGAGGGAGTAGATGCTTTTATAGCTCAATATGCGGAAAACGGAAGGGATGCCGTAAATATAGTCCAGATTGCAAGCGGAATATCGCAGCTTGAGGGAAGACGCATCATATCAAGGAAAGATGTTGAATGGGTAATTGAATTCGGAAATTTAGCCCCCAGAATTGATAAAAAAGTATGTTCCGGTGAATATATAGGATGCATAAACGGTCTGGCGGTTTATGGAAATTCCACGGGAATGGTTATGGATATAGAGGCTAATGCTGTGAAAGCAAGTAAAGGAAAGGGTGAAATGAAGCTTACCGGTATAATTGAAGAAGAGCAAATAGACGCAAAAGGGCAGAAATTAAAAAAGACAAGTTCGGCCAAGGCATCGGTTGAAAATGTGATTACAGCCCTTAAGACATTCTTTAATATAGACTGCAGAGATTATGACATACATCTGAACTTCCCGGGAGGTATTCCTGTTGACGGGCCTTCCGCCGGTACGGCAATAGCAACCGCCATTTATTCTGCAATCATGAATATACCTATAAGAAGCGATATAGCCATGACAGGAGAGATATCAATAAGGGGTTTTGTAAAACCTGTAGGGGGAGTTGCAGCGAAGGTCGAAGCGGCTAAATTGGCCGGTATAAAGAAAGTTTTTATACCGAAGGATAACTGGCAGGATTTGTTTTTGGATACAGGTATAGAAGTAATACCGGTAAATCATATAAATGAGTTGTTTGACAAAGTATTTGCCGGTGCAAGCGAAAGTAAAGGAAGTTCCATAATGAGCAATAAAGCTGTTAATGTAATAAGCGCATCTGGTATTGATTCGAAGAATATAAGTTAGGAAATGATGTAATAATATGGTAATGATGTATTAATGACTAAGCGGGACTAAGGTCCTAATTAATTTAATTAGCTTGAACTATGTACGAAAATTGGTATGTTTGGTATTATTGTATCGAACATTAGCATTTCTCCTGTTAAAGGGCATGAAGCAAGAGCTTCATGTTTTTTTTCTTTTATAAGCATTTCCTAGACAGATAGCATTTTAACATATTAATCGAGGTTTCTTCTACAAAACAAGAGAATTCTAAGTTAGTTTTATGCTGGTTGATTTTGTTCCAGGAAACCGAGTTACGGTGCCGATACCCTGTAAATTCAGTAGCTACGAATTCAAACTCGCAGAATAATTTCAGATTTATATGTAAATTTTAGTTTGCGGTTTTATAAACGTAAAAATTATTGAATAATGATAACAATAAAGTTATTATATAATAAGATATTTTATAAATATAAAGGACTAAAGTGCTATTAAAATACAAATAATACTTTAGTCAGTTGAAATAAGCAGATCACTTGATAACGGAAATGTTCATTTTGAGGAAATAATAAATCTCTTGAAATTCGGATGTCATAAATGACAGCAAGTTATTATAAATACATTGGATGAAGGTGTATAAATTTGAAGGATATTATAATTTTAGGAATAGAAACCAGCTGCGATGAAACTTCAGCAGCTGTTGTTGTGAATGGAAAAAAAGTGCTCTCCAATGTAATATCATCTCAAATTGATATTCATAAACAATACGGCGGAGTAGTTCCTGAAATTGCTTCACGAAAACATGTGGAATTAATAATACCTGTAATTGATCAGGCTATAAAGGATTCAGGGATCGATATTAAAGAAATAGACGCAGTAGGTGTAACTTACGGGCCGGGTCTGGTAGGAGCTTTACTTGTGGGGCTTTCTGCTGCCAAAGGGCTGGCATTTTCTATGAATAAACCTTTGATTGGTGTACATCATATTGAAGGCCATATTTCTGCCAACTATGTTGAGCATGAAGAACTGAAACCGCCTTTTGTCTGCCTTGTTGCTTCCGGGGGACACAGCCATATTGTACTTGTACAGGACTACAGCAAGTTTAAGATATTGGGACAGACAAGGGATGATGCGGCAGGAGAAGCATTCGATAAAATAGCAAGAGCAATCGGGCTGGGGTATCCAGGAGGCCCGTTAATTGATAAAGCGGCCAAAAGCGGGAGAAAAGATGCAATTGCTTTTCCAAGGGTTTATTTTAAAGATTCTCTGGATTTCAGCTTTAGCGGCCTTAAAACAGCCGTGCTGAATTATCTTAATTCTCAGCAGCAAAAAGGAAGCACATATTCTGTGGAAGATGTATCTGCCAGCTTTCAGAGTGCTGTTGTCGATGTGCTTGTACACAACACAATTCAGGCAGCGACGGACCATGGTGTGGATAAGGTTGCACTTGCCGGAGGAGTTGCGTCAAATTCTGAATTAAGGAAAAGCATGAAGGAATCTGCCGGCGAAAAAGGACTCAAGGTGTATTATCCAAGCCCTGTCTTATGCACTGATAATGCGGCTATGATTGCCTGTGCGGCATATTTTGAGTTTTTAAAGGGCAATGTCTCATCTTTCGACTTAAATGCGGAGCCAGGGTTGAAACTTGCAGAAAGATAGGTGTATATATTTAGGGAAAAATAAAAATATAACATAAAAAATACTAAATTTTAAGAAAAATTGTTGAAAAATGAATTGTGAATAATGTGGAAATGTAATTATAATTCACTGTTCAAGCACATTATAGTATGTGGATAACCATGTGGATATTGTGGATTAAGTTAAGTACATTTATCAAATCTTTTGATTTTTTTCGTGAACAATATAAACAAACTGTAAATTAAGGATAAAAAATGAAAATAGCAAGACTTGATTATATAATAAATACCGTTTCCAGGACAAATATACTTCCGGTTGAATCCAGTTGCAATACGTCATGTATATTTTGCAGCCACAGGCAAAACCCTGCGGGGATAGAGGTATATAGGCTGCCTGAACTTACTGTTGAAGATTATAAGGAAATAATACAGTACTTGTCACCTGAAAGAAAGATTGTGATTGGAGAAGCAGCGACTCGCATAATTGAAGGTGAACCCCTTTTATACGGAAAATTTCCGGAACTGCTGAAGATAATAAGGAGCAGGTTTCCCAAAACACCCGTGCAAATAACTACAAACGGTATCTTATTAAATTCAGAACTTATAGACTTTATGCATAAATTGGGGAATATAGAAATCAAGATATCCGTAAATTGCGTTGATCCGGTGAAAAGGGGCAAAATACTCGGGCTGAAAAGGCCTGATGACATATTGGCAAAGCTGAAAACCTTGTCAGGCAAGATCAGGTTTTCTGCAAGCTGTGTATATATGCCGGGTATTATAAATGAAAAAGACATTGAAGATTTTGTTAAATATATGGATTTATACGGGGCTGACTGTGCGGAAATTTATCTTGAGGGTTATACGGACAAAAATCGGAAACAGAAGGGGCTTAAAGAAATGCAGGATGATTTAAATGCTGTTTTGGAGCCTCTGAGGGAAAAATACGCAGTTCCTGTAATTATAGGGCCTTGTTTTATTGACAACCTCGACTGCCGTGTTGACGGAGTAGTAAAAGGAAGCCCTGCACATGAAGCAGGCATTACCAGAGGAAATATTATAAAAGTAGTAAATGATCAGATAATGTTAACAAGAGTACATGCTTTTAATACTATATATGATTTGCGTAATCCCAGGATTAAGATTTTAAAGAACGGAAAAGAAACCGAGATTATATTAAAAAAAGAAGCAAAAGCTTCAGCGGGTTTAGTAATGATGTATGACATAGACACTTCAGTAGCAGATGACATAAACGCCATAATAGGGCAATATAATGCAAAAGACGTATTAATAATGACATCTGAGCTAGCAGAATATCCAATTTCAATTTTGCTTGAAAAGAAACATCCACTATGCAAATATGAGATTATTAGCGTGAAGAACAGGTTTTTTGGCGGTAATATAAAATGTGCGGGCCTTTTAACAATAGAGGACATAGGCATTGAATTTGAAAGGTATCTTAAAACTAACGCTAAACCGGATATTGTATTGCTGCCTAAAGTTATGTTTGATTTCACTAACAGAGATCTTACAGGCAGAAAAGTAAGTGAACTTGAGGAAAAATTTGGGGTGAATTTCGAAATATGCTGATTCCTAAGCAAAAAGCAAGTACATTGATGAATCATTATTGATGTAATATAGTTATAATATGCTTTATGCCTATGTTGTAAAAATGAGGGGAACAATAATGTTCATAAGATATTTTTAATAACGACATATGCGGATAAATTGAATAACACCCCACGGAATCGCATAAGTCATGATTTATATAGTTCTTAATTTTATTTAAGAATTTATTTACAACAAGTAAATTTTAACAACATGTTTTTAAAAAAGTAACGTGATTATGTAATTTTCTTGATTATATTGCTGATTAAATATAAAATATAGAATAGTAGTCCTTGAAAGGAGGCTAAAAATGTATAAGATAGTTAGAAAGGAAGTATTGAATCCTTCTGTTTGCCTTATGGAAATAGAAGCTCCTTATGTAGCAAAAAAGGCTGAGCCCGGGCAATTTATCATATTGAGGACAGATGAAAATGGGGAAAGAATTCCTTTAACCATAGCTGATTATGATCGCATAAAAGGTACTGTGACTATCATATTTCAGATAGTAGGGAAAACTACAAAAGTGCTCTCAGAAATGGAAGAAGGTGACAGCCTGCTTGATTTTGTGGGGCCTCTTGGAGTTGCATCCCATTTTGACAATGTTAAAAAGGTAGTTGTTATTGGAGGAGGCCTTGGTACTGCTATTGCTTATCCACAGGCTAAGAAGCTTCATAGCATGGGTGTTGAAGTAGATTCAATAATAGGTTTCAGAAATTCTGAATTAATAATTCTAGAAGATGAAATGGCAAAAGTTAGCGACAGGTTGTTTATAGCAACAGAAGACGGTTCCAAAGGTTATAAAGGATTTGTAACCAATGTTTTGCAAAAACTTATCGATGAAGGAAATAAATATGATCTGGTAATTGCAATCGGTCCGTTGATTATGATGAAGGTTGTAAGTGAGCTTACTAAGAAATATGGAATAAAAACAGTTGTCAGTATGAACCCGGTAATGGTTGACGGCACGGGAATGTGCGGAGGATGCCGTGTTACCGTAGGCGGAAAAACAAAATTCGCATGTGTTGACGGGCCTGATTTTGACGGCCACGAAGTAGACTTTGATGAAGCCATGAGAAGACAGCGCATGTACAAAGATGAAGAACAGAGGAGTATAGAAAAACATGAATGCAGACTGGGGGGTGCACTAAATGCCTAATATGTCTTTAAAAAAAGTAGTGATGCCTGAACAGGATGCCAAAGAGCGCAGCGGAAATTTTAAAGAAGTGGCCCTCGGTTATGATGAAAATATGGCAATGGAAGAAGCTCAGAGATGTCTGCAGTGTAAACACAGGCCATGTGTAAGCGGGTGCCCTGTTAATGTCAAGATACCTGATTTTATAAAGCTGATTTCCGAAGGCAAATTTGAAGAAGCATATTATAAAATAAAAGAAACAAATAATTTGCCTGCCATATGCGGAAGGGTATGCCCGCAGGAAACCCAGTGTGAAAAATTCTGCGTTAGATCTGTTAAAGGTGATTCTGTCGGTATAGGAAGGCTTGAGAGATTTGCCGCTGACTGGTATATGAACAACAAAAAACTGGAGACAAATAAAGTAGAGCCTTTGAATAAAAAGGTTGCAGTTGTAGGTTCAGGACCGGCAGGCCTGACATGTGCTGCTGACCTCGCAAAACTGGGATACAGCGTTACCGTATTTGAGGCATTCCATACACCCGGAGGAGTTTTAATGTACGGTATACCTGAATTCAGACTGCCAAAGGAATTGGTTCAAAAGGAAATTGAAACCGTAAAACAATTGGGTGTGGAAATAAAGACGAATATGGTTATAGGAAAGGTATTTTCCATAGATGAATTAAAAGATGAGGGTTATGAAGCGATATTTATAGGAACCGGTGCAGGATTGCCGAAATTCATGAATATACCCGGAGAAAATCTCAACGGAGTGTATTCGGCTAACGAATTTCTTACCAGGATTAATCTTATGAAAGCATATAAGTTTCCTGAATGCGATACTCCTGTTAAAGTCGGTAAAAATGTGGCAGTAATCGGCGGCGGAAATGTTGCCATGGATGCTGCGAGATGTGCGAAAAGGCTGGGAGCGGAGAATGTATATATAGTATACAGAAGATCCGAGGAGGAAATGCCTGCCCGTCTTGAGGAAATACATCATGCAAAAGAGGAAGGCATAATTTTCAAATTGCTTACAAACCCTGTCAGAATCCTGGGAACTGATGACGGTTGGGTAAAAGGCTTGGAATGCGTGGAAATGGAACTCGGTCAGCCTGATGAATCAGGAAGAAGAAGACCGATAGTAAAAAAAGGTTCAGAACATATAATAGATATGGAAACAGTCATTATAGCCATAGGACAGAGCCCTAACCCGTTAATAAAATCCACGACACCGGGGCTTGAAACCCAGGAATGGGGAGGCATCATAGTTGAGGAAGAAACAGGGCTTACCAGCAAAGAAGGAGTGTATGCCGGCGGTGATGCCGTAACAGGTGCTGCAACGGTTATACTTGCCATGGGAGCCGGCAAAAAGGCTGCAAAAGCCATTCATGAATTTTTATCCAAAAAAGTATAAACATAATATAGACAGAGAACGGTTCACTGAAATAAACAGAGGGCTGTTCTCTGTCCATAATATATAGGGAGTTGGATATATGAATATAATAAATGTCAGAACAAGTTCAAGGACACAAATGATAGATATAACTGAACAAGTATCAGAGGTTGTAAAGAAAAGCGGGGTTAAGTCAGGAATATGTACCGTTTTTGTTCCTCACACTACAGCGGGTATTACCATTAATGAAAATGCGGATCCTGATGTTGTTCATGATATACTTTCTGAAATAAACAAAATCGTACCTTTTGATGATAACTACAGGCATATTGAGGGAAATTCGGCCGCACATATTAAGGCCAGCCTTTTTGGATTTTCCCAGCAGGTAATAGTTGAGGACGGAAGACTGGTGCTTGGTACGTGGCAGGGTATATACTTCTGTGAGTTTGACGGCCCCAGAAACAGAAAGGTATATATAAAAGTTTCATAAGGATTTTACTCGCGATGCATGTATTATGTATTATAAATAAAATATAAGAGATAATATTTAAGGGAATAAATAACATTAATTTTATCTTGACATGGCTGTCCAATGTATGTATAATAGCATATGCGAGTCCAAAATGCGGGTTTAACTCAGTGGTAGAGTGTCACCTTGCCAAGGTGAAAGTCGCGAGTTCAAATCTCGTAACCCGCTCCACAATAATCTGTAAGCTTCTTAATTACATAAAAGAGGCTTACAGATTAATAAATTCAAAAGAATATGCGGGTGTAGTTCAATGGTAGAACATCAGCCTTCCAAGCTGATTGCGTGGGTTCGATTCCCATCACCCGCTCCAGGAACAAAAAGACAATCTGCTTTAACAGATTGTCGTTTTGCTTTTTTACGGTTTTTATTGTGATGAAGCATTTTCACCAAATGGTAAACAGTGACTAAGAAAGCTTTAAAATTGAAAACTGTCTCCCTAAAAAAGTAAAAAAGTTGATAACTGTCCCCTTTGGCTGTTCTTCTCCAATGCTTTGAATTTCTCATTGTGTAGTATATAATTAAATGGAAATAGAGCATATAATTTTATAATATTTATTGATATAAATCAGGAGGTAAACTATGTATTCAGTTACTGTTAAAGATATAGCTGAAGAATTCCAGTTGGTTGACGTTACCGAATGCGGGAATCTTGACGAGATTTCAATAACGACGCCTGAAGTGAATCGTCCGGGACTGCAGCTGGCAGGTTATCTTGATTATTTTGGTACGGACAGGGTGCAGATCATGGGAAAAGTTGAGGTTTCTTACTTGGAAACTCTGTCCTCAGAGCAAAGATACCGCAGGCTGGACGAGTTCTTTCAGAGGGGATTCCCATGCATGGTTGTGGCAAGATCTCTGGAAATATTGCCTGAGCTTATTGAGGTTGCTAAAAAGTATAAAATACCGCTGCTTGTATCAAACGAAATTACATCCAAATTTATGAGCGGACTTATAAGTTATCTGAATGTTAAATTAGCACCCCGTGAATACAGGCATGGTGTTCTGGTAGAAGTATATGGCGAAGGAATTCTCATACTTGGAGAAAGCGGAGTAGGAAAAAGCGAAACAGCACTTGAGCTTGTGAAGAGGGGCCATAGGCTTGTGGCTGATGACAGTGTGGAGTTAAGGAAAGTATCAGATAAAACAATTGTTGGATCATCGCCGAAAGCCATAAGGCACTTCCTGGAAATAAGGGGTATAGGAATACTTGATGTAAAAAACCTGTATGGTGTGGGCTCAGTTAAAATGACAGAAAGCATAAACCTGGTTATAAATCTGGAGCTCTGGAATGAAAAGAAGCAGTATGAGCGCTTAGGGCTGGAAGATGAATATGTGGATATACTAGGCATTAAAATACCTTCTCTGACCATACCCGTAAGACCCGGAAGAAACCTTGCAATCATAGTTGAAGTAGCAGCAATGAATAACCGCCAGAAGAAGATGGGTTATAATGCGGCCAAGGAAATAAGCGAAAGGATGATGAAAAACAACGGTATGGACAATGAGGATATTTGGTAAAGGTATTTTTTGTACTTGGTTTTGTTAAATATAATAATAATTGTTAATATTTTAAATTACAAAGTAAATATTTTATAATATAATAGTTATATAATGAATGTTATATTGTTATCAGTGATGCGTTCACTGAAAGGATCGTTATTTAGCTGTTTTGGGGCAATATTTCTGATTAATATGAATGTGCAGAAGGAGTTGGCTTTTTTGTGCAAAGATCAAGTGGTTAAGGCTATTGAGGAGATCATCGGAAGTGATAATGTAAGAGTTAATGAACCAATGAAAAACCATACTTCTTTTAAAGTCGGAGGGCCTGCCGACATATTGGCAATACCGCAAAGTGCTGATCAGCTTCAGAAGCTATACAAGTTTTGTGTAACATCCGGAATTGATGTTTTTGTTATGGGAAACGGTTCGAATTTGATAGTACGTGATAAGGGACTTCGCGGTATAGTGATTAAAATAACCGATAAAATCGGAAGCTGCCGTGTAAACGGAGAGGAAATGGAAGCCGAAGCGGGTATTTTGTTGTCCAGGCTTTCAAAGATAGCATTGCAGAATAATCTGACAGGCCTTGAATTTGCATCAGGCATACCAGGCACACTTGGCGGAGCGGTAACTATGAATGCAGGTGCATATGGAAGCACGATGAGTGATGTTGTAATAAAGACGGAGTATTTGGATAAAAACGGAGATACACAGATACTTGAAGGCGGTGAACACAATTTTGGGTACAGAAGAAGTATAATACAGCTAAATAAAGGCATAGTGGTGAAATCACTGCTAAAATTGAAAAAAGGTATTCCAGAAGAGATAAAATCGAGGATGGATGAACTTAATAAAAAGAGAAAGGAAGCACAGCCTTTAGAGTATCCCAGCGCGGGGAGTATTTTTAAAAGGCCTGAAGGGCATTTTGCCGGCAAGCTGATACAGGACTGCGGGCTTAAAGGCTACTCAATAGGCGGTGCTGAAGTGTCCGGTAAACATTGCGGTTTCATTATAAATAAAGGCGGAGCTACAGCCAAAGATATAATAAACCTTATAGAATATATACAGCAGACGGTATTTGAAAAATTTAACGTACAACTGGAAACAGAAGTAAAAATCATAGGAGAAGAGTGAGAAATTTATGAGGTTTGTCATAGTTACAGGAATATCAGGTGCCGGTAGAAGCCAGGCCATAAAATGCATGGAAGATATGGGTTTTTTCTGTGTAGATAATCTTCCACCTGCGCTTATACCTAAATTTGCTGAGATTTGCGTTCAAAACCGGGGGAAAATAGATAAAATAGCTCTTGTAATAGATATAAGAGGAGGAGAACTCTTCAATGATTTAATTCCGAGCCTTAATACATTAAAGGAACTTAACCTTCCGTATGAGATACTCTTTTTAGAGGCATCTGATGAGGTACTTATAAAAAGATACAAGGAAACAAGGCGTCTGCATCCTTTGGCTCCTGAAGGAAGGCTGATAAAAGGTATAGATGAGGAACGCCGGATATTAAAGGATATAAAAAACAAGGCAAACCACATTATAGATACTTCAAATCTTACACCCAGGCAACTAAAAGAGGAAATTTCCAAAATTTTCGTGTCCGGCAGGAATTTTAAAGGCTTGATCATAAGCATAATATCTTTTGGCTTCAAGTATGGTATACCTATTGACTGCGATCTTGTTTTTGATGTCAGATTTTTACCCAATCCGTTCTATATTGAATCTATGAAAAACCTTACCGGAGAAAATGATACGGTTATAGATTATGTATTAGGCTGCAAAGAAGCTAAGGTTTTTCTTGAAAAACTTATTGACTTGATAGAATTTCTTATACCAAACTATATCAAGGAAGGCAAATCACAGCTTGTAATAGGTATAGGATGTACGGGCGGCAAACATAGATCAGTAGTCATTGCAAACTATTTGTATGGTAATCTTCTTGAAAAACAGCATAGTGTCATAATAGATCACAGGGATATTGATAAAGATATCAGAAACAGATTAAGGTGAAGATAAATATGTTTAAATGGATTAAATCAGGCATAGGCATTAAAAGATGGATATGCCTTAGCGTTATCGGTATCGTATGTTTAAGTTTTGCTTTTATACTAATGTTCAGAAATGTGAGTTTGATATGGAGATTGATTGCAATTGTTTTTGCAACAATAGGAAGCCTGTTTGTGGTATTTTCCGCTCAAAAACTGGTAAAAGTCTCTCTTATATCAGCTAATCCGGTCAGTAAAAAGCAAAAATGTGATGAAAATAAGTTTGCTAACCTTGTATACGATAGAAGGTATCTTATGAAAGACCCTAAAATTGTGGCTATAGGCGGAGGAACGGGCCTGTCCACAATGCTAAGAGGACTAAAGGCTTACACCTCAAATATTACAGCTGTCGTCACAATGGCTGATGACGGAGGAGGATCCGGGGTTTTAAGAGAGGACCTCAGAATGCTTCCCCCTGGAGATATACGCAACTGCATACTTGCTCTTGCTGATACTGAGCCCATAATGGAAAAACTGCTGCAGTACAGATTCGAAGACGGCATGCTAAAGGGACAATGCTTTGGTAATTTGTTCCTGGCAGCTATGAACGGAATATCAGGCAATTTTGAAGAAGCGGTACAAAAAATGAGTGATGTCCTTGCCGTTACAGGCAGGGTTTTGCCTGTATCGCTTTACAGTTTAAAGCTATGTGCCGAACTTGAAAACGGATTGATCATTCACGGCGAGTCTAAGATAACCAGGTTCTTATGCCAAAATTCAGGAAGGATAAAAAGAGTTTTTTTGCTTCCACGTGAAGCAGAACCGTTGCAGGAAGTTCTTGACGCAATTATGGATGCGGACATTATAGTTTTAGGGCCGGGAAGCCTGTATACGAGCATTATACCGAATCTCCTGGTTAACGGAGTAACCAGTGCTATTAGAAAGTCTCCCGCTTTGAAAGCTTATGTGTGCAATATAATGACTCAGCCAGGCGAAACTGATAAATATACGGCATATGATCACCTCAAGGCTATAGAAAGGCATTCATACAAGGGGATAATAGACAAATGCATTATTAATGATTCAAAGATACCTGAAAAATTAAAAGACAAATACCGGAGTGAAAATTCGGAAATAGTGCAAAATGATATTGACAAGATATTAAAAGAGGGAATAAAGGTAATAACGGGAGATTACTTAAAAATAACCAACGGCTTGGTAAGGCATGACTCTGAAAAGCTGGCCAGGACCATAATTGAGCTTACAGGGAGCAAATGCAAAAAGAATGCGAAAAGAACTGCAAGCTTATATTATATAAAATAGTAAAATCATTCATTAAGCAGACGGTCAATTGTGAGAATAATAAAACTGAATAAGTATAGTTTGAAGTAAATATTATGGGTAGATAGCATAGAGTCAAGAGGTGGATATATATGTCATTTTCGTCAGCAGTAAAAAATGAGTTGTGTAGAATTGAAAATGAGGAGGAATGCTGCCTCTTTGCTGAAGTTACAGCAGCCGTTAAGATAGCAGGGATACTTAAAAATACTGAAAGTTCAGGTTATAATATAAGGCTTATTACAGAAAACGCAGCTTTTGCCCGCAGAATATACTCCAATATAAAAAAACTGTATAACATAAACCTCCAGGTAATAATAAGGCGAAGCAGTAAGCTTAAGAAGCATGCATCGTATATTTTGTTATTCCAATCCATTCCGGGTATTGACAGGATTATAAAAGAAAAGCTTACGGAACGCAGTCAAAGAATCAAAAAAAGTACACTCAGTGAAAGCATAAAGGATAAGGACTCAATATTTTATAAAAACTGCTGCCGGAGAGCGTACTTGAGAGGAGCGTTTTTAGCTGGCGGTTCGATTAGCGATCCAGAAAAGACTTATCACCTTGAAATTACAACCCATCACCGGAAAAATGCAGATGAAATCCAATGGCTTATGAGTATGTACCAGCTAAATGCCAAAATAATTAACCGTAAAGGAAGTTATGTTGTATATTTAAAAGAAGGAGAAAATATAGTGGATTTCCTGAATATAATCGGTGCCCATTCTGCTTTGCTTGAATTTGAAAACATCAGAATATTAAAGGATATGCGCAATAACGTAAACAGAATTGTAAACTGTGAAACAGCAAATCTGGAAAAGACGGTAAATGCATCGGTAAGGCAGATAGATAATATAAATCTTATACAGAAGACCATAGGCTTTTCAAAACTACCGGTTAATCTCAGGGAAATAGCGGAGCTGCGGCTTGAGTATACCGATGCCAGCCTTAAAGAGTTAGGGGAAATGATGACACCTCCCCTGGGTAAATCAGGAGTAAATCACAGGCTTAGAAAACTAGATGAAATAGCAGAAAAAATAAAGATGAGTGATGAATATAAGAATGAAGTTAAAGAAATATAGATAAATCAGATTTCTATTAAACAGTAAATTTAAATAGGGTAAAAAGATAATCATTGCGCGAAGTATAAGATTTCTTATTATAAAATTCATGTATTTAAGTAAAAAAAGAATGCTTTGTAGAATTTCATCGACAAAAAAATATTATTCTACAAAACATTCTTTTTTTCTATGAAGGTATAAATAATCCAATGAAGAATAATAGGATAGGAACTAATTGCATTTCAAATAGCATAAATTCAGCTGTTTGATTGATTCAGAAAAACTTTACAAAATAACATCAATGCGGATAACGTTACAGAGGAGGAATATCAATTGCAAATCAAATTTTCAACCAAAGGTTCAACATTAATAATATCAATTATAGGAGAGCTGGACCATCATTCTGCGGAGACGGTCAGAAGAAAGGCAGACTATGAAATAATGAAATCTACCACAAAAAATTTAATATTTGATTTTTCACAGACTACGTTCATGGATAGCTCAGGTATAGGAGTAATAATGGGAAGATACAAAAATATAGAAAAGCTAAACGGGAAAGCTGCAGCTGTTAATGTAAATGATCAAATCGCTCGTATATTTGAAATGTCAGGTCTTTCTAAAATAATCCCGATATGTGATAATATAGACAGCGCCATTAAAATGATGTAAAGGGAGAGAAATCTAATGCAACCAATAAATGAGATGAAACTTGAGTTTTTAAGTAAATCAAATAATGAGTCCTTTGCAAGAGTAGTTGCTGCAGCATTTGTATCACAACTGGATCCTACGCTGGATGAAATTGCAGACATAAAAACGGCTGTTTCAGAAGCAGTAACGAATGCAATTATACATGGATATGAAAACAGCATCGGATATGTGAAGATGCACTGTAAATTGTATGAAGATTCCGTAGAAATCTCTATATCGGATGAGGGCAAAGGTATAGAAGACATAGAGCTGGCACGCCAGCCATTGTACACTTCCAAGCCTGAGCTGGAACGTTCGGGAATGGGTTTTACCGTTATGGAAAGTTTTATGGACAAAGTAGAGGTAATCTCACAAAAAGATAAAGGTACTTGTGTAAAAATGTATAAAACCTTTAATTCCCTAAAATAATTAATTATGGAATACAAAAGATGAATATAATTTTACATCATGAATATGAAAGGTTTAGGAATTCATATGAATGAAAATATGAAAGAAAACCAGATTGAGCTCATTAAAGCTGCTAAAAACGGTGATAAAGAGGCTGAGTCGGCTCTGGTTGAGAAAAATATAGGACTTGTATGGAGTATAGTAAGGCGTTTCCAGAACAGGGGCTATGAAACTGATGACCTCTTTCAAATAGGATGCATTGGTTTGGTAAAGGCTATAAAAAAGTTTGACGTAAATTATGACGTCAGATTTTCTACATATGCTGTGCCGATGATTATCGGTGAAATAAAGCGTTTTTTAAGGGATGACGGACTTATAAAGGTAAGCCGTTCGTTAAAGGAAATTGCAAACAAGGCAAGGGTAATAAAAGAAGTAATGTGCAAGGAAACAGGTAAGGAGCCTTCTGTGAATGAAATGGCAGAACGACTGAATATTCAGCCTGAAGAACTGGTTATGGCTCTGGAGGCAGGATGCACGCCGGAGTCCTTATACAGTACTGTTGCTGAAGGAGATAACAATCCAATTTTGTTAATTGACAGAATAGATGCCGACAGTAGCAGTGAAGCGGATATGATCGATAAAATCGCGGTCAGACAGATACTGGACACGTTAAAACCCAGGGAACGGCAAATTATAATATTAAGATATTTTAAACAAAAAACACAGGTTCAGATAGCCAATCAACTTGGAATATCCCAGGTTCAGGTATCGAGGATAGAGAAAAAAATCCTGCAGGAAATAAAGCAGAAAATCGATTATGCTCCGTAGTTTTATAGAAAAAACATAATATCTATACTTAACAGATCATATATCGTTGTAAATGAAAGTTATGTAAAAAAAGCTGTAAATTCAGCAAATGAATATATAGTTGAAATTATGGAAAAGGAAATCAATAGAGAGCTTTTGGATGAATTCGGTATTACCAAGCCGTCCGTTGTAACAGGAGCTATTGCAAGCGGAGATCAGTTTATTGCCAGCGAGGAAAAGATAAGGAGCCTTTCTGAAAATATAGATAGCCTCAAATGTGTTGAGATGGAGGGAGCGGCAGTAGCGCAAGCATGTTTTGAGCATAAAATCCCTTTTATAGTTGTTAGAGTCATATCAGACAGTGTGAATGTATAGATTTCAGCAAGTTTATTGCTGAAGCAGCAAGTTACTTCACAGGAGGAATAATCAGAAAACAAATCAGTGAGTTGGCGGTTTAGTAATTGGAACTGCAAAACGGTGATATTGAATTATTATGCGCTCCGTTTGTGGAAAATGATTTGAAAAGCAAAACCATTTTCCGCAAAGGAGCATTTTTATTTTCTGGAAAGTTGATATTTTAGCATAATGTAACGATTTAATAAAAATAATAAATGTAAGTCTGATGAATCATTATTGCGGAGTGATAATATGGCAGGACTGATATGCAAATACAAAATATTAATATTACTTGTAAGCATATTTGTTTTATTAGCTGTGGCATTTTATATTTTGTCTAATCAGGATTTTGGATATAGATATATGCCTAATAAAGGTATATATGTGTTGGTGGTTAAATAATGTGATTAATTTATTCAAAAGCTATATATGTGAATCATATGGGGATATGTTATGGATAAACGCAGAGTTATTCTTGTAACGGACGGCGACAGTATTGCGCAAAGCGCAGTTGAAAGAGCGGCATATAATATTGGAGGAAGATGTATATCTGCTTCAGCAGGAAATCCCACGCCTCTTAGCGGAAGGGAAATCATCGATCTTATTAAACAGGCTCCTTATGATCCGGTTGTAGTAATGGTGGATGACCATGGCGCAAAAGGTGTGGGAAAAGGTGAAAGAGTGATGTCAGAAATATTAAATGATAAAAGTATTGATGTACTGGGAGTAGTAGCTGTCTCTTCAAAAGGAAGTGACTGCAACGGATTAGGTGTTACCTGTTCTATTAATAATGAGGGGCAGGTTATTGAAAATGCGGTTGATAAACATGGCTATGATACGGGAAGAAAAACTATATGCGGTGATACACTTAGCATATTAAAAACAAGAAAGGAATTAATTATCGTAGGTATCGGGGATCCTGGAAAAATGGAAGGAAAAGATGAGATACTGAAAGGTTCCAAAATAACTACAAAAGCTCTGGAGGAAATAATAAAGAGGAGCGGCAGGTAAACATGGACATTGATTAAACTAATGTAAATCAATGTTCATGTTTATTTTAAAATTATGACAAATTAAGGAGAAATTTAACATAAATTTGACGAATTTATTAATTTTAAAGAAATAAATATGTTTTTCTTGTGAAATATTTAAAATTAGTGATATTATTTAAGATAAAATGGATATATATAAATAGCCGAAATTTTTGGATTGAAAATGTAATAAAAAATATAATAAAAATATACAAGGGTAGGAATAACCAGTGAATGTAGAATATATTAATCCTTTTGTAGAAGCAAGTCAGATGGTTTTAAAGCAAATGACAGGAATTGATGCAAGGCTTGGAAAGATTTACATAAAAACATCTCCCTATGGAAGCGATGCAATTGCTGTAATCATTGGTTTGACCGGTAATATCAGAGGGCAGGTAATCTTTTCAATGAATAAAACTATTGCTTTTAGTATTGCTTCAAATATGATGGGTGGTATGCCTATTAATGTGCTGGATGAATTGTCCAAAAGCGCCATATCAGAACTTACAAATATGATCCTTGGCAATGCCGCTACTATACTTTCTAACAAGGGAGTTTCTGTTGAAATTACGCCTCCTTCAGTGTTTACAGGGGATAATATTGAAGTATATAATAATAAGATGAAAACCGTTTGCATTCCTCTTATTTTGAATAATGATACTGTAGAAATAGATGTTTCAATTGAAGAATTATAATATAGGCTAAAGAGTTAAAAAAATGATTAAAGGTAACAGGATTATTATGTCTATAATCATAACGCTCACTTCAAGATGGCTTACAGGCCATCTTTTTGATTGAAATAATTATTTGTGGTAATATATAAATTAAAATTTACAAATAATGAATAGCACAGGAGGACATAACTTTGAGACTGAATGTTGTTCTTGTGGAACCTGAAATTCCGCAAAATACGGGGAATATAGCCAGAACTTGTGCTGCTACGGGAGTAAATCTGCATCTTGTAAGGCCCCTTGGCTTTGAAATAGATGATAAGCATTTGAAAAGAGCAGGGCTGGATTATTGGAATGATGTAAATATACAATATTATGACAGTTTTCAGGAATTAAGAGATAAATATGCGAACAGCAAGTTTTATTACGCAACTACAAAAGCTTTAAACACATATGCTGACGTAAAATATACCGATGATTGTTTCATCGTTTTCGGAAAGGAAACGGCCGGACTGCCTGAAAAATTGCTTTTTGAGAATAAAAAGTGGTGTATCAGAATACCTATGAGAAATAATATAAGATCATTGAATCTTGCTAATTCAGTTGCGATAGTCGTATATGAAGCTTTAAGGCAGAATGGATTTGATGGGCTGAAGGAAGAGGGTAGTCTGACGCAATATGATTGGAGTAATGCGGATTAAAGCTCTTTCCGATTTTGAGCGGGCGAATGCGGAGGAAAAGGGGCACTCATTCGCCGTGGGGCTCAAAGGTTTATTTAATTTTTCGATAGCTGTGTATTTTTAAGTGCCTTTGAGAGTTTTGACGCTTTTGAAAGACCAAATCGGAGGAAAAGTCGCCTATCAAAATGGGACATTTTTCTGAGAGGATGACCCGCGTTAGCAGAGAAGTGTCCCACTAACCTTAATAAAAATGGACAAGAACTGGTTTCTGTCAGCTAAATTTTTTGCAATTTATATTAATCAGCTAAGTTAGGATATAAATGTACAAAAGGCGTTAATTTAAATAAGTATGATGTAGAATTTTAGGTAAGGAGTAATAAAGTATGGTTAATAGGGACAGGCTGATAAATGAATTCTTGGAACTTGTCAGAATAGACAGCTTAACGCTTAAGGAAAGGGAAATGGCTGATAACCTTAAGGCGAAGCTTGAAAATATGGGACTTGAGGTATATGAAGATGATGCTGGTGCAAAAATAGGCGGAAACGCTGGAAATATAATAGCTACCCTTAAAGGTGAGCAGGGTATACCGACTGTTATGCTTGTGGCTCATATGGATACGGTGCCCCCTGGTACCGGTAAGAATCCTATAGTGGAAGGCGATGTGATAAAGACCGACGGCAAAACCGTACTTGGCGGTGACGATGCCGCAGGTATAGCATGTATACTTGAATCTTTGAAAATTATAAAGGAAAATAATATACCTCATGGAGATATACAAGTTGTTTTCACAGTAGCTGAGGAAGGCGGGCTGCTTGGCTCGAAAAACCTTGATTACAGCAAAATATACGCTAAATATGCTTTTGTCATGGATGATGGAGGCGAGATAGGTACTGTTGCAGTAAAGGCGCCTTCACAAAATAAAATTGATGTGATTGTGAGAGGTAAAGCTGCTCATGCAGGTGTTGAGCCGGAAAAAGGTGTAAGCGCAATACAGATAGCAGCAAAAGCGATATCAGATATGAAGCTGGGTCGCATTGACGAAGAAACTACAGCAAATATAGGAGTAATAAACGGAGGCAGTGCCACTAACATAGTATGTGATAAAGTAGAAATAAAGGCAGAATGCAGAAGCCGCAATCAAGCTAAGCTCGAGAAGCAGACACTGCATATGGAGGAGTGCTTTAATAAAGCGGCTCTCGAATTCGGCGGAAAGGTTGAGTTTTCTTACAGCCAGGAATATCCTGCGTTTAGCATTAATGACGGCGATCCGATTATATCAATTTTAAAGAAAGCTTCAGAAGCTTCGGGTATACCTTTAAAGCTTGAAGCCACAGGAGGAGGAAGCGATACTAACATCATAAACGGCAAAGGAATACCAGCGGTGGATTTAAGTGTGGGAATGGACAAAATCCATAGTGTTGATGAGCAGATAAAAATAGATGATATGGTTAAAGCATCGGAATTTTTAGTACATGTATTAAATAGTGTTGAATAAAAGCAGCTACAGAATTAGGGTATTTAAAGGAGGTAAATGAAATGCCTAAGAGGATTGGTGTATTAACGGGAGGGGACGATTGCCCCGGATTAAACGCAGTTTTAAGGGCCGTTGTAAAAACTGCCATTATTAAATACGGTTATGAAGTTATTGGATATAAGGACGGCTATAAGGGCCTTGTTATGAATAACTTTGTTAAACTTAAATCAAGCGATGTTTCCGGTTTGCTTGATAAAGGCGGTACCATTTTAGGGACATCAAACAGCGACGATCCCTTTAATTTTAAGATTGAAAAAGATGGAGCCATTGAATATAAGGACATGTCCGACAGAATTATCAACAATTTGGAGATGTTTGGAGTAGACTGCCTTGTAACCATAGGCGGAGATAATACATTAAGAAGGGCAAGGGATTTTTCAAGAAAAGGGCTTAATGTTATTGGAATACCTAAAGCAATAGATAATGACATATCAAAAACAGAAATGACATTCGGATTTATGACTGCAGTTGAGACAGCTACTGAAGCTATTGATAAGCTTCATACAACTGCGGAATCTCATCACAGGGTGATGATTCTTGAAGTAATGGGAAGACATGCGGGGTGGATAGCCATTGAAGCCGGTATAGCAGGTGGAGCTGATGTAATACTCATACCTGAAATACCTTATGACATAAATAAAGTTGCGCAGAAGATAATGGAAAGAAAAAATGAGGGTAAAGGTTTTAGTATAATAATAGTTTCAGAAGGCGCCAGAGCTATCGGAGAAGAGACTGAAGATACTGCTGATAGAAATAATTCCAGGCATGCAAGACTTGGAGGTATCGGCAATAAAATAGCCGAGCAGATAGAGAATCTTACAAGTATAGATACGAGGGTTACAGTTCTGGGACATTTGCAAAGAGGAGGAAGACCCGTTCCTTATGACAGAATACTGTCAACAAGATTTGGAGTGGAAGCGGTTGAACTCATCAACAGAGAAGAATACGGTAAAATGGTTACTCTGCAAGGTAACAGAGTGGTCGCTGTTCCCCTTGAAGAGGTAGTTGATACTTTAAAAACCATACAACCCGACAGTGAGCTTATTAATATAGCAAAAAGCGTAGGAGTAAGTTTTGGTATATAAATATTAACAACATATACAATAATAAACACATAAGAGGAATCATAATGGACTTTAAGGAAATAAGTATTGAGGATAAGAAGTTATTTGATAGCTATTTTGCGAAGTTTAAGCAGAATATATCTGAATTAACCTTTACGAATTTGTTTATGTGGAGAAAATACTATAAATTCAAGTACGCAGAAATTTGCGGGATGCTGTGTATAGTATCGGAAACAGAGGACAGAGCCCCTTTTGCTTTCGCACCCGTTGGAAATATTGAAGGTGAAGAACTAAATAGGGTTATAAATTATTTAAAAGAATATTTTTCTAAAAAGGGATGGCAGCTTAGGTTAGAAAGAGTAAACAAAGATGCGTTAAATTATTTAAAAAAATTTGTATCGGACGAATCTGACATAATTTACGAACGCGATGCTTCGGACTACGTATATGCGTGCAGCGATCTTATCAATTTAAAAGGCAAAAAATACGATGGAAAGAGAAACCATATAAACAAATTTAAAAAGACATACAGGTATAAATATACGGGTTTTGACAGCCAAAATGCCAGTGAGTATCTTCTCAGCGAATGTATTCGCATATTAAATGAGTGGTGTGAACAAAGAGGCGGAAGCACCAATAATGATATTAAAAATGAAAGAACCGCAAATATTGAGCTTATTGAAAATTTCACTAAATTAAACTGTAAAGCGGCTCTTGTTGAAGTTGACGGAACTTATGAAGCTTTTACGGTGGGCGAGATGTTGAATGACAATACCGCGGTTATACACATAGAAAAGGCAAAAAGCAGCATAAACGGGCTATATGCTTTTATAAATCAGCAGTTCTGCGAAAAGGAATGGTCCCATGCTGAATTCATAAACAGAGAACAGGATTTGGGAATAGAGGGACTGCGAAAAGCAAAGCTTTCCTATAATCCAAGGTACCTTATTGATAAGTATAATGTGATAATAAGGTAGTTATGATAATTTCTCTGGACTAATCTGATTTGATGCATATTATAACATTATATATGCAAATATATTGATTTATATTACATATATAATATGTATATTTTTTGTTTATTGAAATAAAATAATGGAGAATGTTTCTTAATATAATGTATATTGCATGAAGTTTTCAGCTTTTCTGTATAAGAGCAGATAATACAACTAAAAGCAGACAATATAAATAAAAGTATATAATATAAATAAAGAATATAATATAAACTACCGGACTTTGTTAAAAATTTAGTAAATTATATTGCGACTATTGAAAATAAAATTAAAATAATATAAAATAAACTTTGGCAATTTATAAAATTGCTTCTTAACATTTTAGACAGTATTTTAATGATAGCTGCTAAATACTAAATTTACATAGGAGGCGAATAAAATGGCAGTAAAAATGGGTATTAACGGTTTCGGACGTATAGGACGTCTCGTTTTCCGTGCTGCAATTAACAATCCAAATATTGAAGTAAAAGGTATAAACGATCCTTTTATCGATCTTGACTACATGGTATACATGTTAAGGTATGATTCCGTACACGGCAAGTTTGACGGAACAATAGAAACAAAAGACGGCAAACTGGTTGTTAACGGAAAAGAAATTTCCGTATTTGCAAGCATGGATCCTGCAGAAATTCCTTGGAAAGATTGCGGTGCTGAATACATAGTTGAGTCAACAGGTGTTTTCACAACTACAGAGAAAGCATCAGCTCACTTCAAAGGCGGAGCAAAGAAAGTTGTAATAAGTGCTCCTTCAGCAGACGCACCTATGTTTGTAATGGGTGTTAACCACACCAAATATACTAAAGACATGAATGTTGTATCAAATGCTTCATGTACTACAAACTGTCTTGCACCTTTGGCAAAAGTTATCCATGATAACTTTGGAATAGTTGAAGGTCTTATGACAACTGTACACTCTACAACTGCAACTCAGAAGACAGTTGACGGACCATCAAAGAAAGACTGGAGAGGCGGACGTGCAGCTGCATATAATATAATTCCTTCATCAACAGGAGCTGCAAAAGCAGTAGGTAAAGTTATACCTGAACTCAATGGCAAACTGACAGGTATGGCATTCAGGGTTCCGACAATAGACGTATCAGTTGTTGACCTTACTTGCCGTCTTGAAAAGGCTGCAACATATGAAGAAATCAAAGCAGCTGTAAAGAAAGCATCAGAGGGTGAATTAAAAGGAATTCTCGGATATACTGAAGATGAAGTTGTATCATCAGACTTTATAGGCGATCCGCGTACTTCAATCTTCGATGCTAAAGCTGGTATATCACTCAACGGCAACTTTGTAAAACTCGTTTCATGGTATGACAATGAATGGGGTTATTCAAACAAAGTTGTTGATTTGATTTCCCATATGGCAAAAGTTGACGCTGAATAATTTATTTAAAAATAAAACAGCCCGGGGTTAACCCGGGCTGTTTATTTTTAGCATAGGACGGTTCGAGGTTGCTAAATGACTATTTTAATAAAAATACAACACAGCAATCGGGATGTGTAAATTCTTATATAATAGCGAGCTTTTAAATTGTTTTAACTGTGTTTATTGAAATTTATTTTTTAAATTTGATTCATCTGACAATTTGTATTTATTATTGAATAGGTTACTATATATAAAGTAGCCAAGTATTGTTCCAATAACGTTGATAATTATGTCATTAATATCGCATATCCTGGGAATTAAAGAAGGAAATATAATTCCCTCTAAATATTGTAGTACTTCTATTGCTAAAGATATTAAAAGGGCTAATAAAGTTACAGACTTAAGTTTAGTAAATTTTCTTTTCCACAGAATTGGCGGGAAAATTCCAATAGGTACTGTGATTAAAATATTACCCAATAAATTTGCGGAAAATATTTTAAAACTACTAATACTATCAATCCTACGAGCTACTTTTATAATATCCAGTATGGGAATAAATTGGATTGAAGGCTTTGAATAATATATTTGTTTTACCCAATAAATGTCTATTGGAAAAAGTGTTATACCTATCAGTACAAAAATATATAAAACAAATATGTTAAAAATAAACTCTTGCTTTAATTTAAATTGTTTTTTAAGTAATTTTTTTATGAATAAAATAATTGATCTAAGTACTATCCATACTGGTAAGCCATAAAGTAGCCAGTAATGCATATTAATATGTAATCCCTGTGCCATAACTTATCTCCAATATTAGTAAAAATGTACATATATACAGGGAAATAGGATTGTACCTGTATATATGTTTTTTTATTCATGGTAAGTCAGCAAATGATCATGTAATGTACCAAAATAGGTATACGTACAATTTGGCTTCTCTCCGTAAGCACGAATATAATATTTTGTTGAATTTACATCTGTCATCCATACAAGTATATCGTTGAAACTTGTAACCATTTGTGTACCATAATTTTTGCTTCCACAAATTAATTGAATGTAACATGGCCAGCCCAGATATTCTCCTGTGTATGTATCAGTACACTCAAATGATCTTGTTTCTAAGTAACATTGTCCAGGTCTTAGTGAATAATATACTCCGTTTAGAGATCCATCAACGTAGCCATTTCCTCTTCCATAAGTATTGAATGAGAAGGAAACAGTTTGATCTGCATAATTAGGTGTTATAACTCCTGCGTTAACGCCAATTGAGAATAGACATAAAGATAATAAACAAATTGATAGAGCTTTTAAAAATTTTCTTTTCATTAAATTACTCCCTTTACAAATAATATACATATAATGTATGCGCATACATATTATATATATATATATATATCATACTTTACAAAATTTGTAAAGTATGATTATTTAAATTATTCTAAATCAACATTCGCACATGATTAATGTGTGCTGAACATTGAAAAATCAATAGTTTTGGGCAATAAAAAAGTCCAAGAACCCCTTTCTATGTGATATAATAGAAGCGACAAAACCC
>Ga0134102_1001199_pt1 | contig 24194 bp, 19 predicted proteins | sample 13_3_2metaG_FD_94447 | JGI IMG/M metagenome (GOLD analysis project Ga0134102, IMG submission 94447) | Switchgrass degrading microbial communities from high solid loading bioreactors in New Hampshire, USA - 13_49_3.3_201_A3 metaG | ecosystem: Engineered > Bioreactor > Semi-continuous > Anaerobic...
ATATCGCTTGTCATACGGGTAATTATTTCACCCTGCTTCACAGTAGAGAAGAAACGCAGGGACATCCCCTGTAAATGCTTGTACATCTGGTTTTTCATATCATATATTATATACCTGGATATATATGAATTCAGATAACTCTGCAATACTCCAAGCAGTCCGATAATAAAAGTAGAACCAAGTGAAACTAATATCAATATAGATAAAAGTGTAATGTTTTTATCAGGAAGTGCTTCATCTATAATTTTCTGCACTAAAACCGGGGGAACCAGTCCTAATAAAGATGTAGCAATAAGTATAAGAAATACTAGTATCATTTGCTTCCAATAAGGGATAAAATACTTACCTATTCTGGCAAGCATTTTGCCGGAAACCTTAACTTTTACTTCATCAAGTTCCTTCATCTTGCCTAGGCCATGTCTGCCAAATCCCATCGGAGGTGGTCCGCCAAATCCCATCCCCATATAATCACCTCACAAGATTCTAAAAAATAAAAAGTTTGTTAGTTATGCTGGTTGGTTTTGCTCCTGGAATCTGAGTTACAATGCCAAGGCCCTGTAAATTCAGCTACTATGAATCCAAACTTGCAGAATAATTTTGAATTTATAAAGATGTAATTATTCTGCTCAGACAAGCGGATTCATTTAACGCAGCTCGGACTAACAGGCTCTAAGGCATTTTCACAAGGATTCTTTCATAAGACAACCAGCACAATAAATTAAGCTAATTTTATGATAACATGTTTACATAATTAACTCAAATTTAAATAAGGCAGCCCCTGTTGAGGGGCATATTATCTTATCTTGTGTTAAATTGTATATTTTGTCTTCTTTTTAAATATAATAAAAGTAGCTGCCAGTAATAAAACAACTGCTCCACCTATCGTAAATAATTCCTGTATTGAAATTGTTTTATCAATATTGCTTTTCAATATCATATTTTCAGCTTCAGGATTAAAATTGCCGCCTTTTCCCGGAGGCTGCATATTTCCGCCCCTGATATCGGGTATCATATTCCACATATCATTCTGTCCGTCCGTTGTTTGCTCCGGATTCTGATTCATATTTGGCACATCCTGCTGCGTTCCGTTTTGATCGTTTTGCTGCATACCACTGCTATCTTCCTTCTGCAAAGCAGCTTTACCATCTTGGGCAAAATTACTATTATTAAAACCTCTCTGCCCTCTTACAGGAATATCCTTACGGACATCATCTTGTGAGTCCTGCTGTGAGTCATTATTTTGGTCTTGCTCTACAGTGCTTTGCTCATCTTGCTGCTTGTTATTGCTGAAATTTCTCCATTTGCCCATCCTGAGGCTTTCCTGTGTATCGGTATCAGTACCTGTAGTAGGAAGTTCACCGCTTAACTGCTTTGTAACATTATCAATACGTTCACTGATAAATGAAAGCAAAGGAGTACTATTGCCGGACATCATAGGGTCTCCGCCCTGTTTTCTCATACCGCTGAAATTCATTACCGACCTCTTCTTGGCATTATCATCAGCAGTTGAGGTATTGCTGTCGTTATTGGCAGAGCCTGATGAATCAGTATTTCCATTGCCTTTTTCATCTACCCGGGAATCAGCGCTTTTTGATGAATCCGTTACTGAATCCTGTTTACCTGATTGAGTGTCACTTTTATCAGATGAAGTTGCTGCATCAGGTGGCACCATTCTTCTGCCAAATGCAGGCATGGTATTGCCATCCGGTATTTGCATACCACCAGGAGGCATCATACCGCCATATTGAAAATCTGTCCCGTCAGGTGACATCATTCCTCCACCAAACACAGGCATATTATTGCCATCCGGCATCTGCATGCCATCAGGAGGCATCATACCGCCATTTTGTAAATTTGTTCCGTCAGGTAGCATTACGTCATTGTCATACGCAGATGTATTATTACTTACCGACTTTTGTGTGTTATTAATTGATGTCCCACTTTCTTGCACTGATGTTCCGTCCTGATCTGTTACGCCTTCTTGCTGAGTGTTTGCTATTCCATTAGCAATGGCAGACGTCGATTTTGTTGCACTTTCGCTTTGAATCTCAGATGTTGAATCCTGCAACGTACCATTAGTATTATCAGTAGTTCTTTCCGTTGATGATGTTACTTCTGAAACTGCTTGTTCAAACTGCTCAATTGTAACGAATTTTGTCGGATCTTTTTCAACATATGGCCGTATCATATCAGCTGTCTCTTTTATCAATTTTTTCATATTTTCCAGTGAGAAAGGCCCGTTTATAAATTCCTGAATATATTTATGATATAACTCTTTATATTCAGGCACTTCTAATAATTTACCGATAAGGGGCCTGTCTTCCAGTGTTGTTCCTGAAACAGGCTGGTCTATATACAGTGATGTAGAAGAGGAACCTCCTCCGCTCATAAATCCTCCAAAGGACATATTATAATCCCATGGCAGTATTGAGAATTTACCCTTTTCTTCATACAAGTAATAGTTATGGGCAAACTGGCCCTGATAACTATCCATGCTGACTATCGTTGTATTAACAGCAAAATATCGCAATATTTCATCTATATCCAGATATTTATCCAAATCACGTCCTTCATTTAATGCTTTTATCATTTCCACCAGTGCTTCATCACTGCCCTCTTTTGCATCTGTAACAGCTTCAAGCCCGCTGTATGATTCCGGATTATCATCTATATAAACCAAATCAGCACCTGCTCCGTTTTCGCCCACAGGCTTATAGAGAATTCCGTAATCACTTCCATAATATCTTTCAACAAAAGGTTCTTCCATCCCTTCTACTGCCAGATACAAACCGTGCAATTCACCGTTTATATAAATATTTGTAAAACAAAATGCCGGAGTAGGAACACCCATCTGGTCAAACAAATAATACGACAGGTATTCACGCATATAAGATGCATCAGACATACAGTTATTCAAATTAAGCTTTGTTAGCCCAAGAAAGCTTTGCCCTTTATTATACTGGTTGAAATCTATTTTAAAGCTATACCTGTTTGAGTCACTGCTTGCAACTGTCCTTAAGCTTGAATTTCCTTTTGTACGTATACCTACATTGCCTATTCTTTCTCCGTCAATAACAACATCAGCTTTCTTGTATTCTTCTTTTTCAGCATTTTCAAACATATCATTCAAATCTGATTCTGATATTGTTATATAAATGTCAATAACTTTGTTCTTATTGAAAACTTTCTTTGTATAAGCAGTCTCATGTTGGCCAGATAAACTTCCTGAAGTATATGCATTTGTATTTTGCGCGTATGACATCCATGTCAGTATTAGTAAACATACCGCAAGCATTACTGCAATTACTGAATAGAATTTTTTGTTCATGTATTCACCCCTTTTGCCAAAGGTCACAAATTATCATACCGCAAGTTCTCCATTGTAACTTACCAGCACAACATCATTTACCCCATCTAAAGTTGATATTTCATTTACGAAATCGGTATTGTTACTCTTTAACCTTACTTCTATATTAAGTTCAATTCCCTGGCCTCCGCGTACGGCTTTTGATTTTACATTCATCTTTTTCACATTTGCTGCCAGTTTATCCATCATAATTTTCTCAGAAACAGAGTTGCTGCAGTTTACTACGACCATATAAGGCACTTCATTTGTTGTTTTGCTTGTAAATATAACTAATATTACTCCTATTATAAGCGCACCGATTATCGCCAAAAGGTAAAGACCTGCGCCTGTTACTATACCTGTACCTATTGCCCAGAAAACATAAACTATATCAGTAGGATCTTTAATAGCCGTTCTGAATCTGACAATACTCAGCGCACCTACCATACCGAGTGACAACACAACATTTGATGTAACTGCCATAATAACCAGTGTTGTAATCATTGTCATCCCAACGAGTGAAATATTAAAGTTTTTTGAATACATTACGCCGTTATATGTTTTCTTATACACCATGTAGATAAATAAGCCAATAATAAATGAAATAATTAATGTTATGCCTACATCAACTATAGAAAAATTTGTAACCGCTTTTTCCAAAAAACTGTTTTTAAAAATATCTGAAAAATTAAAAGTATCATTATTCATGTTTATACATCCTCCAATTTCTATTCTTAATCACATTTCATTTACCTGCTTCGTAATTTGTTTGTAAAATATCATCCAAATCGCCTGCAAAATACATATTTTGAATTTGATGATATCTGCCTGTCTTGCAGATGTATAACATCGCTTATATGTGCAGGAAGGTAATTGTCATACTTAATTTCCAATATTATTGCATTATCTGATGCGTTTACTAATGGTACGTCTATATTCAAAAAATCGGTTGACGTAATGCCTGTTTTCAGATTGCTATCCAGTGTAATTCGTATATTACCCGGTTCCCATACATATGCTTCACGATCATATTCAACTATCGTCTTTGCTTTATACAATCCGGTTCTCATTTTTGTGTACAATTGCTTGCATACCATTTCAGGTCTTTCTTTTAAAAATCCATAATCGCCTTTCAATATGCTTTGACACTCCTGAAGAGTTAACAGGGCACTTTCCTTATAGCCCAGGTTGTTGTGCTTAACTTTCTTCTCCAGGCGTATTACATCAGTTGTATTATCATAGATTCGCATTCTGAATTTTTCTCTGTTTATCACCCCATATAGTTTTTCCTTAAATGCAGTATTATCCAGATCGTCAAAATAAATGCTTCTTACCTTGTAATATCCACGAGGTCCTGTATGTTCATCTTTTTTCATTACTTTTGACAACCTGCTTGAAAGTATTGCTTTATCAAATGGATTTATATTCATTTTAATCTCACAACGGTATTTGCTCATTAATTCACCACCAATTCCGAATTTTTTATATGCTAATCTTACATTATTTAAATGATTAAATCCCCGCAAATCTGTGGCAGATTTAAAGCAATCTGACGACTTAAATATTGTGTAATGCAGTACCGGCAAATACAACGGCAAAATTTCTAATTTCTTCTGCGACCACAGCAAAACCTCTTCCGGCCTCACCCGCTCTTGTTCCTTCTATTGAAGCATTCAGTGAAAGCAAATTAGTCTGATCAGCTATACCGGTTATTATGTTAACTATATTCCCCATCTGTTCAATCATGCTGCACAGTTCATTTATCGATTGGTTTGCCTGCCTGGATACTAAAATGTTCTCATTCATTTTGCTAACCTGAATATCTACCGCATCCTGACCCTGCTTAATTATATCAAGGGATTTAACTGCATTTTCTGCTCCCTGGGAAGCCTGCCTGGTTGTATTTTCTATTATCTTTACCATATCGGACAGGGTTCCGCTTATATCATTTATAATTCTTGCCTGATTGCTGTTTCCGTCAGCAATTTCATTTATTTTTTCAACTACCTGAGTTACAGATCTGACATTTTCATCTGATATTCTGGTGAGATTATCAGAATGGTACAGTAGGGATGATGATACATTATGTAACTTTTGGGCCATATTCCTCAATGCTGTTCTCGTTTTTTCCAAAGCTTTAGCCATTGCTCCGCATTCATCTTTTGATTTCAATACCTTATTAAAAGATTCATCATATACCAGATCAAAATCCGCAGTCCGGTTTGTCATTTTTGTAACTTTAATAACAGGCTTTGAAATATATTTCCCAAGAATATAAGATAAGATTATACCAAATACCAGGGATGCAAGAATACTTATCAACATGGTTGTCGGAATGAAAAAAAAACGATTCTTTGGTACAGGATTCATCCCGACAGGAGCAACGCCTTCAACAGCCATTGGCACTTCCTGATGCCCGCTGATGTTATCATTCATCATGAAATAGGATATGACACTGCTAAGTATTCCTGATAACAAAGAGTTTGCTATAGACATTACAATAATTTTACTGGATATTTTTTTCATATTATGCCCTCCTCTTGTTATTCTTACGTATCTTCTTTAATGATTACTGTGGTATATTATGTATACCAGCGTTTTTTATTAATTTGTAATTATTGAAGATATTTTTTATACAATTAATTTTAGCAACCAAGAAAATATAAATCTCCGCAAATCTGTGGCAGAATTGTAGCAAGAGGATTTTTAGGCTTTTTATTTATTTTACATAAATAATTTGTGGCAATTATGTGGCAAAAATAGATTATATTTATCATATTTATTGCCCATTATTATTTTCGTGTTAAAATGAACTTAAAGGAGTGACAATTATTATGGATAAAAAGCTTATTTACATAGCGGATGATGAAGTTAACATTTGCAATATTATAAAATCCTTTCTGGTAAAGGAAGGATTTGATGTGGAAACTTTCAACAACGGCCGGTCTATTTTGGAAGCTTTTGATAAACGACCGGCGGATATGCTTATAATAGATATTATGATGCCTGAAATGGACGGTTATTCGCTGTGCTCGCAAATACGCCAGAAAAGCAGCGTCCCCATTATAATTGTCTCTGCAAAGGATACTGAACCGGATAAAATTGCAGGACTCACATTGGGAAGTGATGATTATCTTACAAAGCCTTTCAGCCCGATGGAACTTGTAGCCCGTATAAAAAGCATATTCAGGAGAATAGAGCTGGATAAGGCAAACCATAAAAATAGTGAAAAGGGTATTATTAAAATATCCGATATAACCATAAATCAAAATGCAAAACAAGCTTTGAAGGGTGATAAAGATCTGGGACTTACAGGAATGGAATTTTCTCTGCTGAGTTATCTCGCAGAAAATAAGGAAAGAGCCATAAGCCGCAATGAACTTCTTGATAAAGTATGGGGCTTTGAAAATGAAGTTGAAACCCGGGCTACCGATGATATGATAAAAAGAATCAGAAAGAAGCTTGTCGATGCAAATTCAAGCTTAAAGATCGAAACTGTTTGGGGGTTTGGTTTTAAGATTCATGAAGAATAACAATACCCTGAAATTTTCAGGCATCGCTTGATTTTAATAGAAGATGGAGGATCTATGAAAAGAAATACTATAAAGTTTAGAATATTAAAATATAATATAATGATAATAGTACTATTAATAGTATTAACATCTATTATTTTTAACGTAGCTGTGCGTACCTATTTGGAAAAGGATATAATCCGTCAGTTGGATAAAATCGCTGCACGTACGGAAGATACCGCGTTGCAAAAGGGTAAAGATATTTTCCCGAAAATAGACGATTCCCGCATCCCCCCTCGCCCTCTTGACAGTCAGAATACAAATCCTCGCGATAACAATGACAATCAGGTAGACCCACCAAATATGAATACGATACCTCCAAATGAAAATACACTTACATTAAACAAAACTCCCTTAAATGATACCGAAACTCAGGTATCATCTAAAAACACAGATACAGACATGCATATAATTAAAACCGCAGATGCAGCGGAAAATAACCAGCTTTACAGATATTATTTTATGCTGGACCGTTCTTTAAGAGAACCTTTATCCGTTCTCAATGCCAATTATATCCTGCTTGACCAGGATAAAAATATAGTAAATCCCATTACAGAAGAATCAGACAGTTTACAGGATAAAATAATCAATGAAATAACAAAGATAAAAAATTTAAATTCAGAAACATATTTAAATTTTCATCTGTCAGGGACCGAATACATTTCAATCATAAAACCGGTATCTGAAAAGAACAATTTCGGACTGGGATGGGTTATTATATATTCCAGCCTTGAAAAGATTAAACAATTGCAGTTAACTATTAATGTTATACTTCTTATAATACTTGTTGTATCAGCTTTGATCGCAGCGTTCATATCATCTCATGCGTCTAAAAAAATATCGGAACCCTTTTCATCACTTAATGAACACATCAGATATATTTCTGAAAGGAATTTTGGTAATAAAATTCAAATGCCGGTATATGATGAATTATGCGCATTAGTTAACAATATAAATATTATGTCTGAAAAGCTGGAAACGCACGACAAAGCTCAGAAAACTTTTCTGCAGAATGCTTCTCATGAGCTGAGGACACCGCTCATGGCTATACAGAGCTATGCAGAAGGCATAAAATATGATGTTGTAGACAGCAACACCGCAGCAGACATAATTATAGATGAGACCAAACGATTAACCGATATGGTGGAAGAGCTATTATACCTTTCCCGCCTTGATTCAATTGAAGAAAATTATCAATTTAACAATTTGGATTTCTGCGAACTCGTAAAAACCTGCATTGAGCGAATGAACGGAATAGCAATCAAAAACAACAAGAAAATAGATGTATATATTCAGGAGAAAAAAATAGATTTTAAGGGTGATGAAGAAAAACTCACACGTGCCATAACAAATGTTATAAGCAATTGCATAAGATATGCTTCCAATACGGTAAAGGTATATTTAACTGCTGATGCAGGCAATAAAATTATCAAACTTATGATCTCAGATGACGGCCCCGGTTTTGACGAAAATGAGCTGTCCTCTATATTTGAAAGGTTTTATAAAGGCAAAAAAGGTGTGTTCGGTCTGGGCCTGGCAATCAGTAAAAATGTAATAGAAAAACATCAGGGTAAGATAACCGCATCCAATTTGGAGGATAAAGGTGCATTATTTACTATTGAGTTGCCTATGAACACAATCAAGGGATGAAAATAAAAATAGAGGTGATACCCCAGCTAAAGCCAGGGTAACACAATGCTGTATAAATAATATAAAACACTACCGGCAAGCCTAAAATTAAGCTTACCGGTCTGTTTCGTGTAATGAATCCCACTCTATTCAGTAGTAAATTCTATTACTGACGATAAATATTAAGTAGATATCTACCAGAAGAACTATTAATATCAGCATGCCTTACCACTATATAGTAATACTGATCTTTAACTAATGTGGCATTTATCTTAAAATTTAAATTCGTGCTGGAAGCATCATCGTTTTTCCCTATGAAAGTCATATCGGGGCCAGAAAAACTATTAACTTGATACAAAGTCCCGTACGTATCAGCATTGCCAAAGGTTTTTTTATATAGTTCCCTGTTTCTTCTACTGTAAAAATAAAATAATCACTATCACCGCTATAATCTATAACCCACAACATTGGTGTCCGGTAATATACCGCTGGCTCCTATGAATGTACTGGAATGGTCATCTGCAGATGAATAATAAGGTGCGTCAATCCTGATACTGTAGTCGCCTGTGGTATAAGGATTTCGAGCCTCTACTTTTATTAAATATATCTGATCTCCTTGTATATCATCATCATATAATTCGAAATTTATGCCATCAGCGCTATCATCAACATAGTCTATTTCCCAGCCGTCGTAATAATATAAATATCCGACCAAATCCATTGTACCGGAGCTTGTTATTGTATATTCTCCGGAAATCGGTGCTTTAAACTTAAAACAGTCTACATCTCCTCCATAGTCTATTGCACCATGGAAAGTTAAATTAACTGATACAGGAGAAGCATACGCAAAACTATTACCATAGTCATCGTTATACGCCGAAACCATAGAGCAGGTAAAACTAAGCATCATTATTAAAGATAACGCAACCGAAATTTTTTTTGATCATTTACATATTCCTTCTTTTCATTTGATAAATTAATACGTTCATATGGTGATTCTCTATCAGCAAATCAGGCATATTGATAATATGGCAAAAATAACCTCTTTTCAAAGGTATTTTTACATTCAACACCTTTATGAACAAATTTATACAAGCCCCGGGATTGTATAGCAAAATTTAATTAAATAATTCTAGGTGTGATTCTGCTGTGATATGAAAGTAGATTTAAATTATTATTTTATAAGGATTATGGCTTTTTATCAGTTTTGTGTTTTGGTGTTAGAATTTATTGGCTTTTCTATTATAAATAATTTTTGTATCTATTTTTCCTTTATAATATTTTTGGCATATTTTCTTAATAATTTAATAGTTATTTATCGCAAAAACCGACATTTATTATTTTTTTCATCTTGTTTTATCAATAGCAGTCAAAATGTTGTTATGTATACCTCTTACAGTAATCGAGTAGGAGAGAACTGACTATTTCAATTTCCGACCTTACACCACCGTATGTACCGTTCAGTATACGACGGTTCATATAGGAATTAATGTACTAGTAAATACCTTTTGGCTATTGTTGTCTGTAAATTTCCTCTCATAGATTGGAGATAATACCTGCGCAATAGCTTGCTATATCACCCGGTCAAGCACTGCGGGTATTCCCAGTAACCTTATTCCTCCCTTAGGTTTAAGTATTTCTACTCTCCTGACTGGTTTGGAACTGTATGCCCATTCCATGATAGCTTGCCTGATTCGGTCACCATTCTCTTTAAGGCCGTGCGCATTCCGCGCATACTACAAAAAAGCCCCGGAATGACTTCCGAGGCTTTCTATATTATGAGGTTTTGTGAGGTTTTTTCAACCCCACATCCTCTAAACTTGGCGTGCTTGAAGGGATTCGAACCCCCGGCCAACGGATTAGAAGTCCGTTGCTCTATCCAGCTGAGCTACAAGCACATATTTACTTACATATTTCACTAATGATGAAATCAACTTCATCTGGAGCGGGTGATGGGAATCGAACCCACGCAATCAGCTTGGAAGGCTGAGGTTCTACCATTGAACTACACCCGCATATACAGTTTGGATGTTTAGATTCCCAAACCCCTTGCAACTGTAGGTCTACACTGCCGTGTTACCGCCAGCTGACTTTTAATATTATACTAGCTACTCTTTTGTTTGTCAACAATAAATGATATGTTTTTTATATAATTTTTAGCCTTTTTCTATATTTAGTCTTTTAATCAATTCCTCCTGCATAAGCTTCAGTGCATTGGCTCTGTGGCTTATTCTGTTTTTAACTTCAGGAGCTAGCTGTGCCATTGTCATGCCATACTCCGGTACATATAGCAAAGGGTCATATCCGAAACCGTTTTTACCTTGGGGTGACAAAGCAATATAGCCTTCACAAGTTCCTCTCACGGTAAACTCATCTCCATTCCGCATAACAACCGCAATCGCACAGACAAACCTGGCGGTTCGTTTTTCAACCGGCACTCCCTGAAGCATGTTCAGAAGCTTTCGGTTCCTATCTTCATCTGACGCGCCTTCTCCTGCAAATCTTGCCGAATATATCCCCGGCGCTCCGTCAAGATAATCAACTTCAAGCCCCGAGTCATCAGCCATGACTGTCTCACCCGTTGCTTTATGTATTTCACGAGCCTTAATTAACGCATTTTCTTCAAAAGTTGCTCCATTCTCTTCTATATCATTATGGTATCCCGCATCTTCCATAGAAACCACTTCAAGGGGTAGTTCCTTTAATATCTGCGATATTTCCTTAAGTTTTCCCTTATTCTTTGTAGCCACTATTATTTTCATATAAATGCTTTCCTCCAGTGCGCTTGTTACAATATGCTTAGGTACATGCATTCATACTTTACATTCCCATTATACTCCTATTTAAAAAAGAGAGCAACTAATCAAGCTGCTCTCTGATAAGAATATATTTCAATCAATAATTTCATTTATCCTTCTCTGTAACGGCAACTGTTTTGACAATTCTGTTTCACCTTTCAAAGTCATTTCCTTCCCGTTTATCAGGATTTTTATTTTTTCTACGCCGTTAATCCGGCTCATAGAATATAATATCTGATTCAGCATTTTATCTGCATAATCATCCTGAATACCGTCTTTTGACTGGTTTGTAAAATCCAATGTAAGCACACCTGATTTAAAACTGCTTTCATTCAGTTTAATACCGGAAGGTATATAGCTGACCAAATTTTTATCGCTTAAATCCGTATTTAACAGCTCTGCTATTTTATCAGGCAGGTATTCATCGCTGACCTTCTCATATTCGATGGAAACCGGTACAAGCAAGGAAATTCCGTTTTCAATATTTTTATACATATATACTTCCAATTTATCAGTCCCACGGTCGACAAACAACTTGTCATTATTAATAAGAACATCTTCCCGGCTTAACGTTCCCGCTACATTTGTTTTGTGCTTTAATTCATCCTGAGGTTGTCCGTTAACATTAATACTTACGCTGTTTATGGTCTTAAACTCTGTTAATGTATATACTAATGATGCTATTGCAATTTTTTCTTCGGTTTCATTATTATAATCAAGAAATTTTTCGTTGAAATCTACAACTGCTACACCTTGCCTTATATCGATTCCCAATATTTCCGTACCTTGAGGCAGAACCGGATATAAACCATAATAAGCCAGTTCCTCTCGATTTGCAGAATTATCAATAAGTCCGTTAATTGACGCCCTTGCTATTCCGTCCTGCTTTACCAGTTTTCTTGTGATAGGAATAAGCATACCGTCTTTGTCCTTATAGTATATAGTAGTAAATATCTTATACTCATTGGTTGACATTGAAGCATTCGACTTAATGCCGGTTGTTTTCTGTGTATCTATTCCATTAATCGATGATGTGCCTTCAACCATAGTTCCGCCGGTTTGTTCCATGATTTTATCAGATGTATTATCACTCTTTTGATTATTGTTACCCTTAGTATTGCTCATGGAACAACCGGAAAGCATTAAACAAAATATCAACAAAAGTATTGTAAATTTCTTATTCATGCATTGTCCTCCTTACAGTAATCACTAACTTTACTATAATTATAGACAAAAATAAATATGAGTAAAATTTCCCAAGAAATATTTTCTTTGGATATTGTTTGATACTATATTTTTGCATAACTGCAATATAAGTAATGGCATGCTGTTTGCATTAACAGAAAATAATGAAATTACAAATATCATTATTATTAAAAAAAAGATATTTATATAAACTCTGGTTTATATAAATATCTTCTATGAAGCGTTTTATTATCATATTATTACATATACTGATTATAATTTCTATTCAACATGAGCTATACCAAAAGCATTGCATATACCTCTGCAATATGCTTTTGCAAGGTTCTTCAGAAAATTCGGATCGCTCAGAAATTTTACATCATTTGCATTATCAATGAACAAGCCTTCTGCAATTACACCCGGAATAGGCTCAGATTCTCTCAGTACACCATAATAACTTCTTCCCGGGTATGAAGAACTTTCCAGAGTGTATACTCTTCTCTTATTCAGTCCAAGTTTTGTAGCCTCATCAAATATGCTCAAAGCAATCCATTTTGCTGATTCGTTATTAAATGTATATATAGCTTCAAATCCGCTTGCTGCACCTGTTCCGGATGCATTGAAATGGACTGATATTATTGCATTGCAATTATTTTTCAGAGCAATCTGTCCTCTTTCATAAAGGCTGAGATATCTGTCATCTTCCCTTGTCATAACAACATTGAATCCGCATTTTTTTAATTCATCACGCAATAGCAGCCCTAACTTTAAATTTATATCTTTTTCTACATAACCATATCCCGATGCCCCGGGTTCCGACCCTCCGTGCCCTGGGTCAACACATATTGTAAGATTGGTGGTTGGAGTAGCCATATTATGTAGCTTAACTATCAACCTATCATCCTGATTTGTTATTTCATACTTCGGTTTACCTGACACATCAAGAACTACGCGTGCAACCACTTTATCAAATTGTGCATATCTTACAGTATTTAAGTATTGGCCATTAACGTCAATCTGCCCTGAAGCCGGTACTTCTACATTCGGTATGTCTATTACAATCCTGTCAGGGTCGGTTAATTCCATAACTGTATAATATTTACTGGGTCCGGATGAAATTATTACAGTGTCATAAGAATCGCTTTGTTCAACTTTGATTTCTCCCAACTGAACAGAATCAACTGTAACAACTTTTCTGTCAGGATACCAGCCGATTTTATAATTTAAATGCTCCGCTATAAAGCGCACCGGTACCATTATCCTGTCATTGATTATCTTTGCCGGTACATCCATTTCAAAATTTTTACCATTAATCGTTGCTACCTTGTCATTGACTTTAATCTGAAGTGCAACACTATTAAGTACTATTACCGCTTTCTTTTCAACGCTTACCCAATAGACATCCGCGCCTAATTTCTCAAAAATCGCTCTGATAGGTACCAAGGTTCTGTCATTTATAATTACACTGGGTACATCAGTAGCAATTTTCTCACCATTAACCTCTATGGAATAAATATCACCGGTATACTCATGCGCCATTCCATCATACACAAGAGTCAAACTGCTCGCATTTGCTTTATTTACTGGCAAAAATGCTACAGAAATGATAACTACAATTAATAACAAAATTAATGCTCTTTTCATATTGACCCCCTGTCTTTTGTAAGAAAATTGCTATATTAATTAATTTTTTCTTATATTATACCTTTACTTTATTTAAAGAGGAACTGTTGTAATAAAATCTTAATATTACATTTGTTACCACATGTCTATTTTAATGATTACATTATATGTTAGACAAAAAAGCAAACAAATTTGTTCGCTTTTTACAAAGTTTATATTATTCATATTTTATGCCGAAATGATCATATGCCAGTTTTGTAGCTACTCTTCCCCTTGGTGTTTTATTTATGAACCCAAGCTGCAGTAAATACGGTTCATAAACATCCTCAATAGTTCCCGGCTCTTCTCCGATAGAAGCCGCCAGTGTTTCCAGTCCCACAGGCCCTCCGGAGAATTTATGAATGATACTCATCAGCATGTTCCGGTCTACCTTGTCAAGGCCTATCCTATCCACTTCCAATGCATCAAGCGCAATCTTTGCGGTTGAAACATCAATGACGCCGCTGCCTTTTACCTGTGCATAATCTCTTACCCTTTTCAGCAATCTGTTTGCTATTCTCGGTGTGCCTCTTGATCTTGACGCTATTTCAAGAGCACCTTCACGATCAATCTCTATACCGAGTATACCTGCGGATCGTTCCACTATGTGCATTAGTTCATTGCTTGTATACATTTCCAGCCTGTTAATAACCCCGAATCTGTCTCTCAAAGGAGCAGTAAGAAGACCGGCACGAGTAGTTGCTCCGATAAGTGTAAATTTCGGTAGATCAAGCCTGATGGATCTTGCACTTGGTCCTTTGCCGATAATAATATCCAGAGCATAATCCTCCATTGCGGGGTATAGTATCTCTTCTACGCTTCTGTTTAATCTATGTATCTCATCAATAAACAGTACGTCATTTGCAGAAAGATTGGTAAGTATGGCGGCAAGATCACCGGGTTTTTCTATCGCCGGTCCTGAAGTAATCCTTATGTTAACTCCCATCTCCGCGGCTATTATACTTGCAAGTGTCGTCTTTCCAAGTCCGGGAGGTCCATATAGCAGCACATGATCCAAAGGCTCATTTCTCCTTTTTGCTGCTTCGATAAAAACGACAAGATTTTCTTTCACCTTTTCCTGTCCTATATAATCAACAAGCCGTCTCGGTCGAAGACTGCTTTCATCAATATCTTCCTTCATTTCCGCAGCACTGATAATCCTTTCGTCTTCCATATTTTAATCCTCCATAGCGTATTTTATATATGCAAACCTGCTTAATTTGCATATCATCTTTTATCTCATTGTTTTGCAATATTTTTTAATGCGCATTTAATTACTTTTTCTACATCCATTCCATCTTCATATATCTTTGATACTGCCCTGCCAGCCTCCTGACGGGAATAACCCAGTACCATCAAAGCACTGACAGCTTCGGATGCAATTGAGTTTTCACCAAAAATGATCTCATCATTACCTGAATCAAATATCGCCTGTTCCAGCTGTTCATTTTTAATCTTATCTTTAAGCTCTAAAATAATCCTCTGGGCCGTCTTTGTACCTATACCTTGAGCTTGAGTAAGCGCCTTTATATCATTTGTAACTATCGCCAGTCCGAATTTCGAGGTCGGTATTGCGGATAAAATCGATAAAGCCGCTTTAGGTCCTACTCCTGATACTGAAATCAGCAATTCAAATATGCCCAGTTCCTCCTGGGTTAAAAAGCCATACAAGCTTAATGCATCCTCTCTCACATATAAATATGTATATACCGTTATTTCATCTCCAATAGAACCTACCGAACCTATCGTATACAAAGATGTGTTGATTTTATAGCCAATCCCGCCTGTTTCCAATATTATATAATCATTTTGCTTCGCTTTCAGTATCCCTTTTATATATGCGAACATATTACACCTCTGTTTTTCTGCATTTATTATTTTTGTTTTATAGTTAATATTTCAAGTCACATCTAGTTTATCCTTTCATACTCTCTTAAAAATGTCCCATTTTTAAAGGCGACTTTTCCGCCGATTTGGTCGCTCAAAAGCGGCAAAACCCTAAAAACGCAGCATAAATCCAACTTAAAATCAAAGAACACTAACATCCTCCACCACAACATAAATATGCGGCATTGCTCACTCACCAATACTCTCCCATCCTGTAAGAATGCGCATGACATATTGCTACCGCAAGCGCATCAGCAACATCATCAGGTTTCGGTATCTCATCAAGATTAAGTATTACCTTAATCATCTGCTGAATCTGAGACTTTTCCGCCCTTCCATACCCTACAACTGCTTGCTTTACCTGCAGAGGCGTATATTCATAAACATCTATTCCTGACTTTGCCGCAGACAGTACTGCCACTCCTCTTCCATGCCCTACCGTCAAAGCTGTTTTTATATTTTTATTGAAAAATAACTCCTCTATTGATATGGCATCCGGCTTATACCTGGCTATAAGTTCGTCAAGCTTGTTGCTAAGCATCAAAAGCCTCTGGGGAAGCTTCATCGATGCTTCGGTTGTAATAGCCCCATAATCAATAACCGAAAATTTGTTCCCTTCATATTTTACTATACCATACCCCGTAATTGCAAACCCCGGGTCAATTCCCATTATAATCATACTTTTACTCCTTTATTCTATTTCTTCCTGTTAAGGTAAAGAGAAACTGCACAGAAAACCCATACCAATAAAACTTGCATATTTATGCATTTTAATGTATAATAATAAATATCTTTTACATGCATAACAAAATTATTTATACAACCTATACAAAGATGTCATATAGTAGTACAATTTATAAGAATATATTAGCATATTTAAGGAGGTTTTTATATGAGCCAGAAAGAAAAAGTAGTCCTCGCTTATTCCGGTGGGTTGGATACATCAATCATTATACCATGGCTGAAAGAAAATTATGATTATGAAGTTATAGCTATGGCAGCGGACGTAGGACAAGGAGACGAGCTGGCCCCTCTTAATGAAAAAGCCATTAAGTCAGGTGCAAGCAAAATATATATCGAAGATTTAAAAGAGGAATTTGTTACGGACTTCATATTCCCTACTTTAAAAGCAGGCGCTGTATATGAAGGTAAATATCTTCTGGGAACTTCATTTGCAAGACCGATAATAGCAAAAAGGCTGGTAGAGATCGCAGAAAAAGAAGGAGCTACCGCTATATGCCACGGAGCTACAGGCAAAGGAAATGACCAGGTAAGATTTGAACTTACAATAAAAGCTCTGGCACCTCATCTGAAAATTATAGCACCATGGAGAATTTGGGATATTAAATCAAGGGAAGATGCTATAGATTATGCTCAGGCCAGAAATATACCAATTCCTGTAACCAAAAAAGAAAACTACAGTATGGACAGGAATTTATGGCATCTCAGCCATGAAGGCTCCGATCTTGAAGATCCATGGAACGAGCCTCAGTATGAAAATCTTCTGAAGCTTATTGTACCGCCTGAAAAGGCTCCGGATAAGCCGACTTATGTTGAGATATATTTCGAAAAAGGTATACCTAAAAAGGTGAACGGTAAAGAATATTCTCCTGTCGAGCTTATAAACGTACTTAACAAAATCGGTGGAGAAAATGGTATAGGTATCGTCGACATGGTTGAAAACAGGCTCGTCGGTATGAAATCCCGCGGCGTATATGAAACACCGGGCGGTACTATCTTATATGCAGCTCACAGAGAGCTTGAATTACTATGTATCGATCGTGATACGCTGCATTATAAGGATATTGTCGCACAGCGCTTTGCTGAACTTGTATACTACGGCCAGTGGTATACACCATTAAGAGAAGCCCTCTCAGCATTCGTTGATGTAACTCAGCAGAATGTTACAGGTACAGTGCGCATGAAGCTTTATAAAGGAAACTGCATGCCTGCAGGAGCAAAATCAGATTTTTCACTGTATAGTGAAGAAATTGCCACCTTCGGTAAAGACGAAGTATACAATCAAAAAGATGCAGAAGGCTTCATTAACCTGTTCGGCTTGCCGATTAAAGTCAACGCCCTTATGAAGAAAAAGAACAATATCAAATAATAATTTTGGCCATATAAATCAATAATAATATGAATTGGAATGAAATAATACATGACCCTCCTATTCCCCATAAAGGAACATAGGAGGGTCTGAACTTAAAGGAAAACTCATTTTAAGACTAAAATATGAGGTGATTTTATGAAGCTTTGGGGTGGCAGATTTTCAAAAAGTACTGACGCTCTTGTGGATGATTTCAATTCCTCAATAAGATTTGACAGCCGCATGTACCGTCAGGATATATTAGGAAGCATTGCCCATGCAAAAATGCTTGGTAAATGCGGTATCATACCCCAGAAAGATTCCGATCTGATACAAAAAACACTGAAAGAGATACTCGAGGATATAGAAAACGGTCGTGTAGAATTTGAGATAGATGCTGAAGATATACACATGAATATAGAAAAAATTCTCATTTCCCGAATAGGTGATGCAGGCAAAAAGCTCCATACGGGAAGAAGCCGTAATGACCAGGTTGCTCTTGATATACGAATGTATCTTAAAGACGAAATAAATACTATAATAGATATGCTTAAAGATTTACAGCGAACTATTATCGTTATATCTGAAAATAATCTGGACACTATACTTCCTGGTTATACCCATCTACAAAGAGCTCAGCCTATAACTCTGGCTCATCATGTGATGGCATACTTCCAGATGTTTGCCAGAGATATAGAAAGACTTAAAGATTGTTATAAACGGACCAATGTTCTTCCTTTGGGTTCAGGTGCATTAGCCGGAACAACATATCCGATTGACAGAGAAATGGTAGCACAGGAATTAGGCTTTGACCGTATAAGCGAAAACAGCCTTGATGCTGTCAGCGACAGGGATTTTGCAATAGAACTGGCTTCCTGCATTTCAATTATAATGATGCATTTGAGCAGATTCAGTGAAGAGTTAATATTATGGTCAAGTCACGAATTTTCCTTTGTAGAAATGGATGACGCATACAGTACAGGCAGCAGTATAATGCCGCAAAAGAAAAACCCTGATGTTGCTGAACTTGTAAGGGGTAAAACCGGAAGAGTTTACGGAAGTCTTACTTCATTGCTCGTAACTATGAAATCATTACCCCTTGCTTACAATAAAGACATGCAGGAAGATAAGGAGGCCATATTTGATGCTGTGGATACGGTTAAAATGTGCCTGCCAGTATTCACAAAAATGCTTGCAACAATGAAAATCAACAAACAGAATATGTACGAAGCAGCAAGGGGAGGATTTACCAACGCTACTGATGTAGCTGATTACCTGGTTAAAAAAGGCATACCTTTCCGAAGTGCCCATGAAATTGTAGGCAGGATGGTTTCTTACTGCATTAAAAACTCCAAGGGGATAGATCAGCTTAGTATGGATGAATTTAAATTATTTTCCCCACAAATTGAGGAAGATATATATGAAGAGATATCTTTGGAAAAGTGTGTTTCAGGAAGAAAGCTACCAGGCGGACCTGCACGGGAAAGCGTTATGGCTTCCATTGAAAAAGCAAAGCAATTATTAGATGAATAGAATTCATTATAAGAGGGACAATTCGTTAACAATAAAATAAGAATTGCCCCTCTTTTTAACTGCGTTATTTATTTTTTTCAACATAAAAGGCCAAGCTTAAGTTATCCTTACTCAAGTCAATGATTATATCAGATATATTAACCCCTGCTTTTTTTAAAGAACTTATAAGCTCATTTTTCATATTTATAGGAAAGCTGTTATTATTGATTTCTTTCGTTTTCCTTTTAAAAAGCATAATATACCCCCTGTTTCAGTCAGAGCTTTTCATATAAACATATTACATCATTTCCGTTTGTACATCCATTATTTCCCAAAACACCGATTATAGATTATTGTCACCATAATATCAGCGTCTTTCCTTGCAGTTTATTTTTGTCAATAAGCTCTTCTTTTGCTTTAGGTACAGCTACTGTATCCGGATCTCCATCGCTTATATATTCTTCATCCGGATTTATATTTTTTAACCACCAGTCAAGGTCATACTGAACCGGATTAATACCCGGAGCTCTGACTCGGCTCATTGAAAGCGGAGTTGAATACTTGTTAACCGGAGACAGAGTAGGCTCCGAACCTACAAGGAGGATAGCACGGTTTTGGTATTCAACTCCCTCATAATTTCCTGATATTATGTAATCTTTATTGACATCGGAAGAGGCTCCGAAAGGAAGCGCAAGAGTATCCATGATATATCCCGGAACCAGTTCAGATATCATTTTCTGGTTTCCTCCGATTTCCTTTTGTAGCTCATACCCGCTCCCCGCTCTGCTGATATCGATATGATTCAATGTATGGTTTCCAATTTCAAAGCCCTTATTTATCAGGTACTTCAACCTTTCTTCCAAAGTACCCCTTCCCTCAAATGTGCTTTTCCCGAGACTCACATAAAATGTACCCTTAATGCCGAAATCCGGATGTATGCTGTAAAACTCATCCATAATTCCAACTGCCGATTTGGGATTTATCATCAGATTACCATTTTGCTCAACCAGGCTGAACTGGCCCGGTGAAGCATCATCAAATGTAAATATTATCGGTTTACAGCCTTCGGGTACTGTAATATTGTTAGTCAAATAATCCCTCATACTAATTAACCTGTATTTTCTGTCATATAATGTCTGCAGCAATTCCCGAAACCTATCAAAAGTAATTGTATATTGGCCGTCATCAGACCCTTTGGATGAAAATTTTTCAACAAAATTATGAAACATTACAACCATAATTTTCCCTGACTCATTAGCTTTAATATCTGCTGCTCTGTTCTTTCTTTTATTTTCATCATTCTGTAAACCTGAATCATGCGTGTCTTTCAATGTATTAGTTTGCTTATTGCGGTAAGTGTTAACATAACTTATACCGGTTAAGTTTTTATTATATATTTGCTGCCGTTGATCCGCATTGTCTTGCTTGCTGATTTGTCTATTGATCCTATTCATGGTGCAAGCCTGCAATATGCCTGATATCAGCATAATCAGAACTATTATCGCAAAAGCGTGTTTTTTCACTTAAGCATGCCGCCTTTCCTGTTTTATCGCTTGTTTGTGCTCATGCCAAATGCAAAAAAAACCGTCAGCCTTATTTTGTCCGGTTAAAGCTGACGGTATGTAATCTTGCAGCCAGAAACGCCTCTTAGTAAAGTACAAACATCTTAAAGATGAGTCTTGCACTCAATTTTGAATGGGTCGCTTTAAGGCGACGGATTTGACTTACGTAATTAATAGGACAAGAAATCATTAATTATTACGATATATTAATCCGTAAGGCGTTTCTTCTGCAAGTAATGTTTTTGTTTTTATTATAATATCATTTTCGGTTTTATACAAATGAAATATATCTTTATACTGCCAAATTTTATTGTACTGTTTCCATTAATTTTTACTGCTTTAAATAATTATATATGATCAATGCTGCTTCCTCTCTGGTTATATTGTTCTTCGGTAGAATTTTTCCATCAGTTCTGGATATAAACTGCAAACCTTCTGCAAGAACCACATATCCTATGAGGTCTTCATTTATACTATCGGCATCTGCAAAGTTTACATTATAAATACCCTTTATTTGCGCTGCCTTTTCAAGCCCAAGGGCCCTGATGATAAATTTTGCCGCTTCTTCCCTAGTTATCAGTGCATCTTGGTCTATTTCATCTTCCTTTATTATACCTAAACTCTTGAGATATTCGTATATGTTATCTATGTCATCATTAGTCAGACTCAAATTATATCCTTTTGCTGCGGCTATCAGGTACATGAAATCCTTTTGAATAATATTCTCATGAGGTTTGAACTTGCCTCCAGTGAATCCTATATCTATGTCAGCCAATGCAAGAATTTCCTTTTCACCTTCGCATCCGGCAATATCATCATATGTTATAGGTTCATCTTCTACATATAAGCTTCCGTCATAATCTATAAGGTCACCCGTATAAGCATCAACCAGCATTGATTTGCTCGCATCAAATGCATATACAATTTTAACTTCTTTATTTTTATTGTTATCAGAAGGATATATTAAATCACTTGTTGCTTCTTGTGGTTTATAGAATACCTTATACTGAAGCTGTAAACCAACGTCATTATACAGTTTTTCATATACCTTTTCTAATTCAATAACTTCCTTATCCGGTGCAGATATTTCCATTTTATACCAATTAGATGTGAAGCTTGTAATTTTACCTGTTACCGCATCGAAGCTGACATTCAAGTAATTATTTGGGAATAATATATCATTTGCTTTTCTCAAATAATAGAAACTGTAATTTTTTGCATTTTCATCCGAATTGCTATATCTCTCAGCTGCATTATCATAAACTGTCTGGCTGAATTTTTCCGGTACTATCTGCTTAAAGAACTTTTCTGCTTCAGCCTTAGCAGCATCCTTATCATATTTGGGCTCAGCATCCGCATTTACAGAATCGGACGAAAATGAATAAAAGCTTTCTAATTCTCCTGTAACAGCATCCATTTGAACTGTCACACTTGAATATGTTTTGTTTTCTTTGTCGTTCTTGCCAAATTCCATGTACCATTGGTATTGTCCCTCTTGATACCATAATTCCGTCAGATTTGAATACACCAGTTCATATCCGCTGTCAATACCGAGTACTGCTATGTCTCTTGCTTTCTTTTCCGCTTCTTCCTTACTGAGCAAGTTCTTATATTTATCGGACTCAGCCAATTCCTCCGGTGTCAGCACAATACCGTTTCCCTGCTCAGCTGTAAATCCAACTGCTGTTTTATCCAGCATAAGCTCGTCTCTTGAGTAAATGCCGTAATACGTATCATTTATAACTTCACCTGTTTTCGCATCTATACAGTAATAGCTGCCATAAACAGGTTCATAAGCCAGAAAAACTTTTATTTGTCTGTCGTTCCTGCTTAAATAATCTACATAGCTTTTGTATACAAGCCTCATGCCAAGCTTTTCCTCAAAATTTTCCTGAGCCTCTTCCTGGGTTATAATATCATCCTTAGATGGAAATTCCAAATCAGTAGTCCATGTACAATTAAATCCGGTTACTTCTCCTGTAGAATAATCTACATCTACCGTAATTCCGTCATTATAAAAAGGCAAGCCGTTAACAACCCTGTAATATGAAATAGTATATTCCATAGAACCGTAATAATTTATATTTTCATAAGCTCTTATATTGCTCATATAATCAGGGTCCATTTTATTAATAAACTCTTCTGCCGCTTTTTTTGCTTCCTGCTTGCTGATATTCGGTATACCTATGCTGTAATCCTTATTATAATTGTATTTGCTATAGCTTAAAATCCTGCCTGTACTGTCAATGCAAACACTTATACCCTCTGTGTAGGTTTTGTCCTTATTCCAGGAAATCATCCATTTATCAATTCCATCATATGTTACTTTATAAGAATCTATTTCCTTATAATCATCAGGAATATCGATCTTCTGCTTTATAGCCTTGACCGCATCACTAAAACCCTTGTCATCTGCAGCAAAAGAAAATGACGGGATGATGCATGCTATAATCATGATAACTGAAAGAACCACTGAAATTTTTCTTTTCAAAAATACCACCCCACAATATATTTTTTAATTTAGACGTAACTCAATTGGAAAATGTTCCATTTAATTATACAATTTTTTAACAAAATTTAAATAAAATTATTTTTTTAAAATAGATAGTGCCTTGAATATTTTTACCGGTACTGCATCTTTAAAATTTCAGACTATCTTAACACAGCTTTCCTATCTTTTAAGCTATTGCTGTTTATTTATTTCTATACTCATATGCGGATATAAATTAATAAATATCAAAAAAGCACAGATAATATAACTATATGCTTTGCAATAAAAAGTTTATGTTTATTTTTTATTAATGCTAAAAGCATATATAAAAGAATTTGAAAAGTCCAGCGGTGTGATGTCAAGTAGCGAAAATAAGAGTTAATGATAAGATTTTATTACACGCATAAAAGCAAAAAAACACCCACTTAAGCCCTGCTTACTTAGCTTTTAAAACAGGGCAT
>Ga0134102_1001210_pt1 | contig 23968 bp, 25 predicted proteins | sample 13_3_2metaG_FD_94447 | JGI IMG/M metagenome (GOLD analysis project Ga0134102, IMG submission 94447) | Switchgrass degrading microbial communities from high solid loading bioreactors in New Hampshire, USA - 13_49_3.3_201_A3 metaG | ecosystem: Engineered > Bioreactor > Semi-continuous > Anaerobic...
ACAACGACGACCGCCATGGCTGTACAGATCGCCCTCGAGGCGGGACTCGATCCGACGGCGATGATCGGCGGCGTACTTCCGAGCATCGGTTCGGAGCACAGGATCGGCGGAAGGGATCTGATAATCGCCGAAGCCTGCGAGTACAGGAACTCTTTCCTGCAGTTCAGGCCCACTGTCGCAGTGATTTTGAACATCGAGGAGGACCATCCCGATTTTTTCAGCGGATTGGACGAGATAATGCGGTCTTTTCGCCGGTTTGCCGAGCTTGTGCCGGACAGCGGAGCGGTCGTGGCAAATGCCGACAATGAAAACGTTATGAAGTGTCTTGAGGGCATCGGGCGGAACGTGATTACATATGGAATAGAAAACGGAGACGTCCGCGCAGAAAACATCGAGGTTTCAGGCGGCTGTTGTTCTTTTGACATCGTGCATCCCGGCGGCCTGATACCGGTCACGCTGAAGCAGCCGGGAAGACACAACGTATACAACGCCCTTGCAGCAGCGGCAAGCGCGCTTGAACTGGGTATCGACGGGATTTCCATAGGAAGAGGGTTGTCCGAGTTTGCAGGTACCCGGCGCAGGTTCGAATTCAAGGGGATCTACAGGGGGGCGCCGATATACGACGATTATGCTCACCACCCGACGGAGCTCGGAGCATTGTTTGACGCGGCCGAATCGATGGATTACGACCGGATCATTGCCGTGTTCCAGCCACATACATATAGCCGGACAAAGGCATTGTTCAACGATTTTGTACATCAGCTTGAAAGGCCGGACCATGTAATACTGATCCCGATCTATGCAGCCCGTGAAGCGGATGACGGTACGGTGTCGTCCGAAATGCTGGCCGATGCGGTCGGGCACAACTGTGTCGCTGTCGGGAGTATCGAGGAAGCGGCAGAACGTCTAAGGGAGATCGTCAGGAAAGGCGATCTGGTCCTGACGATCGGTGCCGGAGAGGCATACAGAGCCGGTGAGGCGATCGCAGAGCCCCATCAAAAGCCGCAGCGGATCAATGATCACTAATACATCGGAGTAAGGATCAAGACCGCATCTTATTCAAATTATCTAAAATCGGTTTGTCCCATACGTCCGGGAATGCAGACATTGATACTTGAAAGCGGAAACCTGCTGTGATATAATTCGAACAGACCTTCAGGGCGGGGTGCAATTCCCCACCGGCGGTGATGCGCATTTGCGACGAGCCCGCGAACCTCCTGAACATGGAGGCCGAACCGGTTAGATCCCGGTGCCGACGGTATAGTCCGGATGGAAGAAGGTGCGGATCGGACCTTTTCGCCCTGTGAGTGTATCACAGGGCTTTTGTAATTTCCGCACTATCCGGATCCCGAAATCGCAGCACTCAGCTAAATCCAATAACAGGAAAGGAAGTGTGGTTATGAACGAGACGACCAGAACTTCGTTTGCTTCACGGAAAGCAACACTCAAAACGATAACAAAAATAGCTCTCCTCGCAGCGGTTTCGACAGTATTGATGCTGTTTGAGTTTCCGCTGTGGTTTGCGCCACCGTTCTATAAGATCGACCTCAGTGAGGTGGCTGTACTTATTGGCGGTTTTGCCCTTGGACCGGTCGCGGGAGCCGTGATCGAACTGATAAAAGTCCTGCTTAACCTGCTTATTGACGGCACGATGACCGGAGGCATCGGTGAGTTTGCAAATTTCGTTGTCGGTTGCTCGCTTGTCCTCCCCGCTGCCGCTATCTACAGGCACCGGCGCACTTTCAAATCGGCGGTCATAGGGATGATGGCAGGAACAGTATCACTGACGATCGTCGGCTCGGCCATGAACTATTTCCTGTTGCTCCCTGTCTATGCAAGGGTTTACGGCATACCGATCGAAGCCCTTATAGAGATGGGCACGGCTGTCAACAAATCCATAACAGACCTGAAATCCTTCGTGCTGCTTGCCGTTGCGCCGTTCAATTTTGTCAAAGGCGTGATAACTTCGATACTGACTGTATTGCTGTATAAGAGGGTTTCATCTATTCTGCAGAGATAATAAGATGAGAATCATAGCGGGAGGCCTATCCTCCCGCTGTTTCTCTTTAAACCGGTCAAATCTTAAAAAGACGGGCAAATCCCGCAACCACTTGCTTATGCCCTGTCCGCGTTGTAAAATGAGTAAAAGAAGGTAAAAATGTGACCTCGGCGGCATTTTCAGCATAATATGGGCTGAAACCCGAAACATGGATCATGGAACGGGAGGGCGGCAACATGATATATGACATATTGGTTGTCCTGCTGGCGGCGGCCGGGGTAGTGTTCCTTATCAAACTCGCATTCGGACTTCTGCTGATGCCTGTCAGAGGGAAAGGATGCAGGGTATTCGTTGCGGTCTCGATAGAGAGTGAGGCACCGGACCTTGAAAGGATCCTGAGAGGTGCGAAATGGCTTGCACAGGAAGGCGGAGTCGATCTCCTGCTCGTAGACAAGGGGATGGACGGACGCACGGGTGAACTGGCAAGACGTTTCGCCCGGGATAACAAGTGCACCATATATACCATGGACGATATAATCAGGGATCCGGCGGCTATTATGTAGTATTATGATCGGTTATGAACGGTGAAAAGATGGAAGTTGAAAACCTGCAGAACACTCCGCAAGAGGAGCAAACGCTTTCAGGCGTGGTAGAACATGTCGTCTATCAAAACAATGATACCGGGTATGCTGTATTTCGCTTGAGAGTCAGCGGAGAACGCCCTGTAGTGGTGGTAGGAAACATACCGTATATCGGCCCCGGAGAGAGCATCGCAGTTCGGGGCGTATGGATCAGCCATCCGTCCTACGGAGAACAGTTCAAGGCATCCTCGGCAGAACGGACAATGCCTTCCGATGTAGATTCGATTCTCGAGTACCTGTCCTCGGGCAGCATCCGGGGGATCGGCCCGATGACCGCGAAGCGTATAGTCGAGAGATTCGGGACACAGACCTTTGATGTGCTTGCATCCCAACCCGAACTCCTGAGTGAAGTCCAGGGCATCACTCTCAAAAAGGCAAGGGCTATTTGCGAGAGCTATAACCGGCAGCTGGGTATCCGGCGGCTTATGGAATACCTGTTTCAATACGGCATTTCCCCGCACGTTTCCTTAAGGTTGTATAAATGGTACGGAAACATGGCATTGGATTTTTTGCGCGACAACCCGTACATCCTCACTGACGAAAGGCTCGGGGTGGGGTTTGCCCATGCGGATCTGATCGCGTCTGAACTTGGCATATCTCCCGATTCGCCTGTAAGGGTGGAAGCAGGTATAATATATGTATTGGAGCACAATACAGGCAACGGCCATGTATATATACCGGCGGAAAAACTGATACCGACGGCAGCAAGGCTGCTATCCGTCGACGAGTGGCTTTGCAGCGAGGTGCTGCAGAGACTGGTCGACATGGGGAAGGTGATCAGGGAACCGGTTGCGGATAGAGATGCCTGTTATCTTGCGAGACTGTATGATGCGGAAACCAATATAGCGCACAGGCTATTGCAAATGGCGGGCGTCCCGCCGAAGAAGATTTCCGGCATTGAACGCCTGATCGAAGATATCAGCATAGGGCTTGGAGTTGAGTATGTACCGTTGCAGCTTGAGGCTATACGAACGGCAGCGGAGCATTCGGTAATACTCCTGACGGGCGGTCCGGGCACGGGAAAGTCCACCACGGTCAGAGGGATGCTGAAGGTCTTCGACCATCTCGGATTGAAAACCGTCCTTTGCAGTCCAACGGGCCGGGCAGCGAAACGTCTAGCCGAGCTTACGGGAAGGGAAGCGGCCACGATACATCGGCTCCTTGAGGTGAGCTACAGCCCGGAAGAATCGGGGTTCACGTTCGTCCATGACGAGGACGAGCCGTTGGATGCGGATGTGGTCATCCTTGACGAAGTGTCGATGGTGGACGTGGATTTGATGGACGCTTTGCTCAGGGCGATCCGTCCCGGTGCGAAGCTGGTGATGGTGGGTGATCCGGATCAGCTTCCTTCGGTAGGCCCGGGCAATATCCTTAAAGATCTCCTTGACAGCGGAAGGATAGCAACGGTACGGCTTACCGAAATCTTTCGCCAGGCACAGCAGTCCAATATAGTTGTCGGTGCTCACGATGTAAACCGGGGCAAGGTCCCCGAGCTGAGACACAAGTCAGGTGATTTTTTCTTCATAAAGAGAGCGGATCCGAAAAGCGTAGTTGAAACCGTGGTTGAGCTGTGTGCCGAACGGCTTCCGAAAAATATGGGGTTGTCGGCCGAACAGATCCAGGTGCTGTCACCGACCCGGAGGGGGATATCAGGTACGGAGAACCTGAATCTGGCGCTGCAGCAGGCACTGAATCCGCCCGCCGCAAATAAGGCTGAGTACAAGTCGGGTTCTTTCCTGTTCCGCACGGGAGACAGGGTGATGCATATCCGCAACAACTATGATCTGCCCTGGCAGTCAGTGGACGGGAGAGAACGGGGGCTTGGCGTGTTCAACGGAGATGTGGGGAATATTATCGAGATCGACAAACGCGCAGAGAACGTGGTCGTCAGATATGAAGACCGCATCGTCTTCTATCCTTTCGAACTGATGGACGAATTGGAACCGGCATATGCGATGACGGTGCACAAATCACAGGGGAGCGAATATCCGGCTGTAGTTTTTGTCGCTTCGCAGGCCGCTCCGCAACTCCTCAACCGTGCGGTTTTTTATACCGCCATTACAAGATCCCAGAAGCTGCTTGTGATCGTGGGAGAGGAAGATGTCGTCGTGCAGATGGTGAACAACAATCGCCGCAGCAAGAGATACAGCGGGCTGAAATACAGGCTGATGTTAAACTGACCAGGAATGATAAGCTTAAAGGTTAAGAGGGCCTCTGTACGTTGCCCGATTAGCCATTACCGGTTGTCTGTTGATGTTCTCGCCGTAAGATATAGAGGCATCCCTGATGCCCGTGGGAGAAAAGGAGGCAAATATGTCCGGTAAGCTCTATGCCGCGCTTTTAGACTTGTTGTTTCCGCAGAAGTGCATATTTTGCAGGAAGGTCCTGAGAGGCCATGAAAGCGGGCTGTGTGTAGAATGCGCTCAAGCCCTTCCCAGACCGGATCCTCTCGCAACGCAGGGCGGAGCATACAGTGTGTGTGCAGCCTCACTGTGTTATAGCGACAAGGTGAAAAGAGCGATCCACAGGTATAAGTTTGGCGGGAGAGCAAACTATGCAAAAACGTTCGGAGCGATAATGGCGGATACCATAGAGAAAGAGCTTAAGGGCAGATATGATATCATAACGTGGGTGCCTATCAGCGCTGCCCGCAAAAGGGCCAGGGGTTACGATCAGTCGATGCTGCTTGCTTATACCATAGCCCTCGAACTGCAGGATGTAGCCGTTGAGACGCTTAGGAAGACCGTGCATAATGAGCCTCAGTCAAACCTCAGCGGAGCTGCATTGAGGAGAAAAAATGTAGAGGGAGTATACGAGGTCGTCGATCCTGCACTCGTCAAGGGCAAACGGATACTGCTGGTCGACGATATAATGACCACGGGCTCGACATTGTCGGAGTGCGCATCGGCATTATTGGGAGCCGGAGCGACCGAGGTGGTTTGCGCAGTACTGGCCAGACCGGATACCGGATCGGGCAGGATCTTCAAAAATTGACGTTTTTTAAAAATTTGGTTTTGATTTGTTACATGCTGTGATATAATAACAGAGTGTGAAAAATCTGCGAATATATGAAATTTGATATACGTGCTTGCTTTGATGGTCATACAGTCGTTTAAAAACGTTAATATAGGAAATTAAAAGGAAAGCCATAGAGGTGTAATATGTTTAGCAGGGATATCGGCATAGATCTTGGAACGGCATCGGTCCTGATTTTTGTAAAGGGAAAGGGCATAGTTCTTCGGGAACCGTCAGTTGTAGCATTGGATAAGGAAAGCGGCCGTCTGCTTAAAGTCGGCACCGAAGCGCAGAAAATGCTCGGCAGGACACCCGGTAACATCGTAGCGATTCGCCCGCTGAGAGAGGGTGTCATTTCGGATTACGATATGACGGAAAGAATGATCAAGGAGTTTCTGCGCAAGGTTTCCGGATTCAGGCTTTATAAGCCGAGAATAGTGATCTGCGTTCCGAGCGGTATAACCGAAGTTGAAGAAAGGGCGGTAATCGACGCCGGCAAGCAGGCAGGCGCACGCAGGGTATACCTTATCGAAGAGCCTGTGGCTGCCGCTATAGGCGCGGGCATTGATATTTCCAAACCCGAAGGAAACATGGTTGTTGACATCGGAGGCGGAACGAGCGATATTGCAGTGATTTCACTTGGCGGGATCGTTGAATCCACCTCTATAAAAATCGCCGGCGACCAGTTTGACGAAGCGATCGTCAAATACATACGCCGCAAACACAATGTGCTGATCGGCGAACGCACTGCGGAGGAGCTGAAGATCAGCATAGGCTGCGTATGGCCGAGGGACGAGGAAGTTTACGCAGAAGTAAAGGGACGTGACCTGATGACCGGTCTCCCGCGCGTATTTACCGTTTCATCCAGCGAGATGCTGGAGGCTTTCGATGAGGTCACGACGAGGATAGTCGAAGCGGTCCACTCCGTTCTGGAGCGCACGCCTCCGGAGCTCGTGGCCGACATTTCCACCAACGGCATCGTCATGACTGGCGGAGGGAGCCTTGTCTGGGGATTTGACAAACTTCTGTCCGCGAAGACCGGTATTGAAACACGCATTGCCGATGAAGCGGTCAGCTGCGTCGCTTACGGCACAGGCAAGAGCCTGGAGTGGATAAACGAGATGCAGGACGGCACGATAAATCTTTCGCGCCGTAAGCAGATGCAATACTGAAATCGAATATGATATATATCAGATGTCATCAGATGCCTGCTCATTTGATGGCATCAATAATTTTCCGGTATAATTCGTTTTTTGGATATATACTTTTTTATGGCAATGTTATATTATTATCGAGGTCCACACTTCCCAGATGTTAGATAACATTGAAACAATGTCGATAGTAGGAGTAGATATTTAGGAATGCGTATAGTGATCGTAGGGGACGGAAAAGTCGGGCGTGCTTTGATCGATCCTCTTTCCAAGGAAGGACATAACATAGTAGTTATTGACTCCAGCTCACGAGTCATAGACGAGTCCGTCAACAGCATGGATATCATTGGGATAACCGGAAACGGCGCCAACTATAACGTCCAGATGGAGGCAGGGGTCGATAGGGCCGATCTGCTTATTGCCGCGACGTCATCGGATGAACTTAACATACTATGCTGCCTTGTCGCCAAAAAGATAGGCGCCAGATCAACGATAGCCCGTGTCCGGAACCCCGATTATTCAAGCCAGCTGTCCTTTTTGCGGGATGAGCTTGGACTGAGTCTTGTCATAAATCCGGATCTGTCCGCCGCAAACGAAATGTCCCGTATCCTGAGGTTCCCGTCTGCGCTCAAGGTAGAGACGTTTTCGAGGGGACGGACCGAGCTGGTGGAACTGAGAGTGGTCCCTGAAAGCAAGCTTGTTGGTACCGCTCTTCACGAACTCGAAAAGAAATACCAGATCAAGATCCTGATTTGTGCCGTCCAACGCGGCGATGATGTTTTTATTCCGAGCGGCGACTTTATACTGAGGGCGGGGGACCGCGTCCATATCACCGGCGACCAGTCCGACATAAACGAATTTGTCAAGGCTGTCGGGATATCCAGGGAGAAGATCCGCAACATAATGATAATAGGCGGAGGAAGGATCGCTTACTACCTGGCCAAGATGATGGCAGATACGGGGGCAAGGATCAAAATCATCGAGATCGATGAGAAAGTCTGTGTCAGGCTCAGTGAAAGCCTCAAAAACGTCGAAATAATTTGCGGCGACGGTTCTGACCATGAGCTTTTGGTCGAAGAAGGCATAGGCGATACCGATGCCGTGGTTGCCCTGACCGGGATCGATGAGGAGAATATCCTTATCGCTCTCTATGCAAACTCGAAAGGGGTCGGTAAAACCATTGCAAAGGTAAACAGGACAAACCTTTTTGCGATTGCAAACAACCTGGGATTGGACAGTGTGATATCGCCCAAGGATATAACGGTGGACTATATACTCCGCTATATACGCGCAATGCAAAATACTATGGGAAGTAATGTCATTACACTTTATCGTATCGTAGACAACAAGGTTGAAGCCCTGGAATTCAGGGTGGACGATAAGTCCAAATGCATCGGTATACCCCTGAAGGACCTGAAAATCAAGCAAAATATCCTGATCGCCAGCATAACTCGCGGGGACAGGCATATAATCCCCAGGGGTGATGACACTATCGAAGCTAATGACAGGGTGATCGTGATTTCAAAAAGTCATCGGCTGAGAGACCTTGACGATATTTTGCAATAGAAGCAGAGGATTCCGATGAATTATAGAATAGTCGTTTCGACGCTGGGAAAGGTATTGAAAATCGAAGCTGCTCTAATGCTCCTGCCGCTGACAGTGGCGCTTATTTACGGAGAGCGGTCATGGAGCGCTTTTGCAGTAACGATATTGTTAGTGCTGATCGCAGGATTTTCGGCTGACCTGAAGAAGCCCGAAGACCGTTTGGTAAGGGAGATCGAAGGCTTTGTGATCGTAGGGTGCGCATGGATACTGATGTCAGCTTTCGGCGCCCTGCCTTTTGTTATAAGCAGACAGATACCGTCTTATATAGATGCCTTTTTTGAGGTAGTGTCGGGATTTACTACGACCGGGTCGAGCATACTCAGGGACGTAGAGGTTCTCGACAACGGATTGCTGTTCTGGAGGAGCTTTACAAACTGGATCGGCGGAATGGGAGTACTGGTTTTTATGATCGCTGTCCTGCCTTTGTCGGAAGGACGCTCCATCCATATAATGCGTGCGGAGTCTCCCGGCCCCATTGTAGGGAAGCTAGTGGCGAAAATGAGAAGCAACGCCATGATCCTCTATGGCATTTATGTTTCGTTATCCGTCCTCATGACCATATTTTTGCTGGCGGGGGGCATGCCGCTGTTTGACAGTATCGTCAACACATTTGCCACAGCCGGAACCGGAGGTTTTGCGATCAAAAACCAGAGCATCGCTGCATATAACAGTGCTTACCTGGAAGGTGTCATCACAGTTTTCATGCTGATCTTCAGCATAAATTTCAATGTTTACTATCTAATAATTACAGGACACTTTATCCAGGGGATAAAAAGCGAGGAACTGCGATGGTTCCTCGGAATCGTATCGACGGCAGTGATTTCCATAACGATATGTAATCTTCCCATATACGGTACAGTTTTGCATTCCTTCCGTTATGCTTCGTTTCAAGTCTTGACAGCTGTCTCGACAACAGGGTTTTCCACGGATGATTTCAACCTGTGGCCTACTTTCTCCAAGTGCGTACTTGTGATTCTTATGTTCCTGGGAGCGTCGGCGGGTTCAACGGGCGGCGGGATAAAAACCGCGCGGATAATCATCATGTTCAAGGCAGTTGGGCGAGAGATCCGCAGGCTGCTGCACCCCCGTTCTGTCTCCGTGGTGAAGCTTGAAGGAAAAACCGTGGATCAGGCGGTGATCCACGGCACATCGGTCTACTTGATAGCATATATGGGAATTTTGACGTTGTCGATCCTGATCATATCGATCAACGGGTTCGATTTGGTCACAACGATAACATCGGTAATAGCCTGTTTCAATAATATAGGGCCTGGGTTGGGGATGGTCGGACCGACCGGAAACTTTGCAGATTTCTCGGATTTCTCCAAGCTGGTTTTATCGCTTGATATGCTGATAGGACGACTTGAGATCTTCCCGATCCTTATGCTCTTTTCTCCGGCTGTATGGTACAGGAAATGACGAACATGATACAGGATGTTGCGACCATGATGCTACAGGACGAGCAACCAGCGCGCCATAAGCAGCAGTCCAAAACCGGGGGCCCCGAGGACTCCTATCACAATAGAATTGATGAGGTTTACTCCCAGCGATACTCCTATGTATGAGCCGACAAGGTCGAACAGGATAAGTGTTATGAATCCTATGATCGAGTTGAGAAAAATCTTTAGCGCCAATCTGATTGGGGCTTTGAATATCCGCAGCGCGACGATGGAGATCGCGGCTGCGAAAACATAGAGAAGGACGTCCTTCATGGCAGCGGCATCATACCTCCTTTGACGGCATTGGTTTTGTCACAGGTCCGGATAGTCGTATTCCTTGAACATGTCATAGTGGGCATATCCCTGCTCTTTTGCACGCCTGAGCAGATAACTGTAATGGGCCTGAAGAGAGTTTATTTCGTAAATGGCGGCGTCGACCAATTCCGGGTCGGATGCGTTGTCAAATGATATGCGCGCGCGGCTGAGCTGCTCGCGCGTATTTTTTATGGCGTCGAGCAACTCCTGACGCTCGATCTCTTCTTCCGTGGGGCGTCTTTTGAACAACCTGAAAAGCCTGGCGGGCTCGGCCATAATAACTCCTCCGTAAAAGAAGCCGGTAATTTTCCGGTGTTTGTTTGGAATTGGGTGTGTTTTGGGTTAATGGTATTTAAGTATATGCTGCCAGTGAGGTTTATGATGATATGTCAGAAAAAGAAAGCAAAATTTTACATTTCGGACATTCTGATTTTTGACAATTATCAGTTGCTTTATACGTGTTTAAAACACAAAAAAGGCACCTTGAAAGGTGCCTTTGGAGCGGAAGACGGGATTCGAACCCGCGACTTTCACCTTGGCAAGGTGACACTCTACCACTGAGTCACTCCCGCATTTTATGGTGCCGCTGGTCGGACTCGAACCGACATGGTATTGCTACCACCGGATTTTGAGTCCGGCGCGTCTGCCAATTTCACCACAGCGGCATGTAAACTAATGACGCTACCTATCTCGTTTTGCGCGCTATTATTATACATTAGTCCGTTTTGGATTTCAAGCCCCATTTTTTAGATTTTCTTCATCCAACTTCCTATTATTTCTGCTGAGGTACCCTTGACATCTGAGGATATTTGTGTTATGCTGTATAAGCCGCTAAAGGCAGAACGAAAATCTATATCGCGGAGTGGAGCAGTCCGGTAGCTCGTCGGGCTCATAACCCGAAGGTCGAAGGTTCAAATCCTTCCTCCGCAACCACAAAGAAACCCGCTTGGCATAAGGCCTGGCGGGTTTTGCTATGTTCAAAAAAATTTATTAAAAATCTGTGTTTGGTGTTTATTTGGTGCTTATTGCATAAAAATCATAGAGGCAAAAAATGAGGCTATGGGATCTACCTCACCGGGTGGATCTCATGGCCTTTTATTTATCCGAGTTTACTCTTGCTGATCCTATTCGGTGCCAGAATATTTTCGAGTGTTTCAGCTGCGGCCGCGTCGGCTGACCGGATCGCATGAGCGTATATCTTGGTAGTAGTGGCAGCGTTGGCATGGCCCAGTCTTTTTGCTACTGTTGTGATCGGCATATGCTGCGCGATTAGAAGTGTGGCATTGGTATGGCGAAGGCTATGGATGCTGACCTGCGGTAGATTATTCCTTGCCACGAAATCATGAAACCATCCTGTCAGAGTGTCTGGATGCATTGGTTTACCGTTCCAAGCAGTGAATAGTCTATCGGTCTGGTGCCATTGGTCGCCTAATTTTATCCGCTGCTCTGTCTGCCATGTTTTATACTCTTTGAGAGCCTGGAAGACTATGCTCGATACCTTAATTGCTCTCTCTGATGTATAATTCTTTGTTTCATCCGTAAATACTCCTTTATCAGGCAAATACAGTGAGCTGCGGCGCACATGGATTATCTGATTCTTGAAATCTATGTCTGACCATTCTAATCCGAGAAGCTCGCCACGTCTGAAGCCAGTATAAAGTAAAAGCTGAATTGCTGTACGGAATTGAATGTCTTCGTTTTCAAGTAGTTCCAGGAGACGGGACGCTTCTGTTTCATCAAGGTATCTCGGTTCGTTTTTCTCCACTTTTGGCGGTTTTACCCGTTCACAAGGATTGGAGAATATCGCCTGCCACTGTACAGCTGTAGATAGGATTGAGGATATAAGCCGGTGATGATGAAGTATAGTCTTCGCTGACAGAGTGCTATCTTCATCTACTGGACTAAATATCTCATCCAATTTAAGGTCAAGTGCCTTACTTATTTTTTCTGCACTCTCTCGTGCGATATTCCGCCCTTGGGTAATGGAGTTAAGCACAGCCATGCTGACATTTGCTATCGGTGCGAAGCTGGCCTTGGTCAGCTTTCGTTCCCGTAGCAATGATTTAAAGTCAACCGTGCATCTGTATTTTGTGTCACTCCTAATTCCAGGCTCGGCCAAATTATCATAAAAGGCCAAAAGATGATGAGGTTGAAGTTTATCGAGATGTATGTGACCAATAGCTGCATTGATACGCGGCATCATAGATTTATAACGGGCTAATGTTTTCGGCCGGAGCTGTTTATTTGCGTAATCCTCAAACCATTTATCGGCGAAGTCAGCAAAACGTATTGATCCATCGAGTACCTCCCGGTGCGGCAGCGCTCTTCAAAAAGGATTTTTTGTCGCTCCAGTTCTTTTTCTATCTGCTTTGCAGTCATACCTGGCTCGGGCTTCCAAGTCATATGCTTCCTAATCTGCTTCCCGGATAAGTCATAACCGCAACTGACGGTAATTTTATAACTCTTACCTCGCTTTTGAATTGTTGCCATATTCCCCCTCCTTTTGCTCGGTAGCTATTTTATCGAGTAGCTTTTTGAATATTTCAGTGCAATCTTCAAATTTTACTCGCGAGAACTCTTTTGGTGTTGTTACTACATAACCTTTCTTAACAAGCTCATCCTTATAAAAACTTATCTCATTTGAAAAAGAGTCTATTCTTGGAGATTCTTTGTTTATCTCTTTTAAGTATAAATTGATTTGAGCTAATAAGCTTGAAAAGTCAACTATGTTTTCAAGGATATGATTAAGAACTTTCAACAGTCCAGGATGTGGTGGCAGGTTATCTATCTCTTTTAATTTACAAATGTTCTCGACTGCCTTAGGAGATAAGCCTGTCAATTTTTGAACATCAGTTATCGCTCGTGTCCTGCCTTCATATCCTTCTTCACAGAGCAAATATCCTATTTCGCAGTTAAAAATCTCGCACATTTTTAATAAGTCCTCAAGGCATGGAAGCCTTTTTCCGCTTTCCCAGTTTGTTGCAGTTTGCCTTGAATCAGGTGATAACCCCATCGCTATCATGAAATTTGACTGGGTATATCCTGCAGCAATTCGTTCAGCTTTTATCCGTTTCCCTATATTACGTTTTCGTTCATCGTCTAGTGTAATCATAAAACCTCCCCTTCCGCATGTAGTCCATTTTGCTACACAAATTTGTATAAAATAAATTCTCGCTCTAAAAAAGTAACGTGACAACTACATTGTAACGCTGTATTATGAAAATGTCAAATAAAAAATTATTTTGCTTTTAGAAAGGGGTTTTTAGTAATGGAAAACATCGACATCAGGATGAAGGTGATTTCTAACGGGATAAAGTATTATCAGATTGCTGATGTCCTCGGTTGGTCTGAAAGCAAACTATCCCTATTGCTAAGAAAGCCGTTGAAAGAGGATGATCGTAAATTGATTGAACAAGCGATCACTAAGATTATCTCGAAAGCTCAGTTCGCCTCGAACAAATGAAGGAGGTGTTAAAGTGGCTCGAATGAGATTTCCACAGCAAGCCCTTGAATTAATTCGCCAGGAAGACCCAGATACTGCGGTTACCCTTAATTTCATCAGATATTTAGCATATACCGGAAAAATACCATGTGTGAAAGTTGGCCGACGTCACCTGATAAATGTTGACGCCTTGATTGAGTATTTGGAAAATCCGGATAAACACAAGGAAGTTTCGCGGATAGGTTTAATTCGGAAAATCCGCGCATAATCCAGCCGGCAAACCCGGGATAGGAGGTGAGTGCATGGCTTGGGTAAGCGTGCATGATAGTATAGATGGCAAAAAACTTAGAAAACTGGCAAAAGCGCTCGGGTGTTCCATATGCGAAGCAACCGGATTGCTCGTATTTTTATGGCAATGGGGGCTGGAAAATGCAAACACAGAAGGCGAGATTGAGTATGCAGATCGTGAAGATGTTGCGAGTATTTGGGCTGGAAAACTATCAGGTGGAATAGATGGCCTGGATGTAGTCAATAAGCTTATTGAAACAGGATGGCTCGATGAGCAAGGTGGCCGTCTTTACATACATGACTGGGATGTTTGGCAGGAACCATGGTACAAAGCTTTAGAAAAGCGTAAAAAAGAAGCAGAACGAAAGCGAAGACAAAGACAAATAATAGCGCAATCCGAAGGAATGTCCGAGGGACAGTCCACGGGACAGTCTGAAGGACAAGAAATAGGACAATCCATAGGACAGTCCGCACATAACCGTAATCGTAACCGTGACCGTAACATTAAACCGGAAAATGAACCGGAAACGGATAGTATAGACCCCCCTATATCCCCCCGAGGGGAGAAGCAGCAGCCCGTCCCATTCGAGAAAATCATGCAGCTATACAACGAGATCTGCGTGAGCTTCCCGAAAGTGCTTAATATAGAAGGCCAAAGGCGTAGGGCCGTGGCTGCACGCTGGAGAACATACAGGAATCTCGAAGTCTTTGAAACCTTATTCAAGAAAACCGAGGCCAGTAGCTTCCTGAAAGGCTACAATGACCGAGGCTGGACGGCTGACTTTGACTGGATAACCAAGCCGACCAACATGACCAAGGTGCTGGAAGGCAAATACGACGACAAAGGAGGAAAAAGTAATGGAACCTATCAGCAACAGTTCAAACCGAGCAATAAACAAACCTTTAATTTCGAAGGATTCCACATTGCAGGGGAAGATGACTGAGGATGATACGCTGTATGAGGAGATCACAATAATGAGTAATGATCCTCTTGCTGCAGAAATGGATCCTCCTGACCCTGTGCCTTGTGAATACTGTGGAGCATTGAGGTATACCAAAGGGATACGAATCGGAAACCGTGTAACATGGATGCCTTACGGCCCGGAGCGCTGTACTTGTCCGGAAGCTGTGGCCGAGTACGAAAAAGCCGAAGCGGAGCGCAAGGCAAAAGAAGAGGCCGAGCGAAAAGCTGAGGAGGACCGGAAGCTCAGGGAGCGGATCCAGAGGATAATCGGCGAATCCGGCATGGGTGAACGTTTCCTTCGCCGGACTTTTGATACATTTCAAATCACTGATAAGAACAGAATAGCAGCCCGAATAGCAAAAAAGTATGCAGATAACTTCGAGGATATGCTTCCTAAACGAGGCCAACCAGAACCAGGACGCAATGGTTTATTTATAGCTGGCCCGACTGGAACAGGAAAAACTCACCTTGCAGCAGCGATAGCAAATCAGCTCATACATAAAGGCACACCGGTTATCTGCATGACAATGATTGATTTGCTTGAACGTATCAAGCGGACGTTTTCCAGGAAAGGAGTTGACGAGGGTTCTGTTCTTACACTATATAAAACAGTGCCTTTGCTCATTATTGATGACATGGGAAAAGAGCCGGCGACTGAGTGGGCTGTATCCACAATTTATAACATCATCAATGGTCGGTATGAAGCTTATCTGCCAATCATTATCACCACAAATTATGATGACAGGGCGCTGGTTACCAGGTTGACACCACAAGCGACTCATGACAGCATCACAGCTGAAGCAACGATCGATCGACTAAATGAGATGTGTCGGGTGGTCATTTTAGATGGTGACAGCTGGAGAACTTCATGCGGTGGTTTTCCTGGCAAAATAGACAATTGATTAAGAATAAGTCAGGGGGCGATTAAATGGCATATTATTGGACATGTCCGATCTGTGGCTCAAACCTTGATCCTGGAGAGAGCTGCAGTGATTGTAAAGCTGAACAGCGGTATGAACCGCCTAGGAAGGTAGCTGCTGCTGAGATTAGATCTTCAAATTCAATGGCCAGGCAGATGTTAATTCGCAGCTACGACAGAGGCATGTCGGTATCAATAAACGCAAACTACAGAAAACAAATACGATATTGAGGAGCAATACCGAGTATTGCTTTCACAATATACAACAAACATGGAGGAGGTAATTAACGTGAAACGTGAAGTCACGTACATTAACCCAGGGCCAAACAGGTATCCGGAAGGAGGCGGGATGGCGCCGGCATCAGTGAAGAGAGGAGTGAACCTACTTAATGCTGTGTTTGGTGCCAGCAATGCTGCAACAACAATCGAAATTAACGCAGAAGGGGATGTGCAGGTATTTGCTAACGGAGAGGAACTTATGGCTTGTACTGTTAATGGTGACGTTAAAAAGTTTTACCATAAGGGCGAATGCCAGGCCCCTGGAGGTAAAAAGTACGGAACGATTAAATCACTCGAAGTAGTCGGCAGCGGCCGGTTTAATCTGGTTGTTACCTGATAAAACAAAAAAGAGGTACAGGTTTCCGCCCCTGTGTCCTCTTTTATCGGCAGACGAATCACAGTAAAAGCACACTTCGCCGCCGATAGTATTCCTTAAACTTAGGATATCATGAGTGGCGGGGGGTGTCAACGAAAGTGACAAATGAAGAACTGGTGCTTGCCATAAAAAACGGTGATGATGGCCTTTTACCACAGTTATGGGAGCAAGTCAGGAGGCTCATTGCGATGCTAGCAACTCGTTACTATAAGAAGTACGGAAATAAAAACGGTTGTGAGCTTGACGACTTAATACAATCTGGATATTTTGCACTTATCGCAGCTGTTAAATACTATAAGCCAGAGAAAGGTTTTAAGTTCACTTCATATTTGGGTCTTACTCTTAAAAATGCTTTTAATGAGGCATTAGGAATAAGAAGCTCAAAACAAGATTGGATAGATCATTGTGTTTCTCTTGATGCACCAATTGGTGAAGGTGGAGATACAACACTAATTGACATGATAGGAGATTTGACACCTGGCAAAGCTGATCTCGAAGAGCTTATTGTTGAAAAAGTCTGGAATCAGGAGTTACGGGCTGTCCTTGATGAGGCAATGACTCTATTATCTGATAAACAACGCGAGTTACTTACTCTGCATTATTATTTCGGTTTAGGCTTAAACCAAATTGCTGAGATGCGTAAATGCTCCAGACAACTCTTAGATGAACAGCGTGATCAAGCCCTATGGCGTATTTATAATAGCAAATACAGAAAAGTTCTAAGAGAATTCCTACCATGTTATGGTTCCAGGCCAGAGCCAGATTCATACCGTGGGACTGGCTTCAGAGCTTGGAAAGAAACTGGTTGTAGTTCGGTAGAAACATTCCTTTTACTAAGTGATAAGCAATCTGTTTTTGGCACAGGGAAATACGCTATATCGTATAAAATGCAGGAGGAAGTAAAGTGATAACAAAACAAGAAGCCATTGACATGTTTGAAAAGCTCGGTATAGATGAATCGGATCCAAAGCGCAAAAAGGCTATAGAACTATTAGAATCCTATGGCCTTGAAGATTACGACCAAAAGCGCGAGGAGCTAAGGAATGCTTTCTTACATATGCATCACCTTGATGAAAATAGCCCTCTTCGCAAATGGTTAGAAAACTTGCTTAAGAAAAGCATGATATACGGTCAGAACAGTTCCGACACAACTTACATCCGAAGACATAATACCTTCGTTAAATATTATGTTATACGTTTATCGCGGAAATTGATTCCGAGACAGCAAACGATTAGTAAGCGTACAGTTCACAAGGATATAGACTTTATTCTGGATAAAATGATGATTTTTGCATATGGATTTGATGGGATACGGCCGGCCCAAAAGAAGATAAGCAAAACTTTAAAAATCCGAGCGTACAATTGTAGACAAAGCCATAAGTTAGCATGTATTGAGTATTTTATTAAAAGCAATAGTCAAGAAATAGATCTTCTTATCAACCAGGCAAAAGAGTTTTTACCTGATATATCTGAACCTATAGATGCACCACAGTACAGGAAACTCAAAAAACAGATAAAAGAACTGTTTTGCCGCTATAAAGATCTTGATTCTAAAGATCCGCTCAGAATGTGGATGCTTAGGATAGCAGCCTTACACAAAATTTTCGTAAATTTAAGCAAGGATGATATTTATGTCAGGCAACATAAGGCTTTTGAAATGAAATACTTTAATGATCAAAGCTATAGAAAAATAGCTGATTCCTTGCAACTTACCAGAGAAACAGTTTTTCGGTATGTGGATCAGACGATTATAGACATAATATGTTTTCTGTATAAAGTTCCCGAGGATTTACTCGGTTTGACAAACGATAAAACAGCTGGTAATAACAGGCAAAATAACATTATCACCTATTTGGACGTGTTATCTACCTACAATCACACCCGCATAAGCGGATGCGATAAAATATACCAGCAATAACAGAGAAGGAGGTGTAGAAAAAATGAACCCAGAACCTGGTAGTAGGTATCCAACGAGGAATAAGAATATGCCAGAAGCACCTGGCACTGAAGGAGGAAATGAACCTATGGGAAAAATCAAAGCAAAAAACCTTGAAGAGCTTAGGAAGGTAAATCCGGAGCTTGCTGCTAAAATCGAATCTGAGGTCAAAGCTGCAATCTTACAGAAATCTATCGATGAGGCAGTAGCTGAAGAGAGGAAGCGAATTCAGGAAATCGATGAAATTGCTGATGCAATAAACGATAATGAGCTGGTTCGCGAGGCTAAATATGGAGAAAAAGCTTGCACAGCTCAGGAACTGGCATTGATTGCAGCATGTAATAAGACTGTTGATCGCGGAGTTGAAGCAGCTAAAAAAGCTTACAGTAAATGACACGATGGTTATTTAGAAGGAGGTTGAGGAACTATGAATTTCAATGAAATTTTGGAAAAGTTTAAAGCGGAAGATCCTAAGATGATCCTGGATGCTTTAGAGGAATTAAGCCAAGCATGTAGTGATGCAGCAGCAGAGGCACAAAGAGCACGTGACGCCTATTATGCCAGTGCTAAAGAGAAGGAGAAAAAGGTAGCTGAGCGGATTGAGGAATTAAAAGAACTTCTTGAATATTGCGAGAAAAAGATCGAGGCATTAAAAAAGCCTCTTGTAGCAGCTACGGTAGCGGGCGATCGAAAAAAGCTGGATAGCATTAAAGCTGAGATGAAAGAGCTGGAAGTTGAAAAGCTTCAGTTATCAACCGAAATAGGAATGCTGGAGAATACTCACATAACCGGAGATGAAGATCTTTATAACAAAGTTGTTGAAAAGAACACTGTGCATGTAAAACTCAGAGAGGCTTACTTTAATGCTAAGGTTGAAGCCTATAGATTAGCAGAAGAGAAAATTGAAGCTTATGAGAAAATCCAAAATAGAACTCAGAACTTTTACGCTGGCGGTGGTTATGGGGTTAATATGCAAGAACTTGATAGACACTTCAATTTTGAGAAGTATGCGGAAATTGAAAAGGCAGCATCCGAGCAGGCATTAGAGCACAGCTAATCAAACCGGTGAAATTAAGGAGGGAATACTATCATGGCTAATCTTTGCAGATATTTAGGTGAACAATCGTACGACGGCTTGATCGCTTCCTGTTATCCGCCGGCAGATGTGTTCCACATCGTCATCCGGAAACTGAGTGAAGAGACTACATATAAGCGCGGCACGCTTCTTGATCTGTCCTCCGGATCCGCTGGTGATAGAAAGTATGTCATCCACGGTACACAAGCTGGAGAGAATGAGACGCTGACTGCAAACTGTATCCTGGCTGAGGATACGGTAATAGGTACAGCATCAGACGTGATAGCCCGGGCCTACCGCACCGGACACTTTGTCAAGGAGAATCTGATCGTTGCGGAAGGAGCTTCTATATCCGAGGCCGACAAGGAAGCACTCAGGGATGTAGGTATCCTGCTTAGCAGCGCGATTAAAGTTTAAGGAGGTGTTACCACTATGAAAGGCGATACAATAAAGATTCGGTTACGAGGAAATAACCCTATGCTCGTTGATCAATCAGCAGAAAGGATAACCGAACTTGTTGAGAAGCATGGCGTAAAGACAGCACGCCCAATATCGCTGCCAATAGTTAAAGATATTCTGACTAAGGTACGAAAGCATAGACGTTCACTCGATATCTTGGGTCCAACATCCGGAATAGTTGATGCCCTGATGCGCTTAGAACTGCCGGACGGCGTGGATATCGATATCAAACTATCGCCAAGAAGACTATAAGAGCATAGGCATTTTACACAGCATGTAGTTTGCAATAGGCCGCTTAATCGAAAGGAGCAATTGAAAGGAGCAAAACATCCCAGAAAAAATGGGTCCTGGGAAAAGGAAAAAATCTTTGCGGGCTCGCCGACCCCGGTTCTCGCGTAGTCCGGGAAAAATTTTTTTGGTCAGTTCGCTTCGTTTTGAAGGTAAAAATGATGAAAATTATAGCAAAATTGGAGGTAAAAATGATGGAAATTTCAGCAAAAACAGAAGTTTCTACAAAGGAAATAGCCCTTATTTTAGGGGTTACGGCCCGATGGGTCCAACAATTGACTCAGGACGGTATTTTTTCTACTATCGGTCGTGGACGGTACAATTTAATCGAAACAGTTCAGTCCTATATTAAATTCAGGACAGGGAAAGAAGCTGATGCCAATGACTTGGAGAGAAAAGAAGCTGAACTGAGTATCAAAAAGGCCAAGGCTATCATTACGGTGCTGGAAGCTAAAGAGCTTCAAGGAAAGATGCATCGTTCTGAGGATGTAGCAGCCATGACTGAGGACCTGATTTATACTATCCGGAGTATGCTCCTGGCACTGCCTGGCAGACTTGCGGTTGATGTTGCATTAACACAGGATCCTGCCGAAGCAGCAGAGATAATACGCCGGGAAGTCTTTAAAGTCATGGAGGAGCTATCAAACTACAAATACGACCCGAAAAAATATGAAGAGCGTGTCCGTGAACGCCGGAACTGGGATGTAAGGCAGGCTGCCATTGATGATTTAGACGACGAAAGTTGATCGTCCTGATAACTCAAAACTAAAGCAGAAAGTAGGTGTAAATATGGCATCCAGACGTGAATATGAGATGCTCTTTCAGCTGAATGCTCAGTTAGGCGGCAGCTATAACAGCACCTTTAAGACTGCACAGAACGCAATTGCTTCCATGCAGAAAGAAATAGCGGCCCTCAGTAAGACACAATCGGACATCTCCGCATACCTGAAACAGCAGAGTGCAGTTGAGGCCAGCCAGAAAAAGCTCGAAGTGCTCAAACAGCAATATGATAATATCCAGAAGGAGATTGCCGAAACCGGCTCATACTCTTCCACACTCGAAAACAGGCTATTATCAAAACAGCAGCAGATTGATAGAACTGCTGCCTCTCTGGCAAATCAGACAGCAAAGCTCGAGGATATGCGCCGCGCCCTGGTAGATGCCGGCGTTGACGTCTCAAACCTCACAGGCGAAACCACAAGGCTTGGAAGTCAAATTGATGATTTAAGAAAAAAGCAAGAGGAAGCCGCGGACAGTGCTGATAATTTCGGTTCTACAGCCGTTGCTGCTTTCGGAGCTATAGGAGATGCCATTGCTGCAGCCGGTATTGCAAAAGCTCTGCAAGAAATTTATGAATTTTTTATTGAATGTGCGGAAGCCTCCATGGAATTTGAATCAGCAATGACAGGCGTTGCGAAAACTACCGATCTGACAGATGAAGAGCTTTCTGCAATGGCAGAGGAAATCAAGGCTCTTTCAACAGAGATCCCAATCGTTCCTGAAGAGTTAGCGGAAATTGGAGAAGTTGCTGGCCAGCTCGGTATTGCAAAACAAAACCTACTTGACTTCTCTACTGTCATGGCGATGTTGGCAACGGCCACAACCATGACGGCCGAGGAAGGCGCGACAATGCTTGCACAGTTTGCGAATATCACTGAAATGGATCCGGCGTATTATTCTAATCTGGCAAGTGCTATTGTTGACCTCGGTAATAACTACGCTACAACAGAGCAGCAAATCACAGAAATGGCCCAGGGTATTGCAGCCAGTGCTTCCCTTGCGGGAATGTCCGAAGCTGATATGCTTGCTCTTGCTGCAGCCGTTACAGCTCTCGGTAATGGAACGCAGGCTGGTTCTACTGCCATGAGCAAATTGATTTCTGAATTGATGAAAGCAGTTGAAACCGGCGAGAATTTAAATGAATTCGCAAGCATAGCAAATATGACTGCTGACCAGTTTACCGAGACCTGGGGTAATAACGCTGTTGAAGCTTTACAGGCTTTTATTGTCGGCCTGAATGATACAGAGAGAAACGGCAGAAGCGCAATAGTTATTCTTGAGGAGCTTGGCATAACAGAAGCCCGTATGCAGCGTATGGTTTTATCCCTGGCTAACAACGGAGAGCTCCTTAATCGTACCCTTGAAACGGCAAATCAAGCATGGAATAAGAATACAGCACTAGTAAATGAAGCAGAAAAAAGGTATGCTACGACCCAAAGCCAGCTTACCATGATGCAGAATGCATACAACAATTTGAAAATTGCTATAGGTGATAATTATACCCCTGTTTTACGTCGACTGTACTCAATAGAAACAGAAATTCTTAAAGATGTAACATCTTTTGTGCAGGAACATCCGGAATTGGTAAGAGCAGTTACTGCCTTTATAGCAGTACTTGGAACAGCCGTAGGAAGTCTTGGAGCCTATGCTGCCATCATGAAGGTTGTAATACCATTAACAAAAGCATTCGCTGCTTCCATTCCTGGTGTTAATGTCTTTATGGCTGTTGCTGGTGGTATTGCATTACTAACCGCAGGAATTGCGGCCTTTGCTGGAGCTGCTGATATCGGAGAAAATGAAATTCAGGAGCTTACAGCGGCTTCACGAGTTCAGTATTATCAGCTTGAAGATATGCGCCGGGAGTATGAAAAAGTAAGCTCTGTTATGGGTGAGACTTCTGTAGAAGCACAATTACTCCGGAGAAAACTGGAAGATGCAGAGGAAGCCTTTGAAGCAAATAAACAGACAGCAGAGGAACTTGAGGCTGCTCATCGTGAAATAATCGACTCTTATTATGAGATGGCCGTAGCCCATGAGGATATCATCCGTGAAATTGAAAAAGAAGCTAGCAGCAATGTTAACCTTATGAAGAAACTCGAAGAGCTTACGGCTGTCGAGGGAAAAACTGCAGAGACAAAACAAGAGATCCTCGCTATTGTAGAATTACTCAATGAAGCAATGCCTGAGCTTGGACTTGCTTACGACCAGTATACTGATTCACTCAACATGAGTGCCGATGCTATTAGAGCGGTCATTGAAGCAGAAATCGCCAGAGAAAAGAATGCTGCTTATTATAAGGAGCTGAAATATGAACTTTCCAGAGAAACTGATCTGTATAATAATCTCCAGGCTCATATAAGAGAAGCCGCAGCTGCAGAGGAAGAGCTGGCAGCAGCTCAGAAAGCACTGGAAGAAAAGCGAAAAGAGCTTGGCACACCTATTGGCGAAGCTGCAGGCCGTGCATATGCTCAGTCTCTAATGCCTTATGTTTTAGCTGTTGGCAATGCAACAGATGCAGTAAATAAAGCCAAAGAAAAGGAACTCGAAGCACAGAAAGCATATGACGATAACCAGGCAAAGATAAAAGAACTTACAGCAGCTCTTGCGGGATATGCCGAGGAAATGGGAAACGCGGACGGTGTAACCGATAACCTTACAGGTAAGATCAGGGATATCACCGGGCGTATGGCCGAACTTGCAGCTGCATATGAAGAAGCCTATAAGGCTGCTTATGATAGCATTTCCGGACAGTACAACCTATGGGATGAAGCCGCTAATATTGTTGCTACAAGCGCAACAACAATCAATTCTAACCTCGAAAGCCAAATCGGTTATTGGCAGCAATATAATGACAATCTTGCAAAACTGACAGAACGCAGCGCGGATATTGAAGGGCTTAGTGAAATGATAGCCAGCTTTGCTGATGGCAGCGCAGAAAGCGTAAATGCCATAGCCGGTATGGCTAATGCCAGTGATGCGGATCTGCGGAAGATGGTG
>Ga0134102_1001220_pt1 | contig 23782 bp, 20 predicted proteins | sample 13_3_2metaG_FD_94447 | JGI IMG/M metagenome (GOLD analysis project Ga0134102, IMG submission 94447) | Switchgrass degrading microbial communities from high solid loading bioreactors in New Hampshire, USA - 13_49_3.3_201_A3 metaG | ecosystem: Engineered > Bioreactor > Semi-continuous > Anaerobic...
CACAAATTCATTTTACCAAAAGAAAGAAGCCTTGGCGACTGTTTTTCGCAGTTTTTACTGCTTACAGTTCCAAGGCTTCTTCCTTTTTCAAGGCTCTATTTTGCTACAGCCCCTTTTATTGCTTATCCGATACATGACGCAGTCGGATGTTGATTTTATAGCCTATGTGGGTATACTTAGAATGTGCAGAACATAATCATAAAGAGATGCCGTGAACCATGACACTATTCTGATGTATGGGGATTGGAGGCCGTGTATGCTGATTCGCCGGATGGAAGACAGCGATATAGAAGAGGTAAGCCGCATATATGCACTCAGTTGGAAACATGCATACCGCGGTATTGTCCCTCAGCACTATTTGGATTCGCTTACCGATGAACGCTGGGTCCCCAGACTTAGGAACAGCCGGTTCAACGCGCTGGTGATGCTGGAAGGGGACAAATACATCGGCACTTCGTCGTTTGGCCCGGGACGGGATCCCGACTTACCGGGCTGGGGCGAAATAGTCTCGATATATCTACATCCGGACTATATAGGACTGGGCTATGGCAGAAAGCTCATGCAGGCTGCTCTTGACGAGCTTAAAAGCAGCGGATTTGACAGCGTATTATTATGGGTGCTGCGCGACAATGCCGTGGCGAGGGCTTTTTATGAAAAAATCGGTTTTGTCGAATCGGGGGACGAAAAGCCGATCATCATCGGGGGTAAGGAGCTTATTGAGGTGCGATACATACTGAACTCTTGACATGTCGTTTGCACGAGTGCGATGAATGGGCGTGTGCATTAACTGCCAATGGTTATATGCAGACCCGTCAGCGGGACGAAGCGGCTCAAAACCGGTAATATAAAAACAACGAACAGGTGGTCCTTTATAGGGCCACTTTGCATTTCCAAGAATGCCGGATGAACTAAGGGGGCGAGGGATTTGACAACTTGTACTCTGTGTGTCAAATCCCCGCCCCCTTGATCTTAATTCCGAAAGGCAATGTATAAAACAGGCAGCATCTTATATGTTTGCACTATATGTCAACTATAAGAGAGTCCGGTAAGTAAGAGCGTCCGGTAAGTCCTCAACTGCCGCGGGATTTTAGCTCCTCCACTGTGCGGGCAATATGAGGCCTTGCCTCCTCCATCAATTCATCCCACTCTCCCACGTAGTTGTATGTCGTAGGGAGACCTTTTTCGATCCTTTCGACATATCCTTTGAGGAGATCGTAATCCTTCTCGTAGACATGGAAGCTGTTGGCCCTGTGGGTGTAGGAGCCGACCTCGAAGCCAAGCTCGTCCGCGACTTTTTTCTGGAGCAGGATCAGCGCGAAGGCGTTCATGAAAGTGGCTTTTGCCGCGTCGTTGGAACGGAAGAGTACCTTGCAGTGCAGCTTTCCGTTTCGGACGAGATACTGGATGTGCTGCAGGCATGCAGGGGAAGTGTTTCCTTCGCGGGTATCGTGCTTCCAGTCACGAACGTCGATGACCGCCCTTCGGGAATCCGGATTGCGTTTCAGCTCTCTGATTATAAAGGGCATCTGCTCGGCGATCCTGCTGTGGTAAGTATATTCCCAGTTGCCCCTCTCGATCTCGAAATCGAGGATACCGTCGATTATTTCCTGCCTGTACTGTTCCAGCTCGCTGTAACCGCCGATAAAGAGACGGCTTATCATCGGTTCGCGCAAAGGATCTGATATCGACAATGTCATCGAGAGCTCTTTCTGGTTGGTGTTATAATCCGGGCAGGGGACATGTTCACCCTCATAATGCAGTGTGACCAGTGACTTGTGATAGGCTTCGGGGAGTGTGTCTCCATGTACGAGGAATTCTTTCATTTTTTTCTCTCCTGTCCGCTATAAAACATGGGGTGACCAGAGAATGCATTTATTAACGGTACTGAACATCAGGACGCTGCGTTATCGATATTAATGCGTAATCGATATAAGCAATTAGATATAAGTAATTAGGTTTAAGAATCGTTGTAATAAGTATCGTTGACATATGGTCACCATGTATACGGTAAAGCATTCAATTGCCATACGATATTTATGTGTCCATACAAAGCTTATATTATCTGCGGAGAAATTGCAAGGCTTACTTAAGATCAGGAAGAATTTCGTCAAGTTATCCTGACGTGTCGGCCTTCCACTTTCAGACGGCCGTCACAAAACAGTTCGACGGCCCTGGGGAGGATGACCCACTCGGCCTGCTCCATGACCCGGCGCTGAAGCGTCTCCGGAGTATCACCGTCCACGACATCCACAGCCTTTTGAAGGATTATGGGCCCCCCGTCAGTTTCCTCGTTTACGAAATGGACGGTTGCACCCGTCAGTTTTACGCCGTACTCAAGCACTTTTTCATGCACCCGAAGTCCGTAAAACCCGTCACCGCAGAAAGCGGGAATAAGTGACGGGTGCACGTTTATGACCCGGTTCCTGTATTGCTGCGTGAACTCCGGTGAAAGGACATACAGGAAACCTGCAAGCACGACAAGTTCTATTTGATGCTCATTGAGCACATCCAGTATGGCATTTGTAAATTCGGTGCGGTTCCTGTACTTTTTCCGGTCAACTACGACGCTTTTGATGCCGTGGGTTTCGGCACGGGTAAGGGCATATGCGTCGGGAGAGGATGAGACGACGAGGGTGAAGTCGCCGTTCTTTATATGCCCGTTACTTTTCGCGTCGAGCAATGCCTGCAGGTTGGTACCTCCGCCGGATACCAAAACGGCGATCCTTACCATAGGTCCACACCCGGATCTCCTTCAATGCAGGTCCCGATCAGGTACGGGTGCTCGCCAAGCTGCGTAAGCGTGCACATTGCTGTGCCGACGTCAGCGCTGTCCACGACCATTGCCAGACCCAGACCCATATTGAATGTGTTGAACATATCACGGGAAGAGATATTTCCTTTTTTCTGTATTATCTCAAATATCGGCAGGCTCGGGAACGAGTGCGTATCGATACTCGCGCGGATACCCTCCGGAAGCATACGGGGTATGTTCTCATAAAACCCGCCGCCTGTTATATGGCTCAGTCCCTTTATCCTGACGCTCCGTGAAAGTTTGAGGACCGCGGAGACGTATATCCTCGTAGGTTTGAGGAGTTCTTCTCCGAGAGTGCAGCTCAGCTCGTCGTATCGGACCGAAAGGGTATTCCTGTTCACGTTCAATATCTTTCTTATCAGGGAAAAGCCGTTGGAGTGTACACCAGAGGAGGCAAGCCCAATTATCGCGTCACCGGCCTTGATGTCACTTCCGTCGATTATCTTGCGCTTATCCACGACGCCCACGCAAAAACCGGCAATGTCGTATTCCCCTTCTTTGTAAAAACCGGGCATCTCTGCGGTTTCGCCCCCGATAAGGGCGCAGCCCGAAATGCGGCATCCTTCTGCGACACCGGAAACTATCTTCTCCACAAGGGAGGGGGAATTCTTGCCCAGTGCCAGATAGTCGAGAAAGAACAGAGGTTTCGCTCCCGAGCAGATGATATCGTTGACGCACATGGCGACACAGTCGATACCGATAGTGTCGTGTTTGTCCATCAGAAAAGCGATCTTAAGTTTTGTACCTACTCCGTCCGTGCCTGATACAAAAACCGGCTCATCCATATCCTGGAGATCCGGCATGAACAACCCGCCAAATCCCCCAAGGCCCCCGATAACACCCGGAGTGAATGTGCTCTCCACATGTTTCTTTATGCGCTGAACACTCTCGTAGCCCGCCGTTATATCAACACCCGCGGCTGCATAGGCATCGCTTCTGCTCTCAATCAAACCTGGATTCTCCCTTCCTTCTGATTTTCCGATTCCGAACTTATCCGCACCGGATAATTGCCGGTAAAACAGGCGTCACAGTAGCCGATCCTAAGTCCGGACATCGCATGGCGCAGGTCTCTTTCGTCGAGGTACATAAGGGTATCGACATTGATCATCTCTGCGATCTGTTCGACAGTGTGGTTGTGCGCGATCAAGTCCTGTTCGCGGGGAATGTCGGTCCCGTAATAGCAGCGGTGCAGGAACGGCGGTGAAGAGACCCTCATATGCACCTCGGATGCGCCGGCCTGACGGAGGATGGAAACTATATGGGCACAGGTCGTACCACGGACTATGGAATCGTCGACCATGATGACGCGCTTGCCTTTGACCTCTGCGGAGAGGGCGTTGAGCTTGATGCTCACGGACTTTTCACGCTGCGACTGGGTGTTCTGGATGAAAGTCCTGCCGATATAACGGTTCTTTACAAGCCCCACTCCATATGGGATCCCGGCCTGTTTAGAATATCCCAGGGCGGCGGACAACCCGGAATCGGGAACGCCTATAACGATGTCTCCCTTCACATTGTCGCGCATTGCGAGGTACTTCCCGAACTCCTGCCTGACATGCTCTACCGAAAGGCCGTCGATCACGCTGTCAGGACGTGCAAAGTAAACGAATTCAAATACGCACAGCGAGCTTCTCGCCTGCCATTCGGAGCGCATGGCGGATGTAACGCTTCCGTTTTCGGCCACGATTATTTCTCCCGGTTCGACGTCCCGGGCGAAACGGGCACCGATCGCGTCGAAGGCGCAGGATTCAGAAGCGAAAACGACGGATGAACCAAGCATGCCCATACAGAGGGGCTTGAAACCAAACGGATCACGCGCCGCTATAAGTTTGCTTCCGCTGATGATCACCATTGAATAGGCGCCTGCGACATAGCTCATTATGTTTTTTACCGCCTGTTCCATCAGCGGTGTGCCAAGCCGCTCGCGCACAAGCATATATGCTATGACCTCGGTATCGTTTGTGGTCTGGAATATCGCCCCGCTAAGCTCTGCGTCATGGCGGAGCTTTGCGCCGTTGACCAGTGTCCCGTTACAGGCAATGGCCATGCTGCCGTTGATATGGGTCACGGCTAAGGGCTGGGCGTTTATGGCGCTGGATTCCGAATGGCTTGAGTACCGGACATGGCCGATCGCCATGTTTCCCTGCAGGGACTGCAGGGTACGTTCGTCGAAAACTTCCGGAACAAGGCCGCTTTTCTTGATGACATGGATCTTGCCGTCGTTGGACGTGGCGATGCCGCTTGACTCCTGGCCCCTGTGCTGCAGGGCGAAGAGGGCAAGGTATGTTTCGTTGGCCACGCTGTAAGAATCATGGGGTGAAAGGGAGATCCCGAATACACCGCACTCTTCGTGAAGTTTATCAGATGCCCAACAGCCTGTGCAGGATCTCAAGGTATGCCTCCTTCTCGCCTCCCATATCACGCCTGAAACGGTCCTTGTCCAGTTTTTCGCCGGTCTTTGAATCCCAGAAGCGGCAGGTGTCGGGGGAAATTTCGTCCGCAAGGATTATATTGCCCTCGCCGGTCCTTCCGAATTCAAGTTTGAAGTCTATAAGTTCGACTCCGACAGTTTTCAGGTATTCCGAAAGGTAAGTGTTTATCCTGAATGCATAGTCGGCGATCGTATCGAGTTCTTCCTTTGCCGCAAGCCCTAAAGCCATTATGTGGTACTCATTGACCATGGGATCGCCCAGCTCGTCGTTTTTGTAACAGAACTCCAATACCGGCCTGTCAAGCTTCGTGCCTTCCGGAAGGCCCAGACGCTTCGACAGCGAGCCTGCGGCAATGTTCCGCACGATAACTTCAAGAGGCACGATTTCGACCCGGCGTACCGCGGTGTCGGTCGGAGACAGTTCTTCGATAAAGTGAGTCGGTATACCCTTTTCCTCCAGAAGGGACATGAGATGGTTGGTAACACGGTTGTTTATTGAGCCCTTTCCTTCTATGGTGCCCTTTTTCAGTCCGTTGAAGGCCGTGGCGTCATCCTTGTATGATACGATGCAGACTGAAGGGTCTTCGGTGGAATACACCTTTTTGGCTTTGCCTTCATAGATGAGGTCCAGCTTTTGCATTATTATGTCTCCTTTTTGATTCGGCTTTATTATGAAATATGATCAGCGCTTCAATAATTACAGGTCCGGCCGACCGCTCAATCCGCGTCACTGCCGCCCTGTAAAGCCCTGTCCTTTTCCATGACCTGACGTGCCAGGTCTTCCTTGAACTTTACCAGCTTTCCGGCAAGGTCTTCATCGGACAATGCCAGGATCTGCGCCGCGAGTATCGCTGCGTTTTCTGCCCCGTCTATGGCTACTGTGGCTACGGGGACTCCTTTTGGCATCTGGACCGTGGAAAGGAGGCTGTCCAGCCCGTCAAGGGTGGATGACTTTATGGGGACACCGATCACAGGCAGGGTAGTCGACGACGCTATCACACCTGCAAGGTGCGCCGCTTTCCCTGCGGCGGCAATAATAACACCGAACCCGTTCTGCACCGCAGCGGCTGAAAACGCCGCACAGGCGCCTGGGGTTCGGTGAGCGGAAATTATGCGCATTTCATACGGGATGCCGAAACATTCAAGGCGGTCCGCAGCCGGGCGCATTACGCCCAGGTCGCTGTCGGATCCCATAACGATTGCAACCTTTTTCATCATCATATTCCTTTCGTACGGGTAGTGCAGTATTCAGGAACATAAGAAAAACGGCGATTTACATGATAATACTACACCGAAAGGAATATATAATCAACCGATAAAACCTTGTGACGAAAAAGATTGGCAAGTCTGACAAGTCCTGAAAGTCTTTTCTGAGGCGCTTCTATTACTTCTGACGATTGAGGAAGGCCTCAGAATACATCGCAATTGCTGAGTATCTGACGCATTTCGCTTACACGGGAATCCCAGGAACTTGCCTTTCCCAGTTCCCGTCTGCGTTTTGTGTGCCAGTTGCTCCTTTCGCTTATTGCCTCGGAGCATTTCTCGACAAACTCTTCCGGTGTGGAAGCTATATATACGACGTCCGAATATTCAAGGACCTGTTCGGGCTGCGGAGTGGAAACGATCGGTTTGCCGGTCGCGAGGTATTCGTAGAACTTCAGGGGACTTACATCCTTTGACAGGTCTCCGGGTTTGAAGATGTTGAGGCATACGTCAAAGTAGGCAAGATAGTTGACAACGTCCTTGTAGTTTTTCCTTCCGAGCAGGTGGACGTTGGGAAGGCCGCTGAGAACGCTGAGATCGACACCCGGGAGGGGCGAGCCGATAAAGACGAATGACCAGTCCGGGCGGCGTTTTGCCGCATAGGCGACGAAGTCATAATTGATGCATTCCTGCAGCGCTCCGGTGAAACCCAGCACAGGTTTACGTATGGTGAACAGGTCGTCGGGGATCGGGAGGGCAGGGTCATCCACCCTGCTGAACAGCTCATAATTTGCCCCGTTCGGTATAAGGAAAGTGTTTTTATTGTATTGGCTGAGCGTATCGAACAAACCCTTTGCGGTCGCAAAGACCACGTCGCATTTGGCGGCCAGTTCGGCCTCCATTTTGTTTACTACGGCGGGGTTTATAAATCCAGGGTATCCTGAGTGGCGGTCCACACAGTCGTAGACGAGAGCACTGTGCGGGATGTGATCGACGGCGTCCACGCTTGAAGGGTGATATACCCAGAGGACCGGATCTTCAAAGCCGTGCTCCTTCATCCTGGACCTAACGAAGGTAGCAAGACGCTTCTGGTTTATTTTGTTTATGAACCTGTGTTTATTGTAAAAGGGCAGGACCGGAGGCATGGCATAGACGGTTATGTTGCTCATCGGTTTGGTCCCGCCTTCCTTATAAGCAGAGAGACGTGCGGATGCGTCCTTGTCCTTCATCGGAGCGATCAGAGTCACCGGGGGCTCGAAGTAGAGTATCTCGGCGTCCTTTATCCTCCCCATCACTTGTTGCTTTCTCGTAGGTATCCCATACCAGTTTGATGTGGAGATACAAACTATCTGCTGCATTTTTATTACCCCCTGTTGTTTCCGGAAAGCAGCCTGAGCGCGGCTTCCCGGTTTCTATATTCGATTTCCCGCAGTTTGGAAACGGATTTTCTAAGCTCATCCCGATCTTTTTTCAATGCCCTGTCAATGAGCGATATGAGTTCGTGTTCATTCAGATCTTCTATGGAGATGCAAAGGTCCTGTTCCATGTAATTGAGGAATGATCGCACCTTTGTGTCGTATGATACACCGACCAGGGGGACACCCTGGCCTGCCGCAAAGATCAGGCCATGCAGCCTCATCGATACGACTGCATCCATCCTTGAAAGTATCCCTAGCAGCGTACTTGTCTTTTCGGGCGTACTGATGATGAACGGCTTTGCCAGTTTCAATCCATTACATGCCATCATGCAGGCGGCCTCGTCCTTCCCGCGTTCCAAAGGCACGAAGATCGGGACAAGCCCGTGCTTTTCAAATGCATAATCGGCCGCCCTGCCGAATATTTCGGCTTTCTGGGAATAAGAAGGCCAGTTGCGCAGAATGAACGCGATATACCTGCAGCCCGGGGAAAGCCCGTTCGATATCATGGCACTGTCCGTTTCGCTGTCGGATGACGGGGAGAGGATCAGCGCGGGATCGGCTGATAGGACTATTTCAGGCCTGGAAACGCCGAGGCGCTTCAGTTCTTCCCTGGAATCAGGTTCCCGAAGGGTGATCGAATCCACGCAGCGGTCAAGCACACGCGCCGTGCGGCGCCGGTTGGACGGCCGTGAGACCGGCCCTATGCCGCAGCCGTACATCATGACTTTGCACCCAAGGAGTTTTCCCAGCCATATCGTATAAAGATAGAAAAGCAGTGACCTGGTGGACGTGATATCCTGGATAAGGTTGCCGCCACCGTTGATATATAGCCTGCTCCTGCGGAATGCGCGGATATGTGCAAAAGGATTGAATGTGTACAGAGTGTCTACCCTGTATTTCAAGCGGGTTTTCTTCGGAGTCCGGGAAAGGACGCGGATCCTTAGGTCCGGGTCGATGTCGGTCATTTCGGATACGATCGCCTCGAGTATCGCGTCATCACCGGCGTTGTTCTTCCCATACGAACCGCAGATTGTAACTCCGTGCCGTTTGAGATCCCGGGCCCTGCGCCTAAGAAGCACATTATAAATTTCGACCTGCCTGGAGATCGTCGCTTCGATCGAGAAGTTTTCGGCAGCCTTCCTGTATATCCTTTCGCCGAATACGGCGCGCAGTTCGGCGTCGCTTCCCAGCCTGACGAGCAGCTTTGCCAGCGTATCGGCGTCGCCCGGGTCGAAAAGGTATCCGTTTACGCCGTGGTCTATCAGCAGGGGTATGCCGCCGACTTTGGTGCTTATGGTGGCGAGCCTGCAGCGTGCCCCCTCCGTAACGGCATATGGGAAAGTCTCGAAAAGCGAGGTCAGGAGATTTATATCGATCGAGCGGTAAAATGCCTCGATATCGTCTATCCAGCCTGCAAAGCATACCCGGTCGGATATTCCCAGGGCCTCAGCCAAAGAGGTCAGTTCGCCTTTTTGGACACCGTCCCCCGCTATAACGAGTTTCATATGCCGCGGCGTTTGAACGAATGCCCTCAGGAGCGTTTGGATATCCTTTACGGGGTCGAGACGGGCGGCGATCCCGCAGACGACGTCGCCGTCCGACACCTCAAGCCCGCATGTTTTCAAAAAAGCCCTGCGGTCGATGTCCCTGGGCGGGATATTGAAATCGAGCCCGTTATATATCGAAAAAAGCCCGTACGGAGAAAAGCCACGGGACAGCAGGAGTTCCGCCACGGGGTCAGAAACGCATATGCGGTTTTTGATTATCCTCAGGGCGATCCTGTTTATATTCCCATAGACAAGGTTCCCCAAAGGCCTTCCGAGGTAGTCCAGCCTGTAGTCGGAATGGACAGTGGTGACCACTGTGGCACGCCCGGAAATCTTCAGCCATGAGCCCATCATGTTGGCCTTCGCGCCGTGACAGTGGACAATATCAAAGCCGCCCCTTTCATACAGAAGGCGCAGCGTGAAGAAGTCTTTTATTATATTGCCGGAAGAAACGACTTCGGTGGGGATCCCGAGGGATCTTGCCTCTTCGGCAAAAGGGCCCTCGCGGAGCGAAACCAGCAGGATCTCGCACCCGGCCTGCTTTTGCAGCCCTGTCAAAAGTGACAGGACGTGTGTCTTTGCGCCACCTACGTCGCCCCCTCCAATGAGGTGCAGAACTTTCATAGCCGACCATCCAATGTCAAAAATAACGGAAAATGGCTTGTAGACAGGTTTGATTTATTATACAATATAGCGGTAACCGGGTCAAGCGCAGGACAGGAAGGAGGATAAGACATATCCATGAAACTCGTAAATGAAAAGGGAAAGCTTTTCGGACTCATAAACCTGGTGGACTTACTCGTGCTGCTGTTTATATTGCTGGTGGCGGGAGGGATTGTCTGGAAGATATTCGGCAACCAGGTATCCAATCTTGTCACACCGACGACTGAGATAACATATACGGTCCGCATCAAATCGACCCAGCCAAGGTATTATGACGAACTGGTGTCGAGACCGTTCCCGCAGCAGCTGGCGGCAGGCGATTCACTGATAGATAATGCCTATATCATATCCGCGGAAAAAGAACCTTATATCACACAGGTAGAGACAGATGACGGCAGGATCGTCAGGGCGACCGATCCGACAAGGATCGATATCGTTTGCACGATCAAGGCCGTCGTCAACGACAGTGCCATAATCAAGGTCGGACCCCAGGAGGTAAGGGCAGGGAAGGACCACTACGTCAAGACCAGGTTCTTTGAGATGATAGGGACGATCGAAAGCATCAAAATGGCCGGCGACTGATCTTTACAGGATCCTGAACCGGCAGAGTTGAGGTTTATGGTTTTCAGAACGTAAACAGTAAGCCAAAGACGGATGGGAGCGTAATATTATGCAGAAGCTTTTGAACGGCAGCGTCATCATCTCGCTGATCAGACGACTGATAGGTTTTTATCCCTACAGCATCATAGCTGCCGTCATACGCACCATAAAGGACGCATACGAAACCTCGGCAACGAAAAAAGCCTGGGAGAGGATATTTGGCTGCCCGGACTCGTCGACGGCAGGTTCGAACTGGAACAGTTTTCTGGTAAGGTTCAATTCGGCATGCGCGCGGCTCGGCAGGCTCATTTCGGTAATTGCCGAAGGCAGCATGCTCGTGCGGTTTTGGAAATCGCAGGCTTTACGCAACAGCCTTTTTTATCGCATATTTTTCAGCCGCGGCACCAACAGGCTGATAATTGTCATATTTGCCCTGTATCTGCCGATCGACTATGCGCTTAGGACATGGTCTCCGATCGCGGTTCTTGCGTCAGTCTGGGATGAGGCGTTCCTGGTTTTCGGTATTGGCTATGTGCTTTTCAGGAGGATTTTCTGCAAGAGGACAGTAGATGCACACACAACGCCGTTCGATGTCCCGCTGCTGCTGTTCCTTGGTATCGGGTTTATGCTTCTTTGCGTGGTTTCACCCTACCCTGGCATAGCCATAGCGGGATATCGCGCTGTCGTACAGTACATGCTGTGGTTTTATGTCCTGACGCGTATCATTGAAAACGACGGCGATATTTATGCTTTCTGTGCGACCATGATCGGGACCGCTACTCTGATCGCACTGCACGGTATCTATCAGTACATCATAGCCGTGCCGATCCCGTCCCACTGGGTTTCACAGGCCGAAATGGGAGTCCGCACGCGCGTGTTCTCCATCATCGGAAGCCCGAACATCATGGGCTCGTATCTTGTCATGATCGCACCGCTGACGGCGGCCTTTGCATACTATCTGAAACCGCTGTGGGCAAAGATGCTGATGTGGGGATGTACGTTCCTGATGTGCCTTGCATGCCTGTTCACATTCTCACGCGGCGCATGGTTGGGCATGGCAGTGGCAGTGTTTATTTTCGCGCTGTATCGTGACAGGAAACTTATCGCTTTGATGGCGCTTGCCGCGGGAGTTGCCGTATTCATCCCGCAGGTGGCCAACAGGATAACTTTCCTGTTCACATCCGAATTCGACCTTGCCAACATGTTCGGAGGCAGGGGCGGCCGCAGGCGGGAAGGCCTCAAGCTGCTCTATTCCGTAAATCCCTGGTTCGGGTACGGGCTTGGGCGCTTTGGCGGTGCAGTGGCGATGCAGAATCAGATCAACAGCAACATCAGCTACTTCTATATGGACAACTACTATCTGAAGACCCTTGTCGAGATGGGATACATCGGCCTCGGCGGTTTCATTTTCACTCTTGCAGGCTTCGTGTTCAATGCCATGAGGTCGATCCACAGGACGAAGGATGAACCTGTTTCAACGATCGCCGTTGGGATGTTTGCCGGCCTGGCAGGAGTTATGACACATTGTCTTACCGAAAATATTTTTGAGGTCCCATATATGAACGCCTATTTCTGGGGCGCGGCCGCAATCGTCATTTATATAGGATTTCTGCGTGCAAGGAAACAGCAAGGCAGACAGCACCGCAGCCTTTGAAGCCACAGATGATGATCCGGGAGTGAGCGACTGCCAGTGCCTTGATGATTTCAAGCATTTGATGATTCCAACCAGTTGATGATTCCAACCACCTGATAATCCCGACCAGGAGTTGCGATCAGAAGCTGATTGAGAAAGGCAGCAATGATAATATAAAGCAAGTGAAAAAAGCAGGCTTGTAATCATTACAGGCCTGCTTTTGATCTAATGGATGGCTGTGATGGCTGCAAATCTGATCCGGATTTAATGCTCCAACAGACCCGCCATGTACTTATCGTGGTAAGCCTTGAAATTCGTGTTATATTCCTGCGTATTCCCTTCATGCAAAGCACGGATATAGCTGTGGAAATCAAAGGCCTTTCTTGTGTTGTTTGCCCTTTGTATGACGATGACGGCTATATTAGAACAGTGATCGGCTATCCGCTCCAGGTTCGTGATCAGGTCCACAAAATGCATGCCGGAATCGACAGAACAAATACCGCTTTTTAACCGCTCTATATGCGAATTCTTTAAGTACTCCTGCATGATATCGATGACCTGCTCAAGGGGTTCCACATTGAGGGCAACTTTTGCATCGGAGTTTTCAAAGCAGTTATATGTCGTTTGAAGGATCTCATCAACGGCGGACAGGATTTGGGTTGCCTCCTGCATGGCCTGTTCCGAAAATGAGATAGAGTTTTCCTCCATCTGCTCTGTCATTTCAAGGATATTCATGGTGTAGTCGCCGATCCGCTCAAAGTCGTTTGTGATGTGCAGCAGGTCGCTTATGCTCGCGCTCTCCGAAGAGGTAAGGCTGCGGTTAGTCAGCCTGACAAGGTAATCGTCCAGGAGCACTTCCTTCTTGTCCAGCATGTCTTCCTGTTCACGCAACGTTGCCGCCTTTTTGGGATCGTATGATACTATCAGCTCCTGCGCGAGCTTGAAATTGCTGATCGCGATCCTGCCCATCTGCTTAACGACCTCGTATGATTTGTCGAGGGCAAGGGATGGAGTCTGCAGGAAACGTTCATCGAGCAGATTTGCCTCACCGTCTTTGGTTTTTGCCTTATCTTTTATTGTCAAAGTTGCCAGCTTTACAAGTAATTTGTTGAACGGAAGGAGCAGCAGTGTCGATGAGACTTTGAATGTCAGGTGGAAAATGGCGATGGACGTACGGTTCAAAGTGCTGTCCCAAAATGGGTACTGGAAGATCGGCTTCAACCCGTAAAGAATGATAATGAAAATGGCAGTTCCGATCAGATTGAAATACAGGTGAATCATCGCCGCACGTTTGGCATCCCTGTTTGCTCCGACGCTTGAGATCAGGGCAGTTACACAGGTCCCGATGTTTTGACCGAGTATTACAGGTGCGGCCGAATTGAAACGAACAATTCCGGTCGTCGAAAGTGCCTGTAGTATACCGACGGATGCGGACGAGCTCTGTATGATCGCGGTAAATATGGCTCCTACGGCAACTCCGAGAAATGGATTGGATACTGCCGTCATCAGTTTTATAAAGACCTCACTGTCCCTCAATGGGTGAACAGCCGATTCCATCGTGTTCATTCCGATGAATAGAATCCCGAAGCCGAGAAGGATCTGCCCCAGGTCATGCTTGCGGCCGATTTTTTGCGTCAGAAACAATATAAGTCCGAAGGTGCACAGCAGTGGCGCCAGGGATGCCGGTTTCAGGAGCTGCAATAGCAGGCTGGTGCCCGACAAATCGCCAAGCGAAAGGATGAATGCAGTGACAGTCGTTCCTATATTGGCACCGAATATCACGCCTACAGCCTGTGTCAGTTTCATTATTCCGGAGTTGACAAAGCCTACTACCATCACCGTCGTAGCGGATGAGCTTTGGATAACGGCCGTAACTGCAAGTCCCAGAAGAACACCCATGTATATGTTGCTCGTAAGTTTTTCCAGTATCCTCTGCAATTTGCTTCCGGACAGTTTTACAAGCCCGCTTCCCATGATCGACATTCCGTACAGAAACAAGGCGATACCGCCTAAAAATGATAAGACTTGCAGTACTCCCATAAGTCCTCCAAAGAAGTTTCAACATAATGGGCCAAAATTCGACCATTTTAATTATAATCGATATGTTTAGCAAGATAAAGGCATAAAGTCTTGCAATGATATGGTATATAATGGAAATCGGGTTCCGTTTTATTGTGGTATCTGTTACTGAGAAACCAGTCCGATTGTGTCATATAATACAAAACGGAGTCAAAGTATGGTAATATATGGAAATTTGATATAATAGACGGAAGGTGATTTTGCATTTTGAAAATAGCGTGAGTTGCATTATAGATCCTGGTACACTTTTGACTAAGGCAATGAGATATACAGCTATGGCAAAGAGATATACATTTGCCTGACCATATACTGCGTAAAAGGCTATACCGCTTGGACTGAATAAGAGCATATCGGACAGATTGATATGCGGGACAGGTTATGCTGATCCAGGCGATATAACCTCTTTTATGACACGTTATAGCAATCAATATACATAGCACAAGCATTGCACAAGGACGGCAATGCCTTGGATGATCCTGTTTTGCAACCTCGAATACTTTATATCAGCGATCGGCAGGCGGATTTTATGTCAGGACTGATCGTTTTCTGCGATTATCTCCTTTATTATATCGATGCACCGGTCGATGCACTCTTCCAGTGGAAATGCAGGTGCCGCTGCAAGCCTTATGTTGCACCGCTCGAGGGGAATCAGCACCTTCTGGGCGCTGCTTGAGGCGATCGCGCAGGACATGGCCGGTGTAAGCTCGCCGAGCATGGAGTTAGCGGCGATGATGGCAAGCGGGCCGGTTATTATATCGGCCCTTGCCGCGTTCAGGACTATGGCGTTCTCACCCGTTGCCCCCTCGTCGGCACCCTCACGCAGCATCCTGTTTGTCGCAGAGGAGTTGGTGCCCAGGGCGCATATGCGTACTCCGGACCCCTTCGGGAACTCAGCCCTGAGTTTGGTGACCAAGCTCCGGCCGATCCCGCCCCCCTGGCCGTCAACGACTGCTATGGTAAACTGCTTATTATTGCTCATAGTCCGCTCCGTTCCAGATTGTCCTTACATGATCCTGATGATGTGTGTTGTTGATGATCGCCGGGACGCAGCTAAAATATATCGGCTAAAGGCATTAGGACGATACCCGCAAAGGTAGATATCAGTGCAAGGTTTTTATATCCGTACTGGCGGGAAGAAGGGATCAGTTCCTCGATCGATATATACAGCATTATCCCTGTTATGAGGGAGAATATGATACCCATCATAAAGTCGTTGATAAACGGACGAAGGAGGACGAAGGCGAGTAATGCACCGACAGGCTCTGCGATGCCCGACAAAAATGTGTACTTTACCGCCTTAAGTTTGCTGCCTGTGGCAAAGTATACCGGCATGGCAACGGAAATCCCTTCGGGAATGTTGTGCATGGTTATGGCCAGCATGATGGACAGGCCGAGAGAACGGCTGCTGTAACCGGCCATAAATGTGGCTATTCCTTCCGGAAAGTTGTGCAGTCCGATCGCCAGCATAGACACGAAGCCGACCCTGAAGAGGTTCTTATGCTCACGCCCGTCGGCTTCGCCTTCTTCATGCGGTACGAGCCTGTCCAGTCCTGCCGCTCCTAAGACACCGATGCAGAGCGTTGCAACTGTAAGCAAGATGCCGACTGTATTTCCGGTGGTATCGATAATGAACATCCTGGCCTGCGGAAGAAGGTCAAGAAAGGATACGCTGAGCATCACACCTGCCGCAAACCCCAGAGAGGCGGTAACGAGTTTTTCACTTTTGCCCCTTGTGAAGAAGAGCAGTATACTCCCGAGCATGGTCGAAAAACCCGCTATCACTGACAACAGAAGTGCGAACAATGCATCCTGCGTAAACATCAAAACAACCTCCATCCTGCCGTTCGACAAGTCACCGGCAAAAACAAGTCCAAGCAGAATTATATATTATACTGTCAAAATACTCAATACACATAATTTTGACCTTCACGACCGACATATCGACAACGGCATGAATAGTATGGAAGTGAAAGCTTGCAGGGTATAGACCTGCAATGCTCAATATAAGAGAAAGGAACTGATGAGATTGATAAGAGAGATCATGTCGTATGACGATATACTCAAGAAGGTTGAACTGGCCGGGTTCACATATGATCCCGAGCAGGACATTTTCTATTCGATAATGAATCCGTGGCAGCGCAAATTCGGTTACTGCTGGTTATACGACGAATCGTGTCCCCCCATCAGCCTGATCATAGACTGCGAACCCATCAGATTCCGGTACGGAGGGAAAAAGTGGCTCATAGAGCTGTGGAAAGGGCAGTACGGGATGACCACGGGGGCCGAGATCGGTGTCTATAACACAACGGGGCCGGATATCAATATTCCGGGTGTGTTCAACGGCACATTCTATAAATGCGCGGAGGACGAAGACCACCTTCAGTTATTCTACGCGCTCCGGAAAAATAACAGGATCCTGTTCACTCGTGAAGGGAAACACTGGTGGCTTACGGGATTCATGCTGGGCGAGTTCTCGGAACCGGAAGAGTTGACGCTGGAGGCCAGGATCACGCTGAAAGACGCGGAGATGTGCCGTAATTTTACGGAGGAACTTGCGCGCATGGGTTACAGGGACGACGAGGTCAGGGTGAAGAACAAGACCGTCTGGATCACGTTCACAAGGCCTTACAGCGAGCAGCCGTCAACAAGGACAAAGCTTACGGTGTCCATAAGCCAGAGCAGGAATCGCTTTTTATGTGAGAAATTCAGAGAGCTGACTAAGGAAGCTCCGACATTGCAGGAGAAACTGAATATACTTCAAAGCGAGAACCCGGAGCTGTTCGATATCGCACTCAAGTTCGGTAAGCCGAGGGCCGTATACGACAAATATGAGCTGCTGAAAAAGTACCTGTAGGATGAAGCCATGGACTTAGCTTTGAGGCGGATCGCCAAGGCCGTCGAATCGGCTCCGGAGGTACTGTTCGACGACAGGTCGCAGATCGTCATAATGAGCGACTGCCACAGGGGTGACGGAGACGAACGGAGCGACAATTTCGCGAAAAACCAGACCATTTATTATGCGGCCATAAACTACTACTACCGGGAAGGGTTTACCTATATCGAGCTGGGCGACGGGGAAGAACTGTGGGAAAACACCGATTTGCGCGAGGTCCTTGAGATGTACGAGCATATTTATCAGCTTTTGGGAAGGTTTTACAGAGAGGGAAGGCTGATAATGCTTTATGGCAACCATGACATCGTCAAAAGGGATCAGGAGTATCTCAAGGGGAACTATGACTTGTATTTTCCGAGAATACGTGCCTATGAAAGCGTCCTTCTCAGGCACAGCGATACGGGCGATGTCATCGTTTTGATCCACGGCCATCAGGCGGACTTCCTGAACAGCTCGCTTTGGCGTCTTGCCCGTTTTCTGGTCCGGAATTTCTGGAGAAGGATCGAGAGGATGGGGTTCAATGACCTCACGAGCGCCGCGAAAAATTACAAGGTGAGGATGATGGTGGAAGATAAGCTGATACGATGGGCAGGAAGGGAAAACCTGATCCTGGTCGCAGGACATACACATCGTCCGGTTTATCCGCTTAAAGAAGAAGAGTATTATTTCAACAGCGGAAGTTGCGTGCATCCGAACGGAATAACCGCGATCGAGATTTCAAAAGGAAGTATATCGCTTGTCAAGTGGAGCGTAAAAACGCGAAATGACGGGACGTTGTATGTTGGCAGGGACGTACTGGGAGGCCCCGAATCGCTCGAAAAATTCTTTCAGCGGCTCCGCCTCAGGAAAAGGGATAAGATACATAGTTGAAAAGAGTGAAACGGGAGATGATCTGTCACAATATCGAACAGAAAGCGGCTGTCCACCGAGAGATCAGGGTGATCCAGCCGCATGATTTATTTTGTCATGGTAAAAGAGTTTTGTGTTGCCGGTATAAACATTCGATCGGTTAAGGCAACTGAATCGAAACAGTGCTGCCGTTTATGCCTTTTGAAACGACGATCTGCCTGTCTATACGTTCTTTCAGTTCCGCAACATGCGAAATCACACCGATAATACAGTTGCCGGAAGCCAGGGTATTCAAAGCACGGACAGCCAGTTCGAGCGATTGAGGATCCAGCGAACCGAACCCCTCATCGATGAACATCATCTCGATTTCGATACCTCCAGCATGGCTCTGTATGACATCGGCCAGGCCCAGGGCAAGCGCAAGTGAAGCAATGAAGCTCTCGCCGCCGGAGAGCGTCTTGACAGTCCTGATCTTGCCGGTGTAATGGTCAAGCACATCGAGATCCAGCCCGGTCTGCGAGCGGAGGTTTTCGGGCTCCTCCCTGCGTATCAGCGTATAGCGGTTACCCGTCATGCTGCCGAGCCGTGTATTTGCAGCATCGAGGATGTGATTGAAATAATAAGCCTGGACGTACTGTTCGAATGCGATCTTCTGCCTGCCGGGCAGCTCGCCGTTTGCCGTTTTGGACAGGCTGCTGATGAGGAGGAAGTCGTTCTCAAGTTCTTTCCTCTTCTCATTTTCCTGCCTGATGGAGTTTTCCGTGCGCTGGTTAGAGAGATACCGGGCCGTGACACTTCTCAGTGTTTGGTCAGCTTTGTCCTTTTCAACGCTGATCCTGTTCTTCATATCCTCCAGGAGACTTACATCCTGAGGTTCAAGGCCGGCTGTCTCTGCTTCGAGGCGACGCAGCTCGGAATCGATGCTGTTCATGGAATCGCGATAAAGCTGCAGCTTTTCCTTCGAGAGTTTGATTTCCGACTCGTCCATCAACGCCGCGGTATAATCTTCCTCATCTTTGAAACCGCAGGCTGCCATGCTTTCCGAGTATTTTTCGAAGGCCTCGGACTCGCTGATGACCGCCTCATCGTATCTTTTCCTGATGTCTTCCAGCAGTGTTTTTGCCGCCTGAAGATCATTGCTTGCATTTATGTAGTCTTCTTCGGCTTTTTTCAGAGCATCCTTCAGCATAGCCAGCTGGTGCTTCTTTTTGCGCAGGCTTTCTTCAGCTTCGGCAAGGGATTTGCAGGACAGCGAACCGGACAGCGCCTGCAAACGGCCTTCCATGGTGCCGAGGGCTGAGGAAAGCGAGCTTTTTTCCTCATTCGCTTCAGAGATGGCGCCTGTAAGCTCCGCTTCTGCCAGTTCTATTTCCTTAAGCCTTTCCTGACACTTATATCTTTCATCCAAACCTGCTTTAAGGTCCTGTTCCGCCGCCCGAAGCTCGCTGAGCTTCTCATCGCATTCGGCAATGCGTTTTCCTATCATGCCGAGCAGGATGTCAGTATCATCCGGAACTGATTCAATGCGTAATACGGACCTGCAGGCCCCCAGCATATGATTTACGGAAGTATTTAGCTCGGCTGTTTTTTCTCCAAGGATTCGGGATCCTTCCTGCATCTCCCGAAGGCATTTTTCATATCTGCTCTTAAGGAGCTTGAGCTCCTCTTCGCCGGGAGCGCCCGTAGTTATGACAGCCTTGCGCGGATGGACGGTCGATCCGCAGACCGGGCAGGGCTCGCCGTCTGCCAGTTTGGCTGCCATGATCCCGGCGCGTTCACGGTTGTAAGCGGTTTCGCTTTCCTCAAGCAGCCTGGCTGACCTGCGATAGTCTTCCTCCGCCTTTTCGTATCTTTCTTTGAAGATCCGGTGCTGATATTTCAGCTGCCTTACATTCAGCACTTCGCTTTTCAGGCTGTCAAGCTCCTTGACCGTACGGTTCAGATTATCGATCGTATTGAGGCACTGAACATACTGAGTTTCGTATGACTCAGTCTTTCTAAGTCTCTCGGCAAGATCATCCTTTTCGAGCCTGTATTTTCCGACAAGAGATATTTGCCTGTTTATGGTCTCATTGAGTTCATTCAGCTTGGCGCGCAGATTTGAACACTCTTTTTCCAGCCTGTCCGCATCGAGGTACAAGGGCAGTTCCTTTTCAAGCTGACTGACATCCGAGGACAGGGCTTCGCGCATAGGTTCCCTGTTTTGCTCATCATCAAGAGTTTTACGCAGACTATCGAGTTTCTCTTGCGATGAGGCGATCTCATCATCAAGCCTGCCAATGCTTTCGAAAAGGATTTTTACGTTTTCTTTTTCTCTGAGATACAGTGCCTGGAGAGGGAAGACGTTATATAGTGCCTTTTCAGCATTTGAGATCCTGCTCTCCAGAGCGAGCATATCTTCCTTTTGAAGGTCCAGCCCGGACTTTTCTGCCTTTGCAGAATCAAGTGCCTTAAAAAGCTTGTTTATATGTTCCGCTTTTGCGATTTGGGCTATGATCTCTGCCGACTCTCTGTCCAGTCGGCTCAGATCCTCCCTCAATCCATGCATAAGGTTTTTATCGGCTTCATTCTGCAGGGCCAGAAGGTTCAGGATATCCTCCGTCCTGTGGATATTTTGATCATCCAGGACTGACTCTATCTGAGCCGACATCTCGACATTATCATCAGGACATTGGATGCTCCCGATATGCTGCAGGATCCTGCGCCTGCTTTCGTCGCACTGTTCCTTAGCCTCCTTCTCAAGCTCCTTGAGAACCTTTTGGGTTGCCGAAAACAGGTCTGTCTGAAACAGCCTTCTGAAGATTTCCGCCCTCTCCCTGCTGTCGGCAAACAGCAGTTGCCTGAATTCGCCCTGGGCGATCATGGCGGTAAGCTTGAACTGCGGATAAGTGATGCCAAGGATCTCCGCGATCCGGTTGCTTACCTCGCGATAACCCGAAACGACCGACCCGTCCGGAAGGATCAGCTCAGCATCCGGGTTTTCTATGGTAGTACCTTTTCCAGAGATTTTCGGACGCTCATATCTAGGTTTTCTTGTGACGGTGTATTGCTTTCCTTTATGCGTAAACACCAGTTCGACAAAGGTTTTTGCTTCGGGACTTGCGAAGTCGCTGCGGAGGGTTTCCGGTGTGCGGTCGCTCCCGCTGGCCTGTCCGAAAAGCGCAAACGCGATCGCGTCAAAGATCGTCGTCTTCCCGGCGCCGGTGTTGCCGGAGATAAGGAAAAGACCCAGCCCGCCAAACTTTGAAAAGTCGATCTCGGCCACACCCGGGAACGGACAGAATGCGCTCATCGTTATTTTCAAAGGTTTCATTGCACTATCCCTCCCGCTTTATCAAATACGGACTCCATGACCCTTTTTTGCTTATCAGTGAGCTCCGCGTCGTTTTGGATGCCGAAGAACTCTTCAAACAGCTCCATCGGGCTCTTTTGCTCGATGCTGCCGCTTGCGGACGTCCGTGAACCTGTTTGGACAGTTCGCTCATTTTCGAACTCAATGCGGAGGATGTTGGGATATACCGTCCTCAACCTGCCGAGCGCATCATATATTTCGCTTTCGTCTGTAACGGTGGCGTGGATAAAATCGTTTTGGCCGGCGGGGTCTTCCAGCCCGACCCTGACAAGTTCGGCGACGGGGCCTTTGATTTTGCGCATGTCACGCAGCGGAACGAGGGGGAGTGTCCTTATTTGCAGGTCGTGCTTTTTGCCCAGTTCGATCACCGTAATGCTTTTGTCATGCAGGGACTCAGAAAAGGAATACTTGAGCGGGGACCCGGAGTACCTGATCTTTTCATTATTTATGAACTGGGGTTTATGGATATGCCCAAGCGCTACGTAGTCAAACCTGTCAAAGACGGAAGAGTCGATATTATCAAGCCCGCCCACGGAGATGCTTTCCGAGTCGCTAAGTTCGGGTTGTGACGATCCGCTTGTGACAAATTGGTGCGCGACAAGTATGTTGCGTCTGTTTATATCTATCCCGATTGAATCTATAACAGTCCGTAACGCATCTTCATAAGTAACTATTTCATTGCTGAAATGAGGGCGGACCAAAGCAGGCTTGAGGTATGGAAGCATGTAGATGTCAACTTCGCCAAAATCATCGGCAAGTGTTTTCTTCACAGGCTTTCCGTCAAACACGCCTGCAATATGTATCCCCGATTTGTCCAGGATCCGGCTTCCGAAATTCAGCCTCTGCGGGGAATCGTGGTTGCCGCTCACCATGAAGACAGGCAGACGGCGGGAGATCAGTTCCGTTATGAAATAGTCGAGCAGGTCCACTGCGTCGACAGACGGAATGCTTTTATCGTATACATCGCCCGCTATCAGCACACCGTCCGGCAGCTCCGTTTCCGCGTAAGCAAGTATTTGATCGATAATGTATTTCTGGTCCTCATATAGGCTTATTTCACCTATGCGCCTGCCGATGTGCAGATCGGACAAGTGGAACAACTTCATACGCATACCTCACTCTGTTTCGCCGGATCGTGCTGTTGGACCTTTGCGATATTTTTCCGGCGCTTTATAGTCTATATTATGCCTTGTATTCACATAGCGGACAGCCCTGGCAGAGCAACCCTGCGGATCAACCCCTCGGCAATAAGATTGTTGAGGATTCTGATCGCCTCGTGTTTGGTACTTCATTATATAACATATAACGATATTATACTGATTGCAAGCCACCACATGTAATTCTATAACATAGAGAAAACCAGAGCGTTTTATCGACAAATAAAGAAGCCGACTGGACTGTCGGCTTCTTTCGGTGGTACGCCCGACTGGATTCGAACCAGCGACCTTCAGAGTCGGAGTCTGACACCGAGTGGCTATTTATATGGCTTTGCAGTCTGTTTGACCACAGTTTGACCCTAATTCTCTTTTCGAATAGTTTAATTTGCTTATGTTGTTGCGCAGATCGTCAAGGTTTATGTGAGTATATTTTCGTGTCATTTCAAGGTCGGCGTGACCGAGAAGTTCTTGCAGTGACCTCAAATCTCCACCACCCTTTACGATATAGCTCGCAAAAGTGTGTCTGCACTTGTGGGCAGTCTTTCGTGCGGGGGCGTCCTCGATGTCAACTTCCATGTCGTCCCAAAATTCGTTATTCCGCTTCTGAAACTCGGTCGTTGAATACCGTCTGCCGTTGCGTGAAACGACAAATTCGCAATCCCTGTTTATGTTTTGGAGCAGGAGCAAAGTTTCTGTGTCTATTGGTATCGTCCTTATTCTCTTGCCTTTGGTGTAAGGCCTTATGACTTCACCACCATTTCCCCTTGCCAGCGCCGAGTTCACCTTTATTGTGCCATTGGCAAAGTCAACATTTTCCCATTTGAGGGCGAGCAGTTCGCCGCGCCTCATCCCAGTGTGGAGAAGCAACTTTATTACATAGCCAAACTCATGTGTTTCGGCATATTCCAGGATTTTTTGCAAGGCTAAAAATTTCAACCTCTTTTTCAGGTTCTCTTTCAAGCTCTATATCTTCGGCGGCCATCACAAGGTCTTTGCTGCAAAGTTTGTTTTTTGCAGCCCGTTTGACTATATCTTTGAGAATAAATCGCACTTTCTTTTTCCTGCTCATGGAATACCCGTCAAGGGAGTGCATCACCATTTGCAAGTGCATTTCCTAAGGCGTTAAGCGGGAAGCGGACAAGCTG
>Ga0134102_1001227_pt1 | contig 23626 bp, 17 predicted proteins | sample 13_3_2metaG_FD_94447 | JGI IMG/M metagenome (GOLD analysis project Ga0134102, IMG submission 94447) | Switchgrass degrading microbial communities from high solid loading bioreactors in New Hampshire, USA - 13_49_3.3_201_A3 metaG | ecosystem: Engineered > Bioreactor > Semi-continuous > Anaerobic...
TACAATGCCGACAATCATGGTCCCACTCTGCCCGAGCGTATAATCTGTAGTGTAATTGTCAGCTATTCCTTGCGGACCAAGCACGTAAAATTCGGTAAAGTGTTCTCCTTCTTTTGGAGTTAAGATTACATACTCCAGGGTTGCGACAGACATGAGAATTGACAGGATAAGGATAATCGTGAGAGCTCTGTCCAGTTTTGACTCCGATTTCTCAAGGATCTCGTTTTTGAGCGAAAGGGCGGCTGCGCTGAAAGAAATCTCGAAAGCCTCAGTTTCAGGAAGGCTTGCCCGCCTTATATATGCAAGCCAGCACATGATAAATATGAATATGGATAGGCATACAAGCACAGGAAGGAGCCTGATCCCAAAAGGCGTATAATTGAGGACAAGCCCTATCAGGGGCACTATTGCAATGCTTAGCCCAAATGAAAGTGCAGTCCTTTCAATTCCATCAAGGTCGGATTTTGCGGGAAAGAGTGCAGCAATTAAGGTGTACCCCGGCAGGAAAAGTACAAGGGGCAGCCCAAGTACGTTCCGGAGTATAGTCTCATTTAGTCCGGGGGCAAGCACAAATATGTCCGTAAGGAGCACGAGCCCTATGACAATCAAGAGGTCTGAGGGAATTTTTTTTCCAGTCATGCGGGTCCATCCGGCTTAAAGTCAAAAGATACTGTAGACATATTTTTTGAGGGAAGCTACTGTACATATATTATTTGAGGGTAGTTACTGTAGATATATTTTTTTGAGGGTAGCAATACTTCTCTCCAATGCATTTTATTCTTTCGCTTTATTTAAGATAGCAAGTATTTTTTCCTTATAAATTTTTTCAGTTTTTCCTTTTTCTGCCTTCTTATACTTCTTTTTTATTTTTTTAGACTTCTTTATCTTCCACTTCTCTCTACTTTTTTCCGTTTTTAAGTTTTTTTCCTTATATGTGGCAAGAGGGCTAGCTCCATAGTTTTTTTCCTGGATTTTTTCTCGCTTTTTTTCTTTTTCCAGCCAGGAAGCGCGGCAAGTCGCATATAAAATAGGTGCAGCCACAAGGGCGCAGGGCTGAAAAGAGAGTTTTTGAGCAGGCAAGGCAACCCGGGAATTGAGCCCAGAATTTTCTCCAGTTCTTCTGATGCGGTTTCTTTCATATGTTTGAGATTTTTGAGGCTTCTTTTTTTATTTATTTACTTTTTATTCTATTCTGTTTTAGTAATATCTCTTCTTAATATCTAACCTAACAATAAAATTATATGTGTTCTCCCGGAGTTGCTTATACAATATTATTTTTTAATAATTATTTTATGATAATGTAATTTAGCTAAATTTATATATGGGCTTTATATTATTCCATTAATATATTAGAATGTCAATATACTAACTTCTCATAATTGTTATGAAAGCATTCAAGCATGCTACTTTGGTTTATACTTTCAGAGCGCACCAGAATTTGGTGATAGGGCTCTAGATTAATGCGTTTATTCAATTGGAGTAAAGCTACCTGGGTATTGAAATCACACCAACATTTTAAATATTTGTTTTCTAAACTTCTATTTATTTTATACTATACTAATCTATTATAGTACTCCATAGTATCTCCAAAATTCCAAGATAGTTGGGAGCACTCGTAAAAATTTCTCAAAAAGTATTTATAATATAAGTTCATATGAGGTTGAATAAATGAGTAATGAGCTTACCCCCGATACAAGCTCTCAATGCATGCTTCAATGCGAGGAAAAAACGTGCAGGGAGGTTACAGCCCCTCAAAAAATAACTGTGATTCTCCCTGCATATAATGAGGAAGTTGCCATCGGAAGCATTGTCCTGCTAACACGTAAGTACGCAGACAGCGTGATCGTGGTCGATGACGGCAGTTCAGACCGCACAGCCGACGTTGCCAGGAAAGCAGGCGCTGAGGTCATTGTTCATGAAGTGAATAAAGGAAAAGGAAGGGCTCTTAAAACAGGCTTTACAGCCGCAGTCGCCCTGGGCGCAGACATTATTGTGACCATGGACTCCGATGGCCAGCACAACCCTGCCGATATCCCGAAACTGGTTGAACCCATCCTGAAAGGTGAAGCCGACATGGTCAACGGCAGCCGGTACCTCAATGGTCTGGGCAAGAATACCCCAGCCTACCGCCGCGTGGGTCAGACCATTCTCGACGAAGTAACGAACCTCAACTCCGGCCTCCATATAACAGATTCCCAGAGCGGTTTTCGTGCGTTTGCAGCCTCAACAAAAGACGTTTTTCGCTTCACTGCCAAAGGCATGGCAATTGAAAGCGAAATGCTAGCCGACGCCGGTCGCCACGGCCTTCGCATAACCGAAGTCGAAATCGGCGTCCGTTACGATGTTGACGGATCAACAGAAAACCCAATAAAACACGGTCTTGGGGTTCTTATGATGGTTCTGAAAGATATCGAATTTAACAGGCCTCTCTACTACCTGACATTACCTGGATCAATTCTTGGAATTATCGGGCTTATTATGGGTGTCATTTTCCTTCGCGAGTTCATCCTGGGAAAAAACCTGTATTTCGGGCCTACCATGCTCATGGTTCTGTGTATTGTTATAGGGAGTTTTATGGCTTTGATGGGTATTATGCTGCATTCGGTATCTACGATTCTGAGGGATGCGCTGAAAGGTTAAAAGAGAAAAGGAGTAAAATTGATTTTTTTTTCTTGAAATATTAAGAGTTGGATCTTATAACCATCTCTCTACATATGATTGATGAGTTTAGTAATCCATTTAGGTGAAACGTCTTAAAAACAGATAAGACTATGATATAATGGTTCCGTAGAAATGGTTTCGTAGAAAAACTATCTAAATTAATGTTAAGGGCTAAGGCTAACTGCTGAAAATATAGATCACAAGACCCAGTTCAAACTAATGCAGATTTGTTATTTCATAAGTTTTCTACAAAGCCGATTTTTTTCAATACTGTAACTGGCATCAAAATCATATCTTTGTCTTCTTAATACTGTATTAATAATATTAATCTCTTGATAGGTATTTTATGATAATGTGAATCCGCTGGGTTTATATACCTATTTCTTAATGCTCCATTTTTATGTTGCCATCTAAACGTATTAACTCTATATTATTTGTTGCAATCTCCCTACTAACTGTTTCTACCTGAACACTCAAAATGAGCTAGAATGGAATTGTAATACTTTAGCCACATGCATTTATTCAGATTAAAGCGAAATCGTCCGGGTATTGAAATTGTAACTAACATTTAAAATATTTTTCCTAAAAATTTTTATTTATTTTATATTATATTAATCTATTATAATATTATCATATCCATTAAAACAGTATTAGCAAAAAATTTAAATAAGTTCTTGTAATATATGTTCAGAAAAAAGGTTGAACAGATGAATAATGAGCTTAACACCGGTAAAAGCTCTCAGTGCATGATTCAACGCGAGGAAAAAGCATACAAGGAGGTTACAGATCTCAGAGCGGATTCCGAGCCTTTTCAGCCTCAACAAGACACGGTTTTGGGTTCTTATGATGGTTCTGAAAGATATCGAATTCAACAGGCTCCTCTACTACCTGACAGTACCTGGATCAATTCCTGGGATTATCGGGCTTATTATGGGTGTCATTTTTCTTCGCGAGTTCATCCTGGGGAAAAACCTGTATTTCGAGTCTACCATGCTCATGGTTCTGTGTATTGTAGGGAGTTTTATGGCTTTGATGGGTACATGCTGCATTCGGTATCTACGATTCTGAGGGATGTGCTGAAGGGTTAAAATAAACAGTAAAATGGGGGATTATCTTTTGAAAATATTACGGGTTGCTAGTGATATATATCCATATACGGTTGGTGGATTTGGTATTCATATCCATGAAATGTCAAAGGAACAGGTAAGATTAGGACATGATGTAACTGTGTATACAGCTTCGGAAAATGCCGAATCCGAATATCAGGCAGATGCAGGTTATTTTGTCCGGAACTTCAAACCGCTTGTAAAATTACTTGGCAATTCTATTGCTCCCTCCATGCTTTTTGACCTTCTTCAAGAGCAATCCAATTATGATATTATCCATGCTCATTCACACCTTTTTTTCTCGACTAACTTGAGTGCAGTCGCAAGGCAATTAGGTTCAACTCCTCTTGTAATAACAAATCACGGTCTGAACTCCCAGACTGCTCCTGTGTGGTTCCAAAAGCTCTATAATACAACAGGTGCACCTCTCACCTTTGCAGCAGCAGACAAAGTTCTTTGCTATACAGAAACTGAGAAGCAGGAGCTTATTGGTCTCGGAATAAAACCTGAGAAGATCGAGGTAATTCATAACGGAATCGATACAAATCTGTTTGTTCCTGCTAGAGAATCCTGTTTTGATAAAAAGAAATTGCTCTGGATCGGCAGATACGCAAAAGGTAAAGGTCTTGATTATTTAATTGACGCTTTCAGTATTTTAAAAGCCAAGCATCCGGATGCTACTCTTACTCTGGTAGGCGAAGGCCCGGAAAAAGACCATATTGCTAAGAAAGTAAACGATCTGAATCTGCAAAGTAGTGTTACAATGAAGAACTGTGTGCCAAATTCTGAGATCGTCAGCATGTATCAAAATTCCAGTGTTTTTGTACTACCAAGCCTTGAGGAAGGGGTTCCAAGGACGATTCTAGAAGCAATGTCCTGTGGGATTCCTGTAGTGTGCTCCCAATTGCCTCAACTTGTTGACATTGTTGACGGGGGAGGACTGCTTGTACCCGTTAAGGATTCTCAGGCTCTTGCAGACGCTATCTCAAAAGTGCTCTCAGACTCATCTCTTGCAGAAGAGTTCAGGAAAAACGGAAGAAAACACGCTGTTGAGAATTATTCCTGGAAAGATACAGTAAAGAAAACGGTCCAGCTTTACAAGGAGGTGATTTAATTGTCAAAGATTGTAATTACGGGCGGGGCGGGGTTTATAGGCTCTCATATTGCAGAAAATCTTGCAAAAGAGGGTCATGAAATCGTTGTCGTTGATAATCTGGACCCTTACTATTCTATTGATTTGAAAAAGAGAAATATAGATATAGTTCTTAACAGCGGAGATGCCACTTTTATTAATGCTGATGTTACCAATCTTGCAAGAATGAAAGAGATCATTGATAGCACGGTTGATTATGTTTATCACGAGGCTGCCCAGGCAGGCGTTAGAATTTCAGTTCAAGATCCGTTCAAGCCAAACGATGTAAACGTGCTGGGCACTTTGAACGTACTTAAAGCTTCTCTTGATGCAGGCGTAAAAAAGGTCATAAATGCTTCATCGTCATCTGTTTATGGTAAAGTAAAATACTTACCTTTTGATGAGCAGCACCCTACAGAGCCAGTCTCTCCATATGGTGTTAGTAAATTAGCTGCAGAACACTACTGCAGGGTGTTTTATGAAGTATATGGTCTTCCAACCACTTCGTTGCGTTATTTTACAGTTTACGGGCCAAGAATGAGGCCAGATCTCGCAATTTCAATATTCACTCGACAAATGCTTGCAAATGAGCCTATTACTGTTTTTGGTGACGGTGAACAAACTAGAGATTTTACTTATATTGAGGATGTTGTTGAAGCAAACAAAAGGCTGCTTAACAACAAATCGACTGATGGAAGGGTTTTGAATATAGGTGGTGGAAATCGGATCAGTGTAAATGACTTGATTGAAAACTTAAGATCTATTACCGGTTCAAAATCTGAAGTAATAAACGCCGATAAACAAAAAGGAGATACAGAGGACACGCTTGCAGACGTTGATCTGGGAAATGAAATGATAGGATACCAACCATTATTCGACATCAATAAAGGGCTGAATAAATTTGTAGAGTGGTTTAAAAATGAGGGAGATCCTGGAGAACAGTCGTTGAGACTTAAACAATCTCAGAAACATACAATTTCGGTTTATTAACTGATACTATCGGGTTATAGTATGAAAAAAGTTGTTTTTGTTAGATCAAGTTCAAAGCCTGCAAGAGTGGAAAAAGAGGCAGAGAGTCTAAAGAATGCAGGTTACTCTGTCTCTATTTTATATTGGGATCGAAACTCAAATAAATCAAGAGTTGAATATAAAAATGGAATACATATAAATTATTTTGGGTTTAAAGCCCCCTATGGTAAAGTATCACTTTTACCTTGCTTACTAATTTGGTGGATTTATGAGTTATTTTTTTTATTAAGAGATGACTCTGAGATTATCCATTCTTGTTGTTTTGATACATTAATTCCAGCAATATTTATAAAAATTATACAAAAGAAAAAAATAGTTTACGATATTTTTGACTTTTATGCGGAATCTTTACCCGAAAACGTTCCTTCTTCTATTAGAAATATAGTTTCAAATTTTGAGAAATTCTGCATACGATTTGTAGATTTTGTAATCATTGTTGATAATTCAAGGCATGTTCAAATTAAGGATGCAAAAATTCGAAATATGGATGTAATTATGAATTGTCCAAATGATGTCGTACTTAGTCCTAAGAGATCACCCAATAAAGAGTTTATTATTTTCTATGGAGGAATGATATCTAAAACTAGAGGACTGGTGGAATTAATAAATTCAATTAAAGGTCTTGAAAATATAAAAGTTATTATAGCTGGTATGGGAGAAGATGAGGATCTTTTCAAAGAGATGTCTAGTAACGTAAAAAATGTTACGTATCTTGGATGGATAAATTATGAAAAGTATATTGATTTTACTCTGAGCGCTGATCTTATATTCGGTTTCTATGATCCCAAAATTCCAAATAATAGGCTTGCCAGCCCAAATAAATTGTTTGAAGCTATGATGTGTAGCACGCCAATAATTGTGAACGAAGAAACTAGTATGGCTGAAATCGTTAAACAAGATAATTGTGGATTAGTTGTACCTTATAGTGACCATAATTTATTGAGAAAATCAATCTTGAGACTAAAAGAGAATCCAGAAATGCGTTTAAAAATGGGTGAAAATGGAAGGAAAGCCTTTGAAAGAGAATATAACTGGCAAGTTATGAGCCGAAAATTGGTTAATTTGTATAATAATATTTGACAACTTGCTAATATTAATGTAATCTATCGTAATTGATTGATATCACTTTGGGTAACTATATGAATTTTTCAGAAACTATCTTCAACCTCTCCTAACCAATAGTTCATAGAAGATAAATCATTATCAATAAAACTAAAAGGAGTCTCATTTTGTGATAAAAATTTACAAAACTGGAACTTTGAGAATAATTCAATAGTATTTACAAATTTCTCTTTCCTATCATCAGCGTAGTTCTATCTACTTCGCTTTAGAAGAATAAAAGTATGAACAGCATTGAAACTCAATTACAATTACACCAATAAAAAATGGACGAAAACCAAAAATAATCTCTAAAATATTTGATTACGTTGGTGGTATATTGATCAAACCTATCAATATTTTAAGCTCGACCCCCTTATATCCTAACAAATCTGGTGGTTATCTTCGGATATTAAATATTGCAAAATTAGCATCTAGCATTACAGATGTGTCAATGTTTGCTCTACATGAGAATATAGAGTATTATGGGAAAATTGAAGGTATAACTTTATATCAATCAAAAAAATATAATGGAAAATTAGACAAGCTGGGTTATTATTTTTCTGGATTAACATCTAATAATTATAGTTTGAGAGCTCCAAAGGAAGCATTCAGTAATTATGAAAACTCTTTAATTCAGATTGAAGGTCCCTATTTTTATAATCTTCTTAAAAAAATGAAGATTACAAATTATATTTTAGACGAACATAACGTCTATTGGGAATTTTTTAATTTTCCTTCCTATAATTTGAAAGAAAAAATATACAATAGTGTTTCATGCAAAAGAGATAAAAAAATTGAGATAGATGCGATAAAAAATGCTACACATACATTGGTGTGTTCTGAACGAGATAAACTCAAAATATTAGAAGAAGTACCAGAAGCTGAGGAAAACATCTCAATAATTCCAAATTGTGTTTGCTTTAGTAAATATGATCATTACAAGAAAAATCATAAAAGAGATGAAAATGAAGTATCACAAATATTATTCATGGGATCTTTAAATTATGGACCTAACATAGATGCAGTATCATTAATTTGTGATAAGATTGCACCTACTTTTAAAAATAATATTAAATTCATTGTAATTGGAAAAAACCCTCCTTCTTTTGATTATCCTGAAAATGTCGAAGTTTTGGGATATGTGGATGATGTGAAAAAGTACCTATTGAACAGTGACATTTGTATATGTCCGTTAAGGTATGGAAGTGGAACAAGGTTTAAAATTTTAGAATATATGGCTATGGGGAAACCGGTGATTTCCACATCCAAAGGGGCTGAGGGAATTGATTATACAAATGGAGTAAATATTATTATCGAAGATAATATTGATCAATACCCTATAATTATATCTGAACTGCTGGAAAATAAGAAAAGATTGTCTTCAATTGGGAAAAATGCAGAGATATTAGTCCAAGAAAAATATGATTGGATTTTATATAAAGACACTCTCAAACAAATCTATGAAAAAGCCTCCTAAACTGGAGCTGCTCAATAGTAACTTTCTTAAATTTCATATTCTCTCAGTTTATTCAATATTATGAATCGAACAAGATAAGGATAAACAATGAAAACTGCAATCATTCTTGGAACTAGACCTGAAATAATAAAGATGAGTCCTATCATAAGGGAATGTGATAAACAAGCTATAGATTATTATATTATTCATACTGGTCAACACTACAGTTACGAAATGGATAGGGTCTTTTTTGAGCAGCTCAAACTTCCCCAGGTGAAATACAACATCGAAGCAGGTTCCGGCAAACATGGCGAACAGACGGGAAAAATGCTGTCTAAAATTGAAGAAATTTTATTGAAGGACACGCCCGAGGTAGTTTTAGTCCAGGGAGACACAAATACGGTCCTTGCCGGAGCCCTTGCGGCTTCTAAGCTTCACATAAAAGTAGGGCACATTGAAGCAGGACTAAGGTCTTTTGATAGAAACATGCCTGAAGAACTTAACAGGATCGTTGCCGATCACATTTCAGATTACCTGTTTGCCCCCACCGAGATCTCTAAGCAATATCTTTTAAATGAAGGTATTCCTGAAGAGAAAATCTTTGTTACTGGAAATACGATCGTCGATGCTGCCTATCAAAATCTTGAAATCGCAAAACAGAGCGCCGATATCCTGAAAGAACTCGGCTTAAGTGAAAAAAAGTATTTTGTAGCCACAGCCCATCGAGCTGAAAATGTGGACGATAAAACACGCCTTGGTGGAATCCTTACCGGCTTCAGAAAGATTTACAAGGTATTTGGCCTCCCAATAATCTTTTCAGCTCATCCAAGAACTGTGAAAATGATTAAAGAATTTGGTTTCAAAATACCCGAAGGAACAAGGCTGATAGAACCTCTTGGATATCTAGAATTCTTGCAGCTTGAAAGTAAGGCTAGACTGATTCTTACAGATAGCGGGGGCGTGCAGGAAGAAAGTTGTATCCTTAAAGTTCCTTGTGTAACCCTTCGTGAAAACACGGAAAGACCTGAAACAATAGAAGTAGATGCAAACATAATTGCAGGAACTGATGAGAAGATAATTCATTGTGTTCGAAAGATGATGAATTCTGAAACGGATTGGATTAATCCTTATGGAAATGGTGATGCATCGAAGTTGATACTGGAAGTAATAAAGTGATTATTAGAGATTTATGCTCTTATCCAGCTTTAAACTGGAATTTTCACCTCAAAATTCAAGGTAATAACAATTATAATGAACACAATTAATTTTCCTTAAATTCAATTAAAAAATCTATCAACTCTAAAATGGACACTCAATTAACTGTTGATATTAATCAACAAATTGAAGTTTACAAATTTACGAAAACAATTGATTATAATTGATTATAGTACTCGTTATCTTTACGGACCAGAGATGAGAAGCAATGTATTATTAAATTTTCGGAGCTTAATATGAAACTAATTAATCCTTTTCAAATGAACAATTGGCCAATTAAAAAATTCCTTATATTGGTTTTTACGTTTCAATTGTTATTATGGGGATCGATTGGGTTAGACTCGATTGACTTTAAAATACCTATCTTAAGACAACTTATATGCTTTATATATCTTACTTTTGTTCCAGGTGTTCTCGTTTTAAGAGTCCTTAGGTTACATAAGTTAGAATCTATTGAAAGTTTACTGTATTCTATAGGTTTGAGTCTTTCAGTTTTAATGTTTATTGGCTTCTTTATTAATATATTTTATCCTTTGATAGGTATTACCACACCAATATCTATTATTCCGTTAACTGTTACAGTCAGTTTTGTCGTATTATTTTTGTGTGGTCTTTGTTATATAGTTGATAAAGATCATTCAGATCCTAGTTTTCTTTATGTGAATGACATGTTTTCTATACCATCTTTGTTTTTATTTTTAATCCCTATATGGACAATAATAGGTACATATCTAATGAATTTCTATAATAACAATACGCTTCTTATTATTGTAATTTCCTTGATCTCATTAATTATAGTTCTTGTATCTTTTGATCGTATTCCAAGTAACTTATACCCTTTAGCTATTTTTACAGCTTCATTATCTTTACTATTACATAACTCCTTGAGATTCATGTACATATTTGGATGGGATGTGCAAATAGAATACTACTTCGCTAATAAAGTAATTAGCAACTCTATATGGGATCCAAATATATTTTCAAATGTAAATGCTATGTTAAGTATTGTAATTCTTGTCCCGATTTATTCTATTATGTCTGATATGAGTCTTATATGGATTTTCAAGATTATATATCCTGCAATATTCTCCTTTACGCCTGTTGGTTTATATCTTGTTTTTAAAAAGCAAACAACTGACAAAATTGCTTTTATGTCGGCTTTCTTTTTCGTTTCAGTTTTTATATTTTATACAGAAATGCTACAACTAGCAAGACAACAGATTGCAGAATATTTTTTTATGTTGACAGTGCTTTTAATAGTTCAAAATAGGAACAATACACCTAACCGTATCTTATTGATTTTATTCAGTTCTTCCATTATTTTTTCCCACTATGGACTTTCATATATATTATTAGGTTCGATAATTTGCAGCTTAGTTCTATTATTAATTTTTGCAAAATATTTAGGTAATTTATCTAAAAATAATATAATCAATTCTACATTTCCACAATTATTTACTGTAATTCTTGTCGCTTGGTATATTTACACTTCAAATTCCTCTGCGTTCTACAGTATCATTAATATATTTGATAATATAGCTAATAATTTTATATCTGATTTTTTGAATCCAGATAAAGCTCAGGGTATTTATATACTTACAAAAGAAACTACTACTCAGCTTCATCAATTTTATAAATATATGCATATATTTACTCAACTATGCATCACTATTGGGCTCTTTTATATGATAACAGAAAAATCTAAAAAATATTTCAAATTTAGTAATGAATATCTGTCATTGTGTGCAGTTTTTTATTTGATATTAGTTGCTGGAATTGTAGTTCCAAACTTTGCAAATTCTTTAAATACATCTAGGCTATATCAAATAACCCTTATTTTACTGGCACCTTTCTGCATTATTGGCGGGATTTTAATAATAAATGTTTTATCTACGATTACAACAATTAGCCAAAGAAATTATAATATAGCAAACGTTAAGGAATTATCAAATGGTAATTCAATATTTGTTGAAGTTATATCAAATAAAAAATGCGGAGAATTGGACGTAAAATTACAGAAAATTCGTAATTTTGTCCTGCCTGGTTTTGATATACACACTTGTAAAAATATTACGACTCCGTTGAAGATACTATCTATATTTTTATTAATATTTCTATTGTTCAATACTGGTTGGATATATGAAATTGCAGGAGATTCTCCAACTTCTTTTTCATTAAATAATACAATAGATGGCCCTAAGTTTAGTGAACAGGAAGTTACTGGAAAAGAATGGCTTTATCAGGTATATCCTTTTAAAGAGAATAAGACTAGTTATATTTATGCTGACTATTACAGATTTTTATTACTTCGAACCTCTTTTGGATATATTCCCACTGTATTATCTGTAAATTCCAATGATACTGCTAATAATTCGTATATATACTATTCTACGTTTAATATTGTTAATAATGAAGTTGTACTTTGTGACAAAAGTGATGCAAATGTCATTCCAAAATATTATCCTTCCGAAAAATTTATAATTGCAAAAAATGAAATTTACAATAATGGTGGTGCTAAAATTTACAAGAGTTAATGAATTTTTTTTATTTCAATCGAATACCCCGCAGCTTGCTGTGGGGATGGAAAACTTCCCGGTAACCGTTGTTAAATAATCAATTTATATTTTTAGCTATGCTTGTACTGTAAATGGACCTAAGATATGAAAACTATTGTGTATATAAAAAGATACCACATAATTTTTGTGTGAGAAAACAACTTTGGGGTAGTGAACTTTGGAGTGATGGAGGCTACATTAGAACTGTAGGAGATGGAACAACTTCGATGTTATCAAAAGCTATGTTTGATATCAGGCAGTGTGTTGATTTTTCTGTAAAATCACAAATTTTAAGAGGTTTCCGGAATGAAAATACCGCTTCATAAGAACTTGCTTTCGTACATTGAGGAAAATTTTGCATTGAATTTACAGCAAATTCGTGACACTGCCGAATATCTGAAAACTAGGAGGAAAAAAGCATATCAGCAAATGAAAATGGTCGACTTTTAATAAACACTAAAACCACAGTGCTGGCGCGAACATACCCTCGTTGCTTGCAGCGGGGTGCGCCAGCGCAACTTTGATTTATGTATATATCAGAATTGAAGCACTAACTGCGATTACAAAATATATTTACAAGCTTTGCTTTTGAATGAATCAAAGCACTAGTGCAATTTTTATATTTCTTTTAATTGATACTACCTTACTAAAAATTCTATATGGGATAAAAGACCAAAAATACCAAAATAACTTTTCTTTATATAGTAGCTTTGTCTTACAACTTTTAAGTATTTTTCGTGATATCTCTGGATGTCCTCTATACAGATTATGTACTGCAGAGATAATTTTGTATCTAGCGATGCATTCTTCTAAATCTTTTATTCTAATTTGTTTAATCTCTCTATTAATTATAGCCATCTCAGCTCTCTCTATAAATGGATGCTCTACAAGTTCTTCTCGTTTACATGCCCTGTTTGTTGCTCCTTGATGATAAATTGCTCCAATTTGCCAGCTAAACGCTACCGGATACTTTAATGCAATTCTTCCCCAGAGATCATCATCTTCTCCCCACCAGGCTCCAACTTTAAATCCATTTTCCTCTAGTAGTATTTTTTTAGGAATACACACTGCAGAAGAACAAACTGGATGTTCCCCTCTAGCAGTAGATAGAAAGTAGCTTTTTATTAGCCCTTCCCACGGAGCAGGAGGTATCTCTCTATAATTTGCGACTCGTTTCTCTCCTTCTGAGTTGCACAATAGATAGGCAGAAGCATAAATTCCCGCTTCTGGATATTTTTCTCTTAGCCTTAGTACTGTTTCCAGAAAGTCAGGTGTCCATTCATCATCTGCATCTAGAAAAGCAATTAAATCCGCCTTTGCTTCATTTATTCCTCTATTTCGTGCAGCAGAAACTCCAGCATTCTGTTGATGGATCAATCGAATTCGGGAATCTTTAAAACTTTTAACTATGTCTGGGCTTTTGTCTGTCGAACCATCATTCACTACTATGATTTCAAAGTCTGAAATAGTTTGAGCTAATGCGGAATTAATTGTCCTTCCTATATGCGGCTCTTTATTGTAAAGGGGTATTACAACTGAAAAAAGTGGCATTTAAATCCGAATCCTATTTCATTTTGAAAGAAAGTTATCTTGTGATTTCTTGAAGTCCCTTGCCAGCTAAAAGGGCTTTGTTCTTTATCTTTGGTATAGAGACTTTTAAATATGATCTTATATCGTCACTGTCTTTTATTATAGCCTCTATTTTATCAGCCACGATTTTTGGGCTTAATTTTTCCGGGTCAATACAGTAGTTATCGTGTCCAAATATATCTTTATTAATTCCCTTTGCTTTGATACTGTACGCAAAACTTAATGTTGGAACATTTGAGGATAGAGCAGCAATTGTTGAATGGGTTCTAGCTCCTGCAAAAACTTTCATTTTGCTAATAATCCATTTTGTCTCTGAAGCGTTGTATACAGGAGGAATCAAGACCGTTCTTTCTTCTGAATCCTTTACCTTTTCTTTAACTTTCTTTAAAAATAAATAATCATTTGAAATTGGAACAGTTACATGCGGAATTAAGTATATTTTACTTTCGGTTCTTTTTGCTACTTCTTCCACAATTCCAGCTGCTATGTTTATCCAGGATTCAAGGCTTTTATCTCCTACATATTTTGCCATCAATGGGCTGAGATTTATCCCTATGGATTCTTCTTCAATTTCTATTTTCGGTTGGGGTTCCTTAGGGTCCATTAAAAAGGCCGGATCTGCCGTTTTGTATATATTATCTTTTACTCCTATTTTCTCAAGATATTCTATTGTAGCTGATTCTCTCACAAAAATTCCGCTTACACGTTGAAGATGCTTTTGCATGTATCTCTCATACTCTGGATCCCTATCAAAGGGACCTACTGATGCACCCCAAATTATCATTGGCTTTTTATTTTCCAGTACAAGATTGTCAAGCCCAGTGAAAACCCTTGGAATACCATAATCTAAAGAATAGTTATCTCCGCCGACAGATAGAACAGCTTCTACCCCGTTTATAGTGGGAAATAGTCCTTTATATACAGATCTCATATAGCTTTTTTCTGAAAATTTTCTTTGAATAAATTGACAAGCCCATCCGGGGCTAAATAATTTTTTATTTATATTTGTTTTCCTATGAGTTATTTGAGGATCGTATTCGTCTCTAGTTTGCTTTTCAAATTGTTCATGAGTTTGAAAGTGACTTACACACAAAAAAGATGGGTCCTTATAGTAATGTCTCAATATTTTAACAGTTCCTCTTACAATCGCTTCACAGCCTCTGTTCTCATATGGACCATTTCCTGCTAGGATAAATGTTGGTCTCTCACTCATTTTCCCTTCTCTCCACTTTTGCTTACTTTTTAACTATTTGGATTGGAAGTGCAAGTTTTCTAATTAAATCAATTCTTCTCTTCTGTTTGAGATATGGTTGCATTCCATCTCTCAATACATTAATATCCACAGTCCTGTTCTGGCAACAGTCCAAAAAAAGCTCTCTACTTTCTTTTTGCATCTTTGCCTTTAGTTTGAGTTCTCTTTTCTTTAATGCCCCAATCCTTTCCTCTGAGGGAACTCTTTTTTTAGGTGCTTTCTGTCCCTCCTGAAGGGCTATATATAATCGATAAGAGAGTTGGTTTCTTTTAAGGTCGAGAACTCCTGCCTGGCTTTTTATTACTTTCTCAATTGATATTGTACTGAGGTAAATCTCGTTTTTTTCCATTCCTTCTTGAATTAAAGCTAAAATCTCGGACGATCTCACAAGCACAAGATTTGTACCCATACTATCCTTAGAATACTCAGGAAGCCATGCATCCATAAATGTAACATCTGCAAGTTCCGCAAACACATCATCACAATAATTGCATGCATTAGGTGTAAACCATCTATTTACCCAGGCTTCAGATATCCCATCACTCCAGAATATTTTATATTTTAATCCGTGTTCATCCGTAAAGTGATAATAAAAATTACTCGCAGGATTTTCAGGATCTTTTCCTCTATAATAAACACTTTGAATTTTATTTAAATCTTTCTTGCCTGCTAGTGCTGCAATATATTTTGTATAGTTTTTGCTTTTCATTTGGCCACACACAAGACCTATTGTAAAAGCAATTCTTTCTCTTAACTTTCTGTTTTTCTGGGAAGCGAGCCTTAGAGCCTTTATAAAACAAGGTAAACCAGAAACGGCGTAGCGGCCGGGAAATTCTATAATTTTCTGTATGACTTCAGACATCTCAACAGGGTAATATACCGATCCTGAGGCAGCCTTTATAGAGTTCTCATCGCTCAAAATTTCAAAACTGAATAGTTTCTCTGGGTTTTTTTGAGGAGTCGGGCAGATTACATGATCAACAATACCTTCTTTCAACAACTTTGTAAGAAGCCAGACTGCCATACCACCTGACGCGCTGCTCTGCCTAAACTCATTTGAATATCCCACATAAGAATCAAGATAATATCCTGTTTCAGGTAGATACTTTATTCCTTCTGTGCTTCCGTAAATTTTTGCTCCGATTTGTGTTTCGTTTTCATTGTCGCCAAATGGACAAACTTCCATGCATAAACCACAATGAGAGTCACATACCTGAACTTCAGATGGGATATATTCTCCATATTCGTTATCCTGGATTTTCAGGATTTTTTGGGGGCATATTCCTGCACAGGTTCCACAACCTATGCAGAGCTCATTTTTTACTACTTCATCTATCACATTTGGCTTCAAGGTTCAACCTGCTCCTTATTTTTACTGGTATAAACGATCCTACTGTTTGCCTTTCTGACTGCTTGAGTCCAAATTCCCATGCTATTGACAGATAAATTGCAGTCAAAATAATCCCACAAAATAACAATGAAATTATATCTGAAGTCTGAAGATAATTCGCAATCAGGCCAGATACCACTCCAGTCAGAATCATAGCAACTATTCCAGGGATCATGGAATTTAAAAATGTAGTTCTGGAGATCCCAAGCACTTTGGTAGCATACCATGGAGTAAAAAATGCATTTTTAAGCGTCAGCATAATCGCTCCTGCCAATGCAACTCCATAATAATGCCAGCCGGTGAGATAAGGAATTATTATTGCCAGCAAAAAATTTCCTATCCCCATAAAAAATGTAACAATGCCAGGAATTCTTACCTTATTATATGCTACATTAATCGCAAAGAGCGGCGTTATTGGAAGATTAATTACAAGATGGGATAACATTAAGACCATTAATAGAGAGAGTCTCGCAAATTCCGGACCTACCCACAGTGTAAGAAGTTGAGGGGCAAAACCGCATATGTAACCTATTGGTAGTGCCATAGCAAGCCCTGTAAGTTTTACAGTATTTTTTGATACTTTTATCAATTCGTTGATTTTTCCCTTTGCATAATAAGTAAGAATCACCGGTGTAAGGACTCCCACAAGCATTCCTGCTATAGTACGCAGCATCATGCTCCATGTAAGTACAACCGAATATTCTCCGCCTGCAACAGTGCCAAATAACTTATTCACGACTATTAGATCTATCTGAAGAAATAATAACGAACCTATCTGATTAATTATGACCCAGCCGCCCATTCCCGTAATTTCATTGACCTTCGACTTACGGAAGTCTTTTATGTTTACATTTAAATGAGGATTTATCTTACTTGAGAAAAATATAGTTAAAATGGAAGCAACTGCAGCTCCAATCAAATGAGATAATCCGATATAAACAAGGCTGGGAGAGTAAAACCTAAAAAATAATATAATCAGGCCTACCTGAACAAGAACATTTACAGCGTTTATCAGGTTTTGGAGGTCAAGTCTGTTGTAAGCGAAGAGGGATACTCCGAAGTTACTGCTCCACGCCCGTAATAAGAATGAACTTATCACTCCAAGAAAAAGAATTCTTGCAGCATTTTCCTGGCTAGTAGGGATTTCAAAGAACGAGGGTGCATAATAAGAAACTAAGACTATAAGAGGGAGCATTAGTAGTATAATTCCAAGCGTCCCAAAAATGGCAGTATTGAATGTTATGTTAGCTTTTTCAAACTCCCTCTTCTGTAAATCTATAGTTAGGTATCTTGATACGGATGTGTTAAGCGACTGTACAACTAAGTTCACATAACCTGTCAGAGAAGTAGCTAAAGGAATAAGTGCATAACTTGCGACACCAAGAGAGTCTATAAAAAAAGGAACTAAGAACAAACCTATTGTGACATTTAATATAAAATATAGAACATTAGCCAACAAGTTCTTAGGTACCTGCTTACTAAAGATCTCCTGTTTCTCTGTTAAATCAAGCACTTTTTTTCCTCTTTTTACATGCTATCTCTTTAATAATCAATTAAATCTCTTTGTAGCTGTTCAGCCTGAATAAAATTATACCAAAAACATATAATAGTGATTTTTTAAGACTTCGTGAACAAAATTTATAAATTTACTTTTTCAGCTTTTAGGTAAAACTATTTTTTCGTTAGTGTATAATCACACTTTTCTGTTCATCAAAACCAGTATTGATTAACTGATTTTGAATAGGCTGAGTGGTTACATTCTTAGTTCCAATAACTTTTATTCCATATCCTGATTTTACCCATAAACTTTTGTCAATAACATTTCTTGTATCTATGATACTCAATTTTCTCATTTTGTTAGATAGTTTATCAGGATTCAAATCCCTGAACTCCGAATGATCCGTCAACACAACTATACAATCGCTCCCCTCAACAGCCTCCTCCAACCTAAGAATAGGATAGCTCCATTCCCTCACAAACGGATCATAAATTTTAACTTTAAACCCTTCCTTCTCTGCAAGCTTGATAAACTTCTTTGCCGGAGTAGCTCTTGTATCTGCAATATCTCCCTTGTACGCAACCCCAAAAACAGTAATTGTCGGGTTTTCAATACCTGCAAGCATTTCCTTGACCATTTTTAAAACGTACTGCGGCATTGAATTGTTAATTTGCCTGGACATCATTATCAGGCTGCTGTTATTAGCATTTTCAGTCAGGAACCAGGGATCGATGGCTATACAGTGTCCCCCCACTCCTGGACCCGGTTTTAAGATATTTACGCGGGGGTGCTTGTTTGCGATTTCGATGGCTTTCCAGATGTCTATGCCGTAGTCGTCAGCTATCTGGGCGAACTCGTTGGCAAGGGCGATGTTGACGTCGCGGAAGGTGTTTTCCATCAGTTTGATCATCTCAGCGGTTGTGCTGGTCGTGAGATGGAGGTTGCCTTTTACGAATGAAGAGTAAAGTTCGGCTGTAAGCCGGGTGGACTTTTCATCTACTCCGCCGATAACGCGGTCATTATTCACCATTTCATGAAGAGTGTTTCCGGGAATTGCTCTTTCCGGGCAGTGGGAAACGTAGAAATCTTCGCACATTTTGAGGCCGGATTCTTCCAGAATATGTCTTACCTGCTTGTCGCAGGTGTTAGGTGGAATTGTGGATTCTATTATTACAAGGTTTCCTTTTCTCAGGTGAGGAACGATCATCTCGCAGGCTGAGACTACATATTTGAGATCTGCCATGTGCATTTCTGAGTCAAAAGGCGTTGGGACTGCAACAAGGAACGCATCAGCTTCTTCAACAAGCGATTCGGCTCGGAATGCTTTTTTTGCAATTGCCGAGTCCAGCAGTTCCTGGAAGCCCTGTTCCTCAAAAGGCATTTTGCCCGCTTTGAGAGTCTCTACAACACGTTTGTTTACATCAATGCCCACGACTTCGTGGCCGCCGTTTGCAAAAAGAAGAGCAGTAGGGAGGCCAATATATCCCTGACCAAGCACGCAAATTTTCGACATTCCTTATTCCACCTTTAAAAATAATATTCCCGATTTTAATCTGATTACTTCAATACTGGATTTGTTCAGGACTTTCTATACTGCTGTATTTAGTACTGTAATCGGTTACCATGCTTTGAATAGTCAATTCTGCAGCATTTCCGTTTCCGTACGGATTTTCCCACTCAGGATTTGATTCCAGCATTTTTCTTGCACATTCAACGATGTTCTCTCCGATTCCGGCAATAAGATTTGCACCTACATCCACCGTTTCCGGTCTCTCAGTATTGTCCCGGAGCGTCACACAGGGAACTTTGAGGATACAGCTTTCTTCCTGTACGCCTCCGCTATCTGTCAGGATCATTCTTGCCCCGCTTTCGAGCTGTAAAAATTCCAGGTAGCCAAGGGGTTCGATCAGCCTTGTTCCTTCAGGCACTTCCAAACCGAATTCCTTTATCATTTTCACTGTCCTCGGATGAGCCGGGAAGATTACAGGAAGGTCAAATTCTTTGTATATCTGCGAAAAACTGGAAAGAATTCTGCCCAGGCGTTCTCTGCTGTCCACATTTTCGGCACGATGGGTTGTAGCTACAAAATATTCTTTTTCCTTTAAGCCGAGTTCTTTAAGGATATCGTCTCCGTCTTTAGAAATTACAAGGTTTTGATAGGCTGCATCAACGATCGTATTTCCAGTAACAAAGATTCTTTCTTCGGGAATACCTTCGCTTAGCAGGTACTTTCTTGAGGTTTCGGTTGGTGCGAAGAGATAATCGGAAATGTGATCTGCAATAATTCTGTTCGTTTCTTCGGGCATTGTATTGTCAAAGGATCTTAAGCCCGCTTCTACGTGCCCGATTTTAATATGAAGTTTGGAAGCTGCAATAGCGCCAGCAAGAACCGTATTTGTATCTCCCTGGACAAGCACAATATCAGGTCTGTCTTTAATCAGAATTTCTTCAATGGCTACAAGCATTTTTCCGGTCTGTTCACCGTGCTTGCCAGACCCAACATCAAGGTTGTATTTTGCTTGGGGGAGTTTCAATTGTTCAAAAAAGATTTTGTCCATTTCGTAACTGTAATGCTGGCCTGTATGGAGAATATAATAATCGATGCCCTGTTTTTCACATTCTCTTATAATAGGGCTCATTTTTATAATCTCAGGCCGCGTGCCAAGAATAATTGCGATCTTCATAATTCTACCTGGTCTCCGCCGGGAAACCCCGTTACTCTTTAATTTTTATTGAGATACACTTGTAAATTATTTAATAATTTCGGTAGTTTATTTCCTTATTAATTTCTATATTTGCTGAATATACGCTCTCTATTCGTGGATTTTTTGTATTTAGATATTAATATTTTTTTAAATCTCTATAAATATAATTAATAAATTGAGCTCGATACACATGAATAATTTTTCGAAACCATACTGAAGAATTATGGTTTTAATTGTAGAGTATGGAGTACAACTTCCTGGGAAAATGAAGCATCTCTGAAAATTTTACACTTTTATTAATTCATTTAGCTTGCAAGTCCCGGCAGAGTCTCTGAAGAACCCCAGCTATATACTTCTTACTTTGTACAAAATCTGCTACAGAAAAAAACATTATGGATTATAAATCCACAAGTCATTATGAATTATGAATCCATTTTCGAGATTAAAGGTCAAAAAATATAAAATATAGTTGAGGGATTATGAATGGGTCTTAAATTAATAATTTAATTGGCTTAAAAATTGCAATATATTTTTAAAATTGGTAAAATTCTATTAAAATTCATAATCTCATCTTATATTCACATATAATCTCAGTTAGAAAGATAGGTTCTCATGAAAGTTGAAAAATAAACAGACAACATGAACCCTGTGATATTAAAAAGAACTAAGCTTATTCTCGGTCTGGTTTCGGTTTTTCTCCTAGTTGGCTTATTCATCTCACCTGCAGCTGCATCGATTGATTGTGAAATATCTACCAACAATTCAACTGTGGGAGATGCCCTGAAATAAAAAGTATGGCTTCTCGGGGGAAGATCTAACAGTCAAAGTTTATTTTGAAGAAAATCTGAATGCAAGCGTAAAGAAATTAATCTGGATCCAAAGAAAGCAATCGAGCCAGGATTTGAGAAAGAAAACACTAATAGTTTATTTACAAATTTAATCCAGGTAAATGCGCTCGAAAACTGCATTTACTTATTTAAAAAATCTGGTAAATCTGGGAAATAGACTGACCTGAGAATAAACTGTAATCTCAACTGAAAAGTGCAGGAACGATATTAGAGATCTCTTTTTCTTCTTACTCATATATCGTATTTTTCATCTTTTTTAGAAATATTTTTATATCTTGTAATTCCCTTTACCAAAAATTAGCCCATCTATTTATACATTGGGTATAACTAACTGTATGGAGGTTAGTTTACGTTTAAATATATAATCCAGTTTTATAATACGAACAATTCAGCTAAAAATAGTTTGAAAAGTAGCCTGGCTGTTCGACTTGATAATTTTAAAAAAATGGAATTTAATCCTCTATACTGGTTTGTGCTGCCAGGTCTTATTCTCTGTTCAGGCGGGTTATACATAGGCTTGTATTTATTACAGAATTTTTTCCTTGTTGATGAAAGACTTCCTTTTGGGCCGACGGTTTTGATGGTAGTGATAAGCATTGTCGGGATGGAGATGGCTTTTACCGGAATTTTACTTCATTCAATCTCGGGTTTATTCAGACACTTACAGGAGTAAGCCGCTCACTTTAAAATAATTGCTCTGAGCACCAGAGCTTTACTTAATCGCTCCTGTCAATAATGGTTTTCTGTTTCCAGTTATCCTTCTCAATAATAGTTTTTTGCAAAGCAGTCTGGGCAAAAATATTGATAGAAAAATAACTGTTAGTGGAGAACCTGATAATAAAATGAAGAAATCAAAAAAGAAGACCGAAAAGAAAGCAGTTATGTAAACAAACCCTTCTTCTCAAGCCTTTAACTCTTTTATGCTATTGTTTACTGCTGATCAAAATCGGTTTAGTAAATTTTTCCAGAAACTTGAACCACTGTCAGATTTCGAGTTCTGCTCCTGTTCTGAGTTCTGCTCAGGCTCTGCCTGGGAGGTTCCTGCTGCAAATATGGTCAGTTCTTTCTGGCCAATGCCAACGATGCCTTTACCCGGTTCATAGGCGCCTGTAAATAGCAAGTAGTCTCCCGGCAGGAGATCGAGGGTTGTCAGGGAAAGGGTATTCTGGTTTTCCTCGCCTATGCTTATTGTGCCGTTGCCTTCCCCTATAAGGGTCTGGATATTATTTGAGAGCTCATTTCTATTGAGTTTGGACTCATAGGTTGTGGAGTTGATACCCAGGTCCCTGGCAATGCCGATTTCGTTAATGAAAATATCGGTCCCGTCTCTTGTCCCATTGGCGCTGAGGTTTATATCGGCTTTATAGGCTTCTTTCTTTATCAGTGCAGCACCGTATGTGAAATTTCCCTCGGCAGGCGCACCTTTGAGACTCATGTTAACCTCAAGATCTTCACCTTCTTCAAGTGTGTCTGCTGCATCCATTTCTAGCTCGTAGTCAAGGACTTCAAAGCAGGTTGCGGAGAGGATTTCTTTTTTCATCTTGGATTTCTTTTCCTTCTCAGTTTTTTCTCCTTTCTCGGATTTCTCTCCTTTCTCAAATTTGTCCTTTTTGTCCTTGTCATCAGCAAGCGTTATGAGGATGCCATAACACCCTGGCTCAAGGGAGTCAAAAGTAAGGGGCTCAACCAGGTCCCCGTTTTTGTCCAGGGTTGCGCTTATTGGGGTAGAGAAATTCGTGCCTTTGTTAAGAGCTTCTTCCAGGCTCATTGTTTCATTATCCACAAGATCAATAAGGATCTCTCCAGTGGAACGCACATCAAATCCCTTAATAAGGTAAATCTCCACATCCTGCTTCTTGAAGTCTGAAGAGCCGTTAAAGCTCATTATTACGCTCTGGTCTTCAGTGTAAAAAGGATGTGTGGAATATGGATACGTAAATGCCAGTTCAGTATTGTTTCCCTTGATTGATTTTGGATTTGACTGCTTTATTTTAATTTTTGCTCCCTCTCCATCCAGCTTCTTTACTCCATAATAAGTAAAATTAAGAGGCTGTGGGAGCTGGATTTCTTTTCCTCCGCTAAGCGTAA
>Ga0134102_1001252_pt1 | contig 23085 bp, 17 predicted proteins | sample 13_3_2metaG_FD_94447 | JGI IMG/M metagenome (GOLD analysis project Ga0134102, IMG submission 94447) | Switchgrass degrading microbial communities from high solid loading bioreactors in New Hampshire, USA - 13_49_3.3_201_A3 metaG | ecosystem: Engineered > Bioreactor > Semi-continuous > Anaerobic...
TATTTCTAATTTCTAAACCTATTTTTTAACTAAATTGAATAGGTTTATTAAGGTTGCCCTTTTTTAAGTTTTTCTTTTGTTTTTATTAAAATTTATCTCTTGACATATCACCAGATTGCTTTTAAAACAAAGAATTACTGCTGTCTATTTTTCTGACAATTGTATTGCAAATGATAACCAGTATGAAACCTACAAAAGACTGGTATAATGCTGCTGCCGAAGCCATTCCAAGACTGCTGGTCCCTGCAGACGTGAGCATATTATACACATAGGTATTAATTACATAGGTTGCACTATACAATGCTCCCGAATCCAAAGGTACCTGATAAAATAGCCCAAAGTCCGCATTAAAAATCTTTCCGAAATTCAAAATTGTCATAATGGTCATTAATTGTTTTAAAGACGGAATGGTAATGTAAACGATTTGATTCCATTTATTTGCCCCGTCTATTTCAGCCGCTTCATATAGCTCAGTATCAATACCTGCTATTGCAGCAAGGTAAACGATACTGCTGTATCCGGCAACTTTCCAAAAATGAACTATTATAAGTATCCATGGCCATGGTTTTGGATTAGTATACCAACTCACAGGCTCCATCCCAAGCAAGGGTAAAATATGCTTATTCAAATACCCGTTCTCAACGTTAAGAAAGGCTAAAACCAAGTAACTTACTACAACAAATGACAAAAAATGAGGCATAAGCATGATGGTTTGGTATATCTTGGATAACGTTTTGTTCCTTACTTCATTTAGTGCTATGGCAAGAGCAACGGCGATGATAAGGCCGAAAACAATAAAGATTAAATTGTACCCCACCGTATTGCGGGTAATTAACCATGCATCTTCCGAGCGGAACATAAATTTAAAATTTTCCAATCCTATCCATGGACTTTTAAGAATTCCGTCTCTCATGTTTATCTTTTTAAAGGCTATGATAATTCCAAACATGGGAAGATAGTTTAATATAAAAATCAATACGGCTCCGGGAATAAGCATGGTAAAAAGAGAAATATTCCTTATTCCGTTTTTTGATTTTTTTCTTGATTTTTCGGTTATTATTTTAATTTCTTTTTTGCCTGTTGCCAAAGTATTGGAATTCATGTCAATACCCTTTCTTACTCAAGATTTTTTAAATATTCATCATATTGCTTCTGAACAGCATCTCTAAGTTCCTCTATACCTGCTGCCTTAAGTTTGGATATATACTCCTCAATAATGGGTTCCGGATCCATTGCGCCAAGAATACATTGGTTACCATACTGTTTCTTTACTGCCGCACATGCTGCATCAATTTGCTCATATGAGGTAGAATCAAACCTAAATAAATTACATTTTACATTCATTGCATTCCTATTGAATTCCAATAATTTTTCATGCTTTTGTGGATCTTCATGCGGAGCCAAATAATCAATAAATACATTTCCTATACTCCATGAGTAACTTGCAAGATTATATTTTGTATTTGGCTTGGGTTCCACCGTATTTTCATCAATCTTTGTATAATGCTTCCCTTCAATGCCGTAAATAATTAGATTTTTAAGGTATTTGTCCGTATTTAAAATTTCCAAAAACCTTATTGCCCTTACCGGATTCTTTGATGTCGCAGATACTGCCATCATAGAGCCTGTTCCGGGAAGCACATCAATCATTGCAGGTGTAACGGGTACCTGTGCCCACTCAAAATCCGACGATTTAAACATTTCATCTACTTTTCCTGGTTTTAGATTCTCTAAAAAACAAAATGTCCTTCCGTCATTTGCCCTCTGTAAAAGATCGGTTGCAGTTAATACATCCTTTTTAACCAAATCTTTTTTATAAAAATCATACGCTGTTTTACACGCCCTCTTATACGCATCTACTTCAGGTTGTATGTAAACTTTCTCCATCGGATATTGGCCATCCCGATATATACTAAGTGCGGTGGCGGGACTAAACTGAATATTTAAAGCTGCAGGCGAACGGTTGCTATCCCAGTCAATAGGATACTGCATACCAGGTTCTTTTTCTTTAATCATATGCAAGACAGGTTCCAGTTCTTCAAAGCTTTTATACTGTGACATATCAATATTGTACTTATCTGCAATATCTTTTCTGTAAATCCATCCTTTTTGAGATGCCACTTCTTTCCATACAGGCAGTGCATATATCTTGCCGTTTACCCGTGCGCTTTCCAACACACTTTTATCCATTTCCTTCGTTATCTTTGACAAATAAGTATCCAAATAGTCATCCAACGCCAAGAATGCCCCATTGGCTGCATTTACATTATAATCAAGCATCCAGTGTGCAACAAAACACAGATCGAAATACTCTCCTGCCGCAATCATTGCCGACATCTTTTTCTTATACTGTTCGCTCCCCATTGCATTAATTTTAACGGTTGCATTAATCTTGTCCTTTAAATATTCATTTACTGCAAGTTCAACGGAATGAACATCCTCTTGAGGATTCGTAGCTATGTACCATGATATTTCGTAGGGATCCTCGGGAACAGTATTAGGGTCTTCAAGGGTTGTGCTGATTTCCTTCTTTGAACACCCTGCGAATAAAGCTGCTATCAAAATGAAAGTAAACAAAACCGGTACCGTTCTTTTACGCTTCATTTTTAAACACCCTTTCTTTAATTAAATTAATCAGTAAATTTATTTCAAGGCATTAACGGTTGTAATACCTTTACTGCTTCTTTTACATTGATTTCCCCTGCCAAGTACGCTTTTACCGACTTCTGTGCCTCAGCAGACAACTCCATATAGTTTTCTATTTTCCTTCTGGTCTGCATTTTTTCAACGGAATTCAGCATACCTGCTATATATGGACAATAATCTATAATCATTTCATCGGAATAAAATTTCTTTAACATTGGAAAGAGATTGTTCTCTTTTACCTGTCTTTGCTGATTGTCTTCCCTGATACAAAATTCCAAAAACTTGACTGCCTCTTTAAAGTATTTACTTTTTGTACTTATTGCCAAGCCATATCTCTTTAATATACTCACAGGTTCGTTCATGTTATTGAGAATTGGTTTGATTCCCAGGGCATTTTTTACTTTTGACAGGTCATCACTTAAAAACGGCCGTGTACTGATCCACGATCTCATATACGCCGCATTCCCTGACTTAAAAGCCGTTGTATAATCATTTTCCGTATTCCATACACTTTTACTTTCATCAATAAGCTGTTTATACAAAACAAGTCCTTGCTCTATATCATTATTTTTATATTTAACAAGTTCCATGAGGTTGCAAATCATGTCTTCGCCGTCCCGGCCCTGAATCACAAAGAGTTTTATTTGGCCGTTATTAAAGATTTTTGTATTTCTTAAAAGACTCTCCCAATCGGAATGTTCACCGCCGGTCAGGTTTTTATTGTAAAACATCATGCCCAAATCCAATCCAAAAGGCACCGCATACAATTTATCGTTGTAGGAAATACCATCTTTTATTATTTCCAAATATTCGTCCAAATGAATGGTGATCTCCTCCGACAAGTCACGTATATAACCGCTTGAAGCAAATTCTGCTATCCAGATATCCTGTATTTCAAACAAATCAAATTCATTTTGTCCGCTACTTAAATCTGTTACAAGAATTCTATGTATATCGTCACTGGAAGACGGTAGCTGCAAAAGCTTAATCTGTATGTTCTCGTTTTCTTCCTCAAATTTACTTACAATATCTTCAACAGTAGTTGTATAGTCTTTTTTCACCGCTAAAGTAAGCTGTATCGGCTGTGATACCGTTGTCGGCGTATTGACTTGCTGTGCACACGAACATAAAATAAATACTGCACAAAGTAAGAAGAAGAATATCAACTTTCTCATAGGAACCTCCATATAGCACCTTATACCTTATATAACGATGCTCTACATTTATTATATCGTTCCCTCTATACAGGTTCAATGGCACAAACTTTTTATTGGTTCGTTTTTATTTTATAATTTTATACGTTATTTTTGCATACTTGGACATAACGGTTTTATATTGGTCAACTCGTCAAATACCATTGCCTTAAAGTAGTCACCTTGTTCTGCGGTATTCTCAAATGTAAACTTTACAACCGGATTATGGACTAATATATCTTTGTTCAATATGATCGAATCTATTTTAATTTCTTTCAAAGCCCCTTCAGAATTGTATAATGCTCCAACCACTTTTATGGTTTTATCCATTTTTTCGAAATTATTTACATTCAAAGCTACATTAAATACATTTGATCCTTCGGCTTTATCAATTTCTTCAAACTGATCACCGGTAATTGACTTGATGCCCGTTCTAAAACCGACTATTTCATCAATTTCCTGTTGCGTATATCCCAAAGCTGCAAGTTCACCGTCCGTATTTAACGTAGTAATATATGCTTTTATTTCATCTCCGGCATAATCAACCCTATTATGTTTAAAAAATTCCTTATGTAAATAAAATGACGGCCTATAGTACAATTCATAATGATAAAACATGCTTTCAATGTTACCTGCCTTTGAAAGATACAGTTGGCACTTATATTGTTCATTTTGATCACTTAAATCCACACGTTCTTTGTTTACAGAGGTTCTAAGCCATATGCCGGAACTACCGCCGACATTTCCAAAACGTTTTTGATCTCTGCCGTATTTAATTACTTCATATGCCGACAATGTTCCTATAGGAAATCGCTCTACATAGTCATTTAATATGGTTGGTTGTATTTCTATTCCATTATCCGTGATATAAGGATTTATAGGGCCTCTTTCCATAAGCCATTCAGCATCTGCATCAATATAATCTATAATGCTTTGTGGAAGTTTAATTCCCGCCGGAATGTAATCAGGTGCATTCCTTACATCAATAACAGAACCTCCATATAAACGGTCCAATTGTTTCTTCATATCTGACTGGCTGAATTTTGCAACTGCCGGTAAAGCATAAGGTGCCATGCCGCTTGAATTGATATAGCTTGCTCTCATATATAATTCATTTGCAAGAACATATACTCTTCCGTCATCAGTATAATCAAGTACGGAAAACGATCTTCCATCTATCGTAAAAAGATTGTAATCAGGTATATTTTGTTTGTAATTAAGCATTAAACTATTATTATGGGGATATTGCTCACTTATTGCCCGTTGAACAAAAATAGGACTTGTTTCTACAGTATCTATTGGCATATTTGAATCGTTAAAAAAGGTTATGATGCATTTCATATACTTCCCGCCCAAATCATTTGTAATATTGCAGACAGCATTTGTTTGCTTGTCAATTTTTATATATTCTCCAAGGAAATTATCTGAAAAATACCATTGATAGGCCGGATTGACTTTTGGCGCCGAAGTTTCAATCGCATCCAAATTCACTTCAAGTGTATAACCCGGCAGAGCTTTCCCTCTATAAACATCATAGTTCAAAGGAGTCATATTATCCAAATAATACATTTCTTTTGCCTTCATAATCTTTTTAATACCGTTTATCTTGATGTAAACATCACAATCGGACGGATTATAGATATAAGTTTGTGTCATCACCAAATTCTTCTGCGCCTGAATATAATTATAAATCTCTATATTTGTCGCTTTCCATATATCCGTACGATCTTTTATTAATTTGCAAAAGTCTTCGATAATGTACCATGTATCAGTATATTGTTCCCTTTTTTCATCAATCGGGAACTCAAATGAATGCCCCCACACAAAAAGTAATTTCATGGTTTTATCATCAGGCAAACCTAAAAATTGAGGCCCGTATATGGGTAAATTTCTGTGATGACAAGTAGGACGCCAGTCCATAAAATCCGTTGGAAGATCAAACTTTCCTGTCGTTTCAACAGGTCGTGCATAAACTGCACCTGAATTTTTAACCGCCTCCGTAATCTCTGCCACTTTTGGGTTGTAATATGGATATACGAAGCCGAGGACAGGTTTGCCGGTGTAAGCTTCCAACTTTGCACGCCCAAGATTTATTTCTGCAATTGCCTCTTCAAGCGGAATCTCTTTAAGGTTTTTGTGACTTCTCGTGTGATTTGCAATTTCATGTCCTGCATACATCGAATTCAGAATTCCTCTTGACTCGGGAGTAGCGTAGTTTCTGCTGCATAAATTAAATGTACCTTTAACATTGTTTTCATTAAAAATTTTGACAAGCCTTTCATCCGTCTCCGGACCGTCGTCATAACTAAAAGTAACTGCTTTTCTGCACCAATTCGGGAAAAAGTTGTTTTCTATATCATAAGCCACTCCGAATTCCCAACTACCGGCTACTGCATTGTACATTGCGCTGTAAAATGATAAAACCATCAACGGCAACATTATAACTAATAATAAACTAGCAAACCTTTTTCTCATTATCTTCACCCTTTCTCTGTATATTGAAATACAACGAAACAAGATATGCTTGTATTTTTTTGACGCTATTATCTTTTTGTTTTGATGTGATAGTATGATTGATACAATAACAGTCTACGTCCATTATAGCGTTTTTACTATATGGACTCAATGGCACAAACTTTTTATTGATTCGTTTTTATTTCATATTTTCATGGAACGAGCTAACTTTTACAATTAAGTATACAATCAACACAAATTAAATTTAAAATAATGCACAAAAAAAGGATGTATTTCTACATCCCTTTCCATAATTACCGGTATAATTACAATGATTTTTAATAATAGCATTTCGTTATCCATCATAACATATTTTTTAAGACTTTATAAGTTTCCTCCGCATAGAATCGATGGCCCCCTTCGCCGACTACCAGGTTCACATTGTCGCCACAAGACGCCTTGTTATATAAGTTTTGAATCAAATTGTAGGTTTTCATAACACCATGAATAGGGAAAATAGGATCCTCTTTTCCCGCAACTACAATAAGCTTCCTTGGGGCAATTAGTCCTCCCAAATCCCCCATATCAAAATACTTTGCAATGTGCGGAATATAATTGCATCCGCAGTGGGAAAGAGCAACGATGGAATCCGCATAGGTACAAACCGAACAGGACGGAATGGCTGCTTTTATTCTCTCGTCCAGGCAGGCCGCATAAAAAGTTGTGGTTCCGCCGCCGGAATTCCCTAAACACATAATTAAATCGGAATCAACTTGAGGGAAATTTTCAACCAGAACGTCAATCAGCCTTTGAATATCCCAAACTCTTTCACCGATTGCACACCTTCCCAACAAAAGAGACGCCATGGAAGAACGCCGGCTTGCACATCCCGGTCCCGATTCATCTCCTCCGCATTCCCCCATATAACGCTGCTCCATAACCACGGCCGCATAACCTTGTCTAACCGCTTGCATGGCAAAATCTCTGTCACCGTTTTTTATTGAGTTCTCATCCTCATCCCGTGGATATTTCGGAATTCCCAAAGAAATATGCATACCGGTTGAATGTCCCTGCAAGCAAATAATTGCCGGTACGGGAAGGCTTTTGCCTTTCGGAATTAACAAGTGACACGGCACAAAATAGTCTTCTTCGCTTTGAAAAGTAAAGCGAGTTTCCTGATAATCTTCCTTTTCTTCCACATAATCAATGTGCAGTTTTGCATCGCATTTTTTAAACGGAAGGCCAAGCAACTCATTTAATTTTTCTCGTGAACGTTTCTGCCATTCTTCAAAAGGCATATCATCATGATACCGCATGGAAGGAACCAAATTTTCGAATTTTTTTTGGATAAATTTTAAAGAATCGGTATTTCTCATTTTATAATCTCCTCCTTTGAAAGATATATTCCATTGCTGCGGGCGACTACAAATCGCCCCTACAACAATTGATGCCATGTTTGCAACTGTTAAAAAGATACCAAATCTTTCACTTTTACCGGCATTCCTGTTGCAATGGACTTATTTGCAGCAATACCGGTCAATATACTCATTGCACCGTCAATATGGGAAGCTGCCCGATGTAAAGGATCGTATTCCGGTACTCCGAAAATGTCATTTAACAACACAGGATCTCCTCCCCCGTGACCGCCTTTTCCTTCCGGTATTTCAACCTGATACGGGGTACCAAACATAGGATATACGATGATGGACTTGCCTACTACCGCACCTTCCTTTTCTTTATCACCGGCTGCATTGACATAAACATTTTCTACAATGTTGACTTCCATACGCCCCTTTGTTCCTGTAAAGGAAATTTTGAAGCCTTCAATTGGAGAATATGCGGTAAGGGAATATGTCAATATCGCGCCGTTTTCATACCTTACCAATACTCCCATTGTATCCTCTATACTAATACCATCGCCAAATACACTTTGGTCTCTGATATACCCGTCGTCTTTTTCAGCATTTAAATATAAATTTTCCAATGTTTCATTGCCTTTCATTACAAGGGCAAAGGGATCTCCAACGGCATTTTCGCTGCCGTGAACCCTGTAATAAAATTTTGTAATACCCCTGTTTTCCGCATTTTCCCTGCCGTAAAACATTAAATCGCCCTGAGCAAATACGGTTTTGGGCCTTGTGTTCAACCAAAAGTTTACAAGGTCAAAATGATGTGTGGATTTGTGTACCAAAAGCCCACCGCTGTTGCGTTTGTCACGATGCCACCTTCTGAAATAGTCCGCACCGTGGGACGTATTTAACATCCATTCAAAATGAACGGCTTTTACTTCTCCAATGACGTCATTCATAATAAGCTCCCGAATCTTGGAATTATGCGGAGCATATCGATAATTAAATGTTACGCGCAAATTTTTGCCGGTTCTTTTAACCGCATCAAGAATTGCCTGGCATTTCACCTCATCAATGGTCATGGGTTTTTCCGTTATAACATCACAACCCATTTCCATGGCCTTAATGATGTACTTGTGGTGTGTCCGGTCAATGGATGTTACGATAACGCAATCCGGCTTTTGCTCTTCTATCATTTTTTCAAATTCATCTGCACCATATAGCTTTAATGGCTTATAATCATAATTTTCCACAAGAATCTTATTGGCATATTCAAGCCTTGTCCTGTTGATATCACAAAAAGCGGTTATTTCCGACGTATTACGGTAATCTCTTGCTATGGCTTCATAGAAAAACCTTGCTCTGCCTCCCACACCGACCTGTACATACCTTTTCTTTTTCGACAATTGAATCTCCTCCTTTTCTTTTACACATATAAGCACATTCTTTAAAACAATCCCCTATCTATATAATAAGGCATATATGTAATATTTTCATGTCTTTTTATGTTCTTTTTCTAATTTTTTATTCTTTTTTTGTCCTAATTTAATGTAGTTGACTATATTATGAAAATTATAATATTAAACTAAATACAATCCGAAAAAATAGAACCATAGTAGAAATCCCGTATGATACAGGTAATCCAAAATCCTATATACATACGGGATGTTTCACTATGGTTCATAATTATACCATACAATGTTCTATATCGCTCTGCTTAAACCCTTGCAACCCCTGATTTTACCGCTGCTTCCGCTACCGCTTTTGCAACGGTTGTTCCTATTCTCCTGTCAAAGGCAAAAGGAAGTATGTAATCCTCCTTGAGTTCATCATCAGAAACCAATGATGCAATTGCATAGGAGGCCGCTATTTTCATTTCGTCATTAATTTCTTTTGCTCTTACATCAAGGGCTCCACGGAACACACCCGGAAATGCCGCTACATTGTTAATCTGATTAGGAAAATCGGAACGTCCCGTTCCTACTACTCTTGCCCCTGCTTCTTTTGCCAAATCCGGCATAATTTCAGGTATAGGATTTGACATGGCCAATACAATGGCATCACTGTTCATGGATGCTACCATTTCCTTTGTTACTACATTAGGTGCAGATACACCAAGAAACACATCCGCATTTTTCATGGCATCTGCAAGAGTTCCCTGAAGCTTTTCCCGGTTGGTTATCCTACTTAACTCCTCAAGAACAGGATTTAGTCCTTCTTTGCCTTCATAAATAATACCGCTTCTGTTACACATAATAATATCTCTCACACCAAGTTTCATCAAGTGAAGCGCAATCGCCACTCCGGCCGCTCCGGCTCCGTTTATAACGCACTTTAGTTCAGACATTTCTTTCTTTACCAGCTTAACGGCATTTAAAAGAGCCGCTCCCACAACAATAGCCGTACCATGCTGGTCATCATGGAAAATTGGAATGTCGCATATTTCCTTTAGCTTTCTTTCGATTTCAAAGCATCTGGGCGCTGCAATATCTTCAAGGTTAATTCCCCCGAAGCTTCCCGATATTAAATAGATGGTTCTGACAATTTCATCAACATCCTTTGAACGTATGCAAAGAGGAAAAGCGTCAACATCCGCAAATTCTTTAAATAACGCACATTTTCCTTCCATGACCGGCATGCCTGCCTCCGGGCCGATATCCCCAAGCCCCAAAACGGCAGTTCCGTCAGTTATAACCGCAACCAAGTTCCAACGACGGGTTAATTCAAAAGATTTGTTGTAATCATTATGTATTACCATGCAGGGCTCCGCAACACCCGGTGTATAGGCTAAAGACAACTCCTCCTTGTTTGTAATGGGTGCACGTGATATGACCTCTATTTTCCCTTTCCATTCATAATGCTTTTTAAGTGCTTCGGCTTTAATATCCATCTCAACTTCCCTCCTATCAATCGTAAGAACTCTGCTTTTCTTTGTTAATATCAATATCTCCTAAATATGCTTTCACATCCATACCCAAGTAATTTGCCAAATCTACCATCTCTGCCACGGTATTGATGTTCACTTCTATGCCGTTTTTAAGCCTGTCTTCCTGTGCAAGAATCTCTTTTTCGCCATGGGTGTAAATTCTCGTTGCACCTTCACATTTCGGTGATTCCCTCAGCTCTCTTAAAAATGTGGAAAGGTGCTCTTTAATAGCTTTCGGATCACCAAACAATTCAGGATTGATTGCTATAAATCCGTGGCATGTGCCACCCTTGCCACCGATATGAGTATGATTTGAAGTCAAACCCATTGACAAAATGGAAGTAAAAATTTCACAAATCATCCCAAAGCCATATCCTTTATGACTGCCTGTGGTTTCACTTTCGCCGCCTAAAGGCATAATTCCTCCGCCTGCCTTGGCCACAATATTCTTCAGTACCATTGCCGCATCGGTGGTACCCTTTCCTTGACTATCCAAAGCCCAACCCTCCGGGAGCTTTTTGTTCATCTTGTTATATACCTCAAGTTTGCCCCGTGTAACAACGGTGGTTGAGGCATCAAATAAGAAGTTGTACGGCTCTGCCGGCACGGCAACGGCTATTGGGTTACTTCCCAGCATGGCAAGTCTGCCAAAGGTAGGTACCATGATGGCCTCTGAATTGGTCATGGCAATTCCTATAAGGCCTTGGTCGCATGCCATTTTTGCATAGTATCCGGCAATTCCGAAGTGATTGGAATTTCTGACCGTAACAATGCCTACACCGCTTTTTTTCGCCTTTTCAATGGCTAAATTCATCGCTTTGTAGCTTATTACCTGTCCCATTCCGTCATGACCGTCTATAACAGCGGAAAGCGGCGTTTCAAATACAATTTCAGGCTTTGCGTCAACCTTGATAAGACCTTTTTCAATTCCCTTGTGGTATCTTACCAGGCGCTGTACGCCATGGGACTCAATCCCATACAAATCCGACAGCAATAAGACATCAGTTATAATTCTGCTTTCTTCCTCACTGAAACCGAATTTTAAAAAAGCATCCTTGCAAAATTTCTCAAGTTGTTGATATGTATACTTTTTAGACGACATACAGGAACCCCCTTCCATATTTTTTAACATTTTCATTATATATTAATTTAAAAAAAACTTCAATATTTTATATATTAATTCGAAAAATTTTTTCATGGAGCAATTAAATGAAATTTAAAAATCGTATGAAAAACAAATAGCACCCTAAAAAGTAGAGTGCTGTTTAATTTCCTGTTAATTAATGAATTTTACTTTTTCCTCCATCGTACTTCTGCTCGATGCGCTTGTTGTTGCATCAACCGAATCGTCATTATGGCCTATTAACAGCACTGCTACATTGCTGTATCCTTCCGGTACTTGCAGCAATTGATCAAATTCCGCTTTCCTCTAGCCGTTTAATGCAATGGACGGTGAAGAAACAATTTTTGTTCCATATCCCAACGAAAGTGCCGCAACAGACATTGCTTCCGTTGCAAGACCACAGTCAAAGGAATCGCTTGGTAAATTATTGGTACCATAAACAAAGACGGCTACCGCTGCGTCTGTAAGACCAAGTCTTCCAGGTGGCATGCCGGCATTTGCCGGTCGTTTATCGTTTGATGGCTGTCTATCATTTGGCGGTTGCCTGTCACCGAATCTTCTGCCTTCCGGTCTATTATTTCCATCACCTCGACCACCACCGGGTCCACCGGAACCGCCAGGTCTACCGGAACCACCGGGACCACCCGGTCCGCCTCTAAACATTCCCGCCGCCATGGCTTCATTGATTTTGTTTAAGATTTCTTTGTCCGTAACAACGCTAAAATGCCATGGCTGACTGTTTCTGGCACTTGGCGCATTAAGGCCTGCTGACAATATTTGTTTTATGTGGTCTTCACTGATCGGCTCTGATGTAAATTTTGTTGCCGTTTTTGCCGTGGTTAAAATTTCAAGAGCACTTTGTTGAGCGGAATTGGTAGAGGTAGTTGATTCTTTCCTAGAAGAAGCATTGGAACATCCAAAAAGCATTGCAAAACATAATACAAGTGCAATAAGTTTAATGGTTCTCTTCATAAAATTCCCTCCTTCATTAATTTATTCAATCATTATTTGATTTTTTCATATTTTTTCTATAACAATTATTGTATCTTGTAGAAAAATTACGGTGAAATTCAGAAAGGCACAGTCTTTGTTAAAAAAGAAACAATTACCTATTAATTATAACGTATTAAACCATATTTTTCAATGAGTTCTCCTAAAATTATACAAATTTTTACGTTAATTTTAATAGATCCATAAATCATTCTCAGGAATATTTATTGTTCCAATGTCTACCTGACTTTCAAGGGAAATATTTGCGTAACGTTCAAATATACGCTCTTGATGTTCCGGTGCAATGCCTATTCCAAAATCTCTGTGTTCATCAGGAAAATATAAACAGATGCAAATAAAATGTTATAAAAAAAATACACCAGCTGTATTGACTAAGCCGAGTGTATTCATTCTATTAATTGCATTAAACTGCTGTCACTTTCAGTTTTAAAGTAACTATTTCAAAATTGCTTACCGGAACGGTTACACTGTTGTTTTCAACGGTAACTTCACTGATTTCATTTTCCAGCATATCACATATATATGCTTTTTTAACGTCAAACCCAAACCTGATGTTTGCCTTTGTTTTTCTGTTGTAGGAATCAAAAAGCCTAATGATGATATCATTGGATTGTTCCGCTTTTTTCACCGTTTCAATAATAATATTTTCCTTATCACAGCGAATCATTGAATAGTTATCGCAAAGGATACCGGTGTTTCTATGAACTTTTTTCGCAACAAACGGTCTGTTAAGCAGATAAGACGCCTGAATGGTGCCACCTGCCTTAAAGTTTCCGCCATGGGGGTAAAGGGAGTAGGTAAATGTATGTTTCCCCTTATCTGCATGAGGATTTGGATATGTCGCACATTTCAGCAAGGACAGCTTTAAAACGTTTCTTTCCGTGCTATAGCCGTATTTACAGTTGTTCATCAAGCTGACACCGTAATCATCTTCGGAGAGGTCGGCCCATTTGTGTGCACAAACTTCAAATTTCGCTTCATCCCAGCTTGTGTTGGTATGCGTCGGACGTTCGATATTGCCAAACTGTATGTCATACGTGGCTTTGTCCGTATGAATATTAAGCGGAAATGCAGCCTTTAACAGCAAATGCTCCTCATGCCAGTCTATTTCCGTTTCAAAATCAATATTTCTTATATTTTCATAGAAATAAATCTTTTGTGTAATCGTTGAATTTCCAAATTTCTTGGTTATGGCTAAACCGGAACGACAGCCTTCCCTCAATACTTCAACATTGACAACCTGGTCTATGGTCCACATTTTTTGCTTATAGTATTTGGTAATTTCCCATGCATCATAACACTTCGGCATATCCTCGAAAATTTGAAGCTCATTAGCCTTTTCTCCTTCAACGATAACATGCCTGTCATACTCTTTGTCATAAAGAAAAACAATGTTTCCCGCTTCATCAAATTTAGCTATATAGAACTTGCTTTCTATATAGTTCTTTTCCACTTGAATAGTAGGCTCGTTTTTTGTCGGATGAACAACCTTCCAGCCAAAAGCAGGAATATTTTCCACAAAGAACTTTTCATTATCCATATCCACTACGCCGCTTGCCTCAAAGCCGTTGGGGTTATATACCAAAATACCGCCTTCTGTATTAATGTTGGATGCAATTCTATCCAGCTTCTCTTCAAATATTTCATTGCCTTTTCTGATGATTCTTGCATAATCGGCATCCGAATCCTCGTACACCTCAAAAATGGATGAACCCGGAATAATATCGTGGAATTGATTTAAAAGGATGGTTTCCCACCCGTCATTGATTTCCCTTTGAGGATAGCTGCCGTTAAATAACACCATGTCGAACACACTTACTGCTTCGGCGGATTGGTATAAAAATTCACTTATTCTGTTATTCTTTTTATTCTTTGCAATGGATGTATAAGTTCCCCTGTGAAGCTCAAGATACAGTTCGCCCACCCATGTTGGGATTCTTTTTAATAATCTACCGTTTCTTATAAAATTTTCTTCAACGCGCTTTAAAAAGTTGGTTACGGTATCAATTTTTGTAGCTGGAAATCCAGGAAGACCATAGCTTAATCTTCGCTGCTGTTCCAGCATATCCTTTGTGGGACCGCCGCCGCCGTCCCCAAAACCAAAGGTTATAATCGTTTCATTGTTATAATGCTTCTGCTGATACCGCTTCCAGGTTCCCAAAACTTGCTTTGGACGAATATACCCAACGTAAGTGGTTATGTTGTCATCCTTCGCATTTTTATCGTAATCTCTGGCAGTGATAAATTGAGTGAATATTTTCGTACCGTCAAGCCCTTCCCACATAAATGTATCATAAGGCATTTTGTTATATTCATTCCAGCTTATTTTTGACGTTACAAACTTATTGACACCGGATTTTTTCAAAATTTGAGGGAGCGCTGCGCTGTATCCGAAAACATCCGGCAACCATAAAATTTGACTGTCAATACCGAATTCATGTTTCATAAATGTTTTGCCAAACATGATTTGCCGAACCAAGCTTTCGCCGCTTGCAAGGTTGCAATCAGCTTCAAGCCACATTGCACCTTCTACCTCCCACCGGCCTTGCCTTACAAGCTCTTTTACTTCTTCGTAAAGTTCCGGTGCTTCTTGTTTCAAATATTTATAGAGCTGCGGCTGGGACGACATAAATTTAAATTCAGGGTATTTTTTCATAAAGCTGACAACCGTTGCAAAACTCCTCTGAACCTTTTCCCTTGTCTGTGCCAATGTCCAAAGCCATGCTACATCAATATGTGTATGCCCTATGCAGGTCACAACGGCAGAATGTTTCCCACAGGATTTGCCATAAAACTCATTGTCAAGGTAGCCAATTGCATCATCGACGCTTTTATAAAAATCATCGCTTCCGATTTGACGAAAATCAATAAGGTTACAAGCCGTCTCCAAATGTTTTATAATTTCTATATAGTTATCATCGTCACTGTCAAGGCATAACATTGCTTCATAGGGTACACTCAAGTGATAGTACAGTTTTTCAATTTTGGTATCCAGTATTTTCAGGGTTGGATTAAACTCCACCATACTCTCATGCATGCCTATGTAGAAATAGACATACATATCATATGCCCTATCAAATTCCAACGCTGCCTCCGTATGATTTACATCAAGCCCTTGAACCATTTTGCCGTTCAGATATAACAATCCTTGAGGGTTAGTGGCATCCCACTGACCTTCTTTGCCTGTTAAAAGCTGAAAATAAATTTCCTGATGGTCTTTTTCCTTTTTCGGAGTCCTAAATTTTGTACGAAACCAGTAATGGGAATCCCGTCCGGAAACCCTGCTGTCTTTCGCAAAAGTTTGCCACGGTGCGTTGTCATCCGGCAGGATATTATCCTTTTTATAACCGCACGGCATATATTCAAAGTGAAGCGGAATATTTACCTCTTCATAAAGCAATGACTTCAATTGCTCTATGGTTACTCTAATCTTATCTTGAATAAATCTCATTGAACATCCCTCCCATGCTGATTATTATATATTTAAAATAAACATAAATCTATCATTGACATGATATTTTTATTATGGTATTGTGATATCTAGGTGATGAAACTATGGAAGTAAGGTCTCTATCCCATAAATATCATGTTGATGAGGACACAGGTTGCCGGTATCGATACATTTTCAGCGAAAGCGAACGGTTTTTGCTCCACCGCCATGATTTTTACGAAATATTTATTACTGTAAATAAAAAGATAACCCACATAGTAAACGGAGAAAAACAACACCTTGCCGTAGGAAGCTTGGTTTTCGTGCGTCCTGATGACATTCACTCCTACGAGTACGAACCCGGAGACAAATACAATTTTGTTAATCTTGCATTTAATAAGGAAACAATGAATGATATTATAAAATATATTGACGGCTGCTTTGATACTAATCGATTGTTTGAAAGCAAGCTGCCACCCGTTGTGATTTTGTCTCCGACGGAAAAAAGAAATCTTTTGTCCAAACTTGAGGAGCTAAACTACATCAATCGCAATGACAGAAATAAACTGAAACTGCAACTAAGGCTTTTGCTTCTTGACATATTCGTCAAATATTTTTCAGACAGCCAAATTTCAAAGAAAGAGAATTTACCCTATTGGTTTGAAAATATGTGCGAACAAATGAAAAAACAGACGAATTTTTCAGAAGGAATAAAAAGAATGGAGGAAATCAGCCACAAAAGCAGGGAACATATTGCAAGATGTATGAAAAAATATAAAGGCATCACTCCTACAGAATTCATTAATGATATTCGTCTTAATTATATTGCAAATATGCTGGTAAACAGCGATGCTCCGGTACTTGACCTTTGCTATGGAAGCGGATTTAAAAACGTAAGCTGGTTTTACACCTTGTTTAAGGAAAAATACGGAACATCGCCTGCCAAGTTTAGGGAGCAACATCAAAAAATTTTTTCTTCTTCTTGTGCTCAATAAACAGCTACTGTCAAGACCTTCCTTCTTACTTAAATAAGGTCTTCCAAATGTTCTACAATATCCCTGGCTTTCGGCGGACAGCCTTTCACACATTGTTCAAACCCTGAAGTACATGTACCAATCCCTATTCCATCATACTGTTTATGTTTAAAATTCTGGCCGATGTACAACGGTTTTTTTAGCCTATTTAAAAGCCCTTTTTCATCCAACCTTTCTAGTGCATAAATAAGGCTTCCATAGCACGCCGAACAAGCACTGCTTTCCATAATATGCTTTGACAATTGTTGCACCCTTCTGGAGGGAGCTATTTTCTTTGAACCGTTATCCTTATTCAATTCAACAATATCCGCATTCACCAAATCGGCAGTACCTACACCAATTGCTTCAGCCATGGTAATGTACGGAATTTCCTCCATATTAAACCCCATCAAATGTGCCGCGTAGGCATCAATCAGCACAGGGTCCTTGCCTGCGATAATCCTGTTCATCTGAACCGGATTCCCGCCTTCTTCAAAGTTAAGGTCGCCGTTCATACCGTCCACAATGATGAGATTTTGTCTGATAAGCTTGTTCAAATATGCAATCGGCTTATGCAAACCCATAGTATGAAATTTCCTTTTTTCAAAATCGGGTATACAGCCTTTCATATTCTTTAAAGCACAAGTTATGTTGGTTTGACAATGTCCTTTAAGAACCGGTATATTGATGAAATAATCAACTTTTGCAACGGAATCGCAAATATTTATCCGTACACCGTTGATTTCATATTCCTTATAGGTATCCTTTTGAAGGTCAATAAGAGGAACATTGTATTGTTTTGATATTTTCTCGTACCCGCATACTTTAAAGGCTTCCGATGTTCTGTCCCCCACCCAGGAACCTTCCATAATGACTATTTTATCGTACCCTTTCGATTGTAAATATTCAATAAGCCCTTCCACAATTTCAGGCGAAGTTGTCGCTCCTGAACTTGAAGGTTTTGCTACAACGAGATTTGGTTTAATCCCAATAAGTGCATCTTTATGGATTTCTTTCTCCGGCTTTATGACCTCCAGTAACTCTTTGACCATTTGTTTGGGATTATCTCCGTAAATAATGCGTATCCCGTTTGTACCAAGCACGTACATCCACTCCTTTATTTATATTTACTACACTTACCCACGTTCCACATGTACCTTATCCTATTCTTTTTTCACCCATACCCTGTTTCGTACCGGTTTCCCGTGCCCAAAATAGATAATTCGTTCTCCAAGCCCAGTTATTTTTTTTGCACTGTCCAGCATAATTTTTTTATCATTGTATAGCATGGAAACAGTCGGATAAAATATATTCATTAACGCATCGCCCACTATTGTCTTTTTTTCATCAATATCTATCCCTATGGAACCTTTCGTGTGCCCCGGCAGCCCGATAACTTTTGCCGAAATTCCATATTTCGATAAGTCATCCCCGTCTTTCAGAAAAACAGATGGGGTCAATGGTCTCATTTCGCTTTTTGAGAAATTTATATGAGTGGCAGATAATATCATCTTACCCAAAAAGTTTTGAGCTGACAAAGGTTGATTTTTGTACGACTCAATTAAATCCACATCATCTTTGTGCATGGCAATCGGAGCTTCAAATAATTCTGACAATGCAGCAGCGTTTTCTGTGTGATCAAAATGACCATGTGTTAATACAATCAATTTAATCTTATAAGGCTTACAAGCTTCAATAACAGCATCCAGATATCCTTCCTTTCCGGTATCAATCAGGATGCCTGAAGCTCCGTTAGATACTATGTAACAATTCACATTACCACATTTTATTCTTTGTACCATGTCCATATCAGAGCCCCCTCTTTAATTTGGTTTTCACCTTTTAAACCATTTAACTTACTAACTAAGGCAATTTGCTATGATTGCATTCATTTTAACAATATCCCTGCAACATACCAATCATATTTTACCATATATTACCCTCTAGTTATACAGCCAAATGTAAACTTGCATTTTAATATTTTAGCACAATTATTATCCCGTCCTCAAACTGTAAGATTCCTTTTATCTTTGCACAATTCAATGAAATATATTATAATAAAATGGTTAACAGTGTAAAAACATATGTGCCGGTAAGTAACCAAGCAAGTGGTCGAGACAGTTTTAAACGGAAAGACTGCCTATTGCTGAAAAATTAAAGTAAACATATGCAAGGAGAGAGGACAAAATGAATTTTACAAAGATGACGGATTTTTTAAATTATCTTGTAAATGATTACGGTATACCGTCAGTGGATTGCTGCATCCATCAAAACGGGCAGGAAATCTACCGATATGCCGCAGGCAAAGCATATGATGAAACCAAAGATTTATATTACATCTATTCCTTGACAAAGCCGCTGACCTGTGTAGCAGCATTGCAATTGTTAGAACGGGGCAAATATCTGTTAAATGATCCCCTTAGCGATTATTTGCCGGAATTTAAGGATATGTTTGTTAAACAAAAATTTAAGAGCAGTGATGAGGGCAGAAAAATAGCAGAAGGCAATCAAAGCACCAGTTCCTGGACGGAGGAACCTGTTGTCCCTGCTAAAAATCCCATACGGATCAAACACTTATTCACAATGAGTGCAGGGTTCAACTATAATTTAAACTCGCCTGCCATTCAAAAATATATAAAAGAAACCCATGGCGAATTTCCAACACGTACCATTGCAAAAGCAATTGCCGAACAACCTTTGGATTTTGAACCGGGTACCCATTGGCAATACAGCTTGTGCCATGATGTACTTGGAGCGTTTATTGAAGTCGTTTCCGGAAAGACGTTAGGTGAATATATGAAAGAAAACATATTTGACCCCTTAGGAATGACGGATACTTCTTTTGAAGTTACCCCTGAAAAACAACAAAGACTTGCACCGCAGTTCTTGTTCGACGATGAGCAAGGTTTTGCCCGCCAAATTGAAAACACTTGTATATATGTTTTAGGTTCACGGTATCAGAGCGGTGGAGCAGGTATCGTTTCGTCCGTTAATGATTACATTTTATTTGCCGATATGCTGGCGAACGGAGGAAAAAGTAAAAAGGGAGAACAGATATTAAGTCCACGTACCATTGAGTTTATGAAAACCAATCAGCTTACTGAAGAAATGCGTAAAGATATGAATTGGCCTCACCTACGAGGATATGGTTACGGACTGGGCGTCCGCACAATGATGGACAAAGCCGCCGCAGGTTCATTGAGCCCGGAAGGCGAATTAGGCTGGGGTGGTGCTGCAGGCTCATATTTGTTGGTGGACACCGAAAACAAATTGGCGCTTTGCTATGCTCAACATATGAAAAACAACAAGAACGCATATATTCATCCACGACTAAGAAATATTTTATATGCTTGTATTTAAGCAACCTTATAACAAACGAAGGGATTAGCATGCCGTTTACCATTGTCCGTCAAGACATCACAAAAATGAAAGTAGACGCCATTGTCAATGCAGCCAACACCGGCTTGTAAATGGGCAGTGGAGTTTGCGGAGCCATATTTAAAGCATCCGGAGCAGCTCAGCTTCAAGCGCCTGCGATAAGCTGGCCCCCATTAAGACAGGTGAAGCCGTTATTACACCGGGCTTCAACCTGCCTGCTAAATTTGTCATCCACACGGTAGGCCCCGTTTATCGGCACGAAAATGCAAAAGAGTGCGAAAAACTTCTGCATCAAGGTGCATAGGAGATTATTAATGTGCGAAGTTTTAGATATCTTACTTTATAATTATTACTTTATAATTAACTTTCCTTCATTCTCTTCAAGTTCAAACAAAACCGCTCGTTCATTACCACCATCATTTGGAGAATGCAGCACGAGATATCTCCTGCCATCAAAGCCGGTAAATATCATCCCATGTCCGCCTTGACTGTCAAACAAAGGTTCCTCTTCTACAGACCAATTTCCGTCAATTTCCCCGTTATCACTGCGGGATGTTACAATCATATACCCGTTACTGCCAAAGGTAGACCAAATGCAGATTAATTCTCCATTTTCCATTCTATACATGAAAGGTCCATCTGTAACCTTTGACTCTTTACCATGAATTAAATCCCTGCAACCTATAAAATCACTTGCCTTCCACAAAACCTTTGGCTCGCCAACAGGTGATTTTAAATCCGCAGAAAGTTCCATGCTACATATTTCCCCATCTCCACATTGTAACCATTCATGACAGAATACCATAAAAGGGGTTCCATGCTTGTCTATGTATAATGTTCCATCAAGGCATTCCCAATGTTGTGGCGTTACCGGATATTCAGTAATTGGCACAAAAGGCCCTTTCGGAGAATCCGAAACTAAAATTTGCGTTCCCCTGCATCTATCCTTTGATTTAAAAGAAGCGAACATATAGAATTTATCATTATATATGTGCACTTCGGGTGCCCAAAAATCATATTCCGCCCAAAAATATTCATCAGGTCTAAATGCAACATCGCAAAGGGACTATTCTTTTAAGGTTTTACTTTCGTATACAACAAATTCCGTGTCGTTTCCACGCAGCTTTCCATACATATAATAATATCCATCATACGGTAGAATAAATGGATCACGAATATATATTTTATCAAGAGTAGCATTTTGTATCATAAATTTAAGTCCTCCAAAAAAATTATTTACCTTATTACAACAACATTTAATATATATTCACAAAGCCTTTTAATTTCCATTTCAGACTTTGGTAAAAATAAATCTTCACGGTCAAACTCGGTCTTAACTGGTTCAACATACATATCTCCTTTTAAAGTAAGCTCGATTAATTTTCTATTCTGATATTCATTTTAATATTCACTCCCTTGGCATTATTCTTGCCACACGGTCATTTCCGGCACCAAAGCGAGTAATATAAATAACATCATCAGTAATTGAAAAAACATCAAAAGCCGTTTCGGTAATTGTACCAACCTTTCTTGGTAAGCAAGAAACATCCCATTCCTGCATAAGCGAAGACATGGTTGTTATTATTACAACATGATCGTCATACAACAGATTATCATAATGAACATGTCCAGCAATCATAGCGACAACATTTTTACACTGTTTTGCAGCATAGTAAACTCTCGGCCCATTGAATAAATCATCATATGGTTTTATACACTGCGGAGAATTCTCTGTGCCGAATATACCTGCCGTACGCAGCGGTACGTGGCTGAAAACAATTATCCTTGCTTTGGTATTGAGTGCATCCCTCTCAAACCATGCCGCCTGCTTTTCTGAAATTTCAATACGCCATGGATATTCATACTGACCTTCTTTATTCAGGCAATATGGTTTATCACTTGTATTCAAAAATACAAAACGATAATTATAACTCGGAAAATCTATATAAAAGTAGTTTTCTTTTGTGGGGTTATATTTCATACAAAGTTTATGCATTTCATCCGGCAAAACAACAAATTTTGTATTATCAAATCCGTTGTCAGTTGCTGCACCCAAAGCGTCATCGTGATTGCCAATACAACAATAAACCGGTACAGAAAGCCTGTAAAGAGCCTCCATAACTTCACGCTGCGATTTATGTACCTCGTCCGGATCATGATTGTAGTCATTCCCAATATCCCCCCCGCTTATTACACAGGATATTTCGGGACAACGGTCCAAAATATACTGAATTGAATCAATTGCATTAACCGCAAGCTCAAAATCATACGGGTTTTTTTCTGGATGCCATCTTAAATCCCACTCATTCATTCTGTTATGCTGATCCGTTATAAATACAAAGTTAAGAGGAGCACCTATGTCCTTAATTCGTTTGATTTTTTCGTCATAATGTTTTGTTAGATATGTTATATCATTCATTAAAACAACCCCCAAATAAAATTCGTAGTGTAAACTAAATTACACTCTTTATATTTTGAAATATGCTATTTATCAAGGGTTTCAAGTTTTTTAATAAAAAAAACAATGACACCCCTTTTTTATGGTATAATTGAGTTTGCCAA
>Ga0134102_1001287_pt1 | contig 22597 bp, 20 predicted proteins | sample 13_3_2metaG_FD_94447 | JGI IMG/M metagenome (GOLD analysis project Ga0134102, IMG submission 94447) | Switchgrass degrading microbial communities from high solid loading bioreactors in New Hampshire, USA - 13_49_3.3_201_A3 metaG | ecosystem: Engineered > Bioreactor > Semi-continuous > Anaerobic...
CATCTCGTCGGCGCCCACCACGTCCTGCAGCACCCAGGTGTTGGCCGCCCTCGTGGCCGGCGTGAGCAAGCGCTCGAAGGTGTACTTCACGTCGTGGGCGGTGAGGGTGGCGCCATTGTGGAACTTCACCCCCTCCTTCAGGCGGAAGGAGTACGTGCGGCCGTCCGCGGAGATGGTGGGCATCTCGGCCAGGAGCTCGGGCTCCAGTTCCAGCGTCTCGCCCTTGTAGCGAACCAGGGTGCTGAAGATGTTGCGCGCCAGGCGGTAGGTGAAGAGCGTTGTGTCGATGTGCGGGTCAATGCCGGCCGGCTCCGCCCCCACCGCCATGCGGTAAACCCCGCCGTACACCTCTCCGTTCGGCCCGCGCCGCACCTGGGACTCGCCGCTGGAGGAGCCGCCGCCCTGGTCGACGACCTGCTCGCCGCCTCCGCGGGTCTCGGTCGACTTCGAGCAGGCCGCCAGGAGCACGGCCGCGGCCAGCACTGCGGCGGTGAGTCGCAAGGGCCTCCCCTTCATCCAATCGCCTCCCCTTTTTCGCACTCCGGCGAGGACCTGATGCGGGTGCTCGCCGTGCCAGTGGATTAGAAAATATTCACTGAAATTCCTCTATAATCCTCTCGCCTCCGGCGAACAGACGTCGAATTTGCAAAAAAACGAGCCCCGGGCAAGGCCCGGGGCGGCTGGTCGAATCCTGCCAGGTCTGAGCCGAGGCGGAGCCGCGGCGTGCGGCCCTACATGAACCGGGCCCAGATCAGGGGGATCCAGAAGTAGCCGAACAGGGTGATCGTGATGATGGAAGCCAGGTTGAGGAAGAAGCCGACCTTGATCATCTGCTGCATGGTCACGTAGCCCGTGCTGAAGGCGATGGCGTTGGGCGGGGTGCCCACCGGCATCATGAAGGCCAGCGTCGAACCCAGCGCCGCCACCATCATCAGGGCGACGGGCGAGACGCCCAGCGCGGCGCCGAGGCTCGCCATGATCGGCATGAAGATCGTCGCGATGGCCGAGTTGGACGTGATCTCGGTCAGGAACACCAGCATCGTCGCCACGGCCAGGACGACGACGAAGTAGTGCACCCCCTCCAGGGCGGCAAGGTACCCGGCGAGCCACTCGGCCACGCCGGTGCTCTCGAAGACGCTGGCGATGGAGAAGCCGGCGCCGAAGAGCAGCAGCACGCCCCACGGGATCTTGGCGAAGGCCTTCTCATCGAGCAGGAACTGGCCGCGCCGGCGCCCGGTGGGGATCAGGAAGAGGAGCAGGGCGCCGAAGATGGCCACCATGGTGTCGCCGATACCCGGGATCACGCCCTTCAGGACGAAGGGGTAGATGATCCAGAGCAGGGCGGTGATGGCGAAGACGACAAGCACTCGCCGCTCCTCCCGGGTCATCGGCCCGAGGGCCGCCAGCTGCTGGCGGATGAACTCACGGCTGCCGGGGATTTCCGTAGACTCGGGCGGCATGATCTTCAGCATGATCCACCAGGCGACGAAGGTGTACACCAGCGCCACGGGAAGCCCCACCAGCATGTAGTCCAGGAAGGTGATCTCTACCCCCGCGGCCTTGGAGGCCATGCCCACCATGATGGCATTGGGCGGCGAGCCGATGACGGACCCGACGCCGCCGATGGACGCGGCGTAGGCGATGGCGAGCATGATCAGGGCCGCGAAGTTCGTCCGGGGCACCTCGCCGCCCTCGCCGGTTGTTCCCTGCAGCTCCGAGATCTGCTTGACCACCGCCAGGCCGATGGGCAGCATCATCATCGCCGTGGCGCTGTTGGAGATGAAGACCGAAATCCCGCCGGTGGCCAGCATGAAGCCCAGCACCAGCCGCCGTGGCCCAGTCCCCACCCGGTTGATGATGCCGAGCGCGATGCGCCGGTGCAGGTGCCAGCGCTCGATGGCCACAGCGATGACGAAGCCGCCGAGGAAGAGGAAGATCGTGGGATCGGCATAGGGGGCCAGGACATCTTTGACCGAACCGAGGCCCAGGGCCGGGAACAGGATCATGGGCAGCAGGCTGGTGGCGGCGAAAGGCAGGGCCTCCGTGACCCACCAGGCGGCAATCCAGGCCGTCGCGGCCAGCGCAGCCACGCCCTCCTTGCTCAGGTTGGCGGGCCGGAAGAACAGGGAGATGAGCAAGAACAGAACCGGTCCCAGAACCAGGCCGACCTTCTGGCCCAACGAATAGCCATGACGCTCCTCCAGGTCAGGCCCGGGCCGGGAGCTAGGCGCCGTGGCCACGAGTTCTCCTCTCCTTTCGCATGGTAAACTAGCACATAATCAAATCTGTTAGGCCCAAGTTTACGGTGGCCACTCCTATCTGTCAATCCTCCTGCTCCCGTAAATTCGAACTTCAAGCAAAAACGTGCCCCGGGCGCTACCTTTCCCGGCAGCGCCCGGGGCGATACATCTACCTTAGTCTTCTGATGCTCAGGCGCAGAGGATCCGGCGGACCTCCTCGCCATCGATGGTCTCGCGGTCGGCCAGCGTGCCGGCCAGCGCCATCAGCTTGTCCCGGTTCTCCTCCAGCAGTTGGCGGGTCTCCTGGTACATCTGCGACAGGAGCGAACGCACCTCCCGCTCGATGGCGGCAGCCGACTCCTGCGAGACGCTCTGTACCTCGGGCCAGTCGGTGTCCGGCACGGTCATCAGGCCCACGGACTCGCCCATGCCATAGCGGGAGATCATCTCCCGGGCCAGCTGGGTCGCCCGCTTCAGGTCGTCCTGGGCGCCTGTGGACCGCTCGCCCATCAACACCTCCTCGGCGCAGAGGCCGCCCAGCAGCATCTTCAGCCGGGCCTCCAGCTCCGACCGGGTGTAGAGCATCTGTTCCTCTTCCGGTGCGGTCAGCGTGAAGCCGCCCGCCCGGCCCCGGGGGATGATGGTCACCTTCTGTACCGGGTCGGCCCCGGGCGTCAGGGTGGCCACCAGGGCGTGGCCGGCCTCGTGGACGGCCACGCGCCGCTTCTCCTCCGGCCGCATCACGCGCCCCTTGCGGGCGGGTCCGCCGGCCACCACCCGGTCGATGGCCTCGTCGATCTCGCTCATGGTGATCTCCTCGCGACCCCTCCGCACCGCCAGGATGGCCGCCTCGTTGAGCAGGTTCGCCAGGTCGGCCCCGGTGAAGCCGGGAGTCCGCTTGGCGATGGCCGCCAGGTCCACCGAGGGAGCCAGCCGCTTCCCCCTGGCGTGGACCTTGAGGATGGCCTCCCGGCCGGCGGCGTCGGGCAGGCCCACCGGCACCTGCCGGTCGAAACGGCCCGGCCGCAGCAGGGCCTTATCCAGCACGTCGGGCCGGTTGGTGGCGGCCATCACGATCACGCCCTCGTAGGCGCCGAACCCGTCCATCTCGGTGAGCAGCTGGTTCAGGGTCTGCTCCCGCTCGTCGTGGCCGCCGACGATGGCACTGCTGCCGCGGTGGCGCCCCACGGCGTCGATCTCGTCGATGAACACGATGCAGGGCGCGTTCTTGCGTGCCTGTGCGAACAGCTCGCGCACCCGGGAGGCGCCCATGCCCACGAACAGCTCGACGAAGCTGGAACCGCTCAGGGCGAAAAACGGCACGCCGGCCTCGCCGGCCACCGCCCGGGCCAGCAGGGTCTTGCCCGTCCCGGGCGGCCCGTAGAGCAGCACCCCCTTTGGGATGCGAGCACCGATGGCCTTGTACTTCTCGGGGTTCTTGAGGTAGTCGACCACCTCTTCCAGGTCGCCCTTCACCTCGTCCACCCCGGCCACGTCAGCGAAGGTAACGGTCGCCTCGCCGGGGGCGATGGGCTTCACCGTACCCCGGGCCAGGCCCACGGCCCCGGCCTGCCGCTTCTGCATCCACACGACCAGGCCGATCATGGCTGCCAGCCAGATCACCGTGGGCAGCAGGGCCAGCCACCAGGGCTGGGTGGCCTCCTTGTATCGCTGCTCCACACCCGCGGCTGCGAGCCGGTCCGCCAGGTCGGGCGTCTCCGGAGGCAGGATGGTCTTGAACGTCTCGCCGCTGTGCAGCTTGCCCGTGACCGTCCGGTCGACGACCAGCACCTCGGCGACCTGCCCCTGTTCCAGGGCGTCCAGGAAGGCCGAGTAGCTGATCTCGTTCTGGCGGTTGTTCAGCGGCGGCATGAACAGGAACTGCAGGAGCCAGACGACAAAAAGGGCCAGCAGGATACGCTTTGTCGTGTCGCGCGATCTCGAGTCGCTACCCATCGCCGATGCCCCCTTTGTCATTTGGGTGGTCCTGCTATCAAGATACCGCGCGATCCTGAGATAGTCCTGAGAGGAACAAAATATTGTCGTTAAAAACTAGCCGCGCGGCCGGGTCTGGCGAAGGGCGGAGGTCAGACTGAACGCTGACCTCCGCCCATCCGGCCGGTACGCTGCCCTGGGCGTCAGGCGTTCGCCGCCCGCCCGCAGCAGAACTTGTACTTCCTACGTAGCATTCCCGCAAACCCGCGCCCAATCCGGTCTATGCTTAGAGCCATGCGGATTAGCAGTTTTTCTGAGTGTGGCTGAGTATCGTTCAATGTCTGCCAGTTTGGCACACTTCGCACACATTCCGCACACAAGCGAGAGCGCCCATGGGAGCGCGGGGTGGGGGTTCTTATTGTAATAACAGTTCCCAACACTGGAAAATTAGTGTTGACTTGTTGGGGTGGGGTGTGCTATGTTTGAGCCGGTTAGAGAGACGCCGACCGGACGCAAACCAGACGGCGGTGCGCACCACAGGGGGAGCCACCTGACATGACCCCTGTGGGGAGCGGTGGACCCTACATGCTGGTGGCAAGCTGCGGGGCCACGGTTAGCCAGTATGGCAGCCGTGGCCCTTTTCTGATGCCCAGGCTGCCGAAAGGAGGGTGCTCGCATGCAGCTTCTGAAGGTTCCCGAGGTGGCTGAACTGCTCCAGGTGAGCGAGTGGCGGGCCTACCAGTTGGTGCGAGAAGGCATCCTGCCAGCGGTACACCTGGGCAGGCAGGTGCGTATCCCCGCCGACAAGCTGCGGGAGTTTGTCGAGAGCGGCGGCAAGAGGCTGGATGGCGGATGGCGGAGGGCGCAGTAACGGGCGAACGGCAAGAAAGGGAGTGGCAGGAGGCGCGGCAGGTGGCGGGCGGCACCCAAAAAGCAAGTCCGGCATGGTGGGGCAGCCATGCCGGGGATTGGAGGTAACCCGCCAGTGTCGTCTGTCTTGACTCTACAGGATGCAGCCGAGTTCGGCAAGGCCGGGCCGGTGGCTGAGGGCCACCACACTGTGGGGGCCAGAAAGGCCATAGCCCTGCTCCAGCAGTACCCCAAAGCGGCCCAGGCATGGAACCACACGAAGGAGTTTGCGGACGCAAGCATCATCGACTGCGACCGGGAGCTCGCCTTCTGGGCGGTCCGGGACGGGTGGGCAGCCCCGGACATAGTGGAACTCCTGAAGGAGCACCGGCGCCGGTGGCAGCGCGACCCCGACATGGGTGAACTCTACTACGCCCGGATCATCCGGGACGCCAGGGAGCGGGAGGCGCGCACACGTGTATCTGACCACAGGCAGGCTGTGGACACGCTGCGGGACACTGACCCCGAAGCGGCCCGGCAGGCCGCCAGGGCGAGCCTGTCAGACCTGTTTGGTGTCACCGTAACCCGCCTGGTGAAGTACACCTGCGACCCTCCGCTGTACCGGCTGGAAACTCCAGACGGAGGCGTCACCCTGGGCGGCGTCGAGGTAATCATCGAACAGTCTGCCTTCAGGGCCAAGTTCGCCGGCCTCACCGGCAAGGTTCTGCCCCGGTTCAAGCCCAAGGAGTGGGATTCGGTGGCGCAGTTACTGGTGGACGCCTGCGAAGAGGAGAGCCTGGGCGCCGAGGCCACGGAACCCGGGTGGGCCGAGGCCGTGCTGGCTCAGTATCTGGAGGAGCGCAAGCCTGCCCCTGAAGACCAGTGGGTAGAGGCCGCGCGCGCGGGCTATCCCTTCCGAAAGGACGGGGCCGTGCACATCTTCAGTGAGCGCCTGCGGCAGTGGCTGCGCTTGACGCAGGGCGAGCGTGTGGACATTAAGTACCTGGGCCGGGCCCTGCGGCAGTACGGGTGCGAGCCTGTACGCCTGTCCGCCCGTGTGGATGGATATCCACAGACCTTCCGGGTGTGGCGTTTACCCATTTAGCTAACGTATGCCGCTTATAAGTGGCATACGCCTGAAGCCTTGTGGGAAGCGGGCTAGACCCTCCTGTATGACACGTTTAGTTCTATGGCGGAGAAAATCCGTTTTGAAAACGCACCCCCCCCAATTTTGGTGGCATACGTGGCATACACAGGCTTCTAACCCGCACCATTCTAGGGCTCAGGCGTATGCCACCAGAGCCCGAAAATGGCTAAACATGGCTAAAATGACTATCCACACGGCAACTCTGCAGCCCCGTCACCGCCGAGAAACGCCCTTCCGGTTCCGGTGGATAGGAGCCATGTATCTAGAGGCGGGAGCGCCGGAGGCGCCCACGGCTGTGGAATAGGAGTTGTGCACAACTTTGTGCACCAGCCGGTTCGGAAAACAAACCCATGAAAGCCCCACAGGGGACCAACGCACAGAAAGGAGAGACATGCACCATGCGGATCAACTGGAGTGTGTATGAGGCCCACGCCGAACACCTTGCCAGTCTGGTTGACACCTTCGCCAAGAAGCGCAAGGCCCTCATGGACCCCATGTACAGCCTGGAGTATCAGCAGGAGCAGGTGCGCAAGCTGAGGGATGACGTGAAGCCTAAAGTGTGGGAGACTCTGGCCGGTATCCGGGCCCAGGTGGAGAAGGACGCCGAGGCGGCCCGGTACAGGCCCCCGGAGATGACCCCGGAGGAGCGGGCGGCGCACTTTGCCGAGCGCACATATTGGGCGACCGTCCTGCCGGACACTCTGGCGAGCATGGGCCCCGACGCGATCCTGGCGGAGTATGAACGGGTGGCGAAGGCGGGCTCGCCGGCGCAGAAGGCCGAGTTTGAGCGGGTGGCCGAGCGCCTGCTGGCCGAAAAGGGGAGTGTGGGCCACAGGGCCCGGTTCGGAGAGTTGAAGCGGGCCGCCATGAGCCCGGAGGAAAAGGAAGCCGAGCGGGCGCAGGCGGCTGTGGAAACCATCAGCTTCTACTACGGCTGGCTGGAGCACCAGACCAGAAACGCCCTGGAGCTCATCGAGAACGGCGGCACCCTGGACACCCGCCCCCTGGCGCAGTGGGCTGCCACGGTGCGCAAGAAGGTAGAGCAGGCCGCCGACAAGGGAAAGGCATCCTAGCGCGGGCTGTGGGTGGACGGCGGCCCCCACGCCGGTTGACCATAACGGCAGCCAGCAGGCAGAAGAAGGCGCCCGGCTGTGGTGACGCACTCGTCACCCCGGCTGGGCGCCTTCACGCCCAGCGTATGCGCCGGCTCCCCGGAAACGTGCCAGTCTGACCAGTCCGGCACCAGAGTGCGGCCCGTCGAACGCTCAGGAGCCCGCTAGAGGCGTTTTTCAGCAAGGGGTAAGGGGTACGTACCCGGTCCCGACGCGGGCCGCCAGGGGCGCCCTGTGGAAACGTTGCAGAATGCCCAATTCTGCTTCCATCCGCTAATCCTTAGATAGCAAGGCTTTCGGAAGTCGTGTGTGCGTATTGTGTGCGGAGTGTGTTTGTGTTAGTCTGTGTGTAGCGAAGTTTTCGTCTCCGGCGCAGGAGACGGGGCAAGGGAGGCTTGTAGGCATGCGGGGCCAGTTAATCAAGCGGGGCGAAAACACGTGGCTGCTGCGGGTGTACCTGGGCGAAGTAGACGGGAAGCGGAAGTACCAGGCAAAGACCGTCCACGGCACCAAGAAGTTCGCGGAAGCCGAACTGCGGAAGTGGGTACAGGCTATCGAGACAGGCACCTACGTGGAGCCGTCAAAGGTGACTGTGGGCGAACTGCTGGACAGGTGGCTGCGGGACTGGGCCGCCGATAATGTCGGGCCGACCTCCTATGAGCGGTACGAAAGCATAGTGCGCCAGCACATCAAGCCAGCCATAGGCCACGTGAAGCTGTCGAAGCTGAACGTGCTCATGGTGAATGACCTTTACGCTACGAAGCGGGCCGAAGGGCTGTCACCCCGGACCCTGCGGCTGATGCACGCGGTCCTGCACAACGCGCTGAAAGCGGCGGTCCGGTGGCGGCTGATCCCGACGAACCCGGCAGACGGGGCGGACCTGCCACGTGTGGGCAGGGAGGAAGTCAAGGCCCTGTTGCCCGAACAGGCCCGTACCCTCCTGCGGGCGGCGGAGGGAACACCCCTGCACATCCCGGTTCTGCTGGGGCTGACCACAGGCATGCGGATAGGCGAAATCTGCGCCCTGCGGTGGGATGACGTGAACCTGGAAGCAGGCACCCTTAGCATCACACAGACCCTTGCCCGAACAAGCGACCGGGGGCTGTTCCTGAAGCCGGCAAAGACGAAGCGATCCGCCCGGCTTGTGGAAATCGGGCCGGACGTGGTAAGGGCGCTGAAGGCCCACAAGGTGGCGCAGGCGCAGCAGCGGCTGGCTGCCGGGGAAACCTGGGAGGACAACGGGCTAGTGGTGTGCGGGCCGGACGGAAAGCCTATCCGTCCATCCACGCTGAACAGGCAGCTACAGCGGCTGATGAAGGACGCCGGGCTGCCGGTTCTCTCCACACACGCCCTGCGCCACACGGCTGCCACGCTAATGCTGACCCAAGGCATTCACCCCAAGGTTGTGCAGGAGCGCCTGGGGCATGCGTCAGTCAGCATCACCCTGGACCTCTACTCCCACGTCACCCCCGGCCTACAGCGGAAGGCCGCCGAAGCTGTGGAAGGGGCGCTGTTCGGGCCGCCAGGGAAGGCTGCAAAGACGACAAAGAACAGGGCATGACAGCACGACAAAGACCAGGGCATGACACCCTGGTCTTTGAGTTTGCGCACACCTAGGGGGGAATCCGCACACTACCCGCACACACAGCAGGCTGAGGAATTGCCGAAAGCCTTGTGCATCAAGCGTTCGCCGCCCGCCCGCAGCAGAACTTGTACTTCTTGCCCGAACCGCACGGGCAGGGGTCGTTGCGGCCAACCTTCTTGCCCTGCGCCCGGACCGGCTGCCGGGGCTCCGCACCCTGGCTGCCCGACTCGATCATGATGCGCGGCCGCTGCGGCTCCCGCGCCACCTCGATGATGAAGAGGTTCCGCACCACATCCCGCTGGATGGAGCGGATCATGTGGTTGAACATCTCCATCGCTTCCATCTTGTACTCGATGAGCGGGTCCCGCTGGCCGTAAGCCCGCAAGCCCACGCCTTCCCGCAGGTCGTCCATGGCGTCGAGGTGGTCCATCCACTTCTCGTCCACGGTGCGCAGGATGAGGAAGCGCTCCAGCCGCCGCATCATCTCGGGGCCGAGCCGCTGCTCCTTCTCCTCGTACGCCCGGATGGCCGCCTGCTTGATGACCTCGGCCAGGTTCTTCCGGCCTTCCTGCTCCCTGCGGACGCCCTCGACGGCCGCCTTCAGGTCTTCCACCTTCACGTAGCCCTTGGGAATGCCGACATCCTCGGCCAGGGCCACCAGAACCTCGGGATTCCACTCCTCGAAGTAGACGCCCTCCGGCACGCCCTCCTCCACGATCGACTCCGCCGTCGCGGCGATCGCGTCCATGGCCACCTCGCGGGTGTCGTGGCCCTCCAGGATCTGGCGCCGCTGCTTGTAGATCAGCTCGCGCTGCGTGTTCATCACGTCATCGTACTGGAGCACGTGCTTGCGGATGTCGAAGTTGCGGGCCTCGACCTTCTTCTGGGCGCTCTCGATGGCCCGGGAGACCATCGGGCTGTCGATGGGCACGTCCTCTTCGATGCCCAGCTTGTTCATCAGGTTGGCGACCATCTCGCCGCCGAAGAGGCGCATCAGGTCGTCCTCCAGCGACACGTAGAAGCGGGACTCGCCCGGGTCGCCCTGACGGCCGGCGCGGCCGCGCAGCTGGTTATCGATGCGCCGGGCCTCGTGCCGCTCGGTGCCAATGACGCAGAGGCCGCCGACGGCGCGCACCTTCTCCGCGTCCTTGGCGCACTTCTCCTCTTCTTCCTTGAGGTACTTCAGGTAGACCTCCCGGGCGGCCTGCACCTCGGGGTCCTCCGACGGGATGATGTCCGTCGCGGCGACGATCAACTCCGGCGAGTACCCCTCGGCCCGCATGCGCTGGCGCGCCGCGAAGTCGGGGTTGCCGCCCAGCAGGATGTCGGTGCCGCGGCCGGCCATGTTCGTCGCAATCGTGACGGCGCCGAAACGGCCCGCCTGGGCGACGATCTCGGCCTCCCGCTCGTGGTGCTTGGCGTTCAGCACCTGGTGCGGGATGCCCCGGCGGGTGAGGATCTGCGACAGGTACTCCGACTTCTCGATCGAAACGGTGCCGACCAGCACCGGCTGGCCCCGCTTGTGCCGCTCCTCCACGTCGTCGGCCACGGCCTTGAACTTCGCCCGCATAGTCTTGTATACGATGTCGGGGTGGTCGATGCGGATCATCGGCTTGTTGGTGGGGATGGCGATCACATCGAGCCCGTAGATCTTCCGGAACTCCTCTTCCTCCGTGAGCGCGGTGCCCGTCATGCCCGCGAGCTTCTTGTACATACGGAAGTAGTTCTGGAAGGTGATGGTGGCCAGGGTCTGGGTCTCTTCCTCGATCTTGCAGCCTTCCTTGGCCTCGATGGCCTGGTGCAGACCGTCGGACCAGCGCCGGCCGAACATGAGGCGGCCGGTGAACTCGTCGACGATGATCACCTGGTTGTCCTTGACGACGTAGTCCTTGTCGCGGTGGAAGAGCTCCTTGGCCTTGATCGCGTTGTTGAGGTAGTGGACGAGCTGCTGGTTCTCGCCCTCATAGAGGTGCTCGATGTTCAGCCACTTCTCGACCTTGGCGACGCCCTCCTCGGTGGGGGCGACCCGCTTCTCCTTCTCCTCAACGACGTAGTCGACGTCGCGCTGCAGCCGCTCGGCAATCTTGGCAAAGGTGTAGTACAGCTCCGTCGGCTTGCCGGAGGGACCGGAGATGATCAGCGGGGTCCGGGCCTCGTCGATCAGGATCGAGTCCGCCTCGTCCACGATCGCGTAGAAGAACTCGCGGTGCACCATGTCCTGCGGGTGCATCGCCATGTTGTCACGCAGGTAGTCGAAACCGAACTCGTTGTTCGTACCGTAGGTAATGTCGCACGCGTAGGCCTGGCGCCGCTCGGCCGAGGTGAGGCCGTGCACGATCAGCCCGCAGCTCAGCCCGAGGAACTTGTAGATGCGGCCGATGTCGTCGCGGCCGACCTTGGCCAGGTAGTCGTTCACCGTGACCAGATGGCAGCCGCGGCCCAGCAGCGCGTTCAGGTAGAGCGGCATGGCCGCCACCAGCGTCTTGCCCTCGCCGGTCTTCATCTCGGCGATGTTGCCCTCATGCAACACGATGCCGCCGATCAGCTGCACGTCGAATGGCCGCCTTCCCGTGGTGCGGATCGACGCCTCGCGCACCACGGCGAACGCCTCGGGCAGGAGCTGCTCCAGCGTCTCGCCGCGAGCGATCCGCTCCTTGAACTCGACCGTCTTGTGGGCGAGTTCAGCGTCCGAGAGCTTTTGCATCTGCGGCTCCAGGCTGTTGATCAGAGCCACCGTCTTCTGGTGGCGCTTGACGACCTTCGCACTGTAGTCGCCAAAGATGCGTTCCAGGATCTTCAAAGCCAACGCTTACACCTTCTTCGCTATGCAGCCAGCGGGCTGGCGCCGTGGTGTTGGAATCTGTTCCGCCTCGGTATAGACGCGTGAAGTCCCGCTGTAGGTTCGCGCCAGTGCGGACATCCGTGTTATTTTAGCATGCCTCGCCTGGACTAGCAACGGAAGTTGATGGGGAAGTTCGGAACAGTATGACGACACCCGGCTACGGGACCGCAGGTCCGCCCCGCGCGGCGATGGCCCGGTCGGCCAGCACCCACAGCCCGCCGGCGACGACGGAATGGCCGCCCAGCACCACCGGGATCCGGCAGTTCACCGCCGCCCGGGTGAACTGGTGCACGAAGGGGTCCCGAATCTGGTCCGCCAGCCCGAGGTCCGAGTGGAACCGGTCCCATTCGCTGACCCGCCGGCCCCGGTTGGCGAAGAGGACGCGGGTGTCGAAGAAGGCGGCGTCGCAGATCTCGCCCAGCCGCTCGAAGAAGCGCTCGGGTCCCAGGTCGGTCACCAGGTCGCCCACCAGGGAGCGCACCTCGCCGCGGGCCTCGCGCCCCAGCGCCTTCATCCCCCGCTCTTCCGATAAGACTCGCAGCCGCACCGGCAAGTTACGGTTGAAATATTCCATGATGGCGGAACCCACGCGGCCGATCAGTGCCACCTCCGGCAGGTCGGTGGCCAGGACGTCAGCAGCGGCCCGCAGGCGGTCGTCCGGCCAGGCCAGCATCCGCAGCGCCGCCTGCGCCCTGGGGCCCCCGCGCCCGCTCAGGGCCAGGATCAGGTAGTCGGTCGGCGTGTCCAGGTCGAAGTGGATGGCCGCCGAGTGCGGGATCAGCACCCGCTCCATGCCGGCCTCCCGCAGCCTCCAGCCCAGCAGGTTGTCGTTCTCCGGCGGTTCTACCCGCTCGAGGAAAGCGGCGGGATGCCAGGCCACCAGGTCCGCGGACTGCACGTTGTTCACCACCACGGTGGGCCCACCCTGCGCCAGGGCGCGGCAGATCCAGGCGATCTCCTCCAGCGCCATGAGCGGCAGCGCCGCGCCGCTCAGGTAGATCACCGCGTCCGCGCCGGACTCTCGCACCGCCTGCCCAAGGACCCGGCCGAAGTGAAATCCTGCGGCTTCTGTGGCGAAGATGCGGGCACCCAGGCTGTGCGCGGCCTCCGCGAGGTCGCGGTGGTTGGTGGCCAGAATCACCTCGAGCCCGGCCCGCTGCAACTTCTCCACGGTGTCCAGGGTCACCGCGTGGCGCAGCTGCGCGATGCGCTCCTGAAGCTCGTCCGCGGGCAGGGGCCCGCCCTCGAAGACAATGGCTGCCGTGCGCACGGTTCCGCCTCCTGCATGGCGCAGCCCCGCCGCCTGGTGGCGGCGGGGCTGAAGTGGCCTCTGACTAGTATTCCGGCTCCAGGAGCCCGTAGTTGCCGTCGTGGCGGCGGTAGAGTACGTTGACGGTTCCGGTCTCACTATTGACGAATACGAAGAAGTCGTGCGAGAGGAGGTCCATCTGCAGGATGGCCTCGTCGACGGTGACGGGCTTCACCGGGAAGCGCTTGACCTTCACGACCTTGCCGTCGACCTCGGCGACCGCTTCCTCACCCTCGGACGCCGCAACCATCTGCGCCTCGGCCTCCGCACCGGGGGCCGAACGCCGGCGGAGCCGGGAACGATACCGCTGCAGTTGCTTCTCCAGCTTGTCGGCAACGAGGTCGATGGAGGCGTACATGTCGTTGGTGGCCTCCTCACCCCGCAGGATGAGCCCGTTCACCTCGGCAGTAACCTCGACGATGTGGCGCCCCCGTTCCACATACAGGTTTACCTGCGCCTGAATCGGGTGATCCACGAACTTCTCGATCTTGCCCAGCTTCTTCTCGAGATACTCGCGAAGCGCTCTGGTGATCTCGATGTTCTTGCCACGTACCGCAACTTGCATAGCGCCAACTCCTCCCTTTTCGACAGGCCCTGCCGGACCCCCCTCAGGGTTATGACTTTCTTCCCCTCCGCGAGGCCGATTCCCTGCTGGGTGGAACGCCCCTTCACACATTGTCTGCCCCGGGCGCTGCTTCATCCCCAGGCGGGGGCAGATTATGCACAAGGTGTGCCTATCCTGGCTGTGGATTTTGGGGATAAGCTTGTTGATAACCATTTGCACAAGGTTCGCGCGTGGGGATAACATTGTGGACGCGTGCAGGCGGGTCCCGCGTGGCCGCCGAACATTATAGCGAACGAACCTGGCGCACGGATCCAGCGGACGGAGGGCTCACAATGGAGAACGTATTCGAGTTTCCGGCGGGACTCTACGGGTTTCCCGACCTCAAGCGGTTCGTGGTAGCAGACGTCCCCGGCGGCGGCGACGTGTTCAAGCAACTCCTGGCCCTGGACCAGCCCGAGGTGGGCTTCACCCTGGTCTACCCCCTAGCCTTCTTCCCCGACTACGATCCCGACATCCCCCCGGAAGACCTGGAGGCGGTGGGCGCGGAGAACCCCGAGCAGGTGCTGCTCTACGCGATCGCCCGGGTGCCCGAGTCGGTGCAGGAGGCGACGGCCAACCTGCGGGCCCCGCTGCTCTTCAATCCCTTCACGCGGAAAGCGCGGCAGATCATCCTGTCCGACGACCGGTACCAGACCCGCGAGCGCCTCTTCCACAGGATGAAGCCCACGCCCCACGAGGAGGCCCTCTGATGCTCGTCCTCTCCAGACGCCTGAACGAGTCCATCCTGATCGGCGACGACATCGAGATCAAGATCGTGCAGGTGCGCGGCAACGGCCCGCAGGCGGTAGTGCGCCTGGGCATCACGGCACCCCGGTCGGTCACCGTCCTGCGCAAGGAGATCTACGACGAGGTGGTGGCCGCCAACCGGCAGTCGGCCCAGCCGCCCGCCGCCCTGCCGGCCGCGCTGCTCGAGGCGCTGAAAGACCGGTCATCCGGCGAAGATGCGTGAGGCCGGAATGGGCTTGTCGGAGACGGCCACCACCGCAAGGCTGACGCTGCGGGCGCCGGTCGCCCGCAAGACGCGGGCCGCCGCGGCCGCGGTCGCACCGGTGGTGAGCACGTCGTCCACCAGCAGGGCGTCCCGGCCCGCCCACGCCGGCACCCGTCCGCCGCGCACCCCAAAAGCGCCGGCGAGGTTCTGCCACCGCGCCTGCCGGTCGCGCCGGGTCTGCTCACCGGTGCGCCGGAGCCGGACCAGGTCCCCTTCCGCCACCGGCACGCCCAGCTGCGCGGCCAGACCATGCGCGATGCAGGCCGCCTGGTTGTAGCCGCGCTCCCGCTGGCGGCTCGTGTGCAGCGGGATCGGGATGATCACCTCCGGCGGGTCGGTTACACGGGCGGCCAGCCGCTCGCCCAGGGCCCGGGCCAGGGCCTGCCGCCCCCGGAACTTCGCATGGTGCACCGCCGTGCGCAGGGCGCCGCGGTGCAGGCCCAGGGCCCAGACGCGCCCGAAGGGCGGCGGCTCCACGCACTCCACGCAGAGCCCCCACCCCCCGGTGATGGGGCGGCTGCAGTTGGCACAAAGGCGCACGTCCGGCCCGAAGGGCATCGCCGCCCAGCAGTGGTCGCACACCGGCACGGTCTCCGCAATGGTGGCCAGCGGCGGCAGTGTGTACGCCAAGGGCCCGCCGCAGGTCACGCACGTGCTCCGCTGCGGCCAGAGGAGGGTCACCAGCCCCTCGACAACGGTTTTCCACAACGCGGTTCACCCCCGGGCGCACTTCGCCGCGGGGGTTGTGTTATCCTTCTTTTTCCAGATTTCGTCCCAGCTCCACCACCACGACACGCGGGGACTCCGCCGCCGCCACCGCCCGGGCGATGGCCTCCTCCCGGGGCAGGTGGCCCAGTTCCAGCACGGGCACGTGTCCGAGGCGCCGGGCCAGCCGGGCCAGCACCGCAGCGGATTCGTCCCGCGAGCCCAGGTCCACCAGCACCAGCTCCGCGTCCACCTCCCGGGCGAACTGGAGCACGGCGTCCTCCAGCCATTCCGCCTGGTCGCGCACCAGCACCACGTAGGCCACCGGCTCGGCGGCTGGGCGGATGCGGCCGATCAGCTCCGCCACCTGCGCCGCGGCGCTCACCGCGCCGTAGGCCGCCAGGGCCAGCATGCCCCAGAAGAGACCTTCCCGCACCGCCACCCCCTCCTGATGGGTAGGGTATGAAGCAGAACCGGGAGGAGGTGCGAGGGAGGCGCTCAAGCGGGCAGAGTATTGAAAAAAAGCACGCCGGCGATCGCGCGGCGTGCTTTTTGCTTGCGGTTACAGGCCCGCCAGCTGGCGGATGGCATCGACCCGGTCGGTGCGCTCCCAGGGCAGATCCAGGTCGGGGCGGCCGAAGTGGCCGTAAGCAGCGGTCTGCCGGTAGATCGGGCGGCGCAGGTTCAGGTCGCGGATGATGGCGCCCGGCCGCAGGTCGAAGACCTCCTTCACGATCTCGGCAATCCGGTCGTCGGGAAGCCTCCCCGTCCCGAAGGTGTCCACGAGGACGGAGACCGGATGGGCGACGCCGATGGCGTAGGCCACCTGGACCTCGCAGCGGGTCGCCAGGCCGGCGGCCACGAGGTTCTTCGCCACCCAGCGGGCGGCGTAGGCGCCGGAGCGGTCGACCTTGGTCGGGTCCTTGCCCGAGAAGGCGCCGCCGCCGTGACGGGCGTAGCCGCCGTAGGTATCCACGATGATCTTGCGGCCGGTCAGCCCCGTGTCGCCCTGCGGGCCGCCCACCACGAACCGCCCGGTGGGGTTGATGAAGTAACGGGTCCGGTCGTCCAGCAGGCGGGGGTCGATCACCTCGTGGATGACGTTTTCGATGATGTCCTTGCGGATCTGCTCCTGGGTCGTGTCCGGGTCGTGCTGGGCAGAGATCACGATGGTATCGATGCGCCGCGGGCGCCCGTCCTCGTACTCCACCGTCACCTGGGTCTTGCCGTCGGGCCGCAGGTAGGGCAGGGTGCCGTTCTTGCGCACCTGCGCCAGCCGCCGGGCCAGGCGGTGGGCGACGCTGATGGGCATCGGCATCAGCTCGGGCGTCTCGTCGCAGGCGAACCCGAACATCATCCCCTGGTCGCCCGCGCCGATCTCCAGCTCCTTCTCCGCTACCTTGCCGCGCACCTCGATCGCCACGTCCACGCCCTGGGCGATGTCCGGCGACTGCGGATCGATCGCGGTCATCACGCCACAGGTCGAGCCGTCAAAGCCGTACTTGGCCCGGGTGTAGCCGATGTCGCGCACCACGTCGCGCACGAGGCCGGGGATGTCCACCCACGCCTCGGTGGTGATCTCGCCGGAAACGATCACCAGGCCCGTGGTCAGCAGGGTTTCACAGGCCACCCGCGACCTGGGATCGACCGCCAGGAGGGCGTCCAAAATCGCGTCGGAAATCTGGTCGGCCATCTTGTCCGGATGCCCTTCGGTGACAGACTCAGAGGTGAAGAGATACCGCCCCTTCTGCTGAACCATGTTCGTCCGTTACCTCCTCGGTGGGTGCGGCGCTCGGGCGTCCGCGATCGCACACATCAAAAACCCCCTTCGGAACGAAGAGGGTTGGATGGCGCTGCGCTTCCCTCTTATCTCCCGGTAGTGTACCCGGCTGGAATTGGCACCTTGCCTGGCTGCCCAGGCGGTTGCCGAAGCTTCATCGGGCCAGTCCCTCCGCTTCTCTCGATAAGAGTATTCTGTTCTACATGCTATGCTAGAATACCACCGCCCGCTCTGAGTGTCAAGCAAGACTGGTGCTCACCAGAACCACCAGGTTGATCAGCCCGTGCACGAAGACGGCGGGCCAGACGGAGCCGGTCCGTTCGTAGGCCCATGCGAACACCAAGCCGCACACCAGCGCGACCGGCAGGACGTTCCAGGTGGGCCAGTGGGCAACTGCAAAGACGAGCGCGCTCAGCAGCATGGCCCACCCCGCACCGGTGCGGGTACGGAACCAACGGTAGAGAAAGCCCCGGTAGAACACTTCCTCATACACAGGCGAGATCACGCAGGCGGAGACGAAGGCGACCGTCACGGTCACCAGGCTCATGTTGGCGCGCAAGCCCTCGGTCTTCGCGTTCGCGTAGGTGTTGCCGACCAGGCGGGTGAGCTCCATGGCCAGGATGCTCCCGGCCAGTGCGATGACCGTCCAGAGCAGGATCAGCCCCCACGTGCGGGCGGGGAAAGGCCGCAGCCCGACCTCGCACCACGGGAGGCGCCGGGGGCGCAGCGCCACAAGATAGAGGCCGCCGATCAGAACCAGCGCGATGGTCAGCCCGGTCAGGGTCCCGGAAACCACGGGGTTCGCGCTCCACTGTTCGTACAACCCCTGCAGTCCCCGCTTGACCACCGCCATGACGAACACGAACTCCAACAGGAGGAGGGCCACCAACTCCCTCCAGCCCCAGGGATCCCCTCGCCGCCAATCTGGCTGAGACATGCTTTCTCCCCTTTCGCCAGATTGGCATTATAGCAATTACTCCGCCTCCCGGACAACGGCCTCGTCGACCAGCGCGAACTTCAGCGTGGCCTCCGCCTTCAGCTCGTCCCCCACGAACGCCTTTCCCCTGCCGACGCCCAGCCCCCGGCGGATGCCCACCAGCTCTACCTCCAGGCGCAGCTGGTCCCCGGGCAGCACGGGCTTGCGGAAGCGGGCGTCGTCGATGCCGGCGAAGAGCGGCACCTTGCCGGCGTGCTCCGGCTGCGAGAGTACCGCCACAGCACCCGCCTGCGCCATGGCCTCGAGGATCAGCACCCCCGGAAAAATCGGGTTGCCGGGGTAGTGACCCTGGAAGACCGGCTCGCCGGCCGACACGTTCTTCACCGCCACCACGCGGCGGCCCGGTTCCAGCTCCAGCACCCGGTCGATCAGGAGCATCGGGTACCGGTGCGGGATGATGGCCATGATCTCCCTGATGTCCAGCGGATACGCCCCCCTGATAAGTGGAATTCTTATGTTGAGTATTCCCCCGAATGCGCCTCCTCTCCTCTCCGGGAGCGAGACTTGACGCGGGCCGCCATAGGCGGTACGATTACCCCACGGGGTATGGCTCGCAACAGCGGAGGTGTTGCATCGCATGATTCAGATCACCCCGGAAGCCGCCGCCGAGATCTCCCGGCGCCTTGCGGACAAGCCGGAGAAGGTGGGCTTCCGCATCTTCGTACAGGGTTTCGGCTGAGGCGGTCCCAGTTTGGGACTGGCTCTGGAAGAGCCGAGCGACACGGACGAGACGATCGTGAACGAGGGCGTGCGCGTCTACCTGGATCAGCGGGTGGCGCACTGGTTCGACGGGGCCGTGCTGGACTTCAAGCCCGACGAGTGGGGCGGCGAGTTCACCTTCAGCCACCCCGACGTGAGCCGGTGCTAGCGATGTCGCCGAGCGACCATGATGACGAGGGGAGCGGAACTCCGCTCCCCTCGCTGCATGACGGGGACTACCTGCACCAGTGCTTTGGTGCTATCGGGAAGATCCATCTCGGGAGTGATGGCGCCCTCCGCCCCCACCCATTATTCTGAGGGTAGTTCCCGCGCATGCATTTCACCGCCGAAAAACGACATTTCGCCGGTGAAAAACAGCATTTCACCGGAGTGCATATACAATTTGCACAACCGGCTCACCAGGAGGACGATCATGATCGCATGGGAAGGCTTCCGGCCCGGCCGCTGGCAGCGGCACATCGACACCCGTGACTTCATCCAGCAGAACTACCGCCCCTACGAGGGCGATGCCTCTTTTCTGACCGGTCCCACCGAACGCACCAAGGCCCTGTGGGAGAAGGTCTTCGCCATCTTCAAGGAAGAGCAGGCCAAGCATGGCCCCCTGAAGGTGGACACGTCCACCCCCGCTGGCATCCTCTCCCACGCCCCCGGCTACGTGGACCGGGACCTGGAGCTGATCGTCGGCCTGCAGACCGACGAGCCCGGCAAGCGGACCTTCTATCCGGCCGGCGGCTGGCGCATGGTGGAGGAGTCCATGAAGGCCTACGGCTACCAGCCCGAGGAGCGCTGGCGCACCATCTACACCAAGTACCGCAAGACCCACAACCAGGGCGTGTTTGACGCGTACACTCCCGAGATGCGCGCCGCCCGCCACAACCACATCATCACCGGTCTGCCCGACGCCTACGGCCGGGGCCGCATCATCGGCGACTATCGCCGCGTGCCGCTGTACGGCGTCGACCGGCTGATTGAGGAGAAGCAGCGGGAGAAGGCGGCCACCGAGCCCTGGACCATGGACGAGGAGACCATCCGCCTGCGCGAGGAGCTGACCGAGCAGATCAACGCCCTCAAGGAGCTGAAGGAACTCGGCAGCTGGTATGGCCTCGAGCTGGGCCGGCCGGCAGAGAACGCCCACGAGGCCGTGCAGTGGCTCTACATGGGCTACCTCGGCGCCATCCGGGAGCAGAACGGCGCCGCCATGTCCATCGGCCGCATCTCCACCTTCCTGGACATCTACATCGAGCGCGACCTCGAGCGGGGCCTCATTGACGAGGCCGGCGCCCAGGAGCTGGTGGACCAGCTGATCATCAAGCTGCGGCAGGTGGCCTTCCTGCGCACCCCCGAGTACAACGAGCTGTTCAGCGGCGATCCCACCTGGGTCACCGAGTCCATCGGCGGCATGGGCCTGGACGGCCGCACCCTGGTCACCAAGACCTCGTTCCGCTTCCTGCAGACCCTCTACAACCTGGGCCCCGCACCCGAGCCGAACCTGACCGTGCTCTGGTCGCACCGTCTGCCCGAAGGGTTCAAGAAGTTCTGCGCCCAGGTCTCCATCGACACGTCGGCGATCCAGTACGAGAACGACGACGTGATGCGCCCGCTGTGGGGCGACGACTACGGCATCGCCTGCTGCGTCTCCGCCATGCGGATCGGCAAGCAGATGCAGTTCTTCGGCGCCCGGGCCAACCTGGCCAAGTGCCTGCTCTACGCCATCAACGGCGGCGTCGACGAGAAGACCGGCCAGCAGGTGGGCCCGAAGCTCCAGCCCATCACAGGCGACGTGCTGGAGTACAACGAGGTGCGGGAGCGCTTCAGCCAGATGATGGACTGGCTGGCCCGGACGTATATTAACACACTCAACATCATCCACTACATGCACGACAAGTACAACTACGAACGGCTGGAATTCGCCCTGCACGACCGGGACATCTACCGCACGATGGCCTGCGGCATCGCCGGACTCTCGGTAGTGGCCGACTCGCTCTCGGCGATCAAGCACGCCAGGGTGAGGCCGATTCGCGACGAGCGGGGCATCGCCGTGGATTTTGCGATCGAGGGCGAGTACCCGGCCTACGGCAACAACGACGAGCGGGTGGACAGCATCGCCCGTGAGGTGGTCGAGGAGTTCCTGGAGAAGCTGCGCAAGAACAAGACCTACCGGAACGCCGAGGTCACGCTCTCGGTGCTCACCATCACCTCCAACGTCGTCTACGGCAAGCACACCGGCACCACGCCGGACGGCCGGAAGGCGGGCGTTCCCCTGGCGCCGGGGGCCAACCCCATGCACGGGCGCGACAAGAAGGGCGCCATCGCCTCGCTGAGCTCCGTGGCCAAGATCCCGTACGACGCCGCAAAGGACGGCATCTCCAACACCTTCTCCATCGTGCCCGCCGCGCTGGGCAAGACGCCGGAAGAGCGGCGAAGCAACCTGATCGCCATCCTCGACGCCTACACCAGCCAGGGTGGGCATCACCTGAACGTGAACTGCCTCCACCGCGAGACCCTGCTGGATGCCATGGAGCATCCTGAGCGTTACCCGCAGCTCACGGTGCGGGTCTCCGGCTACGCCGTGAACTTCGTGAAGCTGACCCGCGAGCAGCAGCTCGACGTGATCAGCCGCACGTTCCACGAGAGCCTGTAGATGACGGAAGTAGCTGGCGGGGTGGGGCGGGTCCACCTCGTACCGACACCCGGCCGTGCGCTCCGCACGGGCCGCATTCACTCGGTGGAGAGCTGCGGGGCCGTGGACGGCCCCGGGCTCCGGTTCGTGGTCTTCCTGCAGGGCTGCCCCCTCCGCTGCCGCTACTGCCACAACCCCGACACCTGGGACCCCAGGGGCGGCACCGAGGTGACAGTGGGCAGCCTCGTGGAGGAGATTCGGAAGTACATCCCCTACATGAAGTTCTCCGGCGGCGGTGTGACGGTGAGCGGCGGTGAGCCGCTGCTCCAGCCCGACTTCGTGGCCGCCCTGTTTGCCGAGTGCCGGCAGCTGGGCATTCACACCGCCCTGGACAGCAGCGGCTTCGCCCCTGCCGAGCGCGCCGAACGGGTCCTCGCGCAGACCGACCTGCTGCTGCTGGACATCAAGCAGCCGAACCTCCTGCGCCACAAGGCGCTCACGGGGGTTGACGGCCGTCGCCCCCGCACCACGGCCCGCCTGGCCGCGGCGATGGGGATTCCGATGTGGATTCGCTACGTGGTGGTGCCGGGTTGGACCGACGACCCAGCGGATGTGGAAGCCCTGGCCGACCTGGTGCTGACCTTACCCACGGTGGAGAAGGTAGAGCTCCTCCCCTACCACCTGCTGGGCAAGCACAAGTGGGAGGCGCTCGGGATCTCGTACCAGCTGGAAGGCGTTCTGCCTCCCCCGGCCACCACCATGGAGCGAATTCGGAAGCAGCTCACCGATCGGGGGATCCGCGTGGGCTGAACCGAGCAGACCCGAAAATGCTGACCGGTATCACGAAGAGGCGGCCTGGACTGCACGGGTGCGGTCCAGGCCGCTTTCCTCTGCGAAAAGGGCCGCGGCACGTCGCCGCGGCCCTGTCTCCTGCTTCGTCACATCACCCTGCGCAGCACCACCAGGTGGTCGTCCTGCACCTCGAACTCCTCCAGCACCCGGCCCGCGCCCTTGGCCACGCACGACACCGGATCTTCGGCCAGGTAGGCCGGCACGCCGGTCTCGGTGGCGATCACGCGGTCCAGGCCGTGCAGCAGCGAGCCGCCGCCGGTCATCACCATGCCCCGCTCGATGATGTCG
>Ga0134102_1001332_pt1 | contig 22028 bp, 30 predicted proteins | sample 13_3_2metaG_FD_94447 | JGI IMG/M metagenome (GOLD analysis project Ga0134102, IMG submission 94447) | Switchgrass degrading microbial communities from high solid loading bioreactors in New Hampshire, USA - 13_49_3.3_201_A3 metaG | ecosystem: Engineered > Bioreactor > Semi-continuous > Anaerobic...
CCGTTCGAGTATACTATGCATGAAACGAACGGTCACGAGGTTTGGTCGGGGCATGGCGCAGGTTGGTAGCGCGCTTGGTTCGGGACTAAGAGGTCGGCGGTTCAAGTCCGCCTGCCCCGACCAGTTAAGTTCCAGCTAGAGCACCAAATGCAATAGAGATAGCCTCCTAAGAAGTGGAAGTCGAAGCAAAGTTGCCAGCGAAATTGCCAGCGACTTGTGAATTTGCCGTTGGTTTGATTGTCTTTTCGTCCATACCTCCCGGGGTATGGGTATCAGCGTCCCTTGTATGGGGTATCCCCCCGGCTTCGTTCATCGCACGATCGAACATGTCGGCGACGTCGCGCCTGAGATCGTCGAACAGGTGCGTGTAAATGTTGCCGGTCGTGTCCACTGAGGTGTGGCGCAGCCGCTCGCTTACGTCCTTGAGGGTGGCGTGCTGAGCGTTGAGTATGGTGGCGTGCGTATGCCGCAAGCTGTGGAAGGTGATGCGGCGCACGCCGGCCCGCTCCTGGAGCCTGTCGAAATAGTCCTTGCCGACGTTCGTGGGCTCCAGGGGCTTCCCATCTATCTGCGCGAACACATAGCCCCGGTCACAGTACGCATCCCCCATCAGGGCCTTTTCCCTATCCTGCAGCTCTTTGTGATACTTGAGGATCTCCACGAGCCCCCGCGAGATCGGCAGCACCTGCCTGCTTCGCTCCGTCTTCAGATCCTTCTCGATCACACCCATGGTCCTCGTCCGGACCCTCTGCGACTTGATTTCGACCGTGCCGTTGTCAAGGTCAACGTTCTCCCATTTCAGAGCCAGAATCTCGCCTCTGCGCATGCCCGTGCCCAGCGCCAGCGCAAACAGGGCATAGAGCCTGTCGTCGGCTATGGCCCGCAAAAACTGGACGGCCTCGTCAGGGGTCCACGCAACCGCTTCCTTCTTCTCGCGCCGGGGAGGCTTGACTCGCTTGCAGGGATTATCGGGAATCAGGCCAAGCTCGACAGCTTCGTTTAGAGCGTTGTTGAGCGTCATATGTATGTGCCTCACGGTTGTAGGAGAGAGCCTGCCCGACTGCGCTTGAGCTTGCTCACTATTGGGCTTCTCCCCATTATTACCTGTGCTTTCCCGGCGGCCTATCCTCCCGTTGAGTTGCTCTTCCACGTAAAAGTTCTTAATCTTGATGGGCGTTAGCTTTTGAATCTCGACATGACCCAGCTTCGGTATGATGTGTTGCCTGCAGAGGGACGCGTAGCACTCGCGTGAGGTTACCTCCACTCGCCCCTCAAGACCCGCAAGCCAGCTTTCGAGGTACTCGCCGAGCGTCATGCGAGAGCGCTCGACGAACCTGCCGTTTTCGATCGCGGTCAAAATCTCCCGCAGCCGCTTCTCAGCGTCCTTCTTCTTACCATGGACTGTTTCGTAATGTCGCTTAGGTTTTCCCGTCGCAGGATCCGTGCCCAGGTAAACCTGGATTTCCCATGACTCCTTTCCACGAGCCCGGACATGACCCCTCATCTAGACACCTCCTTCAATATGGCCATTCTTACACCTCCCCATGGGGCAGGCACATGAAAGCCTGCCCCATGACCATTTTAGCCTGGGGCTAGTTCACTCGGCAAGCGCGCTTGCGCCTTGTGCCTGCTCCTCCTTAGTCTCCAACATCTTCAGCACCACGTTGCGAGGTATCCTAATGCTCTTGCCGATCCTTATGCACGGGATTTGGCCGCATTCAACGAGTTCGTAGGCCCTTGAAAGGGGCATGCGCATAAGCGCCGCGAACTCCTTGACCTTGAGGACGAACGGCAAGTTCTCAGGCGACAGGTACATTACGTCATTGTTCTCCATAGGCTTACCTCCCGTTACAGTTTTTCTGGGCATCCAAGCGAACTACCCTGCCCCACTGCACCCCACTGTTCAGGTGCTTCACCTTGCCTGATAACCCCCAGCGTCGGTGGCCTCTGCTATCTCGAGCGGGCACTTCTCCCCCTCAGGCGCCTCCTTGAATTTCGCGAGAAAGCATGTGTCCTGGGAGGCACACTTCCGGTCTGGTCTCGCTAAAACAAGAGCGCCCTGCCAAGCCGCCAGCACTCAATGAAACAAACTCATCCCAGTTGGTGCTTTGTCGCCCGCCGGTGAGGCCCAAAGTCTCATCCAAATTTGCTCCTCCATAATATGTAATACCGGCTTTTGGCGCGAAAAATAAACTAAAATGCCGTTCCTCGGCAAAGAAATTTCCAGGGCTGGGGCTATACAAGCCACCGGCCCTTCGTAGACAGGCAAGAGATAACCACCATTATGGATAGCCAAGCTGCAACTCAGAAGTTGCGCGCGACGTGAAGAGCATGGACAGCGGGCGAGCCAACCGCGCGCTTGGGCATCGTGTTAGCTTCGGAGTTGGTTATCTATAACCTTATCCTGGAGATCTCACATTCATACCCCTGCTGGTCAGATAAGCTGCAGGGACTCGGTGGTCGGAAAGTGTTTCTCTGCCAAGGCGATGTGCTCAGAGGTCAGTGACTGGCTATGGACTGTGACCCTCACCATTGCGGATATCGACGCCTGGTAATACCTCAGGAGCAGCACCCGCTCAAAAGCCTTGAGATATGCGTCTACGGCTTCGCCCCCTGGCCCCCTAATTCCGGAGTTTATGCGACACATACTCTGGCAGGCACAGTATTGCGCATGAATGCTTCATGGAACGCCTCCGGCGACATGAACCATATCGCTCCGTGCCTGCGGCGGTGGTTATAGTACCGTATGTATTCAGCTACGATAGCATACGCTTCCCCAAAGCTGCCAAACTCATGTCTTGTGTAACACTCGTCTTCCAGAATCGAATGAAACGCTTCTATGTGCGCGATCATGTTCGGCGTCTTGACCGGTATCCTCTCATGCGTTATGCCGAGTGCCCTGCACACCTCTTCGAATTGCCTGGCGATGAATTGAGGTCCGTTGTCTGTCCTTAACTTCGGCAGGACCAAACCGTCACGTAACCCACGCTTACGAAGACCATTCTTGAGCACTCTTGCCGCGTCGGACGCTGTACAACTCGTCCCCAGGTGATAGTCGATTACACACCTGTCAAACACGTCCAGGAGCGATAACTGAAAAAAGAAGCTGTCCGTTCCTGCAATGTAACCATACTTGACGTCCATCTCCCAAAGCTGGTTAGGGCCGGATATCGTGTCCTTCCTCGCTATGCGTCTTGGATAGTTTCGCTTCACTATCCGTTGCGGCCTTAAGATGCGAAGTTCCTTACAGAGCCTGTAAACCTTCTTGTGGTTGATCCTAAGCCCGTAATCTTCCCTCAGGCAGACGGCAAGCTTACGATACCCATATGGAAAACCGTCCCCAACGATAAGCCCGCATAGCCACTCCTTGATCTGGTCGTCACACACCTTGCGACCGGTATCCGTGAGCGAATACCCCCTAACCGGCCTGCCCACCGGTCTCTTCCCTGTAACCTTAACCTGGGCACCATTCTCTGTCTTCTCCCCGCGGGATACGTTCTCGTAGTATGTAGATACCGCCAAGCCGACAAAGCCCAAAACTAAACTTGCCCTGTATCCCGCGCCGATCCACTTGTCTGCTATCGCGACCTTGTCGGCTACCGAGGGTTTGGAAGAGTTCTCAGCTCCCTCAGGATTGCCAGCTCGAGTTCCTTCTCCGCCACAAGCCTCTTGAGCTTATCGTTCTCTGTGCTTACGGTCCTGAGGCGCCTTTCAAGTTCCTTAAGCCTTGCATCCTTGTCTTTCGGAAGGGGGCTCACCGACCCTCTCGCCTTGGCTGCCCTGACCCAGTTGGCAGCTGTCTTCGCCGAGATCTCGTGACGCCGAGCCACTACGGCTATGTTGCCGACCTCCTGACACTCCCGCACGATCTGCTCCTTGAACTCCTCCGAATACCGGTTCCGATGCAACCTCATCAACCCCCCTACTCCAGTATAGACTCGATTGAGCCTCTTTCTCCACCCGGGTTAGGGGGCTAGAGAGTTCGGTGGTGTGGTATATCCGCCGCGCGATCTCTTGGGTGGTTAGCCCCGAAAGGCTCATCTCCACCACGACCTTCTTGTGCGTCAGCGTCCTGCCCATGTCCGGGATCATGCCAGCAGTGAGCAGTATCACCCTAAACCTCTCCTGGTACGCTTCATGCAGTCGCTTTATGGTGGGCCCGCACGCTTGGGGCCCCCACGGCTACTTCTTAGGACGTCCCTTCCTATCTGTGCGGGCCCACATGGACTTTACTCTCTTCTCCTCCTCAAAGTACTTTGTTAGGAACTTTCGCGTCAATCGGAAGAACCTGCCTTCCGGCGAGCTATCGAACCCTTCCCGCGCGAAGTACACCCTGGCGCCGTGGCATTCGATGTCATCGACAAGGAAGAGTTGACTTCCCATGCCTTTCGCAAGCACTTTGGGGCTGTATACCACCACCGCCGAGATCTTCCCTTCCGCGACCCTGCTTCGGACCTCGTCCAGCCCGGGGCGTATCGTTCCTGTGCCCGGATGGCGCTCTTCGATTATGTCGACCTCGCCGTACCCATAACCCAGGGCTATGGCTTTCTTCACGCAGGCTTTCACCTGAAGCGCCCAGCCGGGCTCCGGGTCGTCTTCGCTCCACGTGCGAACGTAGACCGCACAACGCTTCCTTCTTCCTTTGTAAGTAGCCATGTTTCATCCCTCCCGTGAGACCTTGCCTTACACAGCGGAGATGCCCAAGCGACGCGAATTGTGACCTTTGCCAGAGAGTGGAGGCGTGACCCTGTCGCGGCCAGGGCCGCGCCTCCACATGCTTCCATCACCACCTTTGAGGTGCCGCCCACGTGATGGTAGTCCCCAGGCATCGGCAGTAGGAGTGCGTCTCGTCTGTACTCCTGAGGACCCATATCGGCACGGCGCCAGGGGCGCCAGACGACAGCGCCCCCTGTATGCCCCATCTCCACCCCGCGGGCAGTGCCCGCAACAGACCGGAGGAAACAAAAAACCGCGTTCAGCGCACGCGGTGTTCTTGTCACAGGCCTCGTGGCCTCGATGTCGTAGTGTGGTGCGAGGATAGAGCGCTACTTTCTGACCAATACCATCAGAATTCCCCCCGGTAGCTCCTTGGTCTCCACAACCTCTCCCTCCAGGAGCGCAGCCTTCCTTTTGAGCTCAGCCACCTCTGCCTCCAGCCTCTTAATCTCCTCCTGAAGCTTGACCACGTAGCCTTCCGCGATGTCAAGACCGGTGGACGCCTCGTGCAAGTGCCGCCTCATCTTGTTCCAGTCTACGGCTTGTACGTCGTTCATGAGCTGGATCGTGTTGGGCTCCGTCGTAGTCGCTCGAGGTAGCAGCCGTATGCGCCCCCTGGCCTCGAGACGCTGCAGGGCGCGGCTGACCGTGGAGTACTTGAGGTTCGTTGCTTCCGCTATCACGGACAGGCTCGCGGTTACCCGGCCGTCCTCGGTCTTCTCCGCGTTTGTCAGCCAGTCCATGACCAGCTTAGCAGCGTCGGGCCTCGTGTCGTTGGAAAGCTTATCACCTTTGTGTAGTGGTGTTACTTTATCGTTCATGGTTCATCCCTCTTTCTTTTGTTGGAGTGTGGCCAGTAGCGAGTCAACATACACAATACTGGCGCCAGGTAAGCGCTGCCAGGATCGAGCCTGGACCAGTCGCGATGTGGAAAGCGTCCTAGGCTATCAGCTTCTCAATCTTGCCAGGCGTCACACCACCTCCTCCCCTGATGTAAGGAACTTGTCATATCGTGACCTGGGGCATCACCTCCTTCCGAGATACGGCCGCGCGGCCCTCGTTGGTGCACCTACCAAGAGCCCTCCTTTCTCAGTCTCGAGGTAGTCCGCGCGGACGCCCAAGGTCCTCTCGGGGGCAATCGCGATAGATTAACATTCCCCACAATGTATGGCGACCTCCGCGCGTTCGTCCTCTCCGGGCAGTTTCCCCGCAGCCGTGACTTGGCAGACATCGGCGGGCGCCCCTCCCCTTTGCTTTCTTTCCCCTCCTTCAGGCGAGGTCAGTGCCCTGGGCAGAGAAACTCGCTTCTCTTCTTGACCTCCTCAGAGCTTACCCGCATTCCCGCATGCCTAGCGCCTGACAGGAGCCTTGGGCGGGTCTCTACCCATTTTCGAACACCTCCTACCCATTCGCCGAAGACGCAGACTCCCTATCACGGCCACCATGAACCGGGTAGCGAACCGCAGGGGGTGGGACCACGCTCGGACCTCGGCGGTTTGGTCCTGTTGCCTGGCTGAGCATACTCCTTTGCACGTGATGCCACACCTGAGCCTGTCTTGCCGCGTCCGCTTCCATTGCGTTAGCTGACGAACGACCCTCATACCTCTCGTCGCCTGAGCATGACAGCAACAAAGCACGCGCTTTAACTGGCCCACATCCAGCCTGACCTTACTGGAACGCGTGTCAGATAGACCTCCGATAGTGGCTCCGTTGCTCTTCCCACGTGGGACTGGGTTCACCTTTCCCCTGCGTCTTTCCCCGTCCCGCCATGGCCCCTGTCGCCATGAGACCGAGCGCTTCTCTGGGGAAGAACGCCTGGGACTTCCCCAGGCATCCGCTGCAGTTTACCGGCGATCAAGAGGTTATAGCCCCTGCTACCTATCCAGAGGCCCGCTTCGTTTATGAGAGTCGAGGCCTCACGGCGTATAGGCAGGAAATCCAACCATGGGCTCTGCTCGGCACAGTCGCCTCGGACCATCATGCCGGGACCTTATAACCTGCGAGCACAGCGAGTGGCTCTTGCACCAGCCTCTTTGCGATCCGCCGCGGACCCTTCCGTTCAGTGACGTTCATCTTCTCGGTTGTGGCGGCCAGCTCATCGCTTCTGTACCTGAAATAGACCGGGCGATTGGGACGAGCCCTCCGCCACGTTGGAGCATCAACATCATTTAGCAGCACCTTAACAAGATCAATCGGCATACCGTATTATATAAAGCCGCCAGTTACAACATCATAACCTTGGTAGGATCGGTATGGCTAAGGCATGTTCTAGCGGTACGACCTCCCTTGTGACCTCCGAAATTGGAGAGACCATGGGGCCGGCTCGCACATCAAGCTCAGTTTTCCTGGACGTGACCAGCACGCCACCTGTGACCTCCGGCATCACGAGCGGGTCTCACCCGAACGGCTTCGCAGCCACCGGGCGCACGTCTCGTCTTTCTTTCGTTCGACATGCGAAGTCGAGATGTGCCGTCCATCGTTCGATTTCGCAAGAACCCGCACGGGCACCCACGGTGTGTCGCGCTATGGCGCTTGAACTCCTCGCGGCAATCGAAGCCTGTCATCCTCCTTCCGGTGCTTTGCAGGATTGGGCTGTGCGCTGGGACTGGCACCCCTTTGCTTCGAGAACTGCATTCACGTCGCCCTCCCGCAGCCTCCGACGGCGTTTCTAGGATACGAGAGACCGCACAAGCCGGGCATGTTCCCGTGGCACCTCCGCTGCTCGCTCAGCCGAAGGCCTTTGAGTACGTCAGCCAGAACTTGTACCCAGGCTAATCGGACGCGCTCGCGCCCGACCCGGCCCCCTCCCTTCACTAGCCCAAAAGGGTCTCGAAGAAAGGCGCCGCGTGAACTCCGGCAGGCAGAGGTGCGGTCAAATAGCGGATGGGTTGACCCATGTCCCACCCTCCTCAAGCGAGCCACTCTGCTTCTCAAGGGCACGCAAACCGGTCGGAAGCCCGGGCGCGGGAGCGGTCCGTTCCGATGCCTTCGCAATTGACCCCCAAATGCGGCCGTTGAGGGATGGGGCCGGCCCGACGATGCGGACACCTAGCCCAGTGTCGCGTAGTGCCGATGACCAGGCCTCGGTCGCGGCCCGGTGCGCTGAACACGGCTTCGCATATTGCCATGGAGTCGAAGCACAACAAAGTCCCGCGCAGCCGAAGGCATCCGGCTTGCCTTGAAGGCCTTATACGCGCCGGTTATGGTGAGCTCTCCCTCATCGAGCTTCATGCAGAGATCTTCCGCGTGCTCATCGCCATCCAGTGCGGCCTGGTATATCTCGAGGCCGCGGCGAAGCGTGCTCCCACTCATCCCAATGAGTCTACTCACGACGTCCTCCCACCGAAGCCATCGGAGCACTGCGTCATTTGACGCAGAGCCCCCCTCTTGAGGCTGTGTGATCTTGTTCACACAGCCCCCCTCCAACTGCCGGGGCTGTGTGCCTATTGTCACACAGCTCCCCTCAGTGCCTTTTGTCACAGGGGCAAACTGTTGTTCTACCCCTGTGCCTTTTGTCACAGGGCCCCCCGTCATCATGTCGATGATGGGAACCACGAACGCATGCCCCGGCAACGTGGAGGGATCCTCATGGCGTTCGCGGGCCCGAAGGATCGGCTCCACGATGTCCTTCAGCACGAGCGCATGAGCCATAAGCTGGGTGAATGGTCTCTTGCGCGGCGCGTTGTCGAGAGTCATCTCGACCGCCATCTTCGCGTCGTCTGCATCGTCCTGGACCACGCACGGGACCTCCGCGAGACCGGCCAGCCTCGCCGCTGCGAGGCGCCTGTGGCCTGATACGACCACGCCCTCCTGCGTTATGACAAGGGGCTGCCTTATGCCGCGCTTGGCCATATCGAGCGCGAGAAGCGCGAGCTCATCGCGAACCCCCATGTATGCCTCGCGTCTGCTATCGTGAGGCATATATACCGCACGCCCCCGCTGTTGCCGCGAGTTGACCCCGTCTCCCAGGGGCCTTTACGGGCTCCTGGCGTATTCGACGCGGGGGATCGACCCCCGTGCTCGATCCGGCCTCGTGCTACTCGATGCTTGCGCCTCGAGCAATCCCCGGCCGAAGACCGAGTGCGGCTTTTCGGGCAAGGCTCGTCCGACGGCAACCGGCCGTAGCCACGGGCTACGGTCGGTCAAAAAAATGAGCGGGGAGGGATGTCCCCCGCGCGGGCCGCATTAAGCGGCCCGGCGGTCCCCTCCCCGCACCCCCGGGGGAGCGCCCCCGCGCCCCCCTCGTGCTAAGGTCGATATCCCTAGAACGGTACCTCCCCGGTCTCGATTGTGTCTTCCTCTCAGCCTCACCTCATTAGGGGTGGGGCGTTGAACTCAATGTGCTTTTCACTTAATGGGGGGGAGGTGCTGCCAGCGAGATCTTCCCTTCCGACTCCTATATGCTGCCAATTCATGGCATGCTACTTCCCGCGGTGATTACCATCCCTGGCTTCTCGCGCGTTGCTTCCGTTGTTCAGTCAACCCCTTTTGTCCATGTGTATCCATACAAGGCTGACGGCACAATGTCCCTATGTGGCTTAGTAAAGCGACATCGAGGAAAGCTATGAAAGCCCTCCTCGATCTGGTCTGCACTTTAATCCGCTCTAAGCTAAGTCGAGTGCCCATTAGAGGCAACAAGCGCTTGTTACCCGATGAATCGCACGACTACGGCCACGAGTAATACTGTTGCGATGATACCCAAGAAGCCCACAACCCAGCAATCGACGCGACCTGGGTTTACTGCAGCTTGCCGGAACCACCAACGCCGTGCCCTTCGAATAAGCCTCATCTCGTCACACTCCAGCTCTACCCGTGTACGTGTGAATCCATACAGGCGAAGAAGCGTGTCCCACCGTATCTTGCCTCTGTGCTTCCTTCTTCCGGGACATTCGCTCAGTGTTTTCGGCGTCACCCAATGAGGCGCCCTGCCTGGCTGCCAGCGCCAGATCGACGTTACGCGACATACCGTGCCAAGAACTCATCTCAACTTCGGCCCTCGCGAGGGATCAGATTGCGCAGGAAATGAGCCACTCGCGTCGGCAACGCGCAGGTCCGTCCTTTTCCGCATTGATTCGCCTGTCAGAGCAATCCTGTGCGCATTGTGAACCAGGCGGTCCACGATCGCGTCGGCAACCAGTGGAGCACTGATTCTGCCGCGCCATTCATCGACCGGAATACAACTCGCCACAATGGTGGACGACATTTGGCTGCGGTCGTCTATGATCTCCAGCAGATCGCGAGCCTCCGCTAAGGAGAGCGGTGCGAGCAGCCAGTCATCTATGATCAGCAGGTGCGTCGCAGCCAGTTTGTGCAGGAGCCGGTGATAGAAACCGCTGTCTCTTGCGGCCTTGATCTCTGCCAGGAGCCTGGGTGCGCGCCAATATCGCGTCACATACCCGTGACGGCACGCTGCCTCGCCCAGGGCGCATGCCATGAACGTCTTACCTACTCCTGTCGGTCCTGTGATCAGCACGTTATGGCGTTCCTGCAGCCACTCACATCCGGCCAGCCAGTGAATGAGTGTGTAGTCGAGTCCCCGTGCCACCTGCCAATCGATGGTAGCGATGCTGGCAGGCAAGGGAAAGCGGGCTCGTGTGAGTAATCGCGTGTGGCGGCGGTCCTCACGGTACGCCTGCTCGGCATCCACAAGCTCACGAAACCGCTCCTCAAAGGAAAGGGTTCCCTCCTTATCCTGCTCACTCTGCAATACGAATGCTTCAGCCATACCCACAAGTCCCATTCTGAGTAGCTTCTCAATGATCCCGTCTCTTGACACGCTCATTTGCATACACAGGGGGGTCTAAAAGCTTACGTAGAAATGCGGCTGCCTGCCCCTGGACGTGTCTGGTGAAGCCTCCGAGCTAACATCAGGTTGCGCATCCGTTGCCTGCTGCGTTCTCTCAATACCTGGGACATCCCGTGATACAAGCTCCTTTGCCGGAGGTAGCTGTGCGACTCCCGCTTGAGCCTCCGTTCGATCAATGAGGATGCCACCAGGATGCACCTTAATGCGCCGGTACTCAGCCTTCCCATGAAGCTTCCCGGTAGGGTATACCACCAGAGTATCCACTTCTACATCACCGTAAACCTCACCGGCAACCACGAGAGAGGATGCTACGATCTTACCTTTGAAGCGAGTTCCGGCGGCAACTAACACCCTTCCCTGCTCTCGACTGTCATTCCAGCTTCTCAACGGCGTCACCGTCCTCTTTTCAGGTGAGGAAGCCAAACGTGTCTCCGTGGTCGCCAGTGCTCCATAAGCATAGTGCGTAGCACGACCGCCGAAACGGCACATCATGTTCGGGCCGGTAGGGGGACTCTCCCCTGGTCCCGGGGCTCGGTTCCCCACAGCAGATGAGCCCAGGCCGGGAAACCCCTGCTGTTTGCCGTAACGGGATCCTGGACGGCCCTTGCTTGCGGAACCCGGTCCAGGAGGTACCTGCCCAGAGCATTACTTCCCCCGCCGCTCAACAGCATCGTGTCGAATTCTGGCATGTTCCAGGAAGACACAATCTCGACCATGAGCCTGGATGCAAGGCGCTGGAACGGTTCGTCCATCAACTTCGGAATATCGCGCGCTTGTCCGGCCACGTTTATCTGGCCCCGGATAACCGCCTCATCAAGATAGCAACTTTCCCTTTCGATGCCGTACTCAGTAAGCAGGCGGCTTTGGATATCCCGGTACACGTTGTTCATTCCTACTGCGACTGTATGGCTCTTTTCCGGAAGGAATTCTCCGTGCTCTATCGCGGCAAGATCCGTGGTCCTGAAACCGATGTCCACAACGCCTACCCGGCCTCCTAGCGGACAGATCACCTGGCCATCAATGTCCAACACGTGCGACCAGTAAGTCCCCAGAGGCTGAGGTACAACCTGCACATTCTTGACGCGCAAACGTACTTGTACCGGTTCACCCCCGTGGAAGATACCAAGGACATGTTCTCCCTTGATCCGGCCTTCCATCTCGCTGGCCAACTGTAGCTGTCCTGGGGGCAGACCAGTCACAACGTTCAAATCGCCGCCCTGTCGCAACGCGAATAAGCCAAGAGAGGCCAGGATGAGAACGCGGAGATCATCGTTTTCTTCCCGTGCGATCGACAGGTCATGGAAAGCAATTCGCGAGTGCTGTATAGCCGATTTGCCAACGAAGTAAGTCTGATTCCCTATGATTACCTTCAGGTCATCCACTGTGACGGATTCTCTCGTACGTATGGCGTAGCTCGGCCCGCAGTGCCCTATGCTGACTACGCTGGGAAAGACGTACCCTTCTTCCGCATCGGTCACTTTGACGAAGCCATACCCAACGTCTAGGCCTATGAGTTGCTCCACACAGTGTCCCTTCTGCCGGGCCTCAACCTTCGTATCTATGATCCATAACTAACGGGTGAGAATGTGGTCCGAGACAAACAGACCAAAGACACGGCTACGGTCGTACCAACACCCCGTCAGCTTTTCGTCCTTTGCTAGGCAGGTCAGTCTGCGCGGACTTCACCGCATCCAGGCTGGCTGCACCGGCGATTGCGCCTCGGACCGTTCGCTTCGTCTTCCGTCGCCGCTCAAGGGATCGAGCCGGCTTGACCCTGTTGACACGCTGGTCTAGCTCGAGTTGAAGCCCGATGTCTACACCCTGCACGAGCTGGAATGTGCACCTGCCATCCAGGGAGTCCGCGAGTTCGGCAAGAGTTTCGAGCAAGAAATGTTTGGTGCACCCGCCGCATACGTCGGATGCCCGGGCCAAGCTGCATTCTCTGCAGATTGCGTAGTCCAGTGCGATATAGATAGACCTCAGCTCGTGGGCGAGGGCCTCGACCTGGAGTTCATTCCCGAGCGCGCACGCGGCTTTGCTGTACGGGTACGGCATATCCACCCTGTTCGCACGTTCGGACCCCATTTGACGTTCTTCTCCTGGTCGCCGACATAGCCGTGTCACTGAAAGCGACGATTTGGCCCTGTGTGGCGCCGAATCCGCCGAGTGTAGCGTCTTGGGTGTCATCGATCATAACCTCTCCGGTTGCCGCAGCCGCCAGGCAGGAAGCCAGGGCCCTCTTAAGAACTTGTACCAAGCACGATGCTTTCTGTAGTATGAAGCCTTTTTCAGCAAGCTCCATCATGGTGTCATTAAAGCTGACGAGCTCGGTAAGGAACAGCAACGGCACACCCCTTGTGTGGGGATGCTCATCCAGTTTTTCCACGAGCGACTTGCATTGCTCCGGCACCCTGACCTCAAGAACGATGACACTGGGTCGCGCAGATGTGACACCGGAAACTGCGTCGCTGAGGTCGCGGGCAAATACGACTTCGTACACTTCTGCCAGGGAGCTTGAGCACAGCCAGTCCTTGGATGCCTTTCCGACCCCGATGACCAGGACTCTCGGGTTCATACTCTGCTCGCCCTCGCCTCCCATGTTTTCTCCGCACCGACACAGTCAAACACGATCAGCCCCGTTGGCTTTAACCCCGGAGTCATTGCCGAGTGCGCTGGAGCGCGCCGTGACCCAACCGCCCGCATCTAATGAGGCAAGACCAAGCATCGAGGAGGACACTAACGTCGATTGCCGCGCCCTGCTGGTTAGGACGCTAAACCCAGTCTACAGATGGACAACGCTGGGGACTGAGCCGCGTCCCGCAGTCGTGTCGTTCAGACCTCCAAGTTGCCTGTATCGACACCACCGCCTCCCCATCTGAGTTGCGCAGCATCCGGTTCTCTGCTGTGAAATTCCCCCCTGGGAGCAGGTATTTGAACGCTTTTCTCGAAATAAATCATTGTTGCCCTGGCACCGTTCTCATACTGGAATGGCCGCCTAATATGCAAGTTTGGTGACCGCAATGGTATTCGGCTCCCTGCGGCCCCCGTATAGAGGGCTGTGCTCATCGCGGCCCTACTTGGACCGTTCGCTCGGGATAGCGGAAGGCGGTAGACCGCCGTGACTTCCCTAGCGTAAATCGACGAACGTTGTAACGAAGCTGAGGCCTCTACAGGAAAAGAGCCGGTGTCTGTTGCAGTGGTTGGTGGACAGGTGGCGCTGACACTCCAACCCTGCCGCGACGCACCGCGTATCTGTCTTTCCCAACGATGGCCTCTCCTTCGGCCTACAACGACTACTGTAGAGCCCCCAATGAGGGGCCGCAGGAGCCGATATGTGTTGATCTACGCACGACGACTTTCGGCTCAGGAGCACGAGTTATTGAGCCACATCATGGCGCAACCAGAGTTGCCGCGTTATATTCGTTTGCGCCTTTCCATCGTTAGACTGTCTAGCCAGGGAATGTCCGTCCCTGAAATCGCACGCGAACTCAACGTCACCACTGCCACTGTGCGAAAGTGGCTCCATACCTTCAACAACAACGGACTACGCCAGTTGTTGGTCCCCAAGCACGGGGGCGGCCCGAGGCCCAAATTCGGTCTTGCGGATGAGGCTGCGATTGCGCGCGTAGCTGCAACGGACCCGCGCGACCTCGGGCTGCCTCTTGCGGGCTGGTCGCTGCGAAAACTGCGAACCTACCTCATACAGACTGGCACTGTCCGCGACATAAGTCGTGAGAAGCTACGCCAGATCGTGAGAAGCTGCGCTCTTTCTGATGACCGGGGCAAACGGGCTTAGCAGTCCTTGTGTATAGCCAAGGATGCGTTCAACCCCTTCGGTCTGGTTTACCCAATTCGTGCAGTGACTTCCCGTCCTCCCCGGGCACAGTGACCCTACCACGGGTCATCTTAAAGGTAGGCAAGAACACCCCATGCACCTACTCTTGCTATTCGACGCAGTCTGCCGGATTCCTGCAAGCTTATGGATAAAATGCTAGTCTATCTCAAAAGCATAAGCTACATGCTAGCCACAGCTTGCGCCATATATAGTGTGCAGTGGGCTTGCCGCATACCTGTGCCCGGCCAAATGTACATCTGCAAGCCCATGGAAGGCCGGCCCTGCTAGAAGCCAGGTCGCCCTGTCGTTGGCAGTTAGCGCTTAGAGGAATCCGGGCGTAAAGCGCTGTGGCGGAGTCCCGATATGGCGTGATGAAAGCGACAGTCTGTAGCATGCCGAACCATTCGCCGGCGAGGCTCAGGGTGTGAGCCGCGGTAGCGTTGGGAGTCTCCCGCTGGTAGGCGAGCCGGCCTGCCGCGGGTTGCATTACCTCACTGACAGCAACTTTCCTTATCGTAAACCCCTCCGCCAGTTCCAACTGGCACGGGCTGGATAGGAACGCATTTCGGCTGAAGAACTCTTGTCTATAGTGGCCGGTCGTGTACACGCTTTCACAGATGGCCCCGGGTGAAGGGCGATTTTATCGTGGCATGCAGGAAAGTTGTGTCGCGGTCGGGAATAGAAGCACGCGACATGGCTTGGCAGGCCGTTCCGGGTAAACGTGCTACGCCGAAGGGCGCCAGGTTTCTCTTGAACGTTGAACATCCTAGCGAGTGGGGGAAGGCGCGTGTGGATCACTGACATGAGACATTTCCTCGACGACAACGGCATGCCGGTTGTGTCCGGTCCACCCGGCAGGGTGGCCTCGTACCTTGGCGGGATCGTCCTGGCTCTGGGGAAGGCTCCTTTTGATGAGCTCGTTGTGACCGGTATCCCTTGCCGCCGGCGGCCAGGTCGGAGGCCTTGCCCTGGCCACATCTGTGCGATAAAGAGGACCAATCCCCGACGGATCGAGTGGATCTGTCCTCAGTGCAAAGATGAAGGCGTAATCTACAACTGGGAAGGGACGTATTGGGACAGAGAGCCCTTAGCCTGACGCCGGGATTGCTGATTCCGCTTGGGGCGAGGGGCTTCGAAAGGGCGCGCTCGGGGTAAGCCAGGCGATTGGGCACTTCCTCCACGTGCTGCCGAAGGCACGAGCATGTGGATCGCTCCGCAGAGAGAACAAACCTTGAGGCAGCTTGAAGTAGATAGAGCGTAGCCGCGAAACTGGTCTTGCGGCACTCGGGAGGTGGCCAGCCGTGTTCCACCGGTCTATGCCGCCTGGCCTTCTCATGATACATGCCGGCATAGTTGCCTTTGTAGGCGCGGTTGTTCTGGCCGTGCTCTTTGCTGTGCGGGGTGGGGCGCGCATCTTCGCCGCGACAGTTTCAGGCTTGGTCTTTCTCTTGCTTCTCTATCTCTTCATCATCGCCCCCGGCCAAGTGTATGTGGCAGTCGAGAACACTCTCAAAGTTAACGCGCCGCCGTACGCAAGGATGGATGTCCCGTGGGAGGAAATCAGTGAAGCTTACGTCGCTGATTGGTCGGCAAGAAGCGAGATCGCGCCCGTGCAGAAGACGAACGCGATTGCGACACGGGCATACCGCGTCGGATGGTTCACCTTGAGGAATGGGAGAAGAGCGCTGATTGTTGCGGAAGGGACACGGGTCCTTTACCTGGAGACGGCTAATATATCCTTGCTCCTCGCACCGGACGACTTCGACGGATTCGCCGAGGCTGTCAAAGAGCGCCTCTCGGCCATCGAAAGACGCGTTACTCTGGACTGACTTCGGACATGGCGTCGGTGTCGCGAGGACCCGTCGCTAGGCATGATAGACAGCGAGAGAATCTCTCGCGGCCGCAAGCAAGACAACGCCAGTGGTCTGTCCCCACACGTGCCACACATGCCCCTGTGGGTGGCATAGGTTACCATGCAGCACACAGGAATGCCCCAGGCCAACAGAACGAAGCCCCTCCGTTGCTTGCCGTGCGTCTATCTCAACCTTGCCAATCCCTTGCCGATATATTTGACAGTATATGGGGGTTCACGACGGAAGAAGCGGAAACTGAAGAACCCGATCTGGCCAGCTACATGGGGACTCGCGGAACCCAATGGTGCTGGATGGAATGCCGCGTATCGGAGTTTGTGTTCGATCGGCCTTTGTGCCGTTCGGCCCATTCGCATTGAGTGTTTCCTGGCCGAAGGCCGAGTGCGGCTTTTCGGGCAAGGCTCGTCCCGCGGCGACCGGCCGTAGCCACGGGCTACGACCGGTCAAAAAATCGATGGGTATGCCAGCCGGGCTCCCAGCTATGGTGGTCTTTGGTGGCGTTGCCCTTCTGGGAGATGCATACCTGACACAGCAGCGTTAGGGGGGGTGGGGCATTGAACTCAACGCCTTTTTCACTTAATGGGGGGTGGTCCTGCCAGCGAGATCCTCCATCCCAACCCCTATAGGCTTCCAATTGGTGCCATGTCATCTTTGTACGGCTTGATAGAGCAACATCGGGGAGGGCTGCAAAAGCTCTCCCCGCCTTGGTCTTCATTTCAATCGCGTCTGGGCCAGGCCGGCTGCTCCTGCCACTGCCGGTTAAACGCGCATGGGCGTAAGCTATCTGGCAATGATATCCCTCTCCAAGCGCACCATCGCATACCCTTTCGAGTCTAGCAAGGACCCGGGGTATTGCAAGAGCAATGGGACGTATGAAAGTGGGGTCGCACCTGGGATGCACGACCAACGCCATTCCACGCCGGCGCCGACATCCAAGGAGTCTCGAGAGCCTCACAAGTAAGGTGAGCAAATGCTTGGGGGCTGCCTTCTCCCGGTTTCGGGGCGCGAGGAGGCCTCGTGTCGCAGCGGGTGGGGCATCGAGCTCACTTACTCTCGTTCCCGCAGTGGGGGCTACGCCGAAGCGCAGCTTGCCCAGGTACGGACCGTCTAGCTTCCACAATGTACTATGCCCGCTGCAGAAAAAGGTCCCCGGGGGTTGAAGTCGGGGCTGCAACTCCGCTTTAGATGGTACGGGGGCAATGCATGCAAATACCCCCTAAGCTGGGTTTAAGTGATAAAGGGGCGGCCACTGTCCGGTCGTCCCGAAAATTATCTTCGAAAGCCCCCGAGATCAGTTTATTTTCGCACGCAAAAACCGGTATTAACTTATATGGAGGGCATATTAGGAGACGAGTTTTCAGACGGCTTTGCTTGTACGCCTGGTCCCGGCGATGGGTGGCGAATGACCCTTTGGCGGACAGAACGGTGCCGCGTCGAACCGCCACCGACCGAGACGGTGTTGACCGGCTGCTCGAAAGGATATTGATACCCTAGGTCATCCTAACTTACCCGCATCCGGTCCCCAGGAGGTTCTGCTCTCTTTCATACGCTGTGTTGCACGTGCCGCCCTGGAGGGCAGCGCCTTGGCTGATTCTTGCGCGGACTCTCCAGCAGCGTCCAGTTCAGCCCAGGCCTCTGAGGCCCTGGGTCGAGTTATGGTCTGGAAGGTGGGATGGGCGGCGCAACCATGGCGATGGGATAGCGCGCGGATGACCCCTCGGAAGATGTGCAACCCGTGCCCCCGTCCTACCTCGTTGCACCTTGACAACTCAGCACTGTTGTAAGCGCCGTGTGGTACCGGGTGAAAAAATGTTCTGGAGCACGCGCATGGGGCGTGAACTTTGTGCTCCGCAGGCATAGCTATCCGCTGCCTCAGTTCTCTGGAGGACAGCTGTGTCTTATAGCCGCGCAACCAATTGGACCAATCGGAGGTGTTTCACGAGTATGAAAGGCGCTCTCACCCAACTCAATGAAAACGAACCGGGCAACTGGGAATCAGACGCTCTTGGGGCCGCAAGCGGAGGCTTCAACTTCAATGTCGGCCCGGCACTTGATACCGCCGGGTTTCTCAAGGTACTCTACGGCTCAGAAGCACCAGGGCACCTGGTGTTGTGGACCAAGCAGGACAACCGGGCCTATTGGTATCTAGCCAACGACCTTGAACGTGCTGCGGCCAAGGCCAGGAACCTGTCTCAGTTCTTCGACGTGTACTTCGGCGTTGGCTTACAGGACCGGGAGGCAACTGAGGCTCGACTAAGACTCCTCAATCGCAGCAACACCCGGCTATCAAGGTTACGGGGAACAGCGGAAACGGTTGTGGCAATTCCAGGGCTGTGGGTCGACATCGACGTAAGGAGCAAGGCTCACGCAAGGCCCAACCTGCCTCCCACCGTGGAGGACGCCCTGGACCTGCTGAAAGCGTTTCCGCTTCAACCCAGTCTGATAATCAGCACGGGGCACGGGATACACGCGTATTGGCTCTTTAGAGAGTTGCTGGTGATCGACAACAAAGAAGAGCGTGACGAGATCCAGGACTTGTTACGGCGCTTTCAAGAGACTCTTCGAGCTATCGCCGGGCGAAGAGGTTGGGAGATAGATAACACCTCCGACCTTGCCCGGGTCCTTCGGCTACCTGGGACAAGTAACCGCAAGGAAGAGCCTGCTGTACCAGTCCAGGTGGCGGAGTACAATAAGGAGTGCCGCTACAACCCGTCCGAGTTTGAGGAATACCTAGTTGATGACGCATCCGGTGACCCCTATGTGGAACCTACCGATAACCGCGAGATGGACCCCTGCTCTGCGCGCATTGAGCCTATCGTGGACGGTTGCAGGTGGATACGGCACTGCCGCGACGATGCAGCATATCTGTCTGAACCCGAGTGGTACGCACTTCTCTCTATTTTAGGTCGATGCGCACACGGTGAGCAGCTCGCCCACGAGTGGAGCGCGCCCTATCCGGGGTATTCGCCGCAGGAGACGAGCCGTAAGCTCGCGCATGCTCTGGAAGCGGCGGGCCCCCGAACCTGTCGGAATATCCGGCAGCTGGTCGGGGACACCTATTGCAACGGTTGCCCGTCTTGGGGCAAGATCACAAGCCCCATTGTGTTGGGTACCAGAACACAGGTGCCCGAAGGGGCGCTACCTCCGTTATCGACCTCTCAGGATAACATCGTCCCGTTTCCCGTTCAGGTGTTCCCCCTCCCGCTGCGTCAATTCGTGGAACAGGGCTCCAAAGAACTCCACTGTCCTCCTGACTTCATTGCAGTCCCGCTTCTCGTGTTCTGCGGAGTTGCGATTGGGAAAAGCCGCGTTCTACAGATCAAAACCCACTGGCACGAGCGCGGCTGTCTGTACGCGGCCGTAGTTGGAGACCCCGGCAGCAAGAAGAGCCCGGCCCTCAAACTCGCATCACAGCCCATGAGAAGGCGCCAGGCACTTCTGCTGCAGGAATACAAGAAAGCGCTGAAGGAATACGAGCAAGAGCTCAAAGAGTATGAGGAAAACGAAGCTAAGTGGAAACGCGACCTCAAGGATGGGATCGCCAGCCCTGCCGACCGGCCGGAACGCCCGGAGAAGCCCGTTCCTCAACAGGTCATCGTCTCCGATACAACAATGGAAGCCCTCGCCGTCGTTCACAGCAACAACCCGCGTGGTCTTGTGCTTGTTCGCGACGAACTGAGCGGGTGGGTGCGCAGCATGAACCAGTACAAACAAGGGAAGGGCGACGACCAGCAGAAATGGCTGAGTATCAACACAGGCGAGGACATCACTATCAACCGGAAGAATTCCCAGGAGCCAATCACAATCGAGGAACCCTTCGTTTCCGTGATCGGCTGCCTACCTCCTGATGTGCTAGGAGACTTGGCTATCCAGCAGGGCCGCGAGGATGGGTTCATTGATCGCATACTATTTACCTATCCTCCAGCGATGGCGAACGAGTGGACAGACTACGAGATGCCTTCGTCTACGTTGACAGATGTCGGGCATGTCTTTGATCGCCTTTGGGAGCTTCAGCCTCAAGAAGTTAAGGATGGGCACCCCAAAGCGGTAGTACTGCATCTTACCCCCGCTGCAAGGAGGAAGTGGGTTGAGTGGTATACCGAGCACTGTCGGGAGCAAGACGATGGCGAGCTTCCTGAGAGACTCTGCAACGTGTGGGCGAAGTTCTACGGTTATTGTGCCCGTTTCGCCCTCATCATACACGTGTGTCGCTTGGTGTGCGGCGAGGCGACCGACGAAAACGTGGACGAAGCGAGCATGGATGCGGCGATACTGCTCGCCGAGTACTTCAAGAGCCACGCGAAACGCGTTCACGCGAGGCTGCACTCAAGTCCGCAGGATAAGCTGGTTCATCGGGCCACAAAGTGGATAGCAAGGCATGGTGGAACAGCAACGGTTCGAGAGATGCAGAGAAGCAACATCGAGGGCCTGAAGAAGGCTACGGACGTGGAGCGTCTATTTCACGAACTAGAGGACCGGGGGTACGGTGTAGTCGAGATGGCTTCTCCTGCTCGCGGCAAGCGAAGTCTGCGCTTTAGGCTGACAGACTGCTCGACACATGACAATTAGCCTCGATTCCGCATTGCATCTCGGTAATAGTGTCATTCGACCAGCCGGCGCCTATGTGACAGTATCCATCAAGTGGCCTTGACATACCGATATGTCATGTAGGCGCCAGGTCGCGTTTCGACATTATGACGTAGGCGTGCCGGGAGTTTACGGCTTTCTGTCGACTGTCGAGTAGAACAGTGCCGTGGAAGTGAACGAGTCGGGCATGGCACCTTTCACGCGGGCGCCGCCTTTCCTGCGGGGGGTCGGACAAATTGAAAGTGCATTTACACCTGCCACTTTACCGCACATATTCTATGCTTCCCCTGCTAGAGGCCATATTGGCTTGTAGTAAGGGGTTGCGCGACTTCTTCTCGGTGTCGGGTGTCGCGCCACAGGCGAGATGAGATAGGAGAGCATTCCCTCCGCAACATCCTCAGCGCAGTCCATCACCATACGACCGATCGCTACACCGATTCGATCATATTTGCGGCCAATGGATTCGCGGAACTGCCCAGGTGGCACTTGTGACGCCGAACCAGGTTGAGGGGAGCAGACCTAGCTTTTCAGAGCACTCAATCATTGCTCCTCTATGGTGTGGCGCGGCGCCTGTGGAGTCCAGCCTGCGCTGCCTGGCATGCGCGTCGCCCGAAGCCTGTCCATCGTCTCGTAAGCTGGAGGAGTTCGCAGGTACGAATGCGGCGCATACGAGCCGCATGACTCGTAACCCGCCCTGCACCGTGAGCAGGGTGACGCGCCTCGCCTCGCACCCATTTCAAACCCTCGGGGCGCCTTGATCTTGATCTCGTGCGGCAGTTGAGGCATAGGCGGGGACCTCGGAGCCGGCTCGGGATCCACGCCCCCCCATTGGTACCTGACGCAAGCGGACCCCGGACACCTTCGGCCGCTCGGTCAATGCTGCGGTGGTGCAACCCTTGTTGCGTGAAGCGCCGTTCGACCACGTCCAGCGTTTTGACGAAGAGGTGATCGACCGTGTACAAACTAACCCCGGAAGAACTTGAGACCATCATCCGTTTCGACGAAACCGGTAACGAATGCTCGATCTGGACCGCTAGCAAGAAGGTGGCGGCCAGGCTTGCAAAGGCAGGGCTCGAAGATAACCGTTATATGATCTATCCGGCTTCTTCCAGATCCACTCCCCGACTTGTGAGGTACTGGGTCAGCGCCTCGGTGGTCGGGAAATGTTTGTCCGCAATGGCGAGGTGTTCCTCGATTAGGCTCAGGCTGTGGC